>Ga0315298_1001345_pt1 | contig 45549 bp, 44 predicted proteins | sample WHS_1_MG_FD_203077 | JGI IMG/M metagenome (GOLD analysis project Ga0315298, IMG submission 203077) | Extremophilic microbial mat communities from Washburn Hot Springs, YNP, Wyoming, USA - WHS_1_MG | ecosystem: Environmental > Aquatic > Thermal springs > Hot (42-90C) | place: USA: Wyoming...
AGATAGGAGAGACTCCATTTGCATCAAGCTTAACAGGCCTAAAAGGAAAACCCTTTGTTACTTTCCTTAAAAGGGGAAATGCCTATTACCGAATCAAACATCGTCTAAGAATGGTGCTCCTTTACCTCCACGGAGAACTTGAGAATCGTCTGGTGGTCGGGAGTGCCAATAAGAGTGAGTATCAAATCGGATATTTTGTAAAACACGGATGTGATGATGCAGTCGATATTTCTCCTCTTTTAAACCTATATAAGACTCAAGTTCAGGAGCTTGCCAGATATCTTCATCTTCCTTCACCCATCATCGAGAAACCTCCTTCTCCTGATGTGATTCCAGGAATGATTGATGAGGAGGCCATAGGGATTCCCTATAAACTATTGGATATGATTTTACTGGCTTTTGAAAAGGGCTGGGAAAATGTTGAAATTATCAACACACTGGGAATAGAAGAGAGGAAGGTCCTATATGTAAAAACCTTAATGGAAAGATCCCAACATATGCGAAAGATTTATTCCCCTATACCTTTTCCTCCCTAAAGAATCGGATCCCTTAGGAGTCATAAGTCTAATTAAATTTGGATTGAGTAAGGTGAGAAGCCTTTCGTTTTAACGGATCATCTTTTCGAATTCTTCTTCGGTTAGGGTTTTGATTCCCAATGCTTTGGCCTTATCCAATTTGGAGCCAGGGTCCTCACCCACCACGACATAGTCCACTTTCTTTGAGACGCTTGAAGCGGTCATCCCTCCCAAAGATTCGACCAGGTTTCGAGCCTCATCCCTTCCGTAGGCCTTAAGGGTTCCTGTAAAGACAAAGGTCTTACCAGCCAGTTTGCTTTTCTCCCTAAGTTTGGGTTCAATGACCTTGACCCCTGCCTTTTTCAAACGCTCAATTGACTCTTTATTCTTTTTGTCGTGAAAGAATTGGTGGACACTGGCCGCCACTTCAGGGCCGATTCCTTCTACCTCCATAAGATCTTCTTCTGAGAGATGAAAGAAATCATCAAGTCTTGGGAAATGGCGGGTTAAATCCTCGGCAGTAGTCTCCCCTACATGGCGGATGCCAAGAGCATAAAGAAATTTTGAAAGTGGTTTTGTCTTACTTTTCTCAATGGCATCGATGATGTTTTGGGCGGATTTGTCTGCCATTCTTTCCAATTCGACCAGTTGTTCTTTTTTAAGATAGTAGATATCTGCGACATCCTTAACCAGGCCTTTATCCACCAATTGATCCGTCAATTTTGTGCCAAGGCCTTCGATATCCATCGCCCTTTTAGAGGTAAAGTGTTTAATCCTCCCTTTGAGTTGGGCAGGACAGTCCAGGCCAATACATCGGTGAATGGCTTCCTCTTTGACGACCTCTGCTCCACAGACTGGACACTTGGAGGGCATTTTGAATTTCTTTTCTGTTCCTTTACGTTTTGAGGTGACCACTTGAACCACTTCAGGGATGACATCCCCTGCCCTCTGGATAATGACCGTATCGCCGATCCTTACGTCTTTTTTATCAATCTCATCTTGGTTGTGGAGCGTAGCCCGACTGACCTCAACCCCTCCCACCTTGACGGGTTCCATCACGGCCACAGGGGTGAGCGCTCCAGTTCTTCCGACCTGAACGATGATATCCAATATTTTAGTGGTTTCCTGTTTGGGTTGAAATTTGAAGGCGAGTGCCCACCGAGGACTTCGGGCAATTTCTCCTAACCTTGCTTGGAGATCAAGACGATTCACTTTAATCACAATTCCATCAATCTCATAGGGAAGAGATTCCCTCTTTTCACTCATTTCATGGTAATATTGAAGGACCTCATCCATATTTCGGCATGTTCGAATATGGGGATTGATTCGGAGCCCCCATTTAGAAAGGGTCTGAAGAATTTCCCAGTGGGTTTTAAAGGTTCGGCCTACGACCTCTCCAATCCCGTAGCAGTAGATTTCGAGGGGCCGGCTGGCCGTGACTTTTGAGTCAAGTTGTCGAACAGAGCCTGCTGCCGCATTTCTTGGATTAGCAAAGAGGGGTTCTCCTGCCTCTTCGCGCTTGCGGTTGAGTTCTTTAAACTTCCTCACCTGCATGATGACTTCCCCCCGAACTTCCAACCTCTCGGGTACAGGGATTTCCTTTCGAACTAATTGAAGTGGGATGGTCTTGATGGTCCGGAGGTTCTGGGTAATGTTCTCACCATTGATCCCATCCCCGCGAGTAGAGCCTACCACGAATTGGCCTTTTTCATAGACGAGTTCCACGGCTAACCCATCCAGTTTTGGTTCTGCCACATATTCAATCTCTTCAGAGGTTCCTAAAAATTTTTTTACCCTTTTGTCAAAATCCCTTGCCTCTCCTTCCTCAAAGGCATTGGCCAAGCTGAGCATGGGGATGGTGTGCCGGACAATTTCGAAGGCCTCTAAGGGAGGAGCCCCAACCCTTTGGGTTGGTGAGTTTGGAGAACGAAGCTCAGGGTATTGCTCTTCGAGCTTCTCAAGTTCTCTCATTAATCGGTCATATTGAGCATCGGAGATTTCTGGTTGGTCAAGAATATAGTAACGGTAATTGTGATACTCGATTTCTTCCCTTAATTTCTCAACCCTCTTTTTAATAGCCTCTGTTGCCATCAGGTCATTATTTTAGACAGGATGAGAGGTCTTGTCAAATTTTGAATAACTCCTTTATTTCCAGAATAATCTTAGGCTAACTAAATATTGGGGGATTGAGAGTTATTATGAGTAGATATTGGGGTTAAGAAAAAATATAGTCAAATTTCTATTAAGTATAAAATTTTACTTGACAAATTGAAATTTTCAGTATATTTCTTATGCCTAAGTGGGAAAAAGTGGGATAAGGTGGTATGTAAAAATAAAAATGGGGGTTGACTTTAATGTTTCGGGGCAGATATGAACATACCATAGACCCGAAAGGCCGTATCAGTATCCCTTCAAAATTTAGAGATGTCCTGAAGGAGAAATATGATGACCGCCTTGTCATCACCAATTTTGATCACTGTCTAATTGCTTTCCCCTATGAGGAATGGTCTCTTTTGGAACAGAAGGCTGGTTCCTTCTCCCTTCTGAGAAAAGAGACGAGTGCCTTTTTTAGATTCTTCTATTCAAGCGCTATTGATTGTGTGATTGATAAACAGGGAAGGCTCCTCATCCCCCAAACCTTGAGGGAATATGCAAATTTTCGAAAAGATGTTGTCCTGGTAGGCGAGGGGAAATGGATTGAAATATTTGCCAAAGAACGATGGGAAGAGGAGGCTCGAAGGGCAGAAGAGAGTTTTGAAAAGATTAGAGATGTGTTAGCGGATCTCGGGTTATGAAAGTGGGCGTTAATCCGTGAATCCAGAAACTCTCAATGGGGAACTCCAAAACGATGAACCAGGGAGGAGAAGATTTTATCACCTTCCTGTCTTAGTTGAGGAGGTGATGGCTCTTTTGAAGTGTGGCCCTGGAAAAACCTATGTGGATGCGACATTGGGAGGAGGTGGGCATGCCTTTGAGATTTTAAGCCGAACAGGGCCAGATGGCATTCTCATAGGGGTGGAATGGGATGAGGAGTCGATCATTGAAGCAAAGAAAATTCTACTCCCATTTGGGGATAGGGTAAGGATTTATCGGGAGAATTTTATCTGTCTACCTGATTTATTGAGGGCGATTAACCAGCCGGAGGTGGACGGAATTTTATTCGATTTGGGACTCTCAACCATCCAGTTGGATAGAGGAGAAAGGGGATTTAGTTTCCAAAAAGATGGACCTCTCGATATGAGAATGGATCAGAGAAAGGAGATCACTGCAGGAGAACTCCTTAACCAACTCTCCCAAAAAGAGTTAGAGAATACCCTATTAAACTATGGAGAGGAGAGATGGGCGAAGAGGATCGCTGAGGCAATCCTCCGTGAAAGAGAGGTTAATCCCATTCTGACCACACAGGCCCTAAGAAGAATGGTGCATCAAGCCATTCCCAAAAGATTTCACTCTCGAAAGATCGATCCTGCCACCAAAACCTTTCAAGCCCTAAGGATTCGAGTGAATGATGAGTTAGAAAATTTGAAGAAGGTATTGGAGACAGGATGGAAGTGTTTAAAAAGGGGGGGAAGGATCTGCATCATTTCTTTCCATTCCCTTGAAGATCGATTGGTTAAGGAGGCCTTCCGTTTCCTGGAGCAAGAGGGAGTAATGAAACGGATTACAAAGAAACCGATTCTTCCATCTTTAATCGAGAAGAGGAACAATCCCAGATCACGAAGTGCCAGATTGAGATGTGCAGAGAGGCTTTAGGAGGTTTAACCATATGAAAAAGGCACATCCCAATTGGGAGCGAATCCTGTGGACAGGAGAAGAACCAAGGACAAAATCGGTTTCGGTCAAGTTTCACCTACTGATCCTCTTTATTCTTTTTCTCCTGATGTTTATTGGAGGTTCTCTATTTTATGTCTGGTCAAGGATTCAGGTGATCCAGATCGGATATGCCATCTCGGATGCTTTGAAGGAAGAGAGAACCCTCGCCCTGGTTAATAAAAAGTTACGCTTAGAGATTGCCACCCTTAAGTCTTATGCACGGATTGAAAAGATAGCTATCGAGCAATTGGGGATGGTCAAACCCAAACCCGACCAGGTGATTGTCATCCGATGAAAAGGAAATCGATCAATTGGTTTAAATGGAGAATCATCCTGATCACAGGCCTGATCTTGGTCTGCTTCATGCTCATTTCGGGGAGGATGTTTCAACTTCAGGTATTGAAAAAGGAGGAACTCTATCGACTCGCTGAACAACAGCATCGTATCCAAATCCCCATCGTCCCCAAGCGTGGAACGATCTACGATAGTAAAGAGAATGAATTGGCCGTCAGCATTGAAGTCGACTCTGTTTACGCCGATCCAAGAAAGGTCGTTGATTTGGATAAGACGGTCCAGGCCATTGCCTCGGTGGTTCCGATCGATCAGAAGGATTTGATGAAACGATTAAAAAAGGGTCGCTCCTTTGAGTGGGTTCAAAGAAAGATTTCTCCTAAGGAGGCTGAGCAGATTAAATCTCTTCAACTTCCAGGGATCTATTTTTTAAAGGAGAGTCGAAGGTTTTACCCCAATGGCCCGCTGGCTGCACATGTCATCGGGTTTGTGGGCCTTGATTCCAAAGGTTTGGAAGGAGTGGAGTATCAATATGACTCCTTTCTCCAGGGAGATCATGAGATGATGACCATGGTGAGGGATGCCCACGGTCGCGTGATCGCCCTCGGAGATTTCCATTCAAAGGGAGGGAGTCATATTCGAAACATCATCCTCACCCTTGATAAACCTATCCAACATATCGCGGAGATGGAGCTCCGCAAGGCGGTTGAGAAATGGGGGGCAAAAGGAGGAATGGTTATTGCCATGGATTCTTTTACAGGGAAGGTCCTTGCGATGGCCTCTTATCCTTCCTTCGACCCAAATCAGTTTATTCAATATCGGTCCAAGAATTGGAGGAATAGAGCCATTGCCGATACCTTCGAACCTGGTTCCCTCTTTAAAGTCTTTCTGGCTGCGGCGGCTATTGAGGAGAAGACTGTAAAACCTTCAGATTCTTTCTATTGCGAAAATGGAGAGTATACTATTTATGATCGGACCATTCACGATCATTCCAAACATGGGTGGCTCACCTTTCAACAAGTCATAAAGTTTTCCAGTAACATTGGGGCATCGAAGGTGGGGGAAAAGATCGGTAAAGAACGTTTCTACCAATATATCAAGGGGTTCGGATTTGGAGAGAAGACAAGAATTGGTCTTCCAGGAGAGGAAAAAGGGGTCATCCATCATCCCAGGTATTGGGTCCCTGTGACTTTAAGTACCATCTCCTTTGGGCAAGGGATTTCTGTGACAGGAATTCAGCTGGTGACTGCCCTTTCAGCCATTGCCAACGGAGGAATTTTAATGAAACCCTCTGTGGTTGAGAAGATGACAGATGAGGAAGGGAAGCCCACTCAATCCTTTCAGCCGGTTGCCATCAGAAGGGTGATTTCTGAGGAGACATCAAAAACCCTCTCGACTTTACTCAAAGTGGCTACAGAAAAAGGGGGGACAGGAGAAATGGCGGTTCCCAATGGATATGAGGTTGCAGGGAAGACTGGGACGGCCCAAAAGCCTGATCCCCTGTTGGGAGGCTACTCTGAGGACCGTTACATCAGCGGGTTTATGGGGTTTGCACCGTTTGATCGACCAAGGCTTACGCTCCTGGTGGTAATCGATGAACCTCAAGGGAATAGCTATGGAGGGGTCGTGGCTGCCCCTGTATTTAGAGCGATTATGGAAAAAGCCCTCCCCCACCTAAATCTATTACCAAAAGGAACTATGGTGGTAAGACATGAGACAGATTCCTCACCCCAAGAGGGAGGAACCGCCAATTCATCCTCCATTGAGAGTGTGAGATTGGAGAAGAGCACACAAGTCCTTACGATGCCTGATTTAACCGGGTTGTCTATGCGAAATGCATTGAGCCGAATAGAAGGAAAGGGCTTGATCATCAGAATCTCTGGGAATGGAAAGGTGGTTGATCAAAGCCCCAAACCCGGGAGCATCATTGAAAAAGGGGATATCTGTTATTTAAAATTCTCCTCTTCTTAATTTGGGGGAAGGATGGAATTGAAAAAATTGTTGGAAGGGGTTGAGATCAAACGAATTATAGGAAGTGTTTCAAAAGAGATTCAGGGAATCGCTTACCACTCCTCTCAGGTAGAAAGGGGATTTCTCTTTGCTGCCCTCCGAGGATTAGAGACAGACGGTCATTATTATATTGGGAAGGCCATCGAAAAAGGTGCGGAGGCCATTCTTCTTGAAGAAGGACCAGAGATTTCGGCCTCTACGTTAATTTATGTGCCAAACAGCCGGCAGGCCTTAGCCAAGGTTTCCTCCAACTTTTATGGAAACCCCTCTTCAACCCTTACATTGATTGGCATTACGGGTACCAATGGGAAGACGACGACGACTTATCTCTTGGAGGCAATTTTAAAAAAGGCAGGATTTGACGTAGGGGTCTTGGGAACGATCAATTATCGATTCAAAGGAAAGGTATTCCCTTCGACCAACACGACTCCAGAATCGCTCGACCTCCAAAGAATTCTTTGGGAGATGTCCAGGGAAGGAGTCTCTCATGCGATCATGGAGGTTTCCTCCCATGGCCTAATCCTTGATCGGGTTTTTGACTGTCAATTTGATTGTGCCCTCTTTACCAATTTCTCTCCAGAGCACCTCGATTTTCATAAGAGCCTGGACCATTATTTTGAAGGCAAAAAGAGACTTTTCTCAACCCTTCTGGTCAAGAGCCAAAAACGAAAGAAATTTGCTGTGATTAATGAGGATGATCCGAAAGCAAGGGAGATCATCGATGGGGTTAAGGTTCCAACTCTGAGATATGGCCTTCATCCTTCCTGCGAGATCTCTGCGGACCAAATTGAATCCACTTTTGAAGGCCTTCGCTTCAGACTGAAAACTCCAAAGGGAGAACTCTTTTTACATTCGAGATTGATTGGTGATTTTAATCTCTACAACATCATGGCCTCCGCGGCCGTCGGAATAGGCATGGAGATTCCGTTGGAGAGGATTCAAGAGGGAATTGAGAGCGTGGAGGGGATTCCAGGTCGGTTCGAAAAAGTTGAAAACCCAAAAGGCATTCATCTCATTGTGGATTATGCCCATACCCACGATGCTTTAGAACGGGCCCTGAAAGGATTGACGAATATCTTAAAAAACATTCCTGAGAAGGGAAAGGTCATCACTGTTTTTGGATGCGGAGGAGACCGTGATCGAACCAAGCGACCCTTTATGGGTGAAGTGGCGGGAAGATATAGTGACTTAACGATCATTACGTCGGACAATCCAAGGACTGAAGATCCTCTTGCCATCATCCAAGAGGTGGAGAAAGGGTTAGTCTCTCTTCCCATAGAGCGGTGGAGTTTGGGGAGGCTCAATTCCTGGAGGTTGAAGAAAGGGTATTTAAAAATTCCAGATCGAAGAGAAGCCATACGGGTAGCCATCCGATTGGCCCAACCCCACGATACCATCCTCATTGCAGGAAAGGGCCATGAAGATTACCAGATCATCGGGAAACAGAGATTTCCGTTTGATGACCGCATCGAAGCCCAAAAGGCACTGGAGGAATCGTGAACCTTTCTCTTAAAGAAGTTTTAGTGGCAACTTCGGGAATTCTTCTCCAAGGAAAAGAGGGAACATCCTTTAAGGGAGTCTCCACGGATTCACGAACCATCCAGGAAGGAGAACTCTTTATTGCCTTGAAGGGAGATCGATTTGACGGTCACCATTTCGCCATTGATGCCCTTGAGAAAAAAGCAGGGGGGATATTGATTGAGGAAGAAAAGGTCAGAGATATCCGATGGAATGGATACCGCTCAAAAGTTGTGATCTCTGTGAAAGACACCTTGAGGGCTTTGGGAGATTTAGCCCGAGCCAAAAGACGTCAGTATGGAATCCCAGTGGTAGCCATTACTGGAAGTAATGGAAAGACAACGACGAAGGAATTGATCTCTGCCTGTCTCGAGACCACCTTCCCTGTTCTCAAAACAAAAGGAAATTTGAATAATCTCATTGGCCTACCACTTACCCTATTGGGCCTGACGGACAAGGAAAAGATTGCAGTCCTCGAGATGGGGATGAACGTGCCAGGTGAGATTCAACGATTGACAGAAATAGCAGAACCGGATGTTGGGATAATCACCAATATTGAGAAAGTCCATCTCGAAGGGTTAGGAACCTTGGAGAGGTTGAAACAGGAGAAGGGGGCACTGTTTCGCGGGATGAGGAAGGATGGGACAATCTTAGTCAATCAAGACGATCCAAACGTGGTCGACTTGGCTCAGTCGTTTCCCGGACAAAAGATTACATTCGGAATCAAAACCCCTGCCGAGGTGATGGCCAAAGAGATTCACTTGAGGGGATCTGAGGGGATTTCATTCACATTGATCTTTGAAAGGGAGGTCCTGGAGGTAAACCTCAGATTGTTGGGAAAACATTTCATTGCCAATGCCCTTTCTGCTGTGGCGGTAGCGAGCCTCTTTGGCGTTGACATAAGGAAGATTAAGGGAGCACTTGAAGCGTTTCCTCCTTTTCCTATGCGAATGGAGGTGATCCCCTTGAGGGGTGGAGGGACCCTGGTCAATGATTCATACAATGCCAATCCAAAATCAATGGAAATGGCTCTGGAAACCCTCGCTGAAGTGAGAGGGCAAGGAAGGGGTCTCGTCGTTTTGGGCGATATGTTGGAATTAGGAGAGTTTGCAGAAGAGGCCCATCGGGAGATAGGGCGGAAGGTTCAGGCACTTTCAATGGACTTCCTTTTAGCCTTAGGGGAGTGGGCCCCGGTGGTGGTGGAATCGGCCGTCCGTCATGGATTCCCATCCGAGAGGGCAAAGGTGGTGGAGGATCATTCAGAAGCCATCTCTGTTCTCAAAAAGGTGATGAGAGAGGGAGATTGGATCTTGATCAAGGGATCGAGGAGGATGGGAATGGAAAAGATTGTTGAGGACCTAATGGGAAAGGAGGCTTAAAGGATGCTCTATCATCTTCTCTACCCCCTCCACGAGTTTTACTCCTTTTTTAATGTTTTTCGCTACATCACCTTCAGGACGATCTATGCCATTCTGACCGCCTTACTGATCAGTTTTATCCTTGGGCCATGGCTGATTCGAAAATTAAAGGCCTTTCAGATCGGGCAAGTAATACGGGAGGATGTTCCATCTCGACATTTGGCCAAAAATGGAACGCCCACGATGGGAGGGAGTTTGATCCTAACTGCTATTCTCCTTCCTACTCTTTTATGGTCAGATCTCACGAATCCTTATATTTGGATTGTCCTATTGACCAGTTTAGGATTTGGGGTTCTTGGGTTTTTGGACGACTATAAAAAAGTTCGTGACAAAAACGGTCTTGGCCTCAAGGCCCGATATAAATTTCCAATTCAGATTGCTCTGAGTTTGATCGCCAGTCTGGTTCTTTTCAATATTGTTGACCATGATTCAAGACTAATCTTTCCTTTCTTTAAAAGGGTGACGCCAGATCTTGGGGATTGGTATATCCTCTTTTCGGTTCTGGTCATCGTAGGGACAGCCAATGCGGTGAATTTGACCGATGGGTTAGATGGATTGGCCATTGGTCCTGTTCTCATTGCGGCCGGGACATTTATGCTTTTCTGCTATCTTGCAGGAAATTTCAAGTTTGCCACCTATCTTCAGATTCCATTTGTAAGGGGAAGTGGAGAGTTAACCATATTATGTGGAGCCTTAGTTGGCTCAGGCCTTGGTTTTCTATGGTTTAATACCTATCCTGCCCAGGTCTTCATGGGCGATGTTGGATCCATGGCTTTGGGAGCTTCGTTGGGGACGATTGCCGTGATTACCAAACAGGAGTTCTTATTGGTGATCGTCGGTGGAATTTTTGTCATTGAAGCCCTCTCGGTCATTATTCAGGTGGGATCCTATCAATTGCGCAGAAAGAGGGTCTTTCGGATGGCTCCCCTCCACCATCATTTTGAGTTGAAGGGGTGGGCAGAGCCCAAAATCATCGTTCGATTTTGGATCATTGGGATCATCTTAGGATTGATTGCGATCAGCACACTAAAACTGAGGTAGCCCCAAAAGGGACGTTCAAATGTCAAAACCAGATGTTAAAGGATATTTCAACCCTTGAACTTTGGACTTAGATATTTTCTCGAAGGCAGGGGAATGGATCTCAAAGGAAGAAGGGTATTAGTGGTTGGAATGGCTCGGACAGGGGTTGCTACGGCCAAATTCCTTAAAGCCAAGGGTTCTATAGTGACCACGACAGAGTTAAAGCCAGAAGAAGAGATGAAAGATGCGGTTCGAGAACTAAGTGGACTCGGTCTCTCTTCCGAATGGGGAGGACATCAAACAGAGACCTTTCTTAAACAGGATCTCATTGTCGTGAGTCCAGGCGTAGATCTAAAGATTGAGCCCATCCAGAGGGCGATGGAAAAAGGGATTCCCATCCTCAGTGAGATTGAACTGGCTTACCAATTCATTGACCTCCCTATCATTGCAGTGACCGGAACGAATGGAAAGACCACTACCACCCTCCTCATTGGAGAAATCCTCAAGGAGGATGGAAGAAAGGTGGGCATCGGAGGAAATGTTGGAGACCCTTTGATCCTTTTTACAGACGGCAAGGACCGGTGGGAGGTCTTGGTGGCTGAGATCTCGAGTTTTCAGTTGGAGGCAATCGAAACCTTTAGGCCCTGGATTTCCGTCCTCCTCAATATCACCGAAGACCACCTGGATCGTTACCCTCGTTATGAAGATTATGTGGAGGCAAAGGCAAAGATCTTTTCAAATCAAAACGCTTCTGATCTGGCCCTACTTAATCAGGATGACCCTGAGGTGATGAAATTGGCCGATGAGGTGAAAGCAAAAAAGTTTTTTTTCAGTTTGAACTCAAGGCCCAAGCAAGGGGCCTTTTCAGATGGAGAGACCATTTATCTTAGGCTGAACAGGAGGGAGGAAGAATATCCTCTCACCCAAGTTCCTTTAAAAGGGATCCACAACGTGGAGAATATGATGGCAGCGGTTGTGGCCTCTCGTCTTTACGGATGTTCAAAGAAAGCGATTGAGATAGCTCTCCGGCAGTTCAAAGGCCTTGAACATCGTCTTGAATTTGTTCGAGAGATCGGGGGCATCCTCTTCTACAATGATTCCAAAGGGACCAATGTGGGGTCGGTGGTGAAATCCCTTCAGAGTTTTTCAGCCCCCGTCCACCTCATTGCGGGTGGGAAAGATAAGAAGACAGACCTCACCCCTCTTCGAGAGTTCATTCGAAACCGTGTCAAAGAGTTAATCCTGATCGGTGAGGCCAGAGAGAGGATGAGCCGAGAATTAGGGGGGTTGACGACAACCCTCATGGCCCGGACCTTAGAGGAGGCGGTTCAAATCGCATATTCTCATGCAGAGGCAGGGGAAGTCATCCTTCTTTCTCCTGCTTGTTCGAGTTTTGATATGTTCAAAGATTATCAGGAGAGGGGAAAGGTATTTAAAGAGATCGTCAACCGTCTTTGAGTTCAGATATGAAGGGAAGAAGAAGGTTTGATTTTGTTCTATTGATTGTGACCCTTGCCCTGGTTTCCATCGGGATCGTGATGGTTTACAGCACCAGTGCCATTTTGGCTGGGGACCGCTTTGGGGATCCCTATTATTTTTTGAAAAGGCAACTCCTCTTTGCAGGGATTGGTTCTATATTGATGATCTTTATGATTTTCTTCAACCATGAAGTCCTTAAAAAGTTTGCTTACCCCCTTCTCATTTTTTCCATTCTTTTATTGATTGCAGTCTTAATCCCAGGGATAGGAATTCGTGCGGGAGGGGCTATGCGGTGGATAAGGATTCAGTCCTTTTCCTTCCAACCGTCTGAGTTTGCCAAATTAGGGCTGATTATCTTCATGGCTTACTTTTTAACGAAGAAGGAAGAAAAGATTCGAAGTTTCTCCTTTGGATTTCTTCCCACACTCCTTTTCTCAGGACTGGTCATCGCCTTGGTGGTGAAGGAACCCGATTTTGGTGCAGCCCTCTTTTTAGGAGTTATGGTTTTTCTCCTTCTTTTTGTCAGTGGAGCGAGGGTGATCTACATTGCTGGAGCCATCCTGATGAGCATCCCGGTGATTTATTATTTTTTGATCCATGCGGCTTATCGTACCAAAAGGCTCATTAGTTTCATCCGACCTTGGGAGGACCCCACGGGCACAAGTTTCCAGATCATTCAGTCTTTTCTCTCCTTCGGTTCAGGAGGACTCTTTGGGTTGGGATTAGGGGAAGGAAGACAGAAACTCTTCTTCCTCCCTGCTCCCCATACCGATTTTATCTTTTCCGTTATTGGAGAAGAACTGGGGTTGGTGGGGGCCCTGATCGTGGTGCTTTTATTTCTCATTTTAACGTTGAGGGGGATTCAAATTTCCATTTCCCATGAAGAACGGTTTAGTGCCTACTTGGCATTAGGGATCACCTTGATGATTTCTCTTCAAGCGGTGATCAATATGGGGGTGGTCTTAGGGCTCCTTCCCACCAAAGGGTTGCCCCTCCCTCTGGTCAGTTATGGTGGGACATCCCTGATTACCAATCTGGTCGGGATTGGAATACTGCTTCGCCTTTCGACCCATATGGAGCGACGATGAGGATGGTCATCGCTGGAGGTGGTACAGGAGGTCATCTTTTTCCTGGTATGGCAATCGCAGAAGCCTTTATGGACAGAGAGGCTGGGAATGAAGTCCTCTTTATTGGAACGGAAAGAGGCCTTGAGGTTCAGGTCCTATCGGGAGGGCCATTTCCTTTGAAGACCATTCGGGTATTCCCCCTTAAAGGAAGATCGCTTTTAAGAAAGGCAAGGGCCCTCTGGAGCCTTCCCAAAGCGGTTTTGGAAGCCCTCTCCATCTTAAAAGAGTTTCGTCCCCAATTAATACTGGGAGTAGGAGGATACGCATCAGGCCCAGTCCTGATCGCTGCTTTTCTGCTTGGGATGAAGAGGGCTATCCATGAACAGAATGTCATTCCTGGGATGACCAACCGCCTCTTGAGATGGTTTAGTCAGAAGATCTTTATTTCCTTTGAGGAGACCAAGAAATATTTTCCCAAAAAGAAGACCATCCTCACTGGGAACCCGATCCGAAAGCAGTTCTTCTCTTACTGCCCGACTGAGAGGGAGGGGATAGAGGGAAAGAAAAAGGATCGCTTTACCGTCTTGGTTTTGGGAGGAAGTACAGGGGCCCACCGTCTTAATGAGAGGATATTGGAGGCCCTTGATCCACTTCTGGAGATAAAATCCCATCTCAGGTTTATTCACCAGACAGGCCATGCAGATTTTGATTTTGTTTCAAAAGGCTATCAGCAGAAAGGGTTTGAGGCCATCGTTCAACCGTTTATTGAGAATATGGCCTCCACCTATCAAATCTCTGATCTTGTCATCAGCAGGGCAGGTGCAAGCACCCTTTCGGAATTGGCCCTATGCGGGAAGGCGGTCATCCTTATTCCCTATCCTTATGCTGCCCATAACCATCAACTCATCAATGCCCAGAGATTAGTGAAGTTAGGTGCGGCCAAGATGATTCAGGATGAAGAAGTGAGTGGTCCAAGGTTGGCTGAAATGATTCTTCATTTCTATCAACATCCTGAAGAAAGGGCGAGGATGGAGGAGGCGATTTTAAAAGTTGCCAAGCCTAAGGCCTCGGAGGAGATAGTGGATCATTGTTACAGGTTAGTGGGAAGGATGGAGTGATGGAGGAGGGACGGGTTGGTTGAATTTAAGATTTGGGTAAGGGGATGTATCGAAAAGGGAAGATTCAATATATCCATTTTGTAGGAATTGGTGGGATCGGCATGAGCGGAATTGCAGAGGTCCTACTCAATCTGGGGTATCGGATCAGTGGTTCGGATATTAGGGAGACAGAGGTCACTCAAAGATTACAAAGTTTGGGATGTAAGATCTCCTATGGCCATCGAAGAGAGAATGTGGAGGGAGCTGATGTCGTGGTGGTCTCCTCTGCCATACGTCCTGGGAATCCTGAGGTGGAAGCGGCTGAACAGAGACTCATCCCAGTGGTCCCGAGAGCAGAGATGCTTGCAGAATTGATGCGAATGAAGATCGGGATTGCCATTTCGGGAACCCATGGCAAGACCACCACTACCTCCTTGATTGCTACCGTTCTGGCAGCGGCCGGGCTTGATCCAACAGTTGTGATCGGGGGAAGGCTCAATAGTATCGGAAGCAATGCCCGGTTAGGTCAAGGAGACTTCCTCGTCGCTGAGGCCGATGAGAGTGATGGTTCCTTTCTGAAACTGATGCCAACGATTGCGGTAGTGACCAATATTGATCCAGAACATCTTGATTACTATAGGGGGATCGAGGAGATCAAAGAGGCCTTTCTAAATTTCTTGGATAAGATCCCCTTTTTTGGGTTAGCGGTCCTCTGCCTCGATCATCCCAATATCCAATCGCTCATCCCAAGACTAAAGAAACGCTTTGTGACCTATGGATTGACGACTCAGGCTGATTTTCAGGCCAAGGAGATTACCTTTGAAGGACTTTCTACCAGTTTCGATGTCCTTCATCAGCGAAAGGAGATTGGAAGGCTGAAGATTCAAATGCCTGGACTTCATAATGTGTATAATGCACTGGCTACCCTAGCCACTGCATTTGAATTAGAGATCCCTTTTAAAAGGGTTCAGGATGCCCTTTGTGACTTCAGCGGAATTCAGAGGAGATTCCAAATCAAGGGAGAAAAAAGAGGAATCCTCGTTGTGGATGATTATGGCCATCATCCTGTTGAGATCATGGCCACCCTTAGGGCAGCGAAAATGGGGTGGCAGAGAAGGGTCCTGGCTGTGTTTCAGCCCCATCGATACACCCGTACGAAGGCGCTGTTTCAGGATTTTTTGACCGCCTTTTATGATGCTGATTTCCTCATCCTTACGGAGATCTATCCTGCAGGAGAAGATCGGATTGAAGGGGTTGAAGCCCGAGGCCTTTTTGAGGGGATCCGTGAGTACGGCCATAAAAATGTGGCCTATTTTAAAGAGAAGAAGGAAGTGGTGGAACATCTCCTACGAATTGCGGCTCCAGGAGATCTGGTCATTACCCTTGGGGCTGGAGACATCTGGCAGGTGGCGGATGAATTGTTAGAGCGTCTATGATTTCGGCAATAGAGTATGGAGCGAGACTATAAAAAAGAGGCCATAGGTTTGATTCAGGGGAGAGTAATTTTTGATGCTCCGATGAGACACTTCACTTCAATCAAGGTTGGTGGTCCAGCAGACAGTCTCCTCTTTCCAAAGAGTTTGGAAGAGTTAAGAAAAGTGATCCGCCAGGCCAATCGGAAGAACATCCCTTTCCTTATACTGGGAAAAGGAACCAATCTGATTGTAAGAGATAAGGGGATCCGAGGGTGGGTCATCAGCCTCACCCAGGGGTTGAAGAAGATTCGGGTGGATGGAGAAAGGGTGGAGGCAGAAGCTGGAGTTCCCCTTCATCGCTTGGTTCAGTTTACCGTTCAAAAAGGGCTTACGGGACTTGAACCCTTCTTTGGGATCCCAGGGACTGTAGGGGGTGGGTTAGCCATGAATGCAGGGGCCTGGGGAGTTGAGATGAAGGATGTGGTCCAATCCCTTACCCTGATGAAGGAGGATGGAACCATTCTGAAAAGAGCCCGTTCAAAACTTAAATTTTCGTATCGAAAATTGGCGATTTCTCCATCCTGGATTATTCTCAAAGGAGTTTTTCGGTTGAAGAAGGGGAGGAGGGAAGAGATCCTCGAGAAGATAAAATCCTATTCAGAATTGAGGAAGAGGACACAACCCTTAGATTACCCAAGCGCTGGCTCTATTTTCAAAAATCCCAAAGAGGGTCCTGCAGGGAAGTGGATCGAACAAGCAGGAATGAAAGGATTTAAAGTGGGACAAGCCATGATTTCTGACCTCCACGCCAATTTTATCGTCAATCTTGGGAATGCGACGGCTGACGAAGTCCTTCATCTGATGGATTGGGTTGAAAAAAGAGTCTATGAAGAGAAGGGTATCTCCCTTGAAAGGGAAGTGAGAGTGGTAGGGGAGCCGTAATGGTAGAATTCGATACTCAGATTACCGATATAAGTAGAAGAGTACCATAGGATGAGAATTTTCAGGCTATAGAGGGAGAGGTTAGGGGTGATCCGGTAGGGGATGAAGGATCAATCATTTAAGAAAAAAAAGGTTGGAGTAATGATGGGAGGTCTCTCTCGGGAGAGGGAGATTTCTCTTAAGACAGGGAAGGCCATCTTGAAGGCGTTGATGAATAGAGGTTATTCCTCTTGTCCCATTGATGTCAGTCAGGACATTGCAGAGAGATTGGTAAAGGAGAGGATTGAGTGCGCTTTTATTGCCCTTCATGGAAGGTTTGGTGAGGATGGGACGATCCAGGGAATGTTGGAATTGATGAGAATTCCTTATACCGGATCAGGGGTCCTGGCCAGCGCCCTGGCCATGCATAAGGTGATGGCCAAGAAGGTTTTCGTTTATGAAAATATCCCCACCCCACGGTTTATGGCCCTCCGTCGGGAAGAGATTGAGAAAGAATCTGAAGAGGTTTTCTCCTTTCCACTTCCCATGGTGGTCAAACCTGCAAGAGAAGGCTCCACAATAGGAACCTCTATAGTCAGGACAGAGGGGGAAATCCTTTCCGCTCTGAAAGAGGCCGGGAAATATGATGATGAAATTCTGATCGAAGAGTTTATGAAGGGGAAAGAGATCACCGTTGGGATTCTTGGGGAGATTCCATTACCGATCATTGAAATTGTTCCGAAAAGTGGTTTTTATGATTTTCACTCCAAATACACAAAGGGCGAAACGGAATATATCATCCCTGCAAAGATACCCAGAGAAAAGTATCTCTATGCCCAGGAAGTCAGCCTGAAGGCATTTCGATCATTGGGCTGTTCTGGGTTTGGCAGAGTCGATTTAATGACCGATGAGGAAGGGTCTCCATTTGTCATCGATGTCAACACGGTGCCAGGAATGACAGAGACCAGCCTCTTGCCCAAGGCAGCCAGCTACGCGGGCATTTCCTTTGAGGAGTTGGTGGAGAGAATCTTATTGGGAGCATCCTTAAAGTTGGAAAGTGGAAGATAGAGGGTTTAGAAGAGAGATGTCAGAGACGGTCACCATTAAAGAAGAAAAGTTCTTAAGGCCCCAAAAAAAGACCGCTGGAGGAGGAGAAGGATTTGAAAAGGTGCTTAGAAAGATGATCCGTTTGGCGGGGAGAATTCTCATCTTCTCCTTCATCCTATTGATTGGTCATCGATTTTATCTCTTCCTTTTGGAAGACCCATTTTTCCGGACAAGGGAGATCGAAGTGGAGGGGTGTAGGAAGGTTTCAAAAGAAGAACTCCTTGGCCTCATCAAGGTGGAAGGGATGCCCAACCTGTTCACCCTTCGACTTAAAGAGATCTCCAGGCGATTAGAATCCCACCCATGGGTGGAGCAGGTGAAGATCAAGAAGGTTTTCCCGAATAAGTTATGGATTCAAGTTAAAGAGAGAAAGCCTATTGCCATCGTTCAATTGGAGGAACCCTATTACATCGATGCCCATGGAGTGATCTTTTCACCCGTTGGAGACCAAGACCAATATGATTATCCATTTCTAACTGGGCTGACCCATCAGGCTCTCAAGCAGGATGCCTCTGCCACTCAGCTCCTTATCAAGAAGTCTCTGGAGTTTTTGAGCCTCGTCGAGAGAGAGAAGCGCCCCCCTTTAAAAGAGATTTCAGAGATCCATTTGGAGAAGACCTTTGGTCTCCGCTGTTTTTCGGAGTCCGATCACCTATGGGTGAGAGTTGGGTGGGAAGAGTTTGGGGAGAAATTAAGAAGACTCTCCTTAGTCTGGTCAGACCTAAAGAGGAGAGGGATTTCCGTAACCTCAATTGATTGCAACGATTTAAGGAGAATCGTTGTCAAAAGGAGCCCTCAAGAGAGGGGAGTTGAAAGGAGGTGATCAAGAGGTGGGAAAGAAGACTCCATTGGTGGTTGGATTGGACATTGGGACCACCAAGATCTGTACAGTGGTTGGAGAATTAGAGGATGGCCAGGTCAACATTATCGGACTCGGGACCCATCCTTCAAAGGGATTAAGAAAGGGGGTGGTCATCAATATCGAGAGCACGGTCCAATCCATTAAGAAGGCGGTCGAGGAGGCAGAACTAATGGCGGATTGCCATATTACCTCGGTTTATGCCGGGATTGCGGGTGGTCATATTAAGGGAATTAACAGCCATGGGGTTATTGCGATTAAGAACAGAGAGATCGGGCAGAATGATGTGAAACGGGTCATCGATGCGGCCAGTGCGGTGGCAATCCCCATGGATCGAGAGGTGATTCACATCATTCCCCAAGAGTTTATTGTAGATGATCAGGATGGGATCAAGGACCCTGTGGGGATGTCTGGTGTCAGGTTAGAGGGAAGGGTTCATATTGTGACGGGCGCCATTACCTCCGCTCAGAATATCATCAAATGTGCGAACCGTGCGGGCCTCGATGTGGATGATATTGTCTTGGAGCAGTTGGGTTCCAGTGAGGCCGTCTTGACCCCGGAGGAGAAGGACCTCGGCGTGGCCATCATTGATATCGGAGGAGGGACAACGGACCTGGTCATCTTCTCAAATGGTTCCATAAAACATACCGCTGTCTTTTCCTTGGCGGGGAACCATATCACAAGCGATATCTCCATGGGGCTTCGCACGCCGATCGAGGAGGCAGAGAAGATCAAGATACGATATGGTTGTGCTTTGACCTCCATGATTGGAAAGGATGAAACGATTGAGGTTCCCAGTGTCGGAGGGAGAAAACCTCGGATCCTTTCCAGACAGACCTTAGGAGAGATCATCGAACCCAGAGTCGAGGAAATCCTCTCCTTAGTCCACAATGAGGTGATGAGAACAGGATACGGTAACCTGATCGCTTCTGGCATTGTCCTCACGGGTGGAAGTTCCATCATGGAAGGGGTCCCTGAACTGGCAGAGCAGATTTTTAATGTCCCTGTCCGCAGAGGAACACCCATCGGGATCGGAGGGTTAGTCGATCTGGTGAACAGCCCCCTTTATGCCACAGGGGTGGGTCTGGTTCTCTATGGGAGCCGGAATAAGTCCCAGAGTCGGTTTAAGGTAGGTGAGGGGAACATCTTCAGCAAGGTGACTCACAGGATGAAAGAGTGGATCGGAGAATTCTTTTAATGGGATACAGGAATAATGGGAAGATGGAATAGGGAGAGAGATACACTTGATCGGATATAAGGTGAACCCAATATTCCATCATTCCATCTTTTTATTATTCCAATTTCTTAAAAAAGGAGGAGGATATGATTGAATTTGACGAGAACAGAAATATGACCGCCAAAGTCAAGATCATCGGTGTTGGAGGAGGAGGAAACAATGCCCTCAACACGATGATATCCTATCAACTCGGGGGCGTAGATTTTATCGCAGCCAATACGGATGCTCAGGCATTGGCGGCAAATCTCGCTCCATTTAAACTGCAGTTGGGTGCAAATTTGACGAAGGGATTGGGAGCAGGGGCCAATCCGGAGATTGGAAGGAAGGCTGCCCTGGAGGATGTGGATAAGATTCGGGAGGCCTTGATGGGCTCGGATATGGTCTTCATCACTGCAGGGTTAGGTGGGGGAACTGGCACAGGTGGGGCACCGGTGATCGCTGAAGTGGCCCGCGAAGTAGGAGCCCTTACGGTTGCGATCGTGACCAAACCCTTTCACTTCGAGGGGAAAAAGAGGATGAAACAGGCTGAGGAAGGGCTTGCCAACCTCCGAATGACCGCAGATGCCTTAATCACCATTCCAAATCAACGACTTCTCAGCATCAGCGGGAAGAGCATGACCCTCCTTGAAGCCTTTAGAAAGGCAGATGAGATCCTCTATCATGCAGCCAAGGGAATCTCGGATATTATTGTTGGCCATGGGATCATCAATCTAGACTTTGCCGATGTTCGAACCATCATGTCTGAGACAGGGATGGCTTTGATGGGGACAGGGATTGCCTTAGGGGAGAATCGGGCGGTTGAGGCAGCCCAGAAAGCCATTTCAAGCCCACTCTTAGAAGATATCTCGATTGAAGGGGCACGAGGCCTCCTTATCAACATCACGGGAGGAGAGAACATGACCCTCAACGAGATCAACGAGGCGGTCTGTGTCATCCAGAAGGAGGCCCATGAAGAGGCCAACATCATTTGGGGGATGGTGATCGATAAGATGATGACCGAAGAGATCAGGGTGACCGTAATCGCTACCGGATTCGGGAAGGTTGAGGACAAAAGGGTATCCCAATTTAAAAAGATCTCTCCCCATTCTTTCGGCTTTAGAGAGAATCAGAAAACCATTCCACCCTTCTCTTTCAGCGTGAGGGAAAGCAATCGAGATATCCCTACCTTTATGCGGAGGGTGAAGGCCACGGAACGGTACGATGAGGTGAAGTTAGATTTAGAACCCGATTTCCCAGTCCAGGATGAGGACCGTTTCGATATCCCGACCTTTTTAAGAAAACAGGCCGACTGAATCTCGTGACGGGTGAATCGTGAATCGTGAGGGATAACATTTAAGTGGTTAACTTTTTTTCTTTATGATAAAATTTTTTTAACAAATCTCCAGCACGAATCACGAATCGCTGATCATGGGTTCATGGAAACTTATTCAGAAGGCCAATGCTATTCTTGAAAGGGAGAGAGGGACTGTTCTAAAACCCTGGGGTGGTCGAATTTCCATTTGTCTCATCTATCCTAATTCCTACCATGTGGGAATGTCCAACCTTGGATTTCAAACCCTTTATTCGCTCTTCAATACTGAAGAGGATGTGGTCTGTGAGAGGGCCTTCCTTCCAGAGAAAGAAGAGTTTGAGGAACATCAGAGGTCTGAAACACCTCTGTTCTCCTTAGAATCGCAGAAGCCCATTTCTGAATTCGATCTTTTAGCATTTTCTATTTCTTTTGAGAATGACTACCTCAATATTCTCTCCATCTTTGAATTAGGTCGTATTCCCCTATTAAGCCAGAATAGAGGGGAAAGAGATCCACTGGTGATTGGAGGAGGAGTATCCGTCTTTTTAAATCCTGAGCCCATCAGTCCGTTTTTTGATCTTTTTATCCTTGGAGAGGCGGAGGAAGTGATCAAGGAATTTTTAGAGGTTTTTCGGAAATGGCGGGATAGAAGAGGGGGTGGAAAGGAGGATCTTTTAAGAGACGTCTCTAAGGTAGAAGGAGTATATATTCCGAAGTTATATCAGGTGATCTATAAAGAAGATGGTAGGATCGAGGCGATGATTCCAGGGACAGGAATACCCCGTAAGGTAAAGCGGAGATGGATAAAGGAGATTAACCAATTCCCAACCCATTCGGTGCTCTTTACCCCTGATACAGAGTTTAAAGAGATCGTCCTGGTAGAGATGAACCGCGGTTGTCCAAGGGGATGTCGTTTCTGTGCTGCCTATTCGGCCTACTACCCATTTCGCAACCGAAGCCTCTCTGTATTAGACTCCCTCATTCAAGAGGCCCTTTTAAAAGGGAACAGAATCGGTCTCACTGGGACAGCGGTTTCCGATCATCCCCAACTCGTTTCATTATGCCAAAGCATTCTTTCCAAACAGGGGAAAATTTCAACCTCCTCTTTAAGGGTAGATGCCATCCATCCCTCTTTGATCCAATGCCTCAAAGAGGCCCAGGAAAGAACCCTTTCAATTGCTCCAGAAGCAGGTTCTGAGAGGCTTCGCAAGATTCTGGGAAAGGATTATACCGAAGAGGAGATTTTAAAGGCCATCGAGATCTTAGTGGAGAATGGGATTTTTCAAATTAAAAATTATTTTTTAATTGGGATTCCTTCTGAGACAGATGAGGATGTGAAAGGGATCCTCATCCTTGCTAAAAAAATCCGACATCGTATCCTTTCAAAGAGAAAAGGTCAGGAGGGGAGATGGAGGTTGGTGCTAAGTCTAAACCCCTTCGTTCCGAAACCGGCCACTCCTTTTCAATGGGCACCCATGGAGAGAGTGGGTGAGTTGAAGAGGAGGTTGAAGATCGTTCAACAGGGGATTGAAAGGGAGAGAGGGATGAAATTGATCCATGATCTTCCAAAGTGGGCCTTTATTCAGGCCCTGCTTTCAAGAGGGGATCGGAGGGTAAGTGGCATCTTGATGAACGTTCATCGCTACCAGGGGGATTGGAGCCGGGCCCTTCGAGAGACAAACCTCAATCCGGATTTCTATGTCTATCGTCCAAGAGATTTAGATGAGATTTTTCCCTGGGATTTTATTGACCACGGAATCCCAAAAGAGAAGTTGAAAGAAGAGTATTTAAAGGCGATGAGAGAGGCAGGAGTAAAAATATAAGGTTCGGAATTGGGAATCGGCGTTTGGAGGAAAAGAGAGGCCTGGAAGGATTATGGAACGGACCCCGATGAGGGAGTCGAAGGTGGGGGAAAGGAGAGACTGAAATGAGAACAGAGAAGGTCTCTTTCCAAAGTGAAGGATGCAGGCTTTCAGGAATTCTTCATCTCCCTGACAAGAAGAATCCCCCATGCGTAGTGGCCTCTCACGGCCTTCTCTCCAGCAAGGAGAGTGAGAAGTATATTGCCCTTGGGGAGCGGATCTCCCAGGAGGGGATGGCGCTACTTCGTTTCGATTTTAGGGGAATTGGGGAAAGTGAGGGGAAGGAGGAGGATAGTACTATCAGTAAAAAGATAAAGGATCTTGCCTCAGCCATCGATTTTGTAAGATCCTACTTAGGTTCGAGGAGTCGAATAGGCTTGCTCGGTTCAAGCCTTGGAGGTTTTCTTTCTTTGATGAAGGCCTCCATGGAGGAAGGGATTGGAGCAATTGTTGTTTGGGCTACCCCTCTCACCCTTGACGATCTCGCTTCAAAAAGAGGGGATAAAGAGGATCCCCTCCCTCCAAGGGTCTTTTTTGAAGACCTACCAAAACATCGGTTATTACCTCTCTTACCAAAGGTTTCAACTTGTCTTATCGTCCATGGAGAAAAGGATGAACTTGTCCCTGTAGAGGAGGCCTTAAGGATCTTCGAACATTTAAGAGAACCCAAAGAGATCCATATTATTGGAGGGGCAGACCATCGTTTCCTTAATCCAGAACATCGCCAACGAGCCATTGAATTGACTCTGGAGTGGTTTAAGAGATATTTATAACAACCAAGTCTCTTCTTAAGAAAAATTTTAGAGTAATCCTTTATGGGTTGGTTTTTTGCAGGGTAAGCCCTTGTGACTTACCGAATATCGGTAAGGGTCAACCCCTTACCCTATACATAAAGGCGTCGGGCCATTCGGGCCTTCAAATGGATTTCAGGAGAAGGGGAAATAGGTGATTCGCTTTCCAGTGAGCGAGGAGAAGCACAGAGATCTTATGGAGAGGATGGAAGCACTGGGTATCCACGAAAAGGATATCGAAGAGAGATTCATCCGTTCCTCGGGAAGGGGAGGGCAGAAGGTGAACAAGACCTCCTCCTGCGTCTATCTCAAACATCTTCCCACAGGAATCGAAGTAAAATGGATGACCGAAAGAAGCCAGTCCGTCAATCGTTTTATGGCGAGGCGGGAATTGGTCCGTCGAATGGAAAGATTGAAAGGGCTGGTAACCGATGAGGATCGAAAGACTGAAAAGTTGAGAAAGCAGAAATCGAAGAAAAAGAAGAGGGCAGCGCTGAAGTTTCATCCGGTAGATAGATAGATTAAACGAAAGGGAAGATGCATTGACCAAAGAGAAATTTCCAACCACTAATGCCATTCGCTTTTTAAGAGAGCATCAGGTAGAGTTTATCGAGCGTCCTTATCGTTACGAAGAGAAGGGAGGCACGGAGGTTGCAGCAAGAGCTCTTGGGGTGGATGAGCACCTTGCGATTAAGACCCTCGTGATGGAGGACGAAAACAGAAGGCCCCTCATCATTCTCATGCACGGGGATAAAGAGGTTTCGACCAAGGAACTGGCAAGGGTTCTTGGCGTCAAATCGGTCACGCCCTGTTCTGCTAAAATCGCTTTCAAACATACCGGTTATAAGGTGGGGGGAATCTCTCCCTTCGGCACGAAAAAGCAATTGCCGGTCTATGTAGAGGAGACCATTCTCAGCCTTCCACGGATATTCATCAATGCAGGTAGAAGAGGCCTTCTCTGTGAGATGTCTCCAAGGGATCTGATCCGATTATTGAATCCAATTGTGGTGCATGTGGCAAGGTAGTCTATATGGTCGGATCAGGCCGTTCATTCTTAATGATGAAGAACGCTACAGCCAATCCTATGAAATGAGGATCTCATTCACATATTTGACCCAGTTATACCCATAAGCCTCTTCATAGACCAGCCTTAAAGGGAAGCCATGCTTCCGGGGAAGGGTTTCTCCGTTGACCCGATAAGCCAAAAGGATCTTTTTCTGATGGAGCTCTTTTAAAGGAATCCTGACCCCCTTCTCATATGCCCCTTTGATATCGATATAGCGGGCTTCCTTGCTCACCATTGCTTCCTGGAGCAGGGCATTGAGATGAACTCCTGTCCATCGACCGTTGTTTGAAAAAAAGCCAGGGCAGATGAGAAGAACTGTTTCTGTCAGGGATGGATATTTGAGAATTTCTTCATAGGTGAGGGAGAGGGGCCTTTTCACTTTTCCTGTTATCTTAAGCCGAAAGGTTTTGATGTCAACCTCCACGTCGGTTGGTCCCATCGTCCCAAATGTTTCAAGAGGATCGATTTCGAGATTGCGAGTGTCAATCTCTTCCGGATTCATGTTCTTCAGTTCTTCTCTTGAAAACCCCTTGGGAAGCAGTCTCTTCACTTTTGCCCAGCAGATGGCAAGGGGGTTGAGAAGGAGGCTTAGAAGGGCAGACTTAAGGCCCCTCTTTACGAGTTCTCTTCTTGACCACATCAATTCATTTTAAAATAATTTTTCTGATTAAGAAAGGATTTCTCTATCCAGCGGACTCCGAACCCCAAGAATATTTTTTTGAAGCCACACCACCTTGGAATTAGGTGTCACCCATTTACCTTTTATTCTCTACCCTTGCCGTTCACGTCTTGAGCAAGCTAAAGGGGCAACCAAAACTTGGTTGCCCCTAAGCATGCCGAAATGGCTCCCCGGGCAGGACTCGAACCTGCAACCTAGTGGTTAACAGCCACCCGCTACTACCGGTTGAGCTACCGGGGAACTCAGGTGATTCAAATTCTAATAACCAAATTTCAAATCTCAAAAAATTCAAATGGCCTAATATCCAAATACCTCCCAAAAGTTTATATAATAATATGAGAAATATCAACTGAAATCATCCACGGCTCACCAAGTCTTCCTCTGGAAGAGGCTCCATCTTCCTCAGAACCTTTTTCCTTCGCCATGCGATAGCCATACTAACTGGACCTGAGAAGATATAGAAGAGGATAAAACCAAAGAGCACTATTACAGGCTCCATAATAATCACAATCATCGTCAAGATGACTAGAATAAAGAGATTGAAGGGTTTCCTTTTTGATAAGTCAAGCTCCTTGAAACTAAAATATCGGATATTAGAGACCATAAGGAAAGACAGCACCCAAATCATGATTAGGATAATGATGTCTTTCACCCATCCCGTTTCGATTAATCGGAGATAAAGAAGGATTGTTAAGGCGACCATGGAAGCGGCAGCCGGGATGGGGAGCCCTTTGAAATATTTTACCTCTCCAGAAGAAGACTGGACATTGAACCGAGCCAATCGTAAGGCTCCACAAGCGACAAAGACGAAAGCGGCAAGCCAACCAAATTTTCCATAAGGCCGTAAGGCCCAACTGAAGGCGAGCATTGCGGGGGCAATTCCAAAGGAGACCAGATCAGCCAAGGAATCATACTGGACTCCAAATTTGGAAGTGGCTCCAGAAAGGCGGGCCACTTTCCCGTCCAAAATATCAAAGACGCATGCCAAAAGGATGGCGACCGCGGCATAGAAAAATTTTTCTTGAAACACAGAGACGATGGCCCAGAAACCACAGAAGAGATTTCCTGTGGTAAAGAGGTTGGGTAGGATGTAGACTCCTCTTTTCATTTTAATTTGTGTTCTTCTTTTTCTCATAGGCGATACCCAATGATCGACTCTCCTCCCTTCACATGCTGACCTACCCGGACAATCGGTTGGACCTCTGGGGGGAGGTAGAGGTCGACTCTTGATCCAAACCGGATCATACCAAAAATTTCTCCCATTCGCAGTTTATCTCCTGCCTTAGGATAGCAGACAATCCTTCGGGCCACAAACCCTGCAATCTGGACGAGAAGGATCCTGAACCGATCCTCTGTCTCCATAACAAAGGCATTTTGTTCATTAAAGAGGGAAGCCTTTTCATGGCTTGCGATGGAGAATCGGCCTGGATGATAACTCCTTTGAAGGATTTCTCCAGAGACAGGGGCTCGATTGATATGCACATCGAAGAGGGACATAAAGATACTCACCCTTAAGGCCTTCTGGTTTAGAAACCGTCCTTCTTCACACTCCCCTACATGGATAATCCTTCCATCAGCAGGAGAGAGGATAATGTGATCGAGAGTTGGAATCTTTCTCTTTGGGTTCCTGAAAAAGAAAGCAATAAAGAGGGTGCCAAGGATTCCCAAAACCATCAGGACCTTATGCCCAATTCCAATAAAGATCAACGTGAGAAGAGCCATCGGGATTAAAAAAGGAAGCCCCTCTTTTGCAATGGGCCATTGATTCTCTTTCATTAAGCCTTTTTCTCCTTGAGCCAACCCATCATGGATCGAAGTCTCTTTCCCACCTCTTCGATGAGATGTTTCGACTCCTCCCTGCGAAGGGCATTGAAAATGGGACGGTTGGCCTGGTTTTCTAAAATCCATTCCTTTGCAAATTGACCGCTCTGAACTTCTTTCAGGATTCTCTTCATTTCTTGCCTCGTCTCCTCGGTGATAATTCGCTTTCCTCGTGTGAGGTCTCCATATTCTGCTGTGTCGCTCACGGAATACCGCATAAAGGAGATCCCCCCCTCATACATCAGGTCAACGATCAGTTTCAATTCGTGGAGACATTCGAAGTAGGCAATCTCTGGTTGATACCCTGCTTCGACCAGGGTGTCGAATCCTGCTTTAATCAGTTCACTTACCCCGCCACAGAGGACAACCTGTTCTCCGAAGAGATCGGTTTCTGTCTCCTCCTTAAAAGTGGTCTCAATCACCCCTGCACGCGTAGCACCAATGCCTTTGGCATAGGCGAGGGCCACTTGTTTGGCCTTTTTTGTAAAATCCTGATGGATCGCCATCAGAGAGGGGACCCCTGCACCCTTCATAAATTCCCTTCTCACCAGATGGCCTGGTCCCTTTGGAGCAATCATCACCACGTCGACTTCTTTGGGAGGAACAATCTGGCCATAGTGGATGTTAAATCCATGAGAAAAGAGAAGGGTCTTTCCCTTTTGAAGATGGGGTTTGACCTCCACCTCGTAAAGTTTCGCCTGAAGATGGTCTTGGGTGAGAATCTGGATGAGGTCAGCCTGTTTTGATGCCTCCGAGGCCGTGACCGGTTTGAACCCATCCCTCAGGGCGTGCTGATAATTCTCACTCCCTTTCCGCTGGGCTACAATGACCTCAAGACCACTGTCACGGAGGTTCAGGGCATGGGCATGTCCCTGGCTACCATAACCAATAATGGCAATCTTTTTGCCTTTCAGATGATTGAGGTTGGCATCCTTATCATAATAAATCTTCATCTCCTGGTCTCCCCCTTGACGAGAAAATTTCCTATAAGAACCCTTAATGGTAATTAATCCACTTCTCTGCTATGTCATTTCAGTGGAGGCCTTACTTCCTCGGGCCATGGCCACACGACCTGTCCGGACCAATTCCTTAATGCCCATGGGTTTGAGAAGAGAGAGCAACGCATTGATCTTTTTCTCATCTCCCGTGACTTCGATGGTATAGGTTTTTGACCCTACATCCACTACCTTCCCCCTGAAAATATCTACGATCCTGAGGATTTCTCCACGCGTTTCCGAAGTGGCCGAGACTTTTACCAGGACCATCTCTCTTTCTATAAAATCCTTATCGATGAGGTCCATCACCTTGATTACCGGAATCAGTTTATTGAGTTGTTTGATTACCTGCTCGATGATCTGGTCATCCCCTCGGGTCACAATCGTCATGGTGGAGACCGTCGGATCAAGGGTTTCAGCCACGGAGAGGCTTTCAATATTAAACCCTCTACCACTGAAAAGTCCAGCGATTCGAGCCAGAACTCCAAACTCATTTTCTACTAAAAGGGTAATCACATGACGCATCTAAAGCTCAAAGGTACGGAATATTGGAACGGTGGAATAATGGATTATTTGGGTTTGACATGTAAAAATGTTTTCCCCCATTCTTCCATTCTTCCATCTTCCTATCATCCCCTCGTCTTATACCAATCTCATCTGGTTGAGAGGTTCTCCAGCCGGGACCATAGGATAAACATTCTCCTCAGGATCGATCACAAAATCGATCACCACGGGTTGAGGAATGGAGAAGGCCTTTTTGAGTATTGGAACTACCTCTTCAGGTTTGGTTGCCCTGAGTCCAACTGCTCCATAGGCCTCGGCTAATTTAACAAAGTCTGGAGAGACTCCTTCCAGGCAGGTAGAGGCATAACGTTTCTCATAAAAGAATTCCTGCCATTGCCTGACCATGCCCAGATATCCATTGTTCAGAAGCACTACCTTCACCGGTAATTGATACTGGGAGACCGTTGCCAATTCCTGAATGTTCATCTGAAAACTTCCGTCTCCTGCAATATCTATCACTAACCTATTGGGAAAAGCGAGCTGGGCTCCAATGGAGGCTGGGAATCCGTATCCCATGGTTCCCAATCCCCCTGAGGTGAGGAGGGTCCTTGGTTTGAGGAATGGGTAGTACTGGGCTGTCCACATCTGATTTTGGCCAACCTCGGTCGCAATAATGGCCTCGCCCTTGGTCAATTCAAAGATTTTCTCGATCACAAATTGAGGCTTGATGATCCTATCCTGGTGATACTCCATACTATGGATGGATTTCCATTTCTCAATCTGAGACTTCCATTTCTCAAGCCCCTGACGGAAGGATTCTGTATCCTCTTGTTCAAGGAGCGAAAGGATTTTTATTAAAACCCGTTTACAATCTCCAACAATGGGAAGATCTACCCTCACATTTTTACTGATGGAAGTCGGGTCAATGTCGATATGGATAATCTTTGCCTGAGGTGCAAAGGACTCAAGCTTTCCAGTCACTCGATCATCAAAGCGCGAGCCAATAGCGATGAGGAGGTCAGATTCCTGAACCGCCATATTGGCACGATAGGTTCCATGCATTCCTAACATTCCTAACGAAAGGGGATGGTTGCCAGGGAAGCCCCCTAACCCCATCAGAGTCATCGTTACTGGTATCCCCAGTCCTTCGGCCAAAAGGGCAAGTTCTTTCGAGGCATTAGAGGAGATGATCCCTCCCCCTATATAAAGGACAGGTCTCTTTGCCTTTAGGATCATTTTCACTGCCCTTTGAATTTGGCCAGGATGTCCTTCATAGGTGGGGCGGTATCCTCGTGTGACGACCTTATCAGGATATTTAAATTCAGTTGAGTCCACCAGGATATCCTTAGGAAGATCGATCAGAACAGGACCGGGTCTTCCACTCCTTGCAATGTAGAAGGCTTCCTTCATGATTCGGGCTAAATCCTTTACCTCTTTCACCAGATAATTATGTTTTGTGCAGGGTCGGGTGATCCCGATAATATCTACTTCCTGGAAAGCATCGTTTCCAATTAAAGGGGTGGGCACCTGGCCGGTCAAGACGATAATAGGAACAGAATCCATGAAGGCCGTAGCCACTCCGGTGACGGTATTGGTCGCCCCAGGTCCAGAGGTCACCAACACCACTCCCACCCTTCCAGTCGCCCTTGCATATCCGTCTGCAGCATGGACAGCTGCCTGTTCATGCCGGACAAGAATCTGTTTTATAGAGGAATTCTGAAGTTCGTCAAAAAGGGGAAGAACCGCTCCTCCAGGATAATTGAAGAGGATTTCCACCCCTTCCTTCTTCAAACATTCAACAACGATTTGTGCTCCGGTTTTCTTCATAACCAATCTAATTCTATTTTTTAACGGTATTTCATAAGAATTCTTTCCATTTCATCTTTTAATGCAAGTTTTTTCTTTTTAATGATTTTGATCTCTATCTCATCTTGGGGGGTAAGATAGGGTTTCTTTTCCATTTCCTCCAATTGCCTGGATAGTTCCATATGAGCCTTTTTGGCTTTTAAAAATTCTTCGTTCTCTCTTAGAAGCCTTTCGATCAATTCTTCTTCTTTAGGCATCTTTCTCTACCACCTATTTAAAAAATTAAGCCTATCAATAATTATTAACAAATTAATATAATTTTAACATTTTTGTCAAACTTGGTATTTCTCTCTCCATTTTATTTCGGCCTCTGAGGGTCGAATGTAGAGGGGAATAAGGGTTGCCAAATCTATGGTTTCTCCTCTTTCTAACCTTTCAAGTCCAAGTTTGGCCACAGTGGATCCGTGAGGGATATGGAATGGAGGGGGAGGGAACAGGGCCAGTTGTTGAAGTTTCTCCTTGAGAAAGGGCCCGTATGTTTTTACTCCATTGCCAAAAAAGAGGGTTGGCTCCTTGATTCTCAGAATCAACTGTCCTGGCTCAATGGCCTCAATCGATGATTGGGGTTGGGGATAGGTCCCTCCCTCATAGCGATAAAAGGCGGTATAGACCTCCCCTTTCCTTGCATCGAGAATAGGGCAGAGAAGATAGGGGGTGGGTGAAACCTGCGAGGCTAAAACCTCGAGGGAGGAAACGCCCGCAATAGGTTTCTTCAATGAAAAGGCTAACCCCTTAACCGTGCTCACTCCAATTCTTAATCCTGTAAAAGAACCTGGCCCCAGGGAGATAGCCAGTCCATCAATCTCTGAAATTCCCAATCGAGACTCTTTCAGTATCCAATCGATGGTCTTGAGAAGTCTTTCAGAATGGGTGATGGGAATATCAAGGAGATGATCAGAGATGACCCATTTATCCTCAACCAATCCAACACTCCCACAGGAGGTAGAGGTATCCATTCCAAGAACCTTCATCTTAAAACTTAAGCCCTCCTGGGGAAAAGATTCGAATCAAGTCGTTATAAAAAGCAAAGAGCATGAGAAGGATGATAAAGATCAAACCCACCTGCTGGGCGATCTCCATTTTTTTGATGCTGAGAGGTCTTCTTAAGATGGCCTCCAGAGCGAGGAAGAGGAAGTGACCTCCATCCAGAATGGGGATAGGGATTAGGTTGATCACCCCAAGATTGATGCTGAGGATGGCCATAAAGAGGACAAGGCTTACCAGACCTCTTTTTGCTTGCTCCCCAGCCAGTTGGGCGATCAGGATGGGACCACCAATCGTCTTTGCAGGGATCACCCTCCCAATCAATTTCAGGATGGTCATGTAGGTTAATTTAATCCCTGACCAAGTTTGTGAAAATCCTATCCCTATAGCGACAATGGGATTAACCTTTTCTACTGATATTTGATCAAAAGGGGTGATGCCAATGATATAGGTTTGGACCTCTTCTCCGAAAAGATTCTTTTGAGTAGAAGGTTTGGGGGAGACCGTGAGTTCGATTACCTCATTGCCCCGTTTTATCTTCATCCGAAGTTCCTTTCCTTGACTGGAACGAATGATCTTGGAAACTTCTTCCCATTTCGATACTTCCTTCCCATCCATCGAAAGGATGAGGTCTCCTTTGATCAGTCCTGCCTTATCGGCAGGGAGGCCAGGGCTGACCTCCCCAATCTTAGAAGGGAAATAGGGGATCCCCGAGAGGTTGACGGTGGAGAAGAGGAGGGCTGATAGGAAGAAATTGAAGAATGGACCTGCACTTACAATTAGGGCCCGTTTCCACACGGGTTGATTGGAATAAGATCGAGGACGGTCTTCCTCTTTGACCTCCTCCTCTGGATTTTCGCCAATCAGTTTTACAAATCCTCCTAAAGGGAAGATGGCCACCTGATAAATGGTTTCTCCAATTTTTTTTCCAATGAGTTTTGGGCCAAATCCCAATGAGAACTTAAGGACTCCTACCCCTAATTTTTTTGCCAATAAAAAATGGCCCAATTCGTGGACGAAGACAAGAATTCCAAGGACAATAACGGTTGCAAAGATGGTGGTTAACACAATTTCCCCCTTTCCAAAATGGCTTTTGCCTTTTCCCGAGCCCACTGGTCCGCTTTTAAGATGTCTTCAATGGTATGAACGGAGCTTACCTCATGTTCTTCCATAACCCTCTGGATGAGAAGAGGGATTTCTGTAAATTTGATTAAACCTTCTAAGAAGGAATTGACCGCAACCTCGTTGGAGGCATTGAGGATGGTAGGCATCGTTTCTCCAATCTCTATCGATCGATAGGCAAGGTTGAGACATGGAAACCTTTCTGGGTCAGGGGATTGAAACGTGAGGGCTTCGCTCTTCGAAAGATCGAGATGAGGCAGATTCAGGTGAAGCCGTTCAGGAAAGGAGAGGGCATAGGAGATTGGAATCCTCATATCGGCGACCCCCATCTGCGCCACAATGGATCCATCGACATATTCTACCATCGAATGGACGATACTCTGCGGATGGATTTGGACAATGATTGACTGCACCGGAATATTGAAAAGCCAATGAGCCTCAATCACCTCCAGGCCTTTATTCATCAAGGATGCAGAGTCAATGGTGATTTTTTTACCCATTTCCCAGTGGGGGTGATTCAAGGCCTCTTTGACCGTGACCTCGCCGAGTTTTGAAAGGGGTAGATGTAGGAAAGGCCCTCCTGAGGCGGTTAGGATCAACCGATGCACATCGACCCTCTGATGACCGAGGAGAGATTGAAAGATGGCGCTGTGTTCACTGTCCACAGGCAGTATCTGAGAGTGATGGAGCCTTGCCTCTTCCATCATAATCTTTCCTGCCATGACCAAAGACTCCTTATTGGCTAAGGCAATGGCCTTTCCCGTTTTAATTGCTGCGAGTGTTGGAATGAGACCTACCGCGCCCACAATGGCCGATACCACCTGGTCTACTTCTGGATGGGTGGCTACTTGAATGAGACCTTCAATTCCATGGACGATCTCTACGGATAAATCTCCAATCTCTCCCCGAAGGGCATGGGAGAGTTCCGGACTGAATACTGAAACCAACTGAGGCCGAAATTGATAAATCTGTTCCTTGAGAAGATGGATATTTTGGCCCGCAGAAAGCCCTACCACTTTAAACCGTTCTGGAAATCGTTTCACGATATCCAGGGTGTTTACACCGATGGAACCTGTGGAACCGAGAATGGCCAGACGTTTCATGGCGTCTCCTTTATAAGAAAGAGGAGGCTGTAGTGGAGAAAAGGAGCAGAGAATAGAAAGCTATCTAACCGATCCAACATTCCACCGTGCCCTGGGATGAAAGAACCGGAGTCCTTGACCTGAGCACTTCGCTTTAACATCGATTCGATAAAATCTCCTGCTTGACCCAGGATTCCCATGCCAATGGCTAAAAAGAGAGTGGGGACCGTTTTTAAATCAGGGAGAAAGATTCGTGAAAAGGCAAGGGCAATTAGAATAGACCCTCCAATTGCTCCCCCCAATCCCTCGTAGGTTTTTTTAGGACTGATCTTTGGATAAAGCCTATGTCTTCCCAATAAAGAGCCAATCAAATAGGCTGAGATATCACCCGCCCAAACCGTTGCAATCAGAAAAAGCACCCATATTCTTCCATTAAACCCATAACGCACTAATGAGACATAGGAGAGAAGGAACCCTATATAGAGGATTCCGAAAAGGGAGACTCCCAGATTTGAGATCGTTGAAGAAAGATCCTTGGAGGTCATCATGAAGATGATGGAGAGAACGAAGAGAAGGAAGACCAAAAACAGAAAGCCAATCGTTAAATTTCCAAATAAGGCAATCAGAGAGAGAACCAACCCTAATCCTATTCCGGTCCATCTTTCCAATGGAATGGAATGGGGCAAACAGAGGTCATAAAATTCACGAAGGCCCAGAAAGGTCGCCATGAGAACCATCCCCAAAAGAACCGCTGGAGGCCCGATGGCAATCAGAAAGATTACCGGTGGAATGATGGTTAGGGCTGTTCCTACTTTCTTTTTTCCTAAGTTATCCATCTTCCCTTTGGGATCGAGAGAAGACCCTTCCACCCCTCACGCCAAAATCCCTTTCATTCTTCTCTTCCATTGAGTTGCTCGCTGGTCAGGCCAAACCTCCTCTCCCTCGATTGATAGACCGCGATGGCCTTGAGGAGTTCCTCCCTATTAAAATCAGGCCATAGGGTTTCCGTGACATAGAGTTCCGTGTAAGCGATCTGCCATAAAAGAAAATTGGAGATGCGAAATTCACCGCTTGTCCTTATCAGGAGGTCAGGGTCGGGTATCCCATGGGTCCAGAGATAATTTGAAAACCGCTGGGGAGTTAAGTCTTCAAGTTTGATTTTCCCCTTCCGAAGGTCGGAGACGATTCCTTGGACGGCGTGAAGGATTTCGGAGCGCCCCCCATAACTCAAAGCTAAATTGAGAATCATTCCATTGCACGGTTCCGTCTCCTTCATAGACCAGCCCAATGTCTCCTGAACATCCAGGGGTAAATCCGAAATCCTACCAATGACACGGAGCCGAATATTGTTTTTCAACATCTCGTCGGTCTCCTTGAGGAGATACTCCCTTAGCAATTTCATCAATGCGTCCACTTCATCCTTAGGCCGCCTCCAATTCTCAACGGAGAAGGCATAAAGGGTTAAAATCTTGATCCCAAGCTCCCGGCAAGCAGTGACGACCTCACGAACTGCATCCACTCCTTTCATATGGCCGTTGATACGACTGAGAGATTTCTTCTTTGCCCACCGGCCATTTCCATCCATGATAATGGCGATATGTTGGGGAAGTTTTTCTTTATCAATTTCTTCCATACCCATTGGGATCCTTAGCAAAAAGATGATTTAATTTAATTAACTTATCATATCCAATAGGGTTTTTCAATAAAGGGATTGAAGCGGTAAAGATGGGAATATTCTCTGGGAGAGAGGAGGGACGGCCCTTAGATTGTGTTGCCCTTATTGGGGAAGGGCAGAAAGGGAAGGGGAGATTTATTCCCCTTCCCTCTTATTTTTCAACAATCGCTTCAATGGGACATACCTCTGCACAACTTCCGCACTCTGTACATTTTTCTTCATTGATCACATAGGGTTCCCCCTCCTCGATCGCTTCGGCAGGGCATTCCTCTGCACAGGTTCCACAGGCGACACACTCTTCGGTAATCACATAGGCCATTCCGATCACCTCCTTTTAACCCTTTTTAGATTTCAAGAATTTCTTTCTCCTTGGCGGAAAGGGCTTCATCCACTTTCGCTATATATTTGTCCGTAGACTCTTGGACTTTATCCATCCATTGTCGAAGTTGGTCCTGTGAGATTTTCTTATTCTTTTCCAAACCCTTTAATTGATCGTTGACCTCCCGGCGGATATTTCGGATGGCCACTTTTGCTCCCTCTGCCATCTTCCTCACCACCTTGACTAGTTCCTTACGTCTCTCCTCCGTCAAGCGAGGGATGTTGATCCGGATGACCTTCCCATCGCTGATTGGGGTCAGTCCAATTTCTGATTTGAGGATGGCCTTTTCGATCTCCCCCACGATATTGGAATCCCAAGGTTGAATGGTGATCAGCCTGGGTTCAGGGATGGACATCGTGGCCAACTGGTGAAGAGGCGTGGATTTTCCATAATAGTCAATTCGAATATCATCGAATAGGGCCAAGGAGGCCCTCCCTGTTCTCACCTTATTCAAATCTGTCTTGAGGGTGTTAAGAGTCTTTTCCATCTTCAATTGGGCTTCTGTATAAAGTTTTTTATCCATCGTCTAATCCCCCACTTTGGTTCCTACCTTTTCTCCTAAGACCGCGCGTTTGATGTTCCCTTTTTTCTTAAGATTGAAAACGATGATGGGGATATGGTGGTCCATACAGAGAGAGATGGCAGTGACATCCATCACTTTGAGTCGTTTCTTGAGGGCGTCGAGGTAGGTCATTTCCTCATACCTCCGAGCCTTCGGGTAGAGGAGAGGGTCTTGATCGTAGACCCCATCCACTTTGGTGCCTTTGAGGATGACGTCTGCACCAATCTCCATCGCTCGAAGGGAAGCGGTTGTATCGGTTGTAAAATACGGATTCCCCGTACCTGCTGCAAAAATGACCACGCGCCCTTTTTCCAGATGACGGATCGCCCTTCGCCGAATATAGGGTTCGGCGATCGCCCGCATCTCAATGGCTGTCTGGACACGGGTTTGGACAGAGATTCTTTCTAAGGCCTCCTGAAGTGCTATTCCATTAATGACCGTAGCCAGCATTCCCATATAATCTGCAGAGGCACGATCCATTCCTGCTGAACTTGCAGCGACCCCACGAAAGATATTGCCTCCGCCAATTACAACGGCCACTTCTACTTTCAATTTTTTGATCTCTTTTATCTCGCGAGCGATCTGTTGGATGACGGAAGGGTCAATTCCATAACCCGCCTCACCGGTCAAGACTTCTCCACTGATCTTAAGAAGAATTCTTTTATAGATTGGTCGTTTCATCGAGGGCTTATTCTCCGTTTAACCCTATGACCTTTGACCTTAACGTCCTATGGAATTTCTATAGGATTAGACCTTTCCCTCTCTGACCCTTCTTTTTAGGCCCATAGGTCAACCTTTTATCCATGGATGAAGAGCAAGGCTGTTAGGAGCGGGAGGTTAACCCTTCACCCAATTGAAATCGGGCGAACCGGCGGATGGCGATATTTTCTCCCAGTTTAGCGACCATCGAATCCACCAATTCCTTGATGGTCAGATCGGAATCTTTGATGTAGGTTTGTTCTAAGAGGCATACTTCAGAGAAGAACCTCTCCATTTTCCCCTCAACGATCTTTTCCACCACTTTCGGAGGCTTCCCTGCTTCCAAGGCTTGGGTTCGATAGATCTCTTTTTCTTTTTCTAAAACCTCCAAAGGAACCTCTTCCCTTCGGAGGTATTGGGGATTGGCCGCTGCGATATGCATGGCGATGTTCTTGGCGAAGGCTTGAAACTCTTCAGTCTTGGCCACAAAATCAGTCTCGCAATTGACCTCCACCAGAACTCCCATCTTACCTCCTGCATGGATATATGAGGAGATAAGTCCTTCCGTAGCAATTCGCCCTGCCTTCTTTGCTGCGGTGGCTAACCCCTTTCGGCGAAGGTAATCGATGGCTCCCTCAATATCCCCCTTGCTTTCTTGAAGAGCGATCTTGCAGTCCACAATCCCTGCGCCTGTCCTCTGCCTCAAATCCTTGACCAATTCAACAGAAATATCCATTCAATCTAAATCCTCCTCCAGCCCATCCGAAATTTCTTCTCCCTGAACCTCATCAAGAGTAGGTTCTGCGGGAGGAACCTCTTCTTTTTCAACCTTTGCTCCTTCTGTCTGGAGCTGTTTTTCATATAACTGTCTGCCCTCGATGACCGCATCTGCTATTTTGGAAGTGAAGAGTTGAATGGCACGAATGGCATCATCGTTTCCTGGAATGATGTAATCCACCTCTTCAGGATCACAATTGGTATCCACAATTCCAATGGAGGGGATCCCCATCTTTCGGGCTTCCCTCACAGCGATTCTCTCTTTTTTGGGATCGACTACGAAGATGGCACCCGGGAGTCGATCCATATTTTTAATCCCTCCAAGGGATTTTTCCAAGCGCATCCTCTCTTTTTCTAATTCAATAATCTCCTTTTTAGGAAGAAGATTGTAAATCTCTTCATTTTTCATGGCCTCAAGTTTGTTGAGTCGATCGATCGATTTCTTGATCGTTTGGAAATTGGTTAACATTCCTCCGAGCCACCGGTGGTTTACATAAAACATCCCACATCGAGTGGCTTGTTCCGAGATCGTCTCCTGGGCTTGTTTTTTTGTACCCACAAAGAGAAGGTACTCCCCTTTGGCTGCAACATCATGGACAAATTGATAGGCCTCCTTAAAGAGTTGGACCGTTTTCTGTAGATCTATAATATAAATACCATTTCTTGCCCCAAAGATGTAAGGTTTCATTTTGGGATCCCAACGTTTGGTTTCATGGCCAAAATGGACCCCTGCTTCGAGGAGTTCCTTCATCGTTATGGTTGACATCGAAGCCTCCGTTTCTTTTCCATTTTTCCTCCTTGAGCCACATTAGATTAAATAAAGTTTTGTTAACACAGGAAAGTCAATTTTGCAAGTAGAAAATTTATCGGATAGTAATCCTTCACTGAAGCGTGGGAATATATATTGTCCCGAGAAGGATGCCTCCGAAAATCTTAGAACGCGGATCAAATTGATATCTCTTTGGGTAGGGCTAATAGTGATAATAGTAATTGGGTTATTAAGTGATAGGGTAAGAGGTCTTACGTTTAGGGGGCAATTTAAGGTTACCGCTCTTCCGACCGAGTCGGATCCGCCTCAGGCGGAAAGATTTTCTCCAACATCCCTCTCGGGCCTTTCCCACGAGTGAGTGAGGTATTACCCCTCCCGAAATAAAGAGGGCCCTTAGTATTGTCGTCCTTTGGAAATAAGGTTTTTTAAAGTCAGGGCATTTTTTACGGCAAAACCATAGGCATCATTATTGAAATAGACAAAAATATCCTTACCCTTCTTTGTCCAATCATTAATTTTTTTTGCCCATTCCTTGAGCTCTTTATCCGAGTAGTTGGAGCCATAGAGGATTTCACCCCCGTGAAGGCGGAGGTAAATAAAGGTGGAGGTGGTCTTCTCTGTAAAAGGCAGACCTGAGCCATGGGCAATACAAAAGGCAAATTTAAATTCTTCTAAAATTTTAAAGGCCTCTGAACAGAACCAAGACTCATCCCTGAATTCAAAGGCATGTCGAAGGGGCTTTGAGCGAGGGAGTGTGGAAAGAAGGACACAGAATTCCTCGAGTCTTTCTTTTTGAAATTTAAATCTGGGAGGGAGTTGCCAAAGGAGACACCCTAATTTCTCCTTAAGGGATGAGGCATGGTCTAAAAAAAGGGAAAGGGGTTCTCGACACTCTTTCAGTCGTTTAATATGGGTAATGAAACGACTTCCTTTGACCGCGAAGGAGAATCCTTTTGGAGTGCGTTTATACCAGCTTTCAAAAGCCTCCTTTTTGGGCAGTCGATAGAAGGATACATTCAACTCCACCGTATCAAAATACTCGGAATAAAATTCAAGCCACTTCTTTTGAGGAAGGGAAGAAGGGTAGAATACCCCACTCCACCAATGGGGGTAATTGTAACCGCTTGTTCCAATACGGATCATCATTGAAAAGGGATCGGGGATTTGAAGGTCTTAAGGGTCCAATCCTTTCCTTCTATGATTTTCACTGGCCCCCCAAACCCTTGATTCCTTTAATCCTATCCTCATGCTCTACCTAATTAATGATCATAGTCCCTATTATGGCTGGGTCCCCTTTGAGACCATTTCCTTTTATAGTATTGGCGTCGAATTTTTTGCCGGATCATTGGATAAACCATATAGAGAAGTCCAAAGAGAAGCCCGCCCAAGTGAGTGAGGTGAGAGACCCCTCCTCCTGGGCCCTCTAAGGAAGAGAAGAACTCGATGAGGCCGAAGAAGATGACCAAGTACTTGGCAGGGATCGGGAAGAGAAAGTAAAGATAGATCAACCGGTTGGGGAAAAGCCAGCCATAGGCTAAAAGGATTCCATAAATTGCTCCCGAAGCTCCAATGACAGGGATGCGTTGATATGGAACAGGGGTGAAGATTAACGTGCAGATCCCTGCTCCAATTCCGCAGAAGAAAAAGTATCGGAGAAACCTCTTCGATCCTAAAAAGTTTTCTAATTCTGCACCGAACATCCAAAGGCCGAGGAGGTTAAAAAAGAGGTGAAATACACCTCCATGAAGAAATAGATAGGTGACCAGTTGCCACAGAAAATATTTCTTCCAAACCAAGATGGGGATGAGGGAAAAGTAGTAGAGGATAGGATATCGATAAAAATCAATTTGGCTCAGTTCGGCGATTTTCTGGAGGAGAAAGACAATCACCATGAGGATGATTAAGTTTTTTATGACAGGAGTCCATCCCCCTCCCAAAGTGAAACGATAACGGTAATAGGTCATGATTCCTTCACCTCATTAAAACGAATTTTATATTTTTTCATCTTATATCGAAGGACCCTCTCACTAATCCCAAGATCCTCAGCCGCTTTCGTTTGGATCCATTGATGTTGGTCGAGGGCCTGGAGAATTAAATCCCTCTCCATTTCCTCAAGGGATTCTGGTAACGTCTTTGGTTTCCTTAAACTTTTTGATTCCCCTTCAGATTTTTCTTCCTTTAGGTGGAAGGGAAGGTCTTGAGTGGTAATTATCTCTCCGCGACAGAGGACCACTGCCCTCTCCATCAGATTTTCCAATTCTCGGACATTTCCAGGGTAGGAATGACGTAAAAGAAGGATTCGGGCTTCCTTAGAGATATCGACGATCGGTTTTTGATAATGGTTCGAATACTTTTTCAGGAAATAGTCGATCAAAAGAGGGATATCTTCCTTCCTTTCTCTTAAAGGGGGGAGATGGATGGTGATCACATTGAGTCGATAGTAGAGGTCTTCTCGAAATCGATTCTTTTTTATCTCCTCCTCCAGGTTTCGATGGGTGGCAGCAATGACCCTCACATCTGTTTTTAAAGTGAGATTAGACCCCAGGCGTTGGAACTCTTTTTCTTGGAGGACTCGAAGAAGTTTGATTTGAATGGTAGGGGATAGATCTCCAATCTCATCGAGGAAGATGGTTCCTCCATCCGCTTCCTCAAACCGCCCGATCCTTTTCTGGATAGCACCTGTAAAGGCGCCTTTCTCATGACCAAAGAGTTCGCTCTCGAGCAAGGTCTCTGGAATGGCGGAACAGCTTACTTTGACAAGGGGTTTATGAGAGCGTGGACTTGAATAATGGATCGCATTTGCAACCAATTCCTTTCCCGTTCCACTCTCTCCCCTGATAAGGACGGTAGCCTGACTGGGAGCCACCCGGGCGATCAGGCCCATTACCTCCTCCATTTTCCGACTCCCATAGATAATATTTTCAAATTGATACCGCTGTCGAAGCTGAGCCTTCAGTTCCTTATTTTCCCGAATGAGGTGGGAGCGCTCAATCACCTTTTGGAGGATGAGAAGGAGTTCGTCCAGATGGATGGGCTTGGTGAGGTAGTCTAATGCTCCTTCCTTCATAGAGGCGACAGCAGTTTCCACCGTCCCATAGGCGGTCATCATTACCACCGGAAGGTCAGGAAATTGTTTGTGAATCTCACGAAGGGTCTGTAACCCATCAAGCCCAGGCATCTTGTAGTCTAAGAGGGCAACATCAAAAAAATCCTCTTCAAGTCTCTTAAGGGCCTCCCTTCCATTGGGAACCGCTTCTACTAAAAACCCCTCTTTTTTTAAAAAACCTTCGAGGATTTCCCTCTGGGCTTTTTCGTCCTCAGCGATCAGGATTCTTGCCTTTTCCATGCGTTAAAGGAAGTGTCTAAAATGGACGGAAGTGACTAAAGTTATAAGACTCGCATTAAGACCTTCCGTCACTTATTATTTAACAAGGTAATACAATTGTTACCTTCGTCCCCACACCTACCTGACTCTCTATTTTTAATTGACCTCCGTGGGCCTCAATGATCCGATGAGCAATTGGCAAGCCTAAGCCCACTCCTTTCTCTTTTGTGGTGTAATAATAGTTGAATATTTTTCCCATATGATCCACCGGGATTCCCGAACCCGTATCCGAAAGAACCACCTCTATTCTATCTTTATAAGAATGGGCTTCGAGACGGAGGACTCCACCCTTTTCCATTGCTTCCATTCCATTCTTCATAATATTGATCAGAGCCTGTGTCAACCTCTGCTCGTCTATCTTGACTGGGGGAAGTTGGGCATTAAGATCTACCTGCAATTGAATACCCTGTGCAGAAGCCTCCTCCCGAAAGAGGGCCATTAAATTTTTTAAAAGATCTTGAAGGGAAGAGACTTTCAAATTGAGCTGAAAGGGTCTGGAGAGAGTCAAAAACTCTTCAATGATCTCATTCACCCTTTGAATCTCTTTCAGGATCAATTCCGTAAATTGGATATACTCCTCCTTGGTTTTCTCCTCTCCCGGAAGAAATTCCCTTTTGAGCCTTTGAATTCCCATGCCAATAGCATTGAGCGGATTTCGAATCTCATGGGCAACCCCTGCGGCTAAGTGACCAAGGGATGAAAGCCTTTCTGCCAACTGGATTCGGTTCTCCATCTCTTTGATCTTTTTGAGGTGACGATTTTGATTAACCCAGATCAGGGTGATCGCCATGACCCCGAGGGTAAGAAAGATAAAGACAGAAAGAGCCACATTCTTTTTGACTTCTCCCAGAAGAGGTTGGACCTCTTTCGAGGAATATCCAATTCGGATTAACCCCCAGGGTTGGTTGGAAAAGTGGAAGGCCTTGACTACCTCAAATATCTCTTCCCCGTTTGAAAGTTGGCGATGACGAGAAAGGGGGTGGTCTGTCTTGAGTGAGTTTTTTAGAAATGGGTCGTCTTCCCTCCTTCCAACAAAAGAAGGGTCTGTATGGGCCAGGGTAAGGAGTTGATGGTCTTGAACGGAGATGAAGAGAATACCTTCCCTGAGCCCAATATCCGAGATCGATCTTTGGATGGTAAATTGCCTCAGGAGACTTCTCATCTGGTTGGAACTGAGTTGAAGAATGATAATCCCAGGGATCTTCTTCCTCCAGAGGCCAAGGGAGAAGATTTGATTTCCAAAGAGGGGTTTACCAAAAAGATCACTCACCACAGAGCGTTTCTTTCCGATCAGTTCTTGAAGAAGAGGTTTGCTGGATCCAGGGGAAAGAGGGGAAGGCCAGCTTCTTAATAACTTCCCATTTGGGTCGTAGAAAGCAATGGAAGTAATAGAATAGTGTTGAGTTAATGTTTGAAGATCAGGAGGGGTAAGAGGTTTTTCTCCATCGGCCTGATCGATCCGATGACTCACCTCTATGAGATACTCTCCAATCGATTCCTCCAATCCAAGAAGGACCCCGGAACCACTTCCATTCGGAAATGGTTTTTCTACCCCTTCCTCCATCCCTTGAAGTTGGATGAGGGGGGCCTGAATATTTTTTTCAAAATGTTGTAGAAGGACGATAGCCTCCCTCTCTAAGAGGGAATAGAACCCTCTCTTCGTTCGACTTATTTCTAAGAACCCATTCAGGAGGAGAATCACGAGAAGGATTCCAGAGATGATGGCCAGATAGAGGGGAGAAAAATTTCTTTCCAAAGGATTCTCCCCCTGGATAAGAGATGTCCCACCCTTCATTTTATCTTCTCTTTCCTTAATGCGGGTTTTTCCTTCGGGTCTCATGGCGAGAGGAGGGCTGGTCCATGCCTCATTCGCCTAAACAGAGCAAATTCCTCTTCCGGACACCAGTTCTTGATTTGCTCTTCCGTTAAAAGGGCCCTCACTTGGATCAGATATTCAACCGCCCTTTCCTCTAATTTTGACTGAAGCCCGCCAATTTCTAAATACTTAGAGCGGACCATTTCGATTTTGATATTGGGGTTGGTAAGCAATTCTCGAAATTCGATGCGTTTTGAGAAAAGTTCAGCCCTTATCCTTTGAGTATCACGGAGGAAGACTTGTTGGATTGACTCCAGTTGTCTTCTCTGTTCTAACGAAAGATTAAGTTCTGAAGCTCTCCAACAGGGGCTTCCTTTTCTCCACGGCCTTTCCATCGGTTGGGAGGAAGAGGGGGATACATGAAGAAAGAGAAGAGGGAGGACCAATAGGATAATATAAATTTTTAACTTCATCCGTTTTATCCCATTTATCCTAAAAGATATCGGAATTGTGTTAAAAAGTCAAAAGAAAAGGGGAAGGTCATTCCTTCCCCTTGTTAAGGGTTGAATGGAAGTGGGGACAGATTAAAATCCTCCTCCGAAGCCCCCTACCCTGGGTCCTTCCCAACCATACCTCATCATGGGCTGGCCTCCAAATCTTCTTCCTGGCCCACAGCCTAAACCCAATCCAGCAATCTGCTCTGGGGTGAGGAATTTACGAGACTCCAAACGAAATTGGAGAGCCTTATCCTTTAATTGATTTTGAAGGTCTCTCAATTCTTTTTCCTTTTCCACAATGGCTTTATCATCAGCCTTTGGGTTGGTCCAAAGAGATTGGAGTTCGAGCCTCTTGGTTAGAAGCTCTCCTCTTAATTTAGCGGTTTCTGCTGTAAACTTTTGCCTTAATTCCTGAAATTTAGCGATCTGATCCGGGGTTAAGGGAGGGACTCCTTTAGAAGCCCAAGATTCACTCATCCGTTTAGGCCCCCAACCAACTCCTGGCCCTTGAGCATATACATAAGTCACTCCTAAAAGCATAAATACGGTTAAGGCTAATGCTATGATTTTTTTCTTCATCGATTTCACCTCCTTTCCTTTAGAATGTTTTTACCTAAATTGAGCGATTCAGTGTCATTTTAGTTTTATTAAAGCAAGAGTTATGCCAATTCTTTTTCTTAGCAGGTATCATTTCTTTCAGCATCAGATTTATGAATAGATTTTAGGTAGTTCGGTTGAGTTTTGATATTAAGGATTTTTGCTTTTTTACAAATTGGACTCATTCGTTTCATTTTTAAACCCTTCCCAAGTTCGACAAACTTGACGATTCTTTCGACAAAAATTTCCTGTTCGCAATCTTAAATCTAACCAAAACTATTTGAAATTTCCAAAATATATCCCTTCCCCCTTTCGAGGGGGGAGGGTGAGGGTGGGGGTGGGCAAAGAGATTTGGTATGAATTTACTCCCCCCTCCCCTCAATCCCCTCCCACGTTGGGGAGAGGAGGCTTTTTTGTAAAATGTTATAGATAAATCCTCAGATTTAAACATGTAAGAATCTACGCCTCTTCCGGGACTTCGCCCGGAAGAGGTGGCCCCTTCGGGGCAGTCGTTATTGAAACTTTGTAGTTTGGAGCAATCATCGAATAGACTCCAACCTGTC
>Ga0315298_1001346_pt1 | contig 45537 bp, 38 predicted proteins | sample WHS_1_MG_FD_203077 | JGI IMG/M metagenome (GOLD analysis project Ga0315298, IMG submission 203077) | Extremophilic microbial mat communities from Washburn Hot Springs, YNP, Wyoming, USA - WHS_1_MG | ecosystem: Environmental > Aquatic > Thermal springs > Hot (42-90C) | place: USA: Wyoming...
CAAAGTGGCGACGCGCTCACGCTTGAAAGCGATGGGGAGGGAGGGTGAGGACGAATTTTCACCCCAAAGAATTAGGCTTTCCTCTCCCATATCGGGTATACTAGCCCAAGAAAGCACGCAAGCGCTACAAAGGAAGAAAGCCCTATGCACATTCTACAACAACCCCTCTTTGACTTCAATGAGTTCCTCTCCCTCGATACCTCAGACCGGCTCACCTTGGTCCTAGAGACCTTGGACGCCGAACGGCTCCTGGGGACCCTCCGCGGGGAGAGCCCCCTCGGCCTCAACGGCTGTCCCCCGCGGGTGCTCTGGGCCACCCTCCTCGCCGGGGTGGTCCACCGCATCCCCTCCATCGCCGAACTACGCCGCCATCTGGCCCTCAATCCCTACCTTCGCTACGTCTGTGGTCTCACCAATGGGGCAGACATCCCCAGCGAAGCGACCTTTAGCCGCTTTCTTTCCCGCTTGGTCAAGCACGAAGACCTCCTCGACCAGTGCCTCGACAACCTGGTCCAGCGCCTTGCCGCTTTGGTGCCTCACTTCGGGGAGTTGGTCGCCGTCGATACCACTGCCTCAGCCCCCCAGCCATCCCTCGCATTCGGCTTCTTCTCCACTTTATTACGCAAGTTTATTACGCAAGAGGCTCATTGCACGAACCAACGCTTGCACCTAGTCGCTAATCATAGTAGAATGCGGACAGCAAGTGCTCGGTAGCTAATTCGGTTCTTGTCAGTCCTGGCTGGTGAGAGGGCGATGGCAACGCAATCGGACGTGAGCTCGTCAAACGTGATTCACTTCGACCTGGAACGCCGCATGGGCGATGACCTTGGCTTCGACCAGTTGCTCCAATCGGTCGTATCGGGCATCGAGGACGTGAACCGGGCGAACAAAGAACTGGAGGCGCGGAACTCACAGTTGCTGGCCGCACTCAAGCAGTCCGATGAGCGAATCTCGCGTCTCGAACGGTCGTCGGCATTGAACACCGAGCTGGTGAAGATCGCTTTCAAAGCCGCCGCGCAGGGACGGGCATTGGCGAAGGCTTCGGAAGAACGCAACGCCAAGCTCGCAGCTGCTCTTCAACGGGCCAACGCGCAACTGGCGCGCTTCGAACAGCCCAGGGTGGCGAATCCGGCAATGATGAAGACGGTCCTGCAAGCGGCAGAGCGGATGGTCCGACAGCCGGACGCGTCGCATCAGACGGGCCGGGAACCAGGACAGAAGATTGCCCAACTGATCCTCGACTTGAAGCAGGCGGAAGAGAAGGTTATCCTTTTCGAGCAATCCGCATCCGCCATGTCCGAACTGGCAAAGGCCACATTGCAGACCATGGCGCAACTGCTCTACCACCTGATGGAGTTGATCGAACTCCTGCTGCATGCGGCTAGAGAAGATGGGGTGGGCAACAGATACGCTGACGCCACTGCAGAGTTGCTGGCTCTGCAGAAGGATGCGGGCTCACTGATGAATGGGATCGAGAAGGCGTGCCAGGAGAACACCGCGCTGTCAGTAGGAGAAGCCGGCCACGACCCTGAAAGGGTTCTCGTCGCGGGCGGTCGCCCGGATCTGTCGCCGGCTGCCATTATGAAACATGGCCTTATCGGGAAGGACACGCCGACCGACTCTCCAGCCTCGACAGGCAACCCCACCGTGGATCTGCCGCTTCCTGAAGCATTCCCGCCTGTGGGACCTTCACACAGTGACAATTATCCTGGCCGTCGGGGCGGATTATTGTGGTCTGCCGATGCGCTGGCTGCCAGTTACTTTTCACGGACCGCAAACATGGCTCCTCGAAGACCGAGGACCGAGGCGGTCCCATCTGCGGCTACCAATCGCTCCCAAACGGACTCTCCCTCGGCAGTGACCGCGATCGACCTAATCGCCTTCCCGTTTGATAGCTTTCGCGCATTGAGCGAATTTCAGAAGGCTGTGGAGAGACTGAACGGAGTCCGCGGCGTGAGGGTGCGACGTTTCCACCAGGGAACCCTGCACCAGGTTGTGCAATACGAGGGTGTGATTCCTCTGGAGGACCGTCTCATTGAGCTTGTGCAGTTCAAGCCAAAGGTGATTGCCCGCGGCAGGGATCGGATCGAAATCAGGATCGCCTCGGCAGAGGGCCGAACCCTAAAGGCTTCCACATTCGACTAATCCCTAAGCGAGGGACTCACCACGGAGTTGGCCATCCACCTGAGGCGAACCAGCGAATCTATGGAAGCCGCAATCGACTTGCAATGCCAGCAGAGTACCTTAAGATCCCCACGTCTCTGTGTTGAGTTCTTCCATAGCAGACTCGGGGACACATAGACGAGAAGGACATTGATCCACGTCCATGCAGAAGATGATCGGCGATAGAGCAGGACCTAACGCGAATGGGGGATGGGCAGAGCATGGGTTGAACGCGCTGATCATCGCCTGGGTTATCCTCCGGGTCTCCCTCATCATTTCTCTATGGCTAGTGCTCTGCCTCGGCGTCTTCCTTGGCTACCTGACCATCCCCCTTGTCATACTGTTGGCCTTCACCTTGGCGTATGTCGGATTTGGCCTTGCGCGGTCCTTGCGTGGTCAGATAACCCAGCAAAAGGAACGGACAGGCAAAGAATGACTCATGGCACTCGTGGCGTGGAATCCGAGGCCGGTGCTCTACCGACCTACAGGCCGCTGGTCGACCAACCGATCAATATCCGCCTTGTCCTACAAGTAGGCGAAGCTCTTTCGCGTACGCATCTACTTGCCCCTCTGGGTCGTGAAGGCGATGTTCTGACCGTGGCAACCGCGGACCCAGCGAACGTGCAGGCCATGGCCAAGCTTCGGCAGAGAATGGCCTGCGAGGTAAACCCGTTGCTCAGCAGCGCCACCGAAATTGGTCTTCTCCTCGACCGGGTCTTCCGGCCCGAGGAACCCCCTGACGTGTGGCCGGCCGTGCGCCGTGTGCTGCTCGAGACCGGCTTTCTCACGCCACACGAGTTGGCCTCGCTGGAGCCGCAGCAAAAGCCGGTACGCACGGCCGGAGCAGGCGCCCAGCCAGCACGAGGCATGCTGATCGAGGAAGACTTCGTCGAAGCGCTAAGCCTGGCGCTTTATCTACCACGCTTACGTCTAGATCGATACCGGATCAGCCCGGCATTCGCCAGAATCGTCCCCCAACACTTCGCCGAGGAAAACCAAGTGGTGGCGGTGCTGCCCATTGACGGAGAGATGGTCGTGGCCAGTCCGGGCCCAATCCTTGGCAGTGTGCTCGACGACCTGAGAAATCTGACTGGCTTTGAACCGCGACCTGCGCTATGTACCCCTTCGGAGTGGAGACGCGCCATGGAGCGGGCCTACGGCGAGCCACCCGACGAACAGCATCCAGCTCCCGGGCTGCTGTGGCAACAACTGGTAGCCAGTCGAGCTGTCGATAGAGACCAACTGGCGGAGGCGCAGGCTGTCGCCAAGCAGACTGGGGAACCGGTTGAGCAGATCCTCTTGCGATTGGGGGAGATCAGCGAATTCCAACTCCTCGAGGGAAAGGCGCGTCTACATGGTACCCGCCTGGTCAGGCTCGCCAAGATCCAGATCGAACGCTCCGTGGCGCGCATGGTCCCCGAGCGTTTGGCCCGGCGCTATCGCTGTCTCGGGCTCCGCAAAGTACAGCGGAGCGTGCTGGCGGCGATGGCCGACGCCATTGACGCCGATACGAAAAAGATGCTCGAAGTCATCTATGGTCAGCCCGTCGAGGTGGTGCTATGCACCACGCGCGAGCTCGATGAAGCGCTCGAAGTCGTCTATACTCTGACACCTGAGCGACCTTCTCGCCCAGAGAGGCTACCGCTCCGAGACTACCTCCTACGTGCCGGCTGGCTGATTGCCTCTGACTTGGCCGACGGGTTGCAGCACCAACGCCAAACAGGGCAAGACCTCGGTAAATGCCTGCTTGATCTCGGCCTGCTCGACGAGACCGGACTGGCCGAGATCACGGGTCTGCAACGCCGCGTTCCTTGGGTGGACATCTTGCAATACGGCATTCGAGCCGAGACGCTCCAGCTTGTCCCTGAGGATACGGCCCGCCTGCACAACGTTGTGCCTCTCTACCAAGAGGGCCTTTTGCTGACCATCGCGACAGCCCACCCTGAGGACGAAGCGGCGCTCCAGGCCATCAGTGAGCACACTGGACTTGTGCCGCGCGTGGTGGTTGCCGGCGAGAAGGCGATCGAAGCGGCGATCGAGCGGCTCTACGGCGTGGACCTCTCCAAAGTGGCCAAGGAACTGCGCGACTTTGGAGAGGTCTTGGTCAAGAGTGGTCGCCTTAAACGCGAACAGCTCCTCCATGTTTGGCACCGCCATCTGGAGGCAGAGGTGCCGTTTGATCTCGCTATCTCCAGCCTAGGGTTTCTTTCTGAGCAGCAGTTGGCAGATGCCATCGCCGACTACCTCCGGTTGCCGCAGGTCGACTTACGCTACCGCCGGGTGCCGGTCACCATCATTGACGGTTTGGGGGTAGAGCGCGAGGTCTTCTGGTCGACCGAGCCTATAGATACCGAAGTGGCTCGTCTGCTTCCCGAAAACATCGCGCGGCTCTGCACCGCCATTCCGGTGAAGCGCGATGGCGGTACCATCGCTATCGCCTTTGCCAATCCGCTGGAAGAGGCCACCTGGCGCATGGTTCAAGAGCAACTCGATCAACCGATTTCGTTGCTCGTTGCCCCGCGGAGCCACGTGGAAGAGGCGATGCGGCGGGTCTACGATCGTCGCGTGCTAGGAGACCTGTTGCTTGATGCGGACCTCATCAACCGGCGCCAACTGGAAGAAGGGCTGGAGCTACACCGTCGCACCGGCGTGCGCCTCGGCAAGGCGTTGCTGAGCCTCGGCTATATTACTCAGGATCAGCTGGTTGCCTCTTTGTCGAAACAACAGAACCTGCCTTATTACAACTTGACAGGGGTGGAGATTCCAGAGGACATTGCCCGTTGCATTCCAGAGAACCTGTCGCGCAAACGAGGCCTACTCCCGTTGGCTAAACAGGAGGGGGTGATCACTCTGGCGATGGTCGATCCTCTCGACAGGGAAGCGATCTTGGAGGTCGAGCAGATCACGGGCTGCCAAGTGATCCCTGTGGTAACCACCGAAGAAGACCTCGAAAACGCTTTGGAAAGGATCTACCGCCGCGACTATCTCTGGCAGAGCGCCAACGACCTGGTGTTTCGCTTTCCGGAGGAATCGGCGATCAGGGTGCTGACGACGCGTCAAGAAGCTATGGCTTTAGTATGCTTAGGAATAGCGGTACTGCTGTTGGTGATCGATCCGGTGACCTTCATGACGGCGATCGCCGTGGTGAGCACCGCCTTCTACGTTGGGTTCTCCGCCTACAAGTTCTACCTTATCTACAAAGCGCTTTCTCACACCTTGGAAGTGGAAACCACTACGGAGGAGATAGCCGACCTTGCCGATCATGACCTACCGGTCTATACGGTGCTGGTGCCCCTTTATCGCGAGGTCGAAGTCCTGCCTACCCTGATCCGAGCCATCGACGACCTGGACTATCCCAAGACCAAGCTGGACGTCAAGCTGCTGCTGGAGGAGGACGACGAGGCGACCATCGCCGCCGTCCGCCGCCAACCGCTTCCGGCGCATTTCAAGGTGGTGGTGGTGCCCGACTCGCTGCCCAAGGGAAAACCGAAGGCCTGCAACTACGGCCTGATCCACGCGGAAGGGGAGTACGTCGTCATCTACGATGCCGAGGACATTCCAGACCGAGATCAACTGAAGAAGGTGTTGGTCGCCTTCCGCAAAGCCGGCGACGAAGTGCAGTGCATTCAGGCAAAACTGAACTACTACAACCGCGACCAGAACCTGCTGACCCGATGGTTCACTACCGAGTACTCCATGTGGTTCGATCTGTTCATTCCAGGGCTTGATGCTAGCAACTCTCCGATTCCGCTAGGAGGCACTTCCAACCACTTCCGGACCGCCCGACTGCGGGAACTGGGGGCATGGGACCCCTACAACGTCACCGAAGACGCCGACCTCGGCGTCCGCCTTTTCAAGGCGGGGTGGAAGACGGCCGTAGTGGACTCCACCACCTACGAAGAGGCCAACAGCGAGCTATACAACTGGATCCGGCAGCGATCCCGCTGGGTGAAGGGCTACATTCAAACCTACCTCGTCCACATGCGCCATCCTGTCAAGCTAATCCGAGAGATCGGGTGGTACCAGTTCTTCAGCTTCAACATGGTGGTGGGAGGTACTTTTTTCGGCTTCCTCGTGAACCCAATCTACTGGTTGCTGACCGCGGGTTGGTTCCTTTTCCATTGGGAGTTCATCCAACAGCTATTCCCGGGGCCAGTCTTCTACCTCGGAGCGCTGGGGCTATACTTCGGCAACTTCGCTTTTATGTATGCGAATGTCGCCGGCTGCATGCGGCGTCAGTACTACGATATGGTGAAATACGCCTTGCTCAGTCCGCTCTACTGGGCGCTGATGAGTGTGGGGGCCTGGAAAGGATGCCTCCAGCTTTTCTACCGTCCGTCGTATTGGGAAAAGACCAAACATGGGTTGTTCAAGGGCACGGTCAACACCACCGAGGCCGTTGCGTCATCGGAGGCAGGATGAGTGACCTCCGGCTCAGCCGACCATTAGGCGCGCTACGGTTGATCTGGTCCCACCGCAAGGCCGAGGCCAGCCATGGCCGAGAGGAGGCCAAGACTGCCGGGCGTGACCTGTCATTGGTGTACGTGGTATTCGTCTCCACTCTCGCCGGCCTCGCCGCCCTGTACTGGTCCTATCGGAACGGGCTTCTGCTGATCTATGACGATTCGATGTCCCATCTGAACATTGCCCGCCGTGTTCTCGATTCCCGCACGCCCGGTCTCGCTCAGCTTGGAACTGTCTGGCTGCCGGCACCGCACGTGCTCTTGCAGCCTTTCGTCTACAGTGACTTCCTCTGGCTCAGTGGCCTCGCTGGCAGCATCGTCGGGCTCCTGTCTTTCGTCATCACCGCGGCGGTCCTATTCCAATCTGTTCGCCTACTCGTCAAGCATCAAGCGGTGGCTTGGCTAGGTCTTGCCGTATTCTTGTCGAACCCCAACGGCTTGTATCTCCAAACCACGGCTTTGACCGAGCCAGTGCTGATGATGGCGATGACCGCCTCCGGCTACTTCTTGCTGCGATGGAGCAAGCGGGCTTCTTATCGCGACCTGATTCTGACCGGGCTGCTGGGAATGGTAGCCGTGGCCTGTCGGTATGATGGCTGGTTCTTTGTTGCTACCTCAGCGGGACTCATTCTGATTGCCACCTACTTCGGGACCAGGGATGAGCGGCAGAGCGAGGGCACTACTCTAGCCTACCTGGCGATTCCAACATATGCTATGTTCTTGTGGCTCTTCTACAACTGGTTGATCTTCGGGGATCCGCTAGAGTTCGGGCGCGGCCAGTATTCCGCAGCATTCCAACAAGCGGAGCAGCTGCAGGCCGGCAGCCTACCGACGAAGGGCAATCTCGGCCTCTCCTTTGCTACTTACAGCTGGGCGGTATTCGACAACTTGGGGGCGCTCGTGGTTGCACTGGGGCTGGCCGGAATTGCCGTCTACGTGTGGCGCACAAGGCTCCGGGCCAATACGCTAATGCCCTACGCTCTCCTTTCGCCGTATTGCTTCAACGTGCTCTCGCTCTGGCTAGGCCAGACTATCGTCGTCACGCGGCACTCCATGCCCCCGTACTACTTCAACGTGCGGTATGGCATTCTTCTACTGCCGGCCATGGCGCTCTTCGTGGCGTACCTGGCAGATAGTCTGGCGGGAAGGCTTCGCCTGCGCTTTTCGGTGCCGGCCATCGCCCTGCTCTTGTTGACTCAAATGGCTTTTTGGCTTCCAGGGCTACCCACGGCGATCGTGACTGTGGCCGACGGCGTGGAGGGCCGGGCCACCAGATCCGAGTACATCCACGACGTCACCACGACCGCCAGTTATCTGCGCGAACACTACGATGGCACAGGCATTCTGATTGACGAGTACGGCAAGCCGGAGTTCTTCTATCGGGTTGGCCTTGCCCTGCGGGAGTATGTCACCACGGCCAACGCCGATCTGTGGAAGAACAGCCTGGTCAACCCTGCGGCCCACGTTGGCTGGGTAGTTATGCGCTCCGGCAATGAGGACGAGACCGACCGGGTGGCGCAAGGCATCGAAAAGGAAGCCCTCATCCGCCACTTCGAGCTAGCACTAAAAGAGGGCAATCTGGCGATCTACCGCCGGGTGGAGTGACAAATGAGGAATGATGCGGTCAGGAATGATGAAGTAGGGGTTTCTGCTTCATCATTCGGCATGCATCATTGTTCAGCACTAATCACATGATGGTGACGATGAAGCAGGCAACCTACCACGAGCACGTGAATCGAGCCAGCAGCTTCGCCAAGACCACCGAGGTCGGGCTCAGTGCGGCGACCGTCCAGAGAGCGTGGCGTTGGGAGAACTGGGTGGTCTTCGGCATTGCGCTCGTCTGGAATCTGATAATGGTATGGATGATCGTCTTCCGGCTAAACCTCTACCTGACCGACGCTATGGCACGCACGCGTAGCGCCTGGCAGGTTTTCTTCAGCGCTGATCCGAAGCTGTCCAACATCGGCTTTGTGTGGTCGCCATTGCCAACCATTCTTCAACTACCCTTGGTGTTGTTGCCGCCCTTGCGTGCCTATGGCTTGTCGGGCAACCTGGTCACGGCGGTGGCTGGGGCCGGGACGGCAAGCTTGCTAAACGCTATGGCGCGACGTCTGACATGGCCTCGCTTGGCCCGCTATGTGATGCTGGCGGCCTTTGTCCTTAACCCGATGATCTTCTTCTATGCCGCCAATGGCATGAGTGAGATGACGCTAGTTTTCTGCGCGGTAGCGGCCATTTTCCTCTATATAGAATGGCAGGATACCCGCCGCCGGTCATTGGTGGTGATGATGGGCCTGGCCACTAGTCTAGCGTTTCTCGCCCGCTACGATGCCCTTGTTTTTGCTGCTTTCTTGGCTGGCGTCCTTGTCATCCATTCGGTTCCTGGCCGCGATGGCAGCTGGGCACGAACTGAAGGCACGGTGGTGGCCTTCCTCGTGCCAGTCGTCTACGTGGTGCTGCTGTGGCTCTTCTTCAACTGGTCGATCATGGGCGATCCTCTCCATTTCGCCACCAGCCCGTACTCCAATGCCGGCCAGATTAAGTACCAGCTCGCCGTTCTACCTGAGATCGCCCAACTGAAAGGCGACTTGCTGGGAACGATCTGGGTGTCCTTCGACCAAGTGTGGCGGCTGTTCCCACCATTTGTGCTTTTCTCGGCAACGGCAATCTTGATCGCAGCACGACGGCGAGATCGACTCGGCATTGGGTTGGTGGCTCTCGGCTGGGCCTTCCCGATCTTCTCCGGCCTCAACATCTTCGCCGGGCAATCGGCACTCTTCCTGCGCTACTTCATCCTTGTAATCCCAGCCGCCTTCATCCTGGCGATCTGGATCGTTCCTAGCCTACCTCGCGGTCGTCCTCTTGGTACTGTCGTGGTTCTCCTTGCCCTGTCGCTTTCCGCCCTGGCCAGCCTGGGTGCGATGCGGGACGCAACGGAGTGGGGTCAGTGGAACGACATTTTTGTTCAGGCCTTGTTCCGTCAGGAACGAGTCGACTCCTGGGCGCCAGAGCGAGAATTAGCAATGTACATCAACGATCACGTCCACGGCCGCGAGGTTCTCGTGGACGATTTTCAGGGGTACCGGGTGATCTTCTTCAGCGGACACCCCGAGTATTTTCTCGCCACCAGCGATCGAGATTTTCACGAAGCACTTCATCAACCGTACGGCAAGGTGACCTACATCCTGGCGTCAGAGCCCAAGCTGGAAGGAACTCTCAATCAGGTCAACATTGCCTATCCCGAGCTGTATGAGCTTGGTGGAAGCTGGGTAGTACTGGAAAAGGAGATCTGGGTATGGCGGTTATACCGCGTGGTGGCACCGCCGAACTAAGCAGACCAGTGCGAGACAGCAATCATACGGGCCATCAGGCCTCTCGCCCGTACAGGGCTGACTTTGGCCACGCGTATCCGGTTGCCCGTAGGGTGCACTTATGGTCGGGTACCATCGAAAACGGCATCATCTTCAGCCTATCTACAGCGGTAAACCTGACGGTGGCCTGCTTGCTGATCGCCCGGCTGGGGATCATCCGGCGAGAGGCGATGTGGCAGACGGTATCCGCCTGGCTGGCGTTGTCCAGTGGCACCTTCAGACCGCTAGCATCTAACCCCATCTTGCCGCCTCTGCCTACGCTTCTGCAACTGCCGTTAGCGTGGTGGCCAGCCCTCCGCGAGGCCGGTCTGTCGAGCGCCTTAGTCACCGCCCTAGCCGGCGGCTTGACCTGTGCTATGCTGAACCTCGTTTTCAGGCATTGGGACCTGGGGCGGCTCTGGCGGATTCCACTAATAGCACTTTTCGCCCTCAATCCAATGATCCTCTACTATTCGGACAGCGGGGCGGCCGAAATGATCTCGGTCTTGTTCATCGTCTCCTCCGCGTACTGCTTCCTAGTCTGGCAGGATCTGGAAGGCTCTTCCTCTCCCCTGGCGCTAATCGCCCTAGCCGGGCTGGGCTTCACAACCGGCTTGGCCTGCCTGACGCGATACGACGTGGTCTTTTACGCCGCGATTCTCGCTGGTCTGATCTGGTTGCAGACAAGGAATCGGCTCTCCACCCCCTCTGGACGCTCGCAGGCTGTGTTAATCACCTTCTTGGCGCCCGTGGCTTTCTGTATCGGCGCCTGGATCTTATTCATGCTACTCGCCGGACATGAATCTTCAGTTCTCGCCCAAGGAGGCATTGCTGGCGCTGCCCAACCTGGCCAAAGCCCGGGCCTGCCTGAGTCTTTGGCCGTGCCGCCGCCGCTTGGGGATCTACTTGCGGCCTGGGTTTGGGAAGTCTTTCCGCTTTTTCCGGTAGGGGTTGGGCTGCTGATCTGCGACTACGCTCTCCACCGACACACACCCTCCTGCTCTCTCGCCGTACTGGCACTCTGCTTCCCGACTGTGCAGACGCTCAGCGAGCTCCTGGGGTTCGATCAGGTGCTTGGCTCTCCGCAGGCCCCCGTCCTAGCGGTCCCCTTTGCTTTCATTATCGCGGGCATGCTTCTCTCGCGCCTTTCGTCGCTCACTTCGCCCGAAGCCGCCACAGGTTATCACCACGGCTGGGAAGACACTGCACTTACCTCTCTCACGGCGCATGACTCGTCCTTCAATCAGGCTGGCGATCAAGGGTCATCGACGCGTGAACGTTCTCGACGACGGTGGGGGGGACCTCTCGCTCTGCTTGGATTGACGTTGTCCACAGTGATCAGCGGGGTGATGATGGCCGAACGATCCGAGCCTTGCCGGTGGGAAAACTCCCTGCCTCAATGTGGAGTCGCTGCGCTTGCCACAGATTCGTGGCGAGATGAGCGGGAGATCGCCCACTTTCTGGTCGAGCACGCTGGAGAGCACCGTGTGTTGGTGAACGAGCTCGAAGCCTACCCCGTCATCTTCTTTACCGGGCATCCTGAGATCTTCGTGACCGCAGGCGAACTTGATCTTCATTCGGAAGTGCTCTCACCCTTCGGCCAGGTCGAATACGTCTTGGGGCGACTCCCCCCACGGTCCTCAGCTACGTCCAATTCGGTCAACTGGCCGAATCTAGTGCTGGACGGCATTTTGCAATCGCGCACGGCCGAAGTGAGCATATGGCCAGATTCTGGCTGGCGCCTCGGCCGGATAGCGGAACAGTACATCGATGGTGAGGTAGTCCATTGAGCAAACTGATACGACTAGTCACTTCCGCCTTGCTGCTCACTGTGGTTGGCATCTCCACGTATGTCGCCCCGGTCACTGCCGACCAGCTGATTACCGAGTCAAACATCACCTTGAGGCAAGTCGGCCAGGGCGACCTCAAGGCAGTGGGACACTTGCCCACCCTCGATATCTGGTTTCCTGGCTTCGGCGACTACGAACTGGGTGAGGGCAGCTACCTCAGCCTAGCCTTCGACCACTCGCCGTTGGTACGAGCGGGCGACTCCACCATCACGGTGGAGATCAACGACGTGCCCGTGTCGAGTCTCCTCCTCGACGGCGACAACGCCAAGCGCTCCGTCTGGAACGTCGCTTTGCCGAAAGACAGACTCCGGCAAGATATCAACCACGTCATCCTGAAGTATTACATGCGGCTTCGCGACGGCGAATGCATTTGGGATGACGACACTGCTCTCTACAGCACGGTATACGGCGATTCCTATATCCACTACGAGTACTTGGTGCCGCGCAAGTTCATCTCCCTGCCACCACCGGATCTGAGCCGCTTCCCAGAACCTTTCCTGCGAGTCACGTCGCCGGCCGGACGGGTAGCGGTCATCGTGCCAGACCAGGCGTCGGCCAGTGATTTCAGCGCCGCCGCCAGCGTAGTGGCACGATTCGGTCAATTGGCTGGAAGCAAACCCCTTACGGCCACGTTATATCTGGCTAGTCAGGTGGACCGGGACATCAAGATGCAACAGGATTTGGTAGTTATTGGACAGCCGGGAGCGAACCCGGTGCTGAGGGAGATAGGGACGTCGTTGCCCCTCAAGCAAGACCAGCAGAATGTTCAAGGGGGCTACGTCGACGAGTCTGGATCACCCATCGACCAGGACGCTGGGGTCATCCAGGAAATCATCTCTCCTTGGGATCAGCGCTTCGCGGTTTTGGTGGTGAGCGGCGGCAGCGACGAAGGAGTTCGCCGAGCCGCGCGGGCGGTAAGCAGCCAGCTAGCGATGAAATCGCTGCAAGGCCCGTACGCCATCGTGACCAAGGCCGCGGAGGCGTTGTGGCAGGGCGAGAATCCCCAGAACAAGAGTGCTCCGGTAACCAGATCGCTCCAACAAATGGGGCTGCAGGACTTGGCATTCACCGGGGTTGGCGAGCATGCCGCAACCTTCTCCTTTGACGCCCCAGCGCCAGATAACCGGGGAGAAGCCTATTTCGACCTAGTGATCACGCACTCGCCATTGCTTGACCCGTCACGATCTTCGCTGACTGTGTCGCTCAACGGAGTGCCAATGGACAGCCTGCTTCTACAAGCCGAGAACAGCGAGCGCACGAGCCATCACCTGCGACTGCCGACCACCGGGCTGCGAGCAGGTCCCAACGTGATGACGGTGAAATTCAGCCTCTATAGTCAGCGCGCCGACTGGCGGGAATGCGCACCGTTGGCTCCCGAAAGGGCTTGGGTCGTCTTGCACGCGGATTCCAGATTGGTATTGCCGGCAGGTGGCGAGGATCCTCCATTGAATCTGGCTGGCTTACCCTACCCGTTTGTCCGGAATGGTCTGCTTACCGGTACGTTCCTGGTACTCCCGGATGATCCAGCGGCGCGCGAGCACAGCCTCCAGGTGGCCGTAACTCTCGGCCGGCAGGCGCTGGGAGACAGTACAGAGATGGGGGCCGGCCTGGCGGCACAGCTTGCCGACGAAGTGAAACGCGAACGAGAGATCGTTCTCTACGGCGTGCCCTCCGGCAACGCAGTGGTCGCCGATGTAGCGGCCAAGCTACCCTTGTCGCTGGGAAAAGACGCCCAGCGGACTTTGCAGAGACCAGAGTTGGTGCTTCTGGGAGTAAAGGACGCGGCCAGACTCGGAATCATGGAACTGGTTCCTTCACCATGGAACGCTAGCAAAGCTCTCCTTGTAATCTCTGGAACCTCAAGCGAGATGCTCCTGCAAACGCTGCCGGCGCTTGGCGAGAGGCTGCCGGATGGCAATGTGGCCACGGTGAATGCCGAAGGGAAAGTCGCCGCTTTGAGATTGATGAGCGAGGTCAAGACCGAAGAACAGAAGGTGCCCGCCGAACGCAGAGCATACACCCTGGCGGTCATACCGCCATTGGTCGGAATTGTCGGCCTATTAGGTTTGATCTTTGCCCGGACAGGGAGGAACGGAGGCAGTTAAGGCCTGTCCACCATCGTAGGGCGTGGGTAGGAGGCCGTCAGCCATCAGCGGTCAGCGATCCCGTCTCAGGCAGGATGGCTACCGTGAAACCACCCATTAGGCGACCTATGCCTGGGACATTAAGGTGATACCAAAGCCCATCGCGTCAAGGCCTCATGCCTTGACCGACAAGCGTGGGTCACATTGGAGGAGCGAGGAAGCAATATGATTGGTGAAAAGCACACCGCTTTGACATACCTCATGATCATTCCATTAGTGCTCTGGGGTTGTGTGACAGGTGCTCTGTTCGCCAGAATGGATACCAACGAGACGGTCTTGCTAGCGTGGGCGCTCAACGTGATGATCCCCTTAGCCTTCTTCGCAAGGCCATTTCGGGGCGCAGGGGCTGTCGCTACGGCCGTCGCCGTCGTCTATTTCCTCGGCCTACAAGGCTACCGGATGATTGTGGTCGCCGGTTTGGACCCCAGGACGATTCACTTCCCGCTGTCTCTGGCATCCTCGCCCGAGGAGCCAAACTATCTCTTGCTCGGCATTCTCGGCCTTCTCTGTCTCATTATCACCGGCCTACTGAGCGATGCCCTAGCCCGGCGGCTCTGGCGAACCACAGCGCAGTTGGAGAGGCACGCCAAACTAGTCGAGGAATTGACCCTCCTCGATGGCCTGACCGGTACGCTCAAGAGCGTCTATGCTGACCGGCTTCTGACGGGAGAATTGGAGCGTTCCCGCCGTTACAATCGTTCTCTTTCGTTACTGCTCATCGACATGGATAACTGGCCGGACAAGGTGAGAGAGCGAGGTCAGGAGCAGGCCAAGGAAACCCTGAAGACTATCGGGCAAGAGCTAATGAGCCGTGTTCGCAGCGTGGATACCGTATCGTACCAGAATGAGTCGCGGTTCGTAATCATCTTACCGGAGACACAACTGGAAGGAGCAAGGGCGGTGGCCGAGCGGCTATGCCGCAGCCTGTCCGACAAGACCTCCTGCCGTTTTCGAGCGGGGGCAGTGGAATTTCCCAGCGATGCGGTCAGTAGAAGGGAATTGCTCGACGAGGCTGAGGCGGCGCTTGCGTTTGCTCGCACGGTAGGCAGCACTGTCGCCAGCCGAAGTATGTTGGTCTGAACTCCGGAGGCTTGCTCTCTTCTTTGCCTTTCGCGGTCAAAAAGCGTATAATCTTCATGCATCTTTTCACGGCACGCGAGACCTGTCACGGGAAAAGTCTCTTGGGTCGTGCCCCCGGCCAGCGAAGCGTATGCCGCCGGGGAGATAACACAGATGAGCCTGACGTCAGTCATTGAAGAGTACATAGAAGCGATATACACGCTTTCCCAGACTGGGAAAGTGGTGATCGGTGCCCGTCTGGCCGAGATCATCGGCGTTTCTCCGGCGACGGTGACCGAAACCGTCAGGCGCATGGAGAGAGACGGCTTTGTCAGCACGGACGCGAAGAGAGGAATCAGCCTCACCGAGGCCGGCCTAGAGAAGGCCGAGGCTTTGGTGCGGCGTCATAGTCTCTCAGAACGATGGCTGAGCGATGTTTTGGGCATCGAATGGCACAAGGTGCATGAAGAGGCCTGCAGGCTCGAGCATGCCCTCTCCGATGAAGTCGAGCAGAGACTGGCCGACTCGCTCGGTAATCCGACCACTTGTCCCCACGGCAATCCCATACCGGGGAGGCTACGACCGGCTGAGCTCTCTCCGTCCAAACCCCTCTCGTCGGTGACCGTCGGCGAGACCATCACCGTCGACCACATTGGTGAAGACGCCGAGAAGGATCCAGTACTCTTGCAATATCTTCAGCGCCACGCCATTACTCCCGGCGCGGGAGTCACCGTGACCGAGATTGTTCCCTTTGACGGCACGGTCGTTGTCGTTTCGGCCTCGGGCAGCGTCGCCGTCAGCTCGCGCGTTGCCGACTTGATCTGGGTCCGATCTCAGACGTAGCATCCCCCCGTCACTCTAGCTTTCGTCGGAGTGACGATGGAGCGCCCACGCCCAGCGAAAGAAGCGCACCGCGATCAGCAAGCCAGCAGGGTCCACCCCCAAAGGATTCTGAGCTCCGCAGTCAACAATCTGACCTCGGAGCCTTCGATGATCGCCTGCCGCAACCCCTCGCCAAAGTTCCTGATAGACAGCACAGCTATGCCTGCTGCGTGCCGTGTCGGCAGGCGATGGCCCACAACGATACTCTTTCCCTCTTTGACACTGGCCTTGGCGATTGGCCAGCCGTTGCGGAAGACGCCAGCTCGCCGTGCCGGCCATTGCTCCATCGCCAGTTCAGGGTTGACCACCAAACCCCGACCAGTGCTCAGGCACTTCGTCTCCTTCCCATTGTCTACTCGCAAACAAACGCACGAGATACGCGCACTTCCCCAACGTATTCCACCGGCTTTCCGTGATGAACCCGTTCTTACTCACTTTCTCCCAAGATACTCTTTGTTCCAAGGGTATCGCTCAGGCAGATGGCACACAATCAACACAAGATGCGTCGGCAATATGGTTCGGTCACGAACCGTTGCCCGACATCACGGGTTGGGCTTATTCCTGACACTCCTTTCTGGTTGACGCCATCTCCTTGACATCTGGACAGAAGGGGCATCTTCTTCTCCTGCCAACTAACCAACCCTGCGCCCTTATTCGGACTAAATCGACGTGAAGGCGTTAGCTGCCACAGGCATCGTTGGTATGTCTTATGCTGACGCAACCAGTACCGCATACCTAGCACTGCTGGCAAGATCGTGCTCAACAGAAGACTAATCAGACAGAAGAGAACGATATGGAAGTAACATTACCCGAATCAGAGAGAGAGGCCTTTCAAACGGCGTTCCAGTTGCTCAAGAGAGCGGCAATCCCATTTGTTGTCGGCGGCGCCTTCGCGATGCACCACTACACCGGGATCTGGCGCTACACCAAAGATATGGACCTCTTCCTATTGCCCGAAAACGTTGGCCCAGCGCTGCAGATCCTGGCGGATGCTGGGTACGATACTCGCATGGAGGCCGAACACTGGTTAGCCAAAGCCTTCCGCAACGAAGCGTTGGTAGATCTGATCTTCGGCTCCGGTAACTGGCTGGCACCCGTCGATCGCCTGTGGCTCACCCGTAGCCATCAAGGCACTATCCTTGGCGAGGAAGTGCGCGTCGCACCTGTCGAGGAGATGATTTGGAGCAAGGCCTACGTTGCCGTCCGACACCGCTACGATGGGGCGGATGTTGTGCATCTCATTCACGCCGTGCGCGGGAATTTGGATTGGGACCACCTTCTTTGGCGCTTCAACGACCATTGGGAACTACTTTTCTCGTACGTTAGCTTGTTCCGCTTTGTCTATCCTTCCGATAAGAACTTCATCCCGATTCCTGTGATGAAAAAGTTCTTGAACCTACTACGTGAAGACCTTCACAAGCCGCCACCGGTCGAGAAGATCACCCGCGGCCTGCTTCTCGATCGCTTCGCCTACACCTATGATGTTCGAGTTGAAGGATATATAGACCCGCGGGAGCAATTGGCAGAGGAACGTGGAGGCCTGGCATCAGAGATCGAGATTGATCGCCAGATTGCTCACGAGGAGAGTATGCACCGCTGGTTATAAGTTAGGACCCCTACGGGAAGTGACAAATGGCACGGAACTTGCGCTAATTAAGGCGCGCGTAACCCTCTGGCGGGCATCTCGCCTAAACCAGAAGGTTTGTCTGCGCGCCATCGGCTCGCTGCTCTTCCGTAGCGAGGCAGGTGAGAACGCACGGTAGCCCAAGTGCTGGAGCGGCTCCATGGCTGCCGGGCCATAACCTCGCGACGAAGGACGCGGCACCGCCGATAACGGCGATTTGGCACACCGCCCACGCGGCGGATGAGATCAATCAGGAGGGATACCATGAGCTTGATGCGTTTCGACCCGTTCAGTGACCTAATGAGCCTTCGCGAAGCAATGAACCGCCTCTTGGAGGAGCCCTTTGCTGGCCGAGCGATGGGCACCATGGTCACCCGAGGCGTGCCTATCGACATGTACGAAAAGGACGACCACATTATTGTCAAGGCGGCTTTGCCGGGTGCGAAACCCGATGATGTGGACATCACCATCAGCGGTGATACGTTAACCATCAGAGCAAACGTCCTCCCCGAACTGGAGAGCAAGGAGGTAGAGAACTGGGATTGGTATCGCCACGAGTTGACGCATGGCCAGTTCATGCGCTCAATCACGTTGCCGACCAGGGTCAACGCTGACCAGGCCAATGCGACCTTCGAGAACGGCATTCTGACGCTTCAAATGCCGAAGTCAGAAGAGGCCAAACCAAAGCGAGTGTCGATTCAGGGAAGAAGCCAGGAAAAGCAAGTCCAGATCGGCCAGAGCCAGCCAGGTAGCATGCAGCAAGGCCGAGCCTGACGCAGGTATGAACAGTTGGGCAACCGGCGACGTACCAAGTCAGAACCTTAACAGGTAGCGGAAGCCCACTGCCGAATCGAGCTCTCAACAGGTTTAGACGTCAGGTTCACCGCATGAGGGGCCGCTCATCGATGACGATGGGCGGTCTCCTTCTCCACATAGCAGGCCAGCCTCCATCTGTCTGGTATGTTTCTTGCCGACAGCTATTAAGAACGTAGTGAGGCAAGGCCTCCTAGAAGAAAAGGACGTGGGAAGTGATCAGGTTGAATGAGAAACCGCGCTGCCCCTTTTCCCTGCAAGAACTAGAGAAGGAGCCGGGGAGCGATGGGTGAGAACGACAATGAACGCAAAGGGATCGGCGGCATAATCATTATCTTCTTCTTGGTCGGAGCGGTGATCCTCTTCTTTATTCTCGCCGCCCCAACCCTAACAACCGGCCAATCCCCTGTGGACGTCAGCCGCGTCGTGGCCGCAGTTAAGGCAGGCGACGTACAGAGAATTGTAGTCGATGGCGATCAGTTGCAGGCGACATTGACCAACGGTTCCGAGTTGACCTCGCACAAGGAGAGCGGTGTCTCGCTTGGCCAGATGTTGAAGGACTATGGCGTTACGGACGAGCAAATCTCCAAACTCGACGTGCGAGTCGATCAGTCCACAAGCTGGTCTAGTCTGCTCGGGAATCTCATCTGGATCTTGCCCATGGTCTTCCTAGCCGTGATCTTTTTCTACATGATGCGCCAGGGACAGGGAACTGGCGGCCAAGCCATTAACTTCGCCAAGAGTAGGGCGCGACAAGTAAACGTGGACAAGCCCACCGTGACCTTTGGGGATGTCGCTGGCGTAGAAGAGGCCAAACAGGAACTGGAAGAGGTTGTGCAGTTCCTAAAGTACCCGAACAAGTTTCGGGCGTTGGGAGCGCACATTCCCCGCGGCTTGCTCCTCGTCGGACCACCGGGTACCGGCAAGACCCTCCTCGCCAGAGCAGTGGCCGGCGAAGCTGGCGTGCCTTTCTTCAGCATCAGCGGATCGGAATTCGTGGAACTCTTTGTCGGCGTGGGAGCCTCGCGGGTCCGTGACCTCTTCGATCAGGCCAAGAGAAACTCGCCTTGCATCGTTTTCATTGACGAGATCGACGCGGTGGGACGCCAGCGAGGCACCGGCCTCGGTGGTGGACACGACGAACGCGAGCAGACTCTTAACCAGATCTTGGTGGAAATGGACGGCTTCGACACTCGTATGAACATCGTGGTCATCGCGGCAACAAACCGCCCCGACGTTCTGGATCCAGCGCTCCTGCGACCAGGGCGCTTTGACCGACGCGTGATTCTGGATAGCCCCGACATTCAGGGGCGTCTCGAGATCCTACGGGTACATGTCAAAGGCAAGCCGATTGATCCCCGTGTAGATCTGGAAAGCCTCGCTAAACAGACGCCAGGCTTCTCTGGCGCTGATCTGGAGAACCTAGTGAATGAGGCCGCGATCCTCGCGGCGCGCAACGGTGCCAAGACAATCGGGCTCCTCGAACTGGAGGAGGCGATCGACCGCGTCATCGCCGGGCCGGCGCGGAAGAGCCGGATCATTAGCCCGCGGCAAAAGGCGATCACTGCTTACCACGAAGCTGGACACGCGCTTACCGCCCATCTTCTTTCTAATGCCGATCCAGTACATAAGATCTCGATCGTCGCCAGAGGAATGAGCGGCGGGCATACTCGCCTGCTGCCGACCGAAGACAACATGCTCCTTACTCGGTCTCAGCTTCAGGATACGTTAGCTTACGCGCTCGGCGGTCAGGTGGCCGAAGAGATCATCTTTGGCGAGATGACCACCGGCGCCGGCAGTGACCTGCAGCAGGTCACCAGGCTGGCACGCAGCATGGTCACCGAATACGGCATGAGTGAGAAGCTCGGTCCCATGGTCTTTGGGCATAAAGCCGAGATGAGCTTCTTAGGTCGGGACCTCGGGGAGCAGCGAGACTACGGCGACGAGACGGCAAATGAGATCGACAGTGAGGTTCGCCGGCTAGTAAACGAAGCACGCGAACGAGCGTATCAGATCCTGACCAAGAACAAAGCAAAGCTCGTCCAGATCGCCGACGCGCTGATGGAAAAGGAGACGCTCCAAGGCGATGATCTCAAACGCATTCTTGATCTACCGCGACCGGCGCCGAGAGGTGGCAAGGTCCCACCAGGCACATCAAATCGAGCACTGCCTGCTCCAGAAGAGGAGGCAAACGAAGACTACCACGACCAGTTGAGCGCCAGCTAGGCCAATCCCGCCCATGAGAATGCACGCCGTCTTCGTCAAATGGGGTTAGAAGGCCGTGTCCTTAACGTGAAGTTTTCAGCAAACCCGAGACATTGTATAATTGGCACGGAATGTGCAGGCACAGCCTGCAACCGGATGTCATGGCTGCTTGGCGCTTGGCGCTGCACCAGCTCTGGCTCACCGGACAACACCGGATGCTAGAAGAAGGAGCGACACCAGACTGATGAGTACGCCACCACGAGTGCCAAGTGATCCAAACCAAGACAACGGCCGGGGCCCGAATAGAACGCCTCCAAATCGTTCGCGAGCAGGCATCCCTTCGTGGGTTTGGTGGATACTGCTCCTTGCCATCGTGGCTTGGAACGGTTATGCGTTTCTCGCCCCGACTAAGACCCCCTCCTTGACGCTCACTTACACGGCGTTTCTGGATCAGGTGCGCGCAGGTAATGTCACTAGCGTGGTGATGAAGGGGCAAAACATCGACGGAGTCTTTCGGACACCGGTTAGCGAACCTGCCGCCGCGGGGACACCGGCCGCAGCCAGCACCAGCACGAGCACTCCGCCTCCCGAGGCAACGGCAGCATCCGCCGCGGCTTACTCGCACTTCACTACTGTGGCTCCGCCAAATGGCGACCCTCGTTTGCTCCCCCTGCTCGAGCAGCAGGGTGTGACCATCGCCGCCAAGGACGTCAGCGGCGGCTCCTGGCTCTTAGACCTGATCCTGACCTTGCTGCCAGTGATTGTCCTCGGTGGATTGTTGTTCTTCATGGCTCGCAACGCCCAGCGTGGACAGCAAAGCCTCTTTGGTTTCGGGGGAAGCAAGGCCCGCGTCTACAATCAGGAGCGCCCAGGCATTACCTTCGCCGACGTTGCCGGTGAGGAAGAAGCCAAGAAAGAACTTCAGGAGATCGTCGATTTCCTGAAGCAACCCGAACGCTATCGGGCGCTAGGAGCGCGTCTTCCAAGGGGGGCCTTGCTGGTTGGTCCTCCCGGCACTGGTAAAACGCTGTTGGCCAGAGCCGTGGCCGGAGAGGCACGCGTTCCTTTCTTTAGCATTTCGGGTTCCGAGTTCGTCGAGATGTTCGTGGGTGTCGGCGCCAGTCGCGTGCGTGACCTGTTCAGTAAAGCTAAGGCCAGCGCTCCAGCGATCGTCTTCGTAGACGAATTGGACGCGGTGGGCCGGCAAAGAGGAGCGGGCTTGGGCGGTGGCAACGACGAGCGCGAACAGACCCTAAACCAACTCCTCGTGGAGATGGACGGCTTCGACGAGCAGACCAGCGTGATCGTGATCGCCGCCACCAACCGGCCAGACGTATTGGATCCAGCGCTCCTCCGGCCCGGGCGCTTCGACCGCCAAGTGACGGTAGGGTTGCCCGACAGGGCCGGGCGCGAGGCAATCCTCAGAATCCACACTCGTAAGCTGAAGCTGGGCGATGACGTGGACCTAGATCAGGTGGCGCGACGGACACCGGGTTTCTCGGGAGCAGACCTGGCCAATCTGGCAAATGAAGCAGCTCTTACCGCAGCCCGCCATAGTCAGGTCGAGGTCTGCATGGAGGATTTCGATGAGGCTATGGACAAGATCGTTCTGGGCACCCGGCAAGCGACGCTCCTGAGCGAAGCAGAACGGCGTCTTGTCGCCTACCACGAAGGAGGTCACGCTCTGGTGGCAAAACTGACCCCTGGTGCAGACCCTGTAAGTAAGGTCACCATCATTCCACGGGGCCGTGCGTTGGGTGTCACTGAACAGCTCCCAGAGGAAGACCGCCATAGCTACCCGAAGGACTATCTCCAGGGCCGCCTAGCGGTAATGCTTGGCGGTCGAGCCGCAGAGGATTTGGTCTTTGGTCAGCCCACCACTGGCGCCGAGAATGATCTCAAGCAAGCGACTATTCTGGCCCGTCGTATGGCCGGGCTTTGGGGCATGAGCGAGGAACTGGGACCGGTATCGTACGGGGTAGGCGAGACTCACCCTTTTTTGGGTCGAGAGATTGGCCAACCACGCGAATACGCCGAGGCAACCGCCGCCGAATTGGACATGGTGGTCCGCAAGCTCGTCGATGAGGCGAATCGCCGGGCACGTAGTATTCTTGAGCAGCACCGCCCGGTGCTCGACAAGCTGGCCGACGACCTAATTGCCCACGAGACCGTGGACGGACAACACATCGATGCCATGTTGAATTCGAATGGTGGCGCCCCGACGCTCGAGAGCAAGATCTTGACCCAGGGACCGCGAGAGTGATGTTCCGACGTGGTACAACTGAGTCGCGCGTCTTCTTACCCTTGGTTGGCGTGTTGTTGTTGCTGGCCGGCTTCTTTGGCGGAGTAGCCACAGACCGAACCGGCATTCTTCCTGGCGCTATAGTCCAAGAGCCGTCCAGCGTGGCGTCCACGTTCAGGGTATTCTGGGAGAGCTGGAATCTCGTCCACCAGCAGTACGTCGACCGAGCAGCGGTCAACGATACCAATATGACCTACGGAGCGATTGCGGGCATGCTCCAATCGCTCGGCGACACCGGTCACACGCGGTTCCTCTCTCCCAACGACCTTCGCAACGAAGAGGCGGCGCTATCTGGTCACTTCGAGGGCATTGGGGCCGAGGTCACGATGCAAGATGGCCGGCCTACTGTCGTCGCGCCGATCCCCGGGTCGCCAGCGCAACAAGCCGGTCTAAGACCTGGGGACGTCATCGTTCGGGTTGACGGCAGGGATGTTGCCGGGCTCTCTCTCGATGCCGTTCTCAATCTAGTGCGAGGACCGTCAGGCACCTCCGTCACCCTTTCCATTCTCCATCCAGGCGAGATGACAGTAACGGACATTACCATTGTCAGAGCACCGATCACCGTGCATAGCGTCTCTTGGACGGAAGTGCCGGGCACCACCATCGCTCACGTGTTGATCAGCCAGTTCGCGGAAAAGGCCACAGAGGAACTGCGGGCGGCTCTGAACAGCGCCCAGACAGCTAACGTGACTGGGATCGTCTTGGACCTACGGAACGACCCCGGTGGCTTGCGCGATGAAGCGATCGGGGTCGCCAGTCAGTTCTTGCGAGAAGGAAACGTGCTCATCGAGCAGAATGCCGAGGGAAAGCGCACCAACTACAGGGTAAGGTCTGGTGGTGTGGCGCTTGACATCCCTATCGTGGTGCTGATCAACGAAGGAACGGCCAGCGCCGCCGAAATTGTGGCCGGAGCCCTTCAGGATCAACGGCGCGGGACACTAATTGGGACAACTACCTTCGGCACAGGTACGGTGCTATCGACCTACACGTTGAGTGACGGGTCGGCAGTTCTTCTCGGAACCGCCGAATGGCTGACGCCAAATGGCCGCCAGATTTGGCACCAGGGGATTACACCAGATGTGCAAGTGACGTTGGCAACGGACGTGCTGCCGTTAGTTCCAGACGAGGAAGCTACCCTCACGGCCGCCCAGTTGAAAGCCAGCCAAGACACGCAGCTTCTGCGTGCGCTTCAGGAACTGAGCCAGAAATAATCATATCGCCGTAGCGCGGGTCGGCGACAAGCCCCCGCGCTACGGCGCGAAGTCCAGCCTCTAACAGACAGGAGAACGAGAAGATGAATCCACATCATGCTTGGGAAATCAGTACGCGAATGGTGACAGCCTCTCTTATTGTGCTTTCGGTCGCTTCCTGCGGTCTCCTTGGGAGTTCTCAGCCAAATAGTACAGCGACGACATCTGCCCTCGCACCGACGGCCACGGCTTCCCCGGGCCTCGGCACCCCTTCTCAGCCCAGCGCGACGGCAGCTGCACCCGACTTGAGCACAGCGGTTCGGCAGGTGACGCAGCAGGTCAAGCCCGCGGTCGTGCAAATCACCAACGAGCAGGTCCAGCTTGACCAGTTCAATCAGCCATTCCAAGTTCCAGCCGGGGTTGGCTCGGGCGTGATCTACGATCAACAAGGCCACGTTCTGACCAACAACCATGTCGTCGAGGGCGCCCAGAGCCTCTCAGTTTCGCTGCCCGACGGGCGGTCCTTCACGGGAAAGCTGATCGGGCGGGACCCGCAGACAGATCTGGCCGTGGTTCAAATCAGCGCCGATAACCTACCGGTTGCCACACTAGGCAATTCGAAGGACTTGCAGGTTGGTGACTGGGTGGTGGCCATTGGGAATGCACTGGCGCTACCCGGCGGTCCGACGGTCACTGCGGGCGTGGTGAGCGCTCTAGGTCGTACCATTCAGGAGCCCGCGTCCTCTACTGGCGCTGCAGGTCCTTTCCTGTTTGACGTGATTCAGACCGATGCCCCGATCAACCCGGGGAACTCTGGCGGACCACTCGTGAATCTGTCCGGCCAGGTGGTGGGAATCAACACTCTGGTGGCCGGTCAGGCTGAGCCAGGGGTCCAGGCACAAGGAATTGGCTTCGCGATCGCTACGTCCGTCGCCAAGCCCATTGCCGACCAATTGGTGAGCACGGGACGGGCGATCCATCCCTATATCGGCATTAGCTTCCTGCCCCTTACCCCGGCAATAGCCGCGCAATTGGGCATCAAGCAGCAGCAAGGCGCATTGATCCGCAGCGTCGTTGCTGGGTCTCCAGCAGCCAAAGCCGGCCTCCAGCGCGGTGATCTCATTACCGAGATAGATGGCACGAAGCTGCAGAGCGAATCCTCTCTGCCGGAGATTATCAATAGCCACAAGCCGGGAGATACTGTGACTCTAACCGTAATCCGCAACGGTCAGCAGAGAAGTGTCTCGGTGACCCTTGGCGAGATGCCGTCGCCATAGGGCGATCGTGTAGACGCCACGTCAAGAGACGCGGCTTCCAACTTAAGTGTTTCTGACAAGGCACTAGCGGACCAACAAGGCCACGGCGCCAAGACGTATTGAGCGCCGCCACTTGAGCTGAACCAGACTCGCAAGTTCGAAGGGGAACAGCAATGAACCTTGAGGAACTGATGGCCACGATCTTCGCTGGCTCTGTGGTCGCTGGCTTGGTCGGCGCGCTGGCCGGCTTGGGCGGCGGCGTGCTGATCGTTCCTCTTCTGACTATTGGGTTTGGCATAGACATCCACTACGCGATTGGGGCAAGCATCGTCTCAGTCATCGGTACATCCAGCGGCGCTGCTGTCGCCTATGTCCGCGACCAGATGACCAATCTTCGCGCCGGAATGTTCCTTGAACTGGCCACGACTACGGGCGCCATTGTGGGGGCACTGGTGGCTGGGCTAGTACATCATGCCGTGCTCTTCATCGTGTTCGGTCTGGTGCTGGCAATATCCGTGGCTCCGCTGATCATGCGCTTGGGAGAAGAACTACCCAAGGGCGTCAAGGAGGGTGCGCTTTCTCAACGTCTGCGGTTAGGCTCCTCCTACTATGATGTGGTGCTGGGCCAGACCGTCAACTACAAAGTGACCCGTGTGCCTTTGGGTTTTGGGATGATGTGGATCGCCGGCTTGTTCTCGGGTCTACTCGGTATTGGCAGTGGAACGTTCAAGGTACTGGCGATGGATACAGCGATGCGCATGCCGATGAAGGTCTCGACCACCACCAGCAACTTTATGATCGGCGTGACAGCAGCGGCCAGCGCAGGAATCTACTTTAACCGGGGTGAGGTGAATCCGCTCATCGCCGCACCAGTGGCACTGGGGGTGTTGCTGGGCGCTGCCATCGGGACTCGGCTCTTGGTGCGGATGCATAATGTGACAGTGCGCAAGCTATTCGTCCCTTTGCTGCTGATCATCGCTTTGGAGATGATCCTGCGTGGCTTTGGGGTGCATACGTGACTGACAGAACAATGGCCGGTCAACCAGAACGAGCCGATCACCCCATGGCCACGGTCATCTCCTTCCTCTTGGCCATCGGTGTTGGTCTCAGCGCGTTGCTTCTGATTGCCGGCGTAGTCCTGCTTCTCATCACCGGCACTACCGGCTATGGCCATGAGCCGCTCACCCCACCGCTGTTGCTCTCTCCCGAAAACACCGGGGTATTTTCGCAAAGCATTGGCGATGTCCTGCGAGGCATATTGACCCACAAGCCATTTGCCGTGATCGAGGTTGGGGTGTTGTTGCTAATCGCCACGCCGGTCTTTCGGGTTGCCGCATCCATTGTCCTCTTTCTCATGGAAAGAGATTTCCTCTACACGCTGATCACCCTCTGGGTGCTCATCTTCCTGCTGATCAGCCTCTTTTGGATAGGATAAGTAGACCTCTCGCTCGGCCTAAATGAATTCAACACCCCTGCCGATAATCAAGGCAGATGGGCCAGCGTCGGTCCGTTTGGGGTGGCTTTGTGTCTTTGCCAAGGAGGACTGGCATTATGCTTGTCATCGACATATGGACCGGCCTAGCGCTGTTTGAGTCGACCATATCCTTCTGGATTTGTCTGTTTGTCGTGGATCTCCTGCGCAAACCAATGCTCGATCGCCGCTTGGCACTAACCAACCTCGCCTTTGTTCTGAGTATGTTTGTATGGATGTTTGGATACCTATGGTCCCACAATAGCACGGATCTGGCTTCGAGTTACTTCTGGCTTAAGATATCGTATGCTGGTTTTTGCTCTTTCGGTTTGAGCTACCTGACCTACGCCGCGGTTTCGGCCAAGCGCAGCCGGTGGATGACCAAGCCAGTAGTGCTGCTGCTAGCGCTGCCCCCAGCGATCGCCTTCGCCGGCTTGCTCACCAACGACTGGCACAGGCTGTTCTTCTCCTCGGTTGTCCACTCTGGCGACATCGGCGGTCTGTCCTACGCCCGGGGCCCACTTTTCTGGCTGAACTTTGCCTCGCACGATGTCTACCTCCTGCTGGGGAACGCCATCTACGCATTGTGGGCATCAAACCCGCTTGGGAAGGGCCCATGGAGCAGGTCTTTGGTCGCTTTGCTCAGCTACTCTTCCATAACAATCTACTTGCTCCAGGCCCTGCAGGTTATTACTTTCTCAACCGATCTGGCTCCCGTGGCGCTCCTTTCGACAGCTCTCCTGTGCACCGCCTTTCTCGTCCGCAACCGGCGCTCCGATGTCGTACGCATCGCCCTGACGCAGGGCATCAGGCAGATGGGAGACGCCATTGTCGTCATCGACCCGCAGCATCGCGTCTTAGATGCCAATCCGGCCTTCTGTGAGATCGTCCAAATGCCGAGATCGCAGGTCCTTGGCCGGCCGATCTACGAAGCCACGGCGGCTCTTGCCAGAAGGATCGACGGCTTTGAGCAGATTCTCTCCATGATCAAAGGGGTGCTCGACAGCCCTCAGAAGCATCTCGTCCGCGATCTGGAGGTGAAAAGTCCAATCCCCCGTACCTATGAGATGGCTATCTGGCCAGTCCAAGGGCCCACCAAAGAACTAATAGGTCGTGTCGCCACAATGCGCGACGTCACTGAGGCTCGCGCGACAACTCAGAACCTGCAGGCCGCCGTAGCTGACCTTGAGACGCTTCACGAAACCGCCGTAGCTGTGACCTCTGTACATAACATGGACCACTTCTCGGTATGATCCTTGCCGACCTCCGCCGGATGACTAGCGCCGACGACGTCAGAATCACCGTCTTGGAGGAGACCGGCTATTTGTTCGCCGTGAAAGTACAGCTGGATGATTACGGTGTCCGTGAATTGATGTCTTCTTCTCGGAGCTTAGGCGAACTGAGCCGGTCGATCCTCGATTCTGGAAAGGCCTGTTTCGTTGAGAACGTGAAGGACGAGAATGCCCAGCGTTCCTCTGGTATGACCGAACAAGTGCAGGCTTATGCAGGTGTCCCGCTGATTATCCGAGATCGGAAGGTCGGTCTTCTTTACGTCACTTATAATCAACCACATTCCTTTACCCCGTCCGATCGCCGCCTGATCCAGACTTTGGCCAGCCACGCGGCCGTCGCCATCGCTAATGCCCAAATGTTCGAGGAGATCAAGAGAGCCGCTACTACCGACGCCCTTACCGAACTGCCAAACCACCGTCACCTCATGGATCGGATCGACGAAGAGATGGCCAGAGCACGGCGAAGTGATCGGCCGTTGGCAGTAATGATGATCGATATCGATGATTTCAAGCTGGTCAACGATGCATATGGGCATACGATAGGCGACAACCTGCTTCGCCTGGTCGCCAGAACGATCAAAGGTGCACTCCGATCTACTGACATAGTCGGCCGCTATGGCGGCGACGAATTCTTGGTTCTCCTGCCGGAGACTGATCTCAACGGAGCAAATGAGGCGGCCCAGCGCGTGTTGGACGCAATGGGAGCCCAACAGTTCTTCGTTCCCCGTCACGATGGTCACCATGGAACGGAGGGCACCGACCTGCCCTCCGTCGCTCAGCAATCCTCCCAAACGACCATCCCGGTGCAGCTTTCGATAGGAGTGGCGATCTATCCGTACGACAGCAGTACCAGGCTAGAACTGATCAGCTTGGCGGATACCGCCATGTACGCTTCGAAAAAGAGCGGTGGAAACGTGGCGACTATGGCACACAGCACCGACAGTGGCTTCCTCGCCGCTCAAAACTCCACCTTCAGTGTGCTGGAAGGCTTGATCAATGCCGTAGACGGCAAGGATCGCTACACACGCGCCCATTCCGAGCAGGTTGCCCAATATGCTTTGGCGCTAGCCGACACACTGGGCCTCTCCGTCGAATCGAAGCGCATGGTGCGCATCGCCAGTCTCCTCCACGACGTCGGCAAAATTGGCATCCCCGACCGGATCCTACGCAAGCCTGGGCCGTTAGATGATGAGGAGCGTGAGGTGGTACAGCAACATCCGTTGTTGAGCGAGATGATCATGCGTGAGGCACCTCAGCTGGTCGACGTGCTAGATGCGGTGCGGCATCACCACGAGCGGTATGATGGCAGGGGATACCCGCGCGGCCTAAAGGACAATGAGATCCCCCTCCTTTCACGGATGATCGGCATTGCCGATGCCTACAGCGCGATGATCACCGACCGGCCCTATCGGAAAGCGCTTTCCCAACAGGAGGCCATTGCAGAGCTCCGGAAAGGCGCTGGCACCCAGTTCGATCCGGAGCTCGTCGAGCCATTCATCCGTTCACTCGACTCTTGCTCTCGGGTAGCGGAACTGGACCGGATGCCGGCGGCCTCTTGACCACATCCTTCACCGACTGCAGCCGGCTGCTGTGCTATAATGATGACATGGTGATCTCATGGTCCAGTTTTCGTACTCTGTCGTTGCGAGCTTGATACCTTGGCACCAGATAGTACCCGCGAATCAAGAGACCCAGACTTGCCCCCGAGCCCTTTGCCCCTAGAAGATCTTGTGGTGGTTGATCTCACACATCACATCGCCGGTCCGTACTGCACGAAGATGCTTGCCGACTATGGGGCGGAGGTGATTAAGGTCGAAAGGCCGGGTCTGGGTGATCCAACCCGGCGAGCCGGTCCTTTTCCTGGTGACTTGCCGGATATGGAGAAGAGCGGCCTCTTCCTCTATCTCAACACCAACAAGAAGGGTATTACCCTCAACCTCAAGTCGACCATGGGCAAAGCGATCCTCAAACGCCTCGTTGCCATGGCCGACTTGGTTGTGGAGAGCTTCAGCCCACGCGTTATGCCGAGTCTCGGCCTCGGCTACGAGGAGCTTGTGAAGGTCCGGCCAGGGCTGATCATGACCTCCATTTCCAGTTTTGGGCAGACTGGCCCTTATCGCGATTATCGAGCGTCAGAGATCGTCGCCTATGCGATGGGCGGCTCGCTCTACCTGATCGGCGAGCCCGACCGCGTGCCGCTGAAAGGACCGCTCGCCCAAGCTCAATACTTGACCGGGCTGTTCGCCTGTGGCAGCACTCTCGCCGCTATCCTCCGCCGCGCGCGGATGGGCAGCGGGGATCATGTCGACGTCTCGATAATGGAAGCGGTAGCGGCCGTACAGGAAAGCACCACGACCACCTACGCTTATAGTGGCACAGTCTGGCGGCGGGCGGGGAGCCGCCGCCCGGAGGCCCATCCATGGACAATCCTGCCCTGCAGGGACGGCTATGTTGTCGTTGGGGTTTCCACCCCTGTTCAGTGGGAAATGATGACCGCTATGCTAGACATGCCGGAACTGGCAGAGGACCCACGTTTCGCCACTGCCCAGCGGCGATTCCAGCACGCCGACGAGCTAGATGCCATCCTGTCGCCTTGGTTCAAGGATCGGACCAAGCAAGAGATCTACGAGCTGGCCCAGCTTTGGCGAGTGCCTTTCAGCCCCGTGCCCGACCTTTCGGAGGTGGCTAGCTCGCCGCAACTCGCCGCGCGGCGCTACTTCGAGACGATCAGCCATCCTGTAGCCGGGGTTCTGCCTTATGCGGGCGCGCCATTCCGGCTGGGGGTCGCTTCGAGCCGTGCGCAACAACCAGCGCCTCTCTTGGGCCAACACAACGTCGAGATCTACTGCAAGTGGCTCGGTTTCAGCAAACAGGATCTGGTGCGGTTGAGAGAACAAGGAGTGATTTGAACGTGATACACGATCTGTGGCGCATCTTGCAGCGAATCTGACGCCGAGCCAGCAGATCTGCAGTGCATACGAAGGCGGCGCTGTCATGAACCACGTATCACCTATCATGCATGAGGACACGCAATGACTCAGCAAACTCACTTTGAAAACTTGCCACTGGCCAACGTCCGCGTCATCGATTTGACTATGGTCATCGCCGGTCCCTATTGCACGCGCTTCCTGTCCGATCTAGGCGCCGAGGTGATCAAAGTGGAAGCGTGCCGGAAGATGGATGGCTACCGCGGCGGCCCAGCGCCCGATGCGGGGTCACGGTACTATCCGAACGGCGAGCCAGGGGAGAGACCATGGCATCGTCACGCCTACTTCAACACCCTAAACCGGAACAAGCTTGGCATCACCCTCGACCTGACTACGCCGGAGGGTGTCGACATAGTCAAGCAACTAGTGGCAGTGTCTGACGTGCTCGTGGAGAACTATAGCTCAAGGGTTATGAGGCAGCTTGGCCTTCACTTCGAGATTCTTAACGCGATCAATCCGCGACTGATCATGTGCTCAATGCCTGGGTTTGGCTTGACCGGGCCCCACAAGGATTACGTTGCCTATGGCACGACGATTGAAGCGATGTCGGGTCTTGCTTCGCTGCTAGGCTACGAGGACGGCCCACCCATGCATTCGGGTATGGCCTATGGAGATCCTGTCGCGGGTATCACCGCAGCGGATGCTGTGCTCACGGCGCTACTTTATCGTGATCGAACCGGAACTGGCCAGCATGTCGAGGTCGCACAAGTGGAGGCGGCCAGTTGCCTAATTGGCGAGGCCTTCATGGACTACTTCATGAACAAGCGTCTTCCCTCGCGACAAGGCAACCGCCATCGGTCGGCAGCACCTCACGGCTGCTACCCCACGGCTGGAGACGACCAGTGGGTAGCGATCGCCGTTTGCTCCGACGCGGAGTGGCAGCGCTTCTGCAAGGCCATAGGTCAGCCGGCGCTGGCTGATGACAGCCGTTTTGCAGATGCCCTATCTCGGTGGAAGAACCAGGCGGAACTAGACGAGATCGTCGCTGCTTGGACCTGTCAGCATGATCATTATGCTGTGATGCGCATCCTTCAAGCCGCTGGGGTCGCCGCCGGGCCGGTGCTCTCGGCCGACGAACTACTCGCCGATCCGCAACTAGTGGCCAGGGGCTTCTTTATAGAGATGGAGCAGCCGGAGGTTGGCAGACACCCTTATCCGACCCTTCCAGCACGGTCATCGGTGTTCCCGACGCCGCTGGTCCGCCGGCCTGCGCCCCGCTTGGGAGAACACAATCGGTTGGTCCTCCAAGAGCTACTTGGCCTGCCGGAAGAGCGTATCGCCAAGCTAGAGCAGGACGGAGTGATCGGCACCGAGCCGATCACGTGAAGGGAAAGATCTTACGCGTGTGTCATCGTCCTGCTAAGTACCATACAGTCGTAGGCGGCCTTCACCACACGCATCACCTCCGCCGTCTTGAACTCCGGTGAATCGACGGCGCCAGCAAGGCGAATGCCGTCTGGCCTAGCGAGCATTTCGACCAAAGCTACTGGGTATGTGCGTTGCAGGATGCCGCCGGTTGGCTGCACCACTGTATAGATCTTCGTATTAGGAACGAGCTTAAGAGCCAACCGGGCCTTGCGCACAGCAGTGCCTTTCTTGACTTTCACGTCCTCTCTAATAGCCAGCCTGGCCTCCGAGCCATCGACGGTGCGAAACCGGCAGTAAAACCAACGGTCGCGGTAGTAGGTTTTTGGGTTCCCACTCTGAGACTTGCCCACTCGTTTCACCTTTTGCTTCTGCTTGAAGCCAGAAAGGTCCAGTCGCCCTCGGAAATGCCCCTTCTTAGCGGCGTCGACGCCCAACTGCTCGATGATCTGGCGGGCAAGGTTCAGTTTCTGCTGCTGATCCTTGGGCAGATTCTTGGAGAAGAGACCCATGAGCCCGAAGCAACCGCTGCGGTGCTGCAGTTCGAGAATCGCCTTGAAGCGATCGATGGCTTCTTCTACCGCGCTGGCTCGATCATCGAATTCCAGCACCTGGTTCTTCGCCGCCATGCTTTCCTCCTATTCGCAGACTTGCCAGACAAACCGGTGTCGGTTCTGACGACTACACATTTTGGTCAAGGTCATATAGAATACCCCCGATGACCGGTCGCAAGCGCATTCTATATACCGCATTCGATTCTGTGCCAGGGCCCAAAGGCGCCAGCACACATATCTCCTACTTCCTGCGCGCTCTCACTGGCGCTGGTTACGATGTCACCGCGGTGACAGTGCGTGACGGCGACCAGCCCGCGCAGGAGGAGTATTGCGGTGCCCAAATCCTCCGCGTTGCCGTCAGTCACTTACCCAGCTTTCCCAAGCGGGCAAACGCTTTCGCGGATACTGTCCTTTCCCAGCTAGATGCCACACCATACGACATCGTGCACTGCCGGTCGCTTTGGGATATCCACCGGCTCGTCGGGCTGCGACTTCCGGGGAAGCTAATCTACGAAGTCAACGGGCTTCCCAGCGTCGAGCTCAAATACCGCTATCCAGCCGTTAGCGAGAGCGACTTGCCGCAGCGCCTACGCCAACAGGAATCCACGGTGTTGTCCGCCGTGGACGCTGTTTTCTGCCCGAGTCAAGTGACGAAGACCTTCCTACAGGATCTTGGCGCGCCGAGCGATCGCCTGTATGTGATCCCTAATGGCGTCGACCCTTCGCTGTTCAAACCATCGGTGGGCGCGGACCTGGCAAACCACCCCACCAGAGAACGCCCGACGAAACTCCTGTACGTCGGAACGTTCGCCGGATGGCAAGGTTTGGATACGCTTGTAGCCGCTCTACCTCACCTGAGAAAGCGAGGGGTTCGACTAAGACTGATCGGCAAGACCACCGGACGATGGCGCAAGACGCTTCTAAAGCAAGCGCAACGGTTGGGTGTCGATGATCTAGTTGCCATTGACGAGCCACTGGAGTATTATAACATCCCGACAGCGGTGCGCCAATCAGACATTTGCCTTGCGCCGTTGGCCTATTGCGATCGTAACGTCGTCCAGGGCTGCTGTCCGATCAAGATGCTGGAATACATGGCTTGCGCCAAGCCGGTCGTTGCCGCTAATCTACCAGTGGTGCGTGAACTAGTGCGAGACGGCGTGGACGCCCTGTTGTTCGAGGCCAACGATCCGCGGGATCTCGCCCGGCAGGTTGCCGTGCTGATCGACGACCGAGACCTTGCCTGGCGCATTGCACAAAGTGGGCGTCAACGCGCGCTGTCATTTACTTGGCAAAGAGCACAGCAAAGACTCTTAGCAGTGTACGTGCAACTACTCGGAGAGTGAGGGAAGATGTAGCGGCAGGCTTTGCGTCTCATGGCTATCAGCCGCCAGTTGGTAGCTCACCACAATCCAGGTATTGGCTAATGGCTGAGAGCTATGGGGAGGGCGGGCGCAAAAGACGAGAGTAGACCTCGAGATTGCTGTTCAGTTCCAGATCGGGGCTGAACCTTGTCTGAACGGTGCAGCGGGCACGAAGCCCGGCCTGTAAGCGGTCGTGAGGCATGTCGAGCAGGCGATGAATGGCTGTGGTGAGCACGTGTGCGTCCCTAGGAGGGACTAGGAACCCATCCACGCCATCACTGATCACGTCGACGATGCCCCCCACGGCCGAGGCGATCACTGGCCGAGCGCAAGCCATGGCTTCTAGCAGGCTGTTTGGGAGACCATCCTGTAGCGATGGGAGAACGACAACATCAGCGAGATTGTAGTAGTCGACAAGCTCCGCTGCTGGCAGGTAGGGGAGAACACGAAGCCGAGCGGCCAGCTCTTCGTGCTTGGTCAGAAAGCGATCGAGAATCGGGCTGTCCTCACCGCGGACGCCTCCGGCGAGGATCAGGTTAGCAGGGACGTGCACGTGCAGCCGGGCAAAGGCCGACAGCAACACTGCCAGACCCTTTTTTTGTCGCGCCTCGCCACTGAAGAGCAACGTGGGCAAGGAGTCGAGCCCCAGCTCTTGCAGCAACTTCTCTTTTCTCTCGCCCGGCCTGAACAACTCGGTGTCGACGGAGTTTGGCACGAAACGCACCGGGCAGTTGGCAACCAACGCGAGGATCTTTTCCTGAAGCTCACGGGATACAGCGGTCACGGCATCGGCATTTTGCAACGTCCAGCGGAGCATGCCGAGGCGCGGACCGTCGAAGAGCAGGCGGTCGACGTCGTTGCCTCTCGCTGACACCACCGCCGGTAATCCTAGGAAGCGGGCAGCGAGGACGCCCACGTAGCCTGCCGGCACGAGATAGAAGGCGTGCAGCAGATCGAAGTGGTAACGACGGTGGAGGCGAACAATGTTGGCAAACCACTCTTGCAAGGTATCAACGGACGGCCTGCCGCCAACGCGATGCACAACGGTCTGATTGTCGGTCTCGTCGACAGTTGCGCCTTCAGCGAGCCGTGGATCCAGTACGCAGACGTGGACCTGCATTCCGGCTTTGGAGAGCAAGGTAGCATTCCGGTGCGCAGACACCGCAACCCCTCCCTCGTCAGGGGGAAAGCGGGACGAAAGGAAACAAATCCGCCAGGGTGGGACGGAGGCGCCCATCTTTGGGTGACGATCAGGTAGTTCCATTTCAAGCATTGGCCCATCCTATTGTTTTATTCTCGGGTTTAGAGGAGGCAATTCATGGTCCTTTGTCAGTTGAGCGCCGGTTTTCTCGTGCCCAGGCAATGTGGAAACGTGGCTACTGGCGTCTGCAGCACGTGCGGCCGCTCGATCTGCATGGTCCACACCGTTGCCGGCGAGGCCGGGACGCAGTGCACAGTGTGCGCCACCGGCACTGGACGTTACTTTGACCGGAACACCATGTTTGACGATAATATAGATGCGGGCAGTGGTGCCCTACTCGACGATACCGACGAGGACATCTTCCAAGAGCCTCGCGACGAAGAGGAGGACGAAGACCTAAGCTGATGCGCTTCTTATGCTACGCCCTAGGGGCTGGCGCAGGACATCTCACCCGCGCGATCGCCATTACCACCCGCGTGCGAGACTTGACTGGCGCCACCTGTGCCATCCTCACCAACTCTTTCGCGGCCCATTTGGCTACCCTACACGGTATTCCTTGCTATCGACTTCCTAGCCGGACTGAGCTGCCCTTCTTCGACCAAGGACCTCTGATTCGGAGCACTATCGACGTCTTTGCTCCCAACCTGCTCGCGGTAGATACCTTCGCCGATGGTTACTACGGCGAGCTAGGTGGCCATCTTTCTGCCCTGCCAGGTCGCAAGGTCTTTATCCACCGACGCGGACAGGTAGATGGCGACCTTAGCAGTTATGACCTTGTTTGTGATATCGAAGCCATTACGGTCCGTGATGGTCACCATTTTGTAAGCCCGGTACTGATCCGTGACCCCAATTCGCTCCTGTCCAGAGCTGAGGCCCGACGCGTGCTCCGTGCCGATCCAGAGTCGCGGGTAGTCTTTGCTTTCCACTGCGGGCGTCGTGACGAAGCCCGCCGGCTCTTCCGGACCGCATCCAAGGCGGTGGCAGCTCTCGGACGCTCCGATGTTGTTCTTCGCTTTGGCAGTCTCGACCCGACCGTATGCGCCAAGTTCCCTGAGCTTAGCGTGGGTCATTTCCCAGCGGCAGAGCTACTCCCCGGCGTCGACGTGGCAATCGTCGCCGGTGGCTACAATAGCTACTACGAGATCGCCGCTACCGGAACGCCCGCCGTGTTCGTTCCACTCCCGCGCGAGATCGACGACCAGCTTGCCCGGGTGGCCGGCGAGGATACGGTGGCCCGTTGCTTTCAAGACGTTTTGGACCTCTTGAAACGACAACTGGACGAGCCGCGCCCGGCGCGCGGAGTGATCGTAGAACGCAATGGTCTCGATCCCTTGGGCGAGACCCTGGCCAGTCTCATGGATGTCAAACAGCAGAGCCCGCTTTCGATGGCGAAATCATGAGCGCCGGCGGGCGGCGCGCCGCTTACGCAGTTTAGTCCAAGTTGTGGCCAGATGTACTATCGGGTTGCTGCGCCGACCAAGCACCTGGCCACTAGTCAACGCTTGGAGGAACTGCTGCGGACCGTCAAACTCTGGGAGCTCTACGTAGGCATTGCCAATCTCAGGCAGGGTGTGGCCGTCGCTTCCTGCGCCCATCGGTAGGTTCCGCTCAAGTGCCAAGGCTCGCGCTCGCCGGGAGTCCCGCAGTAGAGTTGTACGTGAGTTGAACGCCTCGATAGCGTCGACTAGGGGAAGGACTTCCTTTAGCGCTGCAGGCTTGATCACCGATTTCCTTAGCCGATCGAAGGGATGAGGAATGTAGACCAATCCTCCTTGTTCCTTAATGCGTCGGGCTACTTCAAGCGGGTTAAGACCCCTAGGGATCTCCTCCTGAAGGAAAAGCCCGATGATCTCCCCTTGTGTAGTGGCGATTTCTTCGCCTGGGACCACAAGGAACGGAGCCAAAGCCTGCATTACCGCGACCCTGGCCATGGTGTTATGGTCGGTAATGGCGACACAGGTGATCCCTCGCTGCTGACAGCGTGCCACGATCGCTTCGGGCTTGTTATCGCTATCCGGGGAGGCATCGGTGTGAACGTGCAAATCGGCTTTGATTACCACAGCCGCTCGTGTCTGGCGGTGCCAGATCGGTGACGGCTCGGGTTGCATGTCTGGACCGGGTCTTGACAATTAACCCTTCCTCTCATTCCAGAGGTTCAGCACGTCGCGGTCTACCTCATCCGGCCCGCCCATTCCGGTACGGAGTGCGCGTATCCGCAATTCGGCGGAATCCAAACGGTCGCCACAAAGCTTCGCCAGCCGCATACCCTGCTCGAACAGCGCGATCGATTCGTCGAGGGTGAGGTTGCCCTGCTCCAAGACCTCGACCACCCGCTCCAGTTCGCTATAGGCATCTTCGAACGACAGCTCTAGCTCCGTGCCCGCCTCGTCTTCCTTGTTCACTCCACTACCTCCGCGTCGAATGTGCCATTGGCTACGCGAATCCTCAGACGGTCCGCGGCGTGGACTTGCTCGATGCAACGCACCGTTTCTTGAGTTGCGGCTAGCTGGACGACAGCATAGCCACGCGCGATGGTGAGTAAAGGACTGAGAGAGTTGAGTTGCAACAACCGGGCTCGGAACTGTTCTCGTCGCCGCTGGAGTAGTGTTTCTAGCTCTCTCTCCGTCGTCCGCGCCAGGTCATCCACGCGTTGACGCCAGGGCTCGATTGGCGGCGACGCTCGCCGCAGCCGCTCCCGCATATCGATCAGACTATCTTGTCTGGCAGCCAGGCGCGCCTCCATGGCGCCACAGAGAGAGCGGCGAAACAGCTCCAGTTGAGACCGTACTTCGGTTCCGTCGGGCACGACCAACTCGGCCGCGGCCGAAGGCGTCGGCGCCCGGCAGTCCGCCACGTAGTCGGCGATCGTGTAGTCTGTCTCGTGGCCAATCGCGCTGACGACCGGTACGCGACTAGCATAAATGCCCCGCGCCACCTTTTCCTCATTGAAGCACCACAACTCCTCTTGCGATCCTCCGCCACGCGCGACAATGATCACGTCGACGTCCTGACGGGCATTGAGATCTCTCAGCCCTGCTGCTACACTTTCCGCCGCACCATCCCCTTGCACGAGGACAGGAGCCAGGACGATCTCGGTCAGCGGAAAGCGACGTCCGATAATAGTGGCGATATCATGGATGACGGCCCCTGTTGGTGAAGTGACTACGCCGATGCGCCTGGGAAAGCGAGGAAGCGGACGTTTGCGCGCCACATCGAAAAGCCCCTCCTCTTCCAGCTTCGCCTTGAGCTGCTCGAACTGCAGATTCAGCAGCCCGACGCCCTCTGGTTGAAGCAGATTGACATAGAACTGCAGCGACCCAGTGGCTTCATAAAGCGAGATGCGCCCGTGAGCGATCACAGCCATGCCATTCTCCACGCCAGCGACCGACCTTCCCGACCGGAAGAAGACGCACTTCAACTGGCTCTCGCGATTCTTGAGCGTGAAGTAGCAGTGTCCAGCCGCAGAGCGGACAAAGTTGGAGACCTCGCCACTCACCCATATGTCAGCCAACAGCGCATCGGATTCGAGGGCATTTCGCAGGTAGCGGTTCACTTCAGACACGCTGAAGATACGCATGCCGACCTATACCCCCACTTCATCAATTCGGTCGTCAATGTGATCGAGAGGAACGAGGCGAAAGAGGGGCTGACCGTATTCGACAGCCTGACCGTTCTCGGCAAGAACCTCCGCTATTTTGCCGTCGAACTCGGCATGCACTTCGTTGAGCACCTTCATCGCTTCGATAATGCAAAGCTTCTGCCCTTTGGTCACCATTTCCCCGACTTCGACGAAGGGGCGCGCATCAGGTGAAGAGGATCTGTAGAACCGCCCAACCATTGGCGAGAGTACTAGCAAGCCGTCTGCAGGGCTGGTCTCTTCCGCCGACGAGAAGCCATCGCCTTCATTCGCTGCCGCCTCGGGGTAAGGCCCAGCAGCAAGAGCACCACGGCGGATGTGAATCTTGGCCCGGCCCTGCTGCACCAGTAACTCGGTGATGTCGCTATCGTGCACGATGCGAATCAGCTTCAGCACATCGTCACTGATCAGGTCAGGGAGCTCGGCACCGAAAGGCGTCGAGGCTGTCGATGAAGAGCGGGTAGGCCGCGAAGGGCTGTGGCGGCTAGCTCTGCTGGTTCGGTGGACGTGGTCTTTGTCTTTCAGCTAGTCACCCTCTCAATGTAAGTGCCGCTCCTCGTATCCACGCGGATCCGATCCCCGATATTCACGAAGAGTGGCACCTGAATTGTCAGTCCGGTGTCCAACTTGGCTGGCTTGCTGCCGCCCGTGGCCGTGTCTCCCTTGAAGCCAGGTTCGGTCTCGACAACTTCGAGATCCACAGTGATCGGCAACTCCACACCAATTGGCTCGTCTCCATAGGTCAAAAGCTCTAGCAGCATGTTGTCCTTAAGGTAGTCCACCGCGTCTCCGAGGAGCTCCCGGCTGAGCGCATGCTGCTCGAAGCTGTCCGTATCCATGAAATAATACATTTCACCGTCGTTATACAGATACTGGACGGTGTGGTGATCCAGCCTGACCCGTCGGAATTTGTCCCCAGCCTGGAAAGTGCGCTCAATCGTATGGCCGGCGCGGACGTCGCGCAGCTTCATGCGTACCTGGGCGCTACCTCGCCCCATCTTGATATGTTGATAGTCAAGGATGTTGTAGAGCTGACCATCCAGCTCGATCGTAATCCCCTTCTTTAGCTCACCTGTAGAAATCATCTTCTCTTACTCCCCAGTTCTCTGCTCTTTGCCGCCTTGGACAGGACTCTCACACGCCCATTCTCAAGGACCACAGTGTCCTCGATGCGCACCCCACCGCGCCCTGGCAAGTAGATCCCTGGCTCGACGGTGAAGACCATCCCATCACGCAAGATTTGTGCCGACTGGCGCCGAAGCCCTGGCATCTCGTGTACGGCGAGTCCCAACCCATGGCCCAGCGAATGACCAAAAGCCTCGCCATAGCCGGCACTCTCGATCACCTGCCTGGCGAGGGCATCCGCCGCGGCACCAGTCATTCCGGCCTGAATGCCGGCCAACGCCGCTTCCTGGGCGTTCAGCACCACCTCGTAGATGCGCCGCAACTCGTCCGGCGGTGTGCCAAGACAGATAGTGCGCGTGAGATCGCTATTATAACCATTTGCTCGCGCCCCCATATCGATGACGATCGTTTCGCCTTGCACGATTGGCTTGTCCGAGGGTTCGGCGTGCGGCAAAGCCGCCTGCGGGCCACTGGCCACGATGATATCGAATGCCACTGCCTCCGCCCCGTGTTCGCGCTCATACTTCTCGATCTCCCACGCTGCTTCCTTCTCCGTCATACCGGGACGCAGCACATTCAGAAGATGGGCGTAAGCCTCGTCCGTCACAGCGACGGCCTTCTCGATCTCGCGCAGCTCACCATCGTCCTTCACCATGCGCAACTCTTCCACCAAACCAGACGTAGGCACTAGATCAAGACTCCTCCGCTCGGCGATTGGCTCCAGTCGCCGGTAGGTCGCGAAGCTCAGGCTGTCTGCCTCAAATCCTAATCTGGGGAGAGGCGCAGACCCTGGGCCGAGCAACATGGTCTCGGAGTGCTCCGCGTCTTCCTTTTCCGCCAGAAAGAGTCGATCAAGAAGGAGCTCGAACGTTTGCTCTGGCTCCCCAACGACCAACACCACCTCAAACAGAGGTGCCTGCCAGCTGGCTTGCTCGACGTAGCGCGAATCAGTCGCCAATACGGCACGCTCGGCCGTGATCAGCAGATAGCCCTCTCTTCCGGTGAAACCGCTGAGGTAGCGGAGATTCTCCGGCTGAGAAATCAGCAAGGCCTCGAGCTGCTGGTCGACCAGGATTTGACGGATAGACTGAAGTCGATCGGCCACTAGATCACCGGCCCCTGTAACGGCTCGACTAGCAGCTCTAGAGCGGCAATGTAGCCACGCCAGCCGAATCCGCTAATTTGCCCTTTGGCAATTGGGGCAATCACCGAATGGTGTCGCCAGTCCTCGCGCGCGTAGATGTTGGATATGTGCACCTCAGCCACGGGTAGCCCAAGGTCGGTTAGCGCGTCGCGCAGCGAAAGGCCATAGTGAGTAAGAGCCCCAGGGTTGATGATTACTCCGCTCGCCCGTGGACCTTCCGCCTGCAGGAAATCGACGATCGCTCCCTCGGAGTTGGACTGGAAGCAAAGCACTTCGACGCCAAGCTCAGCGCCCCGCTGCCGCACCAGCGCTTCGATCTCTGGCAGTGTCTTGCGGCCGTAGATATCAGGCGCCCGGTGTCCGAGCCTATTCAGGTTGGGACCGTTGACCAGCAAGATTTTCACAGGCATCATGCGCCGACGTCCGCTTCTTTCTCCTCCGTCGCACTTGCATATCCGCACTTTGTACACTTGATGCGCCGGTTGCTGTCTTGGATCATCAAGCCCCCGCAGGTGGGGCAAGGCTGAGCGATGGGCCGATTCCAGGTGGTGAAAGTGCATTCGGGATAGCGCGAACAACCGTAGAACGTGCGCCGCCCTTTGGTCTTCTTCTGCACCAAGTCGCCGCCACAAGATGGGCAGGCGGCACCGGTCTTGATTAGAAGCGGCTTGGCGTTGCGGCACTCCGGAAAGCCGCTGCAGGCAATGAACTTCCCGTAACGACCTAACTTGATCACCATTGGCCGTCCGCATTTGTCACAGTCCTCGCCGGCTGGCTCGTCGGCGATCTTGACCTTTTCGATCGTCGCGGATGCTGCGTCAAGCGTCTTTTCAAATGGTCCATAGAACCGTGACAGAACGGGCTCTATTTTCTTTTCTCCCGCGGCAATGTCGTCCAGCTCTTCCTCCATCTGAGCAGTGAAACCAACATCCACGATGTCTGGGAAGTGCTCCACGAGTAGATCGTTGACGATTTCGCCTAGTTCGGTAGGCTGGAAGCGCCTCTCAACCTTCACGACGTAGTTCCTCTCCTGAATTGTGGAAAGGATCGGAGCATAGGTGCTCGGACGACCAATACCCTGCTCTTCCAAAGCCTTGATCAGCGTTGCCTCAGTGTAGCGCGGGGGTGGCTGGGTGAAGTGCTGCTGGGGCAACAGCTTGGTCAAATCCAGATCCTCGCCAATAATCAGAGGCGGCAGTGGTTTCTTTGTGCCATCGTCTGTCTCGTCGTCCTTGCCTTCCGAATATACGCTGATGAACCCGGCGAAGCGCATTACCGAGCCACTGGCGCGAAAGAGGTAAGCAGTGCTCTCATCGACACTCGCTCTGATGTCGACAATGGTAGTGTCGAAGATGGCGGCCGCCATTTGGCTGGCAACCATCCGCTTCCAGATCAGTTCGTATAGCCGATATTGCTCCGAGGTGAGGTAACCCTTCAAGGCTTCCGGTTCCCGCCGTACAGAGGTTGGTCGAATCGCCTCGTGAGCTTCCTGTGCTCCCTTAGCCTTCTTGCTGAACACCCGTGGCCCCGGCGGGACGAAATCCGGTCCGTACCGCTCTTTGATCAGCGCCCTGGTCTCGGCGATCGCCGAGGTAGAGACAGTGGTGGAGTCGGTGCGCATGTAGGTGATCAGCCCGACATTGCCTTCCGGGCCAAGCGGTACTCCTTCGTAGAGCTGCTGAGCTACAACCATAGTACGTTTGGCAGTGAAGCGGAGTTTGCGGGAAGCCTCTTGTTGCAGCGTGCTAGTAGTGAAAGGAGGCGATGGCTGACGTTGGACCTCCTTCTCTCGGACATCGGCGACGCGATAGGCGGCACCGCCTAAGGCCTCGATGATCGCCTTTACTTCGCCCTCGTTGCGCAGGGCTAGCTTTTCACGCTTGCCAAACCGGCTAACCAGTGCGGCACGAAAGCTCTGGGGCTTGGCGCGCTTGCCGGGCTGAGGCTTCTTTAGAAACTCCGCTTCGATGGACCAGTACTCGACCGGTACAAAGGCACGGATCTCCCTTTCCCGGTCGACGATCAGGCGGACTGCGACCGATTGAACGCGGCCAGCCGAGAGGCCACGCTTGACCTTCTTCCAAAGGATTGGGCTGAGCTTGTAGCCGACAAGCCGATCGAGGATCCTCCTGGCCTGCTGCGCGTCGACGAGTTGGAGATCGATCCCTCTCGGGCGATCAAAGGCCTCTCTGATCGCTTCTTTGGTGATCTCGTGGAAGACAACCCGGTGCACAGGAAGATCGCCGTTGATGCCGATCGCTTCAACCACATGCCACGATATCGCTTCGCCCTCTCGGTCGGGATCTGTTGCTAGATACACAGAGGAAGCGTTCTTAGCCGCTTCCTTCAGCTCCTTGACGACGGTCTTCTTGTCCTTGGGCACGACGTACTTAGGCTTGAAGCCATGCTCGACGTCGACTCCGAGTTGCGACTTCGGAAGATCCCGGACGTGGCCGACGGAGGCTTTGACGGTATACTTGCTACCTAAGTATCGAGCGATCGTCTTCGCTTTGGTCGGCGATTCGACGATCACCAAGTTTTTCGCCATTAGGTCAACCTCTGAGTAGTCATCCCTGATCGGTTATCGGGGGACGACGAGCCATTCATTTCCTACCGACGTACATAGACAACCGATGGCCGATCACGGACCGTTGATAGCGGGCCACTGATAGCCAGTGACTACTTGATGGTATATTACCATGATCGCTTTGTCAAACTTCAGCGCGCCAAAACGTAGTTCATGCCGCCGACCTGCCGGACCAGACCCTTGAGCTCCATCATTGCCAACGTGCTCGATACGACTGCAATGGGCAGTCCACTCTCGCGCCGGACCTCATCGATATGCATGGGCTCAGCAGAGAGATGCTTGAGCAACCCCGCTTCTATATCATTTGTCGGAATCAGTTCCTTCATCTCCAGTTGCTGGCTGGCCTGCGTAAGATGAAGCTCTTCGAGGATATCCTGGCAAGTCATCACTAGCTTGGCACCTTGCTGAATCCAGCGATTCGGACCGCGGCTCAGTGGAGAGAGGATACTGCCGGGCACGGCAAACACCTCGCGGTTCTGCTCCAGAGCGAAGTTCACGGTGATATGGGCGCCACTGGACTCTCCAGCCTCCGTGACGAGCACGCCAAGACTTAAACCGCTGATGATCCGGTTGCGCGGCGGGAAGTTGCTCGCGTCGGGCTTTGTCCCCAGCGGGTAATCGCTTACCAACGCGCCGTGCGCGATGATCTCTTGTGATAGGCGGAGGTTCTCCGGTGGGTAGACCACATCGACCCCGCAGCCGAGAACGGCGATCGTGCGTCCACCGGCATGGAGGCAAGCGCGATGGGCCACCGCATCGATGCCTTTGGCCATACCACTGACCACTGTGATCTTATGCCGAGCCAGATCGGCGGCAATCCGCTCGGTTACCTCGCGTCCATAGACTGTCGCTCTTCGCGTGCCCACAACGCCTACTGCCCATTCGTCCTCGATCTTGATGGAACCCCGCACGTATAGCACCGGCGGTGGAGCATAGATCTCCTTCAGGCGCGCCGGATAGGCCGGATCATCCCAGGTGATCACTATCACATTATGCTTCGCCAGCTTCTCCATCTCTCGGCCGAGAGAAAGATGGGAACGCCTTTCCACGAGGCGCTCGGCAGTCTTCTCGTCTAGTCCTGCCTGCATAAGTGAGGGCACCGAAGCATGCCAGGCCTGCTCCAGATCGCCGAAGTGCGCCTGCAAGCGCCGGAGCCGTGCCGGGCCAATCCCGGATACGATGTTGAAGCCTATCCAGTAGGCAAGCTTATCTACCATTCTCAACAGTCTTCGGTTACCAGTTGTCATGGCCTGGCACAATATCGACCATTACCTGATAACCATTCTAACACTTCAGTCAGCGCCGGGCATTGTACCACAAGCAAGCAAACCTGAGAACCCCCCGACTTGCATCATAAGTGTTACCGAGTAGTGTATCGTTGCCTGACAAATACTGTTACCCGAGGAGACTGGGATGGGAGAAATGTCACGCGGCTGCATACTCGTGTATGCAGCGGCGATACGGGACCGCTACGAGAGAGGTAACCGAAAGGAGCGGACGAGGATTCTGGAT
>Ga0315298_1001347_pt1 | contig 45519 bp, 51 predicted proteins | sample WHS_1_MG_FD_203077 | JGI IMG/M metagenome (GOLD analysis project Ga0315298, IMG submission 203077) | Extremophilic microbial mat communities from Washburn Hot Springs, YNP, Wyoming, USA - WHS_1_MG | ecosystem: Environmental > Aquatic > Thermal springs > Hot (42-90C) | place: USA: Wyoming...
CTCCTTACTTAGCTCCTCGAAAATTTCCTTGTCGTCAAACGGCTTTATCCTTTCACCTAACGCTTCCTCTATCCCTACCATTTAGGCTTTATTCGTAGAAAGTTCTCCTGAAGATGCTTAAATTCTTTTTGGTTCCAGCCGTTTGGAAAATTCGGGAAACCTAGGATTCAGCCATGGCTTCCTCTGCTTCAAACCCGAATACGATGTCCCTTAGGTCCTCGGCAATCCCCTTTAAACGCTCGCCTAACGGGTAGTTCCTATCGACGTCTGCAATAACCTCCCACTCAGCCAGCTTACCTGGAACCAGGGTTGTTGAGCTTGTTGCGACAAGGTTTATGCCCGATGATGCGAGCGAGTTAGCCACTTTCGCAAGAGAGCCCGGCTGATCAGATATTTTGAAGACTATTCTGACGTAGTTACCACCCTGCCTCGCAGGCATCAGTGTGAAAACGTTTTTCTCAGAGTCATAGGTTCCGACTGTCTCAGACTGTGGCCTAAGCCCCATTAGGTCCCTGACCGCCTGCGGTATCAGTATCCTCCCTCTATCGTCTATTTTAATAAGGTACGTCTTCGGCATTCTTCCTCGCCTAACCAGTGTTGGAAAAGCTTATAAACATGTGGGTTCCAAGAGGGATTCTATTCCCATGAAGTTCCCACAAATAAGGCTTGATACGAATGAAAACCCCTACGGGGCATCACCAAGGGCCGTATTAGCGTATATTAAGGCGGCTGGGCGTATAAACAGGTATCCGGATTACACGGAGTACAGGGAGGTTCTCTCCAGTCGTCTCGGGCTTCAAGCAGCAGAGGTTCTTCCAACCCCGGGTAGCGACAGGGGGCTGCAGGTCCTTCTGCAAGAGTTATCCAAGAACTATAGGCGCGTCGTAATACCTTCACCAGCCTTCTTAATGTACACAAGGTTTTCCAGGCTTTTCTTCAACAAGGTTGAGCAGGCTCCATCATGGCTGGGCAGGGGCTGGGATACTGTCTTAGGGCTCTCAGGCAGGGATGCTGTCCTCCTGTTGGGGTCGCCCAACAACCCGACTGGCGAGGCTGTTGAAGAAAGCATTGCAGAGAGGTTTTTAGAGGAATTTGGAATGGTTGTGGTAGACGAGGCGTATGCAGAGTACTGCGGCAATAGCCTTATCCGAATCCTAAGCGGCTTCGACAACCTGATATTGGTCAGGACTTTCTCTAAGGCCTATGGGCTTGCAAGTTTAAGATCCGGGTATCTTGTCGGCGAGAGGTCGATGCTCAGGAGGGTTGAGGAAGCCATGGGCCCTTTCGACGTTTCCGCTCCGGCTGTGGAGGCCTCTAAGGCGGCTCTTGAAGACGAGGAGTGGTTGAAAATGGTTGTAGAAGCGACTTCCCTTAACAGGGCCTTCATGATAAACTGGTTAAAAAGGCTGAACGGTGTTAAGGCTTATGATTCTAAGGCGAACTATGTTCTGGTCTGCGTTGAAGACGCTCAAAGAGTCTTCGAAAAACTTCTTGCCGAAAACATAAGGGTACGCGTCGTAACGCCGGAATGGGGAGGTGTTGAAGAAGCCTTTCTGAGGGTCACTGTTGGAAGCATGATGGAGCTGAAAATCTTTCTGGAGGCTTTAGGGAGGGTGTTGACGAGTTGAACAGCCAAGTTTTCCTGGCTCTTCCGAGTAAAGGGAGATTGTTCCAGCCTTCGCTTGAACTGCTCGGATCATCAGGTCTAATAAGCTACTTCTCTAATGATCGAAGCTACCAGGCTTCCTCACATTTAAAGGGGCTTGCAGTCGTGTTCAACCGCGCGGCAGACATCCCGAGGATGGTTGAGAACGGGGTTGTTGACCTAGGTATTACTGGAAGGGATCTTGTTAAGGAATCAGGCGCGAATGTTGAAGAGATTCTACTGCTCAACTATGGTTATGCCAAGCTTGTGCTTGCAGCACCATCTTCAAGATTTAGCGATTTGAACGACTTGCTTAAAACAGGCAGCTTCAAAGTGGCTACCGAGTTTCCAAACATAGCTAGAAGCTTCTTCAAAAGCCTGAATGCTAATGCTGAAATAATAAGTGTTGAAGGAACCTCTGAAGCAATGCCAAACCTCGGTCTTTCCGACTGTATAGTCTCTGTGATGAGCACTGGCACAACGCTTCTTATACACGGGTTGAAGGTTCTCTCGACGATAATGGATTCTCAGGCGGTGCTTATAGGCAATATTAATAGTCTTAAAGACGCTGGGAAACAACCCATAATAGGGAGCGTCGTATCCATTATTCAGGCAACCCAATTAGCCCAGGGAAAGAAGCTTCTAATGATGAATGTGCCGGAGAAATGCTTGAAAGAAGTGGTTAGCTGTCTGCCCTGCATGAGCGGCCCAACTATATCTAAAGTCGAGTCTGAAGAACCCATGTGGGAGGTCATAACAGTAGTGGATTCCGATAAGGTTTTTGAAGTGGTTTACAGCGTTAAAAACAAGGGTGCTAGAGACATTCTGGTTCTAAACATCGATAAGGTGATAATTTAATGAAGATCATCCCCTCTATAGATATAATGGGCTCGAAGAGGGTTGAGGTAGTCAACCACTTTGTAGACAAGACTCTGGAAGACTCTGATCCTGTAGAAACCGCACTATACTGGGAGAGCGCGGGTGCGCGTATGATTCACCTAGTTGACATAGACGCTGCCTTAAACACTGGAAGAAGTAATGCTGACATCATCAAGAGGATTATAAGCTCGGTTAGGATACCGGTTCAAGTCGCAGGTGGAATCAGAAGTAGGAGGCAAGTTGAAGACTTTCTTTCTGCCGGAGCTTCAAGAATTGTCGTGAGGCTAAAGCCCTGCTCGACGGATGAAAGTAGTTTTTCAGGCCTAGAGGGAATTGTCCTGGGTATAGACTATCTGAGGAGAAACGTTTTGAGGGGTATTGGTGGGGAAAGCATCATAGTTAGGGGAGAGGAAGTCCTCCACTGGATCTCAAGGGTTAATGATTCAACTGGTTTGGAGGGAATTCTTTTAACCGATGTTGGGAAGGAGGGTTCGCTAACGGGTTTGCACGGGGAAACACTATCCTTCTTATCCATGCTTAGAGAAACAGGCTTGGAGCTAATGTATGCTGGTGGAGTCTCAAGCATCGAGGACGTCTTAGCGTTGAAGAAGACTGGGGTGGAAGACGTTATCGTTGGAAAGGCTTTATACAATGGGTTTCTAAACTTAGATGATTTGAGGAGGGTTGCTGAGTATTGACGAGGACCTCGAGGATTCGTAGAGAGACCCTTGAAACAGTGGTTGAGCTGGAGCTCACCATAGATGGGGAGGGCACGCACACTATAGAGACGCCCTACCCAGTATTCAACCACCTCATTGGAAGCATGGCTAGGTTCGCATGCTTCAACCTTAAGCTTAACGCTAGGAACATTGTTGAGTGCGACGAACACCATTTAATCGAGGATGTGGCAATAGCCTTGGGCGACGCTTTAACCAAGGCTCTCGGCGATAAGAAGGGGGTGAACAGGTTCGGAACCTCTATTGTTCCTATGGACGAGGTTCTGGCATGCGTTTCGCTTGATCTGAGCGGAAGACCATTCTTCTCACACAATTTGAGGTTCAACCAGGCAACTGTTGGGAACATGGGTACAAGCATGATTCCACATTTCCTCAGGAGCTTTTCAAACTCATCGGGCTTAACACTCCATGTTTTAATATTTAGAAGCGGCGATCCACACCACTTGGCTGAAGCAGTGTTTAAAGCCCTTGGGCTTTCACTTAAACAGGCCGTCTCAATAACGGGTTCAACAATCCCTAGTGAGAAAGGAGTCTTGTGAAAAATGGTATTGACCAGAAGAATAATCCCCTGCCTAGATGTTTACGGCGGCGTCGTTGTGAAAGGTGTTAAGTTTTCAAACCTTCAAAGGATAGGAGACCCTGCGGAGCTCGCGGTTAAATACATGGAGCAATCCGCCGACGAAATAGTGTTCCTCGACATCTCCGCCACGCCGGAGGGGAGGGAGACGATGATGGAAGTTGTCAAGAGAACTGCTGAAAACCTTTTCATCCCCCTGACTGTTGGTGGAGGGGTTAGGAGTGTGGAGGATTTCGGGAAGCTCCTTAGAGCTGGCGCGGACAAGGTTTCAGTCAACACAGCGGCTGTTAAGGATAAGACCCTTATCAGGAGGGCCAGCAGCGTTTTCGGCCAGCAATGCGTAGTAGTCGCCGTCGACGCTAAAAGGGTTGGAGGAGGGTGGGAGGTCTACGTTAAAGCCGGAAGAGAACCTACTGGACTGGATGCTCTTGAATGGATTAGGAACTGTGAGCGTGAAGGCGCTGGAGAAATACTTTTGACAAGCATAGACGCGGATGGCACTAGGCTCGGCTACGATATTGAACTGCTACGGGCAGCGAGAAGAAGCGTGGACATCCCTATAATAGCCTCAGGCGGAGCAGGCTCCTTGCAACACGTTTACGAGGCGCTTACTAGGGGGGGTGCTGACGCTGCTCTCATCGCTTCAATACTGCATTACGACCAGCACAGCGTCTTAGACATTAAGAGATGGTTAAGGGAGAAGGGGGTTGAAGTAAGGCTTTGACCCTCGAATATTTGACTGAACTGTTCGAAGTGGTGAAAAGCAGGGTTCGGGAGAAGCCTGAGGGATCCTACGTCGCGAGCATTGTTGAAGAAGGAATGGACAGGGTTCTAGGGAAATTCGGCGAGGAGGCTTTTGAATTCGCCTCGGCTGTACAGGGCTCCGGCGACAAGGTTGCCGAGGCAGCAGACCTCCTCTTCCACTATCTAATAGTGCTGGCTGCATCTGGAGTGGAGCTCGAGGAAGTTGTAAGGGAGCTCGAGAGGAGGCGTAGACATTGATGAAGATACTGGTGCTTGATTGCGGAGTCGGGAACCTTGCAAGCATAAGCGCATCCTTAAAAAGAGTTGGAGCAACTCCGAGGATAGTCTCCTCCATCGCTTCGGAGCGTAGTTTCAGCGGCCTCGTGCTTCCAGGAGTCGGAAGCTACTCGGCAGCGTTCAGGAAGATTGACGAGGAGCGGGAAAGGATAGTGAGTCTTGCGGAAAAAGGATGCCCAGTGCTCGGAATATGCCTTGGCCTGCAGCTCATGTTTAACGGAAGCGAGGAGGGTGGGCGGGGGGAAGAGGGACTAGGGTTTTTCAACGGCTTCGTCAAGAGGATCCCCGTCGGAAGGCTTCCGCACATAGGTTGGAACAGCCTGGAAATAGCCGGGGAATCAGTTATTCTGAATGGGTTGGAGAACGGGGCGTACGCGTATTTTGTCCACTCCTACGCCCCGCTGGAGTACAATGCGGATGAAGCCGTGGCGTTCACGAGCCACGAGGGCTTCAGGTTTCCGGTGGTGTTTGAAAAGGGGAATGTTTTCGGTGTTCAGTTTCACCCCGAGAAAAGCTGGATTCCCGGGCTGAGAATACTGAGAAACTTCGTGAATCATTGTGGAGGTGGGAGGGACGTTTAGGACCAGTATTGGGAAAGCCAGGAAAATCGTCTCTAGGCTGGGTTTTGAAAAAGGCCTGATTCCAGTCGTGGCGAGGAATACTGGCGGAGAAGTCCTGATGGTGGCGTTCATGAACAGGAAGGCCCTTTTAAAAACCCTTTCAACGGGCTTCATGCACTACTACTCTAGAAGCAGGGGAAGAGTATGGATGAAGGGCGAGGTGTCTGGCTTCAGGCAGAGGGTTCTAGAGGTCAGGGTTAACTGCGAAAACAATTCCCTTCTCTTCACGGTGATGCAGGAGGGGCCGGGCGCATGCCACATGGGCTATGAAACATGTTTCTACAGGAGGATCCTCAGGAGCGGTGGCTTAAGAAGGGTGGGTAAGAGGGTTTTCAACCCTAGACTGGCATACAGGCACTCGTGAAAATAAAAGGCTTAAGTATCGGCCGCAGTTTATTTCTGTCTCGACTATGAGCGATGAATTAACCCCGTATCTCAGCGAGCTGCTAACAGTAGCCAAGCAGGTATCCATGAAGAAGATTATCAGCGACATAGTGCTAGCTGAGCAGCCCTTCCTAGTCCTTAGAAACTGGCGTGAGAAGTTCGGGGTCTCTCAGAAAACCCTGGCCAGCAAAATGGGGATTTCAGCCTCAGTAATAAGCGACTATGAAACGGGCAGGAGGAGAAACCCTGGAATAGGCTTTCTAAGACACTATGTTCAGAACCTTGTTGAAAGCGATGCTGAGAGGGGTGGGGCGCACCTGATCGATCTTCTGAAGACTGAGCCGATTCTGAGAGGAATAATTCTAGATATGAAAGAGTATGCTAAACCTGTTTCAATGCGCAAGGTTGTTGAGGCTGTAGAGGGGAAAGTTGAGACTTTCCCAGACCTGATTGACGACTTCGTCTTCGGACACACGGTGCTTGACAGCGTTAAAGCAATACTATACTTCAAGTGGTACGACATGGTTAACGTATTCGGCTACACTAACATAAGAGCCCTCGTCTTCACGAATGTCCAGCATGGAAGAAGCCCCCTAGTCGGGATACATCTCTACCCATTCAAGCCGAAGATGATTGTTCTCCACGGCCCTAAGGACCTTGACCCCGTTGCTGCTGAGATAGCTAGGGTCGACGGGATAGTCGTGGCATTGTCCAACCTAGGCTCGACGAAGACGCTTATAGAGAGGCTTTCAACCCTAGGCTAAGCTTAAATAGCTGTTTCGAAAGAGTCTTCCTGCTTTTGATGCTGGCGGAACTGCTCGTTAAAACGCTCGTGATAGTTACGCTGGCAGTAGCCACACACGTCTCGCACTCACTAACTTTCTCCGGAGTCCTAGCCTCTATTTTAATAGGAGGAGTAGCTCTTTTCCTAGGAGGCTGGGACTGCTTCACAATACTGCTGGCGTTCCTCGTCCTGGGCGTAGCGTTCACGAAGTATAGGCGTGGAGAGAAGGAGCAGGGTGCTTTAATCCAGGAGAAGGGCGGTGTTAGAAGCTGGGTGAACGTCCTTGCAAACGGCGGCCCCCCAGCAATATCTATTATGCTCGAACACGTATTCCGGATGGAGGTGCTCCCGGTCTTCTTCCTCACAGCCGTCTGCTCAGCCGCTGCAGACACCTTGGCCACTGAAATAGGCTTGTTAAGCAGCTCTAAGCCGAGGCTCATAACAGACCTAAGGAGGAGGGTTGAGAAAGGGTTTTCCGGCGGCGTAACGCTGCTGGGCACCGTCGCAGGACTTTTAGGATCCCTGGTAATAACACTCGTATCACTGACACTTTACCTTGCTAATGCCCCAGGCATGCTTTCAGCAGTCAGCGACTTTAAACGTTTAACTGTAGCGTGTTCAACAGGCGGGTTCCTTGGAATGGTTATAGACAGCCTGCTGGGGGCAACTGTTCAGGAAGCATATGTTTCTAAGGATGGGGAAAGGATGTGTGAACACCCGGAGCATGGGGAATACGTTTTAATAAAGGGTTTGAAGGGTTTTGACAACCATGTAGTCAACTTCGTCTCCAGCTTTCTCGCCGGCCTGCTGGGCGTTGCAATATATATTCTCGCAGCGTTTTAGAAAAGTTAATATTTATCTCCAATCAGGCTACATGAACCCGGATGATAACTTTACTATACTTAACGCGCTATGCTCTCAGAGATATTGCGAGTAAAAAGCTTAGGGCCAGCCTTACCGTACTAGGTATTTCAATAGGCATCGCTTCACTAGTCTCCCTGTTTATAGTTTCACTAGGGATGCGCACAAGGGTTGAGAGCGAGATAAACACGCTTCTAGGGTCCTCGATAATAGTCAGAACCAGGAATAGCGAGCCCATGTCGATATACGTGGTCCACCTTCTCAGTAATATTAGTGGTGTGGACAGGGCTGTGCCGGTTGTACTCGGCTCAGGCCTAGTGGAGTCGAGCAACGCCTTCATACTCGCTGTCCCGGTTGAGGAGATAAAGACGTTCCAGACGATTCTAAGCGGCTCAGGAGTCTCCACCCCAAACGCTAGGGAGTGCTTGATGCCTGAAGAATCCGCTAAGAAACTAGGCATATCGGTAAACTCAACCGTGAGGATCGTGACATCCTACGTGCAGGAGGGAGTGTCCTTCAAGGTTGTTGGCCTCTCAGAGATAGGCGGGCTCTTCCAGGCTGCCCTAGCCGGACCCGCGTCGGTCGTCGTAGTGAGCCTAGAGCAGGGGGAAAGGATTTTGAATAAAAGGGGGCTTGCAGACATGGTTCTCATAAGAGTACATAATTCAAGCGTCATGAGCAGTGTTGTCAACGCCATAAGGTCAACGTACCCAAGCCTGTCGGTCTCAACGGAGGAGGATGTCCTGAAGCAGAGCCAATCAATCCTAGACACGATTGACGGCGTAATATTCACAATAAGCGCCATAAGCATAATTGTGGCGGGCGTCGGGACCATGAACACAATCACAATGAGCATAAGGGAGAAGATAAGGGAAATAGGGGTTTTGAAATCTATAGGCACGTCACCCACGCAGGTCCTCTACATCTTCCTAACGGAGGGCCTCGTACTCGGTCTTCTAGGAGGATTATTCGGGTCAGCGCTGGGCATGGGGCTGGGCTATGTTATCGTCGTCTACCTCCTCCCCAGGATGTTCAGGTTACAGATAAGCCTGCCGTTCATAATAAGTTACGAGCCTGTTTTAAACGGCCTCATAATCTCGGTTGCAGCAAGCTTCCTAAGCAGCCTACTCCCATCTTGGAATGCATCCAGGATAAGGCCTGTGGAGGCCCTAAGGTATGAGTAGCCCAGCATTAGAGTGCATAGATGTTTCGAAAACCTACGTCATGGGTAGAGACATAGAGGTGAAGGCTTTGAAGAACGTTTCACTAACAATCCTGAGGGGGGACTTCGTTTCGATCGTCGGGCCGTCCGGCTCAGGCAAGTCAACCCTGCTCCACATAGCCGGAACCCTGGACAAGCCTACTTCCGGGAGAGTCATGGTTGACAGTGTAGATGTGACTAGGCTCAGCGAGAACGAGCTTTCTGTCTTCAGGAAAAACAAGATAGGGTTCGTCTTCCAGTTCTTCAACCTTCTCAGAAACCTTTCAGCCTTAGAGAACGTGATGCTCCCCATGCTTCTCTCTAAAAGATACACTGTTAAAGAGGCAAGGCTTAAGGCCCTACACCTGTTGAAGCTGGTCGGCTTTCCTGAAGACAGGCTGAGGAACCCTCCCAGCAAGCTTAGCGGAGGAGAGCAGCAGAGGGTAGCTATCGCTAGAGCCCTAGCCAATAATCCTGCCTACATACTTGCAGACGAGCCTACGGGCAACCTGGACGTTTCCTCATCAGCGGAAATAATAGCGATTTTTAAGCTCCTGAACAGTTTTGGAAACACGATTATCATCGTTACCCACAACGTGGAGCTGGCCAAAATTACTAACAGAATCCTGTTTATGAACGATGGCCGAATATTCGAAGAAGCCCCTAGAAGCTTCTTGGAACGCATCCCCATGGACGAGGAATCGATAAAACTGAAGAAGAAAATTCAACTCGATCTTCTAAACCTTGAGAGGGAGAATGTTGAAAGGCTTTTCAAAAACAGGGCGATATCCGGAGAGACCTATGAAAAAGCTTTAAAGTCTATAGATGAGAAGGAGCTGAGGGTTAAGCTATGAGGCGTATCCAAGCCGTTTTCCTAATCCTGATGCTGATGCTGCCTGAGGTGCCTTCAACCCCTGTTGGCGGGGAACAGGTTTCTGTAAGCGAAAACCTCACTTATTTCCTGGATTTAAACCCGTTGACTGGAAACTCGACGGCTGAATTAAAATCCACGGTGATTGTGAAGAACACCGGACAGTCGAGAGTCGAGTACCGTTTCACCCAGAGGCTATTCAGGGTTAATGCTTCAACACTAGCATTGCCGGAAGGGGCGCGCCTCTCAAAGGTTTCTGGAGACTACTGCTTGGTCGAATGGGTTGTCGAGGCTAATCCCGGCACAGGGATCTTCGAGGTGAGTGGAAAGCCCCTCTGGCTCCCCCTCACGGTTGAGGCAAGCCTAAGGATTAACGGGGCGGTGCCAAACTATACCTCAGCATACGGAGTATTCTTCGTAAAGTCTAAGGAGGGTGATACCGTGGAATGGGTGATAAGGCTTAGGAACAATAATCATGTCCTACTCGACCCGTTAACAAACACTTCTTCAAAGCCCCCCGTATTCGTCTCGATCACGATAAACATTCCTCAGAAGTACTTCAGAGACGTCGTCTGCAATCCTCCTGCGAACATGACGAGCCTCCTTGAAAAAGATTCGGTTTCATGGATGCTCATGCTCCGGGAGGAGGCGGAGATAAGGGTTGACGCAGTTGTAGAAGGGTTTGACGACTGGGGCACCATCCCGCTGACAACGATTTCAATCTCATCCTCCCCAATGGAGGAGTCTCTAGGGGAGTCGATACGTTCACAGCTAAACGAGGTGAACATGTCCATACGCATGATGAGGATGATTCTGGAACCCATCAGCAACCTAACCGGCTTCATGAGCCTGATGAGGAACATGATTGGAAATCTGAGCTACGGCTTGGAGACAACGGGCAACCAGACCATTATTATCAGCGAAGCCTTGAATTCGATGGGCTTCGGACTCGGCTCAGCAGCATCACAGCTCTCAGAGGCCGCTTCGCTTCTCTCCGAGGTTGCTGAAGACATCTCGAAGGTGGATTTCAACAGGCTAAGGCAAGGGCTCAACACCTCTATGCGGACAGCCGGCGGGATCCTGAACGAGACGCATAGGATGATTATTGATGCGGAACACGACCTCTTAGAGATTAACAATACTTTGACGACGCTTAGAAACAATTTGACGGATCCTAATCAGATAAGACTCTTGGAAAACGCTATCCAAAGAATAAGCAACCTGTATAACCGTTTAAGTCTTGTCGAAAACTATTTTGAATCAGCCAAGCCTCAACTAGACTACTTGTTTAAAAGCCTAGAGTCCTTCATAGATGTTCTTGAGGAATATGCCTTCAGCATAGTGAAGATGAGCTCAGGCTTAGGCCCAGGGGTCTCAGCATTATCCAAGACGGCTTCAGCACTATCCGAAATGGGCTCGGCCCTGAAGCTCATCGGCGAGGCCAACATGATGATGGGGAGAAATCTGACGAGCGTTATCCCGATGCTTGAAAACGCGACTCCAGGCTTAGAGAGCATTCAAAGAAGCCTGAGTGAAAACTTGACTTCCCTCACGAATGTTTACAACGAGCTGTCCCTGCTCCTCAGGCTGATAGAATACAGCGGAGCTAGAAAAAGTCTGCTTGCCCCAGAGGTTCGAAACGAGGGAAACATTGTTTTTCAAAGCGAGCTGGTTGAGGACGAAGAGTTTCTCAGGCTGAACGGACTGGTTTTAAAGAATGAAACCAGGATCGGGGTTAGACAGGTCAAGATAAGCTACAACGGCAGTTTCAATGGAATCGTGCTTAACGGTTCAAGATACTTTGAAAACCTTGACTCAATGGGGATACGTGTTTCAGAAGGAAGCATCACCATAGAGCCCTTCAGGTTTTACGACGAGGGTGATGTGCTAACCCTCTGGAACGGGCTGGAAGTCAGCCTACTGTTCTCGAAGAAATCCAAGATAACGATTGATGTAGACTACTCTACAGCCGGAAGCCTGGGGGAGAGGAGCGAAGCGTTGAGCTACTCAATAGTCCAGCCGACCCTTGGAAGAGGCATCACCATTACGGTGAATCCTGGCGGAGGCACGCCTCCTCTGAAAACCGGTTTAAACATCGTTGTGGTAGCCCTATCCGCGTTAAGCCTAATCATCGCAATACTGCTTCTATACCTGCTTCGGAGAAAGGAGGAAATAATAGTAGTCTAAAACATTTTTCACGAATCTTTTTCAGGAAAGTTTATTTTCAACCTGCTGCGGGTCTACTGGCGCAGTGTACGAGCCATGCCGATAAGAGAGGTTGAGAAAATATGGTTTAACGGCATACTTGTCGACTGGAAGGATGCTAAAATACATGTTCTTACGCACGGCCTTCATTACGGCACCGGCGTCTTCGAAGGCATAAGGGCCTATGAAACTAAGAACGGTACAGCCGTCTTCAGGCTTACCGACCATTTAAAGAGGCTCTACCGTTCAGCCAAAATATACTTTATGGAGATACCGTTCACGCTCGACGAGCTGAGGGAGGCTTGCAAGGCTGTGGTAAGGGAGAACGGTCTTAGAAGCGCCTACATAAGGCCGATAGCCTTCAGAGGCTACGGTGAAATGGGGCTCTACCCTTTAAACTCGCCGGTGGATGTCGTTGTAGCAGCATGGTCCTGGGGAACCTATCTTGGCGACGAGGGGATTAGGAACGGCATAAGGGTGAAAACATCTTCTTTCAGGAGGATCGACGTGAACACTATCCCAGCAGGTGTTAAGGCCACCGGGCAATACATTAACAGTGTTCTGGCAAAGGTTGAAGCCAAGATGGCTGGATACGATGAGGCAGTCATGCTGGATTCCCGCGGCATGGTTTCAGAGGGGAGTGGAGAAAACATCTTCATGATTAGGAACAGCGTCGTATACACTCCGTCAACCTCTTCAGGCATACTTGAAGGAGTGACAAGGGACACGGTGTTCCACATAGTTGAAGACATCGGGTTAAGGGTTGTTGAGAGAGACCTTACAAGGGTCGACTTCTACTATGCTGACGAGGCCTTCATGACCGGGACCGCTGCAGAAGTGGTGCCTGTGGTCGAGATGGATAATTACAGGATCGGCGAGGGGAGGCCTGGCCCCATTACGAGGAGGATACAGGAGGAGTTTTATAGAATAGTTAGGGGAGAGTCTGAGAAATACTCAAACTGGCTTGAGCCGGTTTAACGTTCAACAGGGCTTTGCCCCTCGAGATGACGACAACCGTTTAAGCGTAAGCATGGTCTCAGGGTTCACGGTGTGAGAGGCCGATGAGCTGTTTAACGCTGCCAAACCCTTTCGAAGCCAAGTATCTCCTAATACCATCCTCTACGTCATTAAAAACTTTCAATCCCCTCTGGCTGTAAGCTATGGCGGACCCCACCTGTACGGCTGTGGCACCGGCTAGAATAAGCTCAACAGCATCCCTCCAATCGTAAACACCGCCGCATCCGACTATCGGTACTTCAAGCTTCTCATAGAGCTCGTAGACTATCCTGACTGCCACAGGGTGTATAGCTTTCCCCGAGAGACCTCCGTAAAGGTTCGAGAGAACAGGCTTCATAGCGTTCACATCTATAGCCATCCCCCTCACCGTGTTTATCGCCGTTATAGCGTCAGCACCAGCGTCAACAGCACTCCTAGCCACGTCTACGAAATCCGTGACGTTGGGACTTATTTTAACTAGAACCGGTTTCCCGGTTGACTCTCGGACAGCTTTAACGATTTTCCTAACCATCAGCGCGTCAGAACCCACCTCCAGCCCGAGGTTCTTAGCATGCGGGCATGAAACGTTCACCTCAAAACCATCCGCAACACTGTTTAACGCTTCAACCATTTTCCCAGCCTCCTCACCGTTTGACGGCCCGATGCTCACTATCAAAGGAACCTCTAAGTCTCTTTTTATAGATGCAAGCTCAACCCTGTAATCCAAGTATCCTGGGTTTGGAAGACCCATCGCGTTCAGGAAGCCGTATCCGAGGTCAACGACAGTGGGATTCTCATACCCGCTTCTCGGGTTATACGTTACAGTCTTGGTGACTACTGCACCCACGCTAGGGTTCTCTGAAACGTTTTTAATCAGGCTTCCAGAGGACCCTAATACGCCTGAAGCCACTATTAGAGGCGACCTGAGAACCAGGCCCGCAACCTCTACCTCAATGTAAGGGTTCATACGCCCTCTTTCACAGGCTTCTAAACCTTATTAACCTTGCCGGGTATTCGAGCAGCCTAACACGGGTTCGCCGGCAGGGCAATACTTTCCAACACCTATTTGAACCCGTTTTAACCGCCCTTCCCTATTTACTCCTAAACCCATATATTTTCCCAAAGCCCTTCAAAACCACTATCTCATTATCCTGGAAAACAAGCTCACCCCTGACGAGCGTTGCCTTAACCCTCCCCTTGAGAACCCTGTTTTTAAACGGGGAGTGCTTAGCCTTAGTGAAAAAGTCTTCAGGGTTAACCCTCCACTCCTCCTTAGGGTCTAGAACCGTAAGGTTTGCAGTCTTCCCCTCAACTATTTCTCCCAGTTTGTCATCGCCAAGGAAGCCTGCAGGCCCTCTTGTGAACGCTTCCAGAACCCTGTGGAGATTCAAAACCCTCTTGTTAACCATGTCGAGCAGCACTGAGAACGCTGTTTCAAACCCGGGTATCCCGGAGGGAGCCTCGTCGTAAAGCATCACACTCTTCTCCTCAACCGTGTGCGGAGCATGGTCAGTAACCATTATCTGAATCTCCCCCCTGTTAAGGCTCTCAACCAGCATGCTTCTCTCCTCAGGGCTTCTCAGAGGAGGGTTTACTTTACATATGCTTCCCATGGAGGACAGGTCTTCATCGGTAAGAGCCATGTGGTTCACGCTAACGTCGAACGTGAAACCATGTTCCCTAGCCTTCCTTAGGCTCCTCACGGTTGTTAAATGAGTCGCGTGGGAACCGGGCTCCGAAATCTTTCTGAAGAGGTCTAGGGCTGAAAGCTCTGCTTCAACAGGCCTTATGAAGCCGTGTTTCTCAACACCCTTCAACTCCCCGGGGTATTTCCCCCTGCTCTCCCGTATGACTGAAAGATCTTCAGGGTGGAAGACTATTTTCCTCCTTGACTCCGCAACAGTCTTCAACATTCCAGACAATTCGCCACCGTCTATCCCACAATAGTCCTCGGGGTAAAGCTTAATCCCTATTGCAACAGTCGTCAGAAGCCTTTCAAGCTCCTTCTTGCCGTCTGGCTTACCAAAGTAGAAACCGACGTCGACAACTATCTTATCCCTCGCCTCCTCAACCTTCTCCATCATCCTAAGATAGTTGTTAGTCGGAGGATCTGTGTTAGGCATGTCCATAACCAGAGTAAAACCCCCGGCGGCTGCCGCACAAGTCCCAGTTGCGAAATCCTCCTTATGCTTAAGCCTCATGTCTCTCAGGTGCGCGTGAATATCTATCAGGCCGGGTACTATTAGGAGTCTTCCGAGGTCAACCTTCTCGTCGTAGGAGGGGGCATTAGCCTCCTTGCCGATGAAGACTATTTCCCCGTCTCTCACTCCCACACATCCCTCTAGGAAATCCCCCTTGTAATATATCCTGCCGATCAGAACCCTATCTAGGTGAGTCACAGGGCTACTTCAATCCTCCTGCCCGCCTCATCCCTCATATACCTTCCGAAATCCGACCCCAGGATCTTCTCCCCGTAGAATACAGGCCCATCGACGCAGACCCTTAGCCCAACCGGGTCGAGCACGCAGGACCCGCATAGCCCTAATCCGCATTTAACGATCCTGACAAGGGAAACCTGGCAGACGATGCCCCGCTCAAGGCATTTCTCAGCTATCTTAACCATCATTTTCTCAGGCCCGATCGTGAGAACGTTTTCGAAACGTTTGGTTGAAACCACTTGCTCTAAAAACTCTGGCAGAGTCCCCTTGAAGCCCTCGCTCCCGTCGTCAGTAGATATCTGGAAACTGGCTCCCAGCTCCCTAAGCTTTCCAACGTAGACGAGGCTCTCCCTGCTCCTGGCTCCGACGAGGAAGAGTGTTTCAACACCTTTTTCCACCAGCCTTAAGTAGGCGGGGGTCAGTGACGCTGCCCCAGTGCCTCCCCCAACCAGCAAGTATTTTCCTGGAAGGCTGAGGTTGAAGCCGTTTCCATACGGCCCCCTTAGGAAAACCTTCTCGCCTGGCTTAAGGGCTGCCAGCCTGCTGGAAGTGAAGCCAACTCTCTCTATCGTCAAACAGACTGTTCCGTCTTCAACCAGGGATGGCGTTATCGGTATCTCCCCATCCCCCGGTTTCCACACCATTAGGAATTGCCCGGGCTCTATGCTCATGCCCCGGCTGAGCCTGAGGACCAGCGTGTTAACCCTGCTCGTCTCATTAATATTGGAGACCACGCTGGCCTCAAAGTAATAATGGACGGTGCTTATAATGCTCATATCAAGCCCTCTTGAATCCTCTCCGCGTCGGTGAGTATCAGGCTCAATACGGCCATTCTAACCGGTATGCTGTAGGAAACCTGTTTAAAATAGGCTGCATAAGGCGTGTTATCGATCTCGCTTGAAAGCTCCCAGACCCTTGGAAGAGGGTGGAGAATCCGCAGCTCCCTCTTCGCAGACCCGAGTGTCTTAAGGCTTACCGAGTAGCTTCCTTTAAGCTGCTCAGCCTCATGCCTGTCGCTAAACCTCTCTGCTTGAAGCCTAACAACGTAGAGCACGTCGAGCATACTTATCACGTCCTCAATCCTCTCGTAATGGTTAAGCCTAACTCCCTTCTGGTTCACATCACTGATGAAAACCTCTTCTGGCATCAACTCTCCAGGAGTTATCAAGTTGACCTCCTTCACCCCGAACATGCTTAACCCTCTTATGAAGTCCTTAGCAGCCCTAGCATGCTTCACGTCACCCATCACGCCGTAGTTTAATCCTTCAATCACGCCTTTCTCCTTGAATATTGTGTAGAGGTCGATGAGCGTCTGAGTTGGATGGCGGCTCTGCCCCTCGCCAGCGTTTATCAGGGGGTGCTGAGCAAGCTGGGCAAGCCTCTTCATCACATCGTCCCCCCGGTGTCTAACAACTATAACGTCACTATAGTTGTCAAGCATCCTTATAGTGTCCTCAATGCTCTCGCCCTTCTCGAGAGAGGTTCCCTCGGCTGAGGAGAAGCCGATCACCGAGCCTCCGAGCCTGTGCATCGCCGACTCGAAGCTAAGCCTGGTCCTAGTGCTAGGCTCGAAGAAGGCTGCCGCCATGATTCTACCCTCAAGCATCCTTATTGGAGCCAGCCTGGCTTCTAGGAAAATGTCCGTCTGCTTAAACAGCCTTTCAATATCCCTCCTTGTGAACTCGGCCAGGTCTATCAGATCCCTATTCCTCCACATCTCGAAAACCCTCCAAATATTTCATTATCCTGGTGTAATCCGACCCGGATATAAGGTTGTCCTCGAAAAGTATTCTTAGAAAACCGTCTATTTTTATCACCGAGTAAGCCGTAACCCCTTCTTCCCTCAGCCTCCTAACGCCGTTCTGAAGCCGATCTAAGAAAACTAAGGCATACGCCACTCTTCCCCCTAAAACCGATATCGCCTTGGCAGCGCTCATAATGCTCCCACCCGTTGTTAAAACGTCGTCGACAATAACCACTCTGCTCCCAGCCTCAAGTTCTCCCTCAACCAGTCTCCCAGTCCCATGGCCTCTTTCACCACTCCTAACATAAACCATGGGTACACCAGTCTTGAAAGATATCAGGGTCGCGATGGGTATTCCAGCGGTTTCAACACCCGCCACAACGTCGAACCCTACGCCAATCATCCTTATCTTATTAATGTAGGAGTCGACAAGCCTCTCGAAAAGCCTGGGTTTCGAAACAAGCGTCCTCAGGTCTACGTAATATGGGCTTAAACCCCCTGAAGTCAGCTTGAAATCCCCGGTTTTGAAGACACCGGCCATGTAAATGTCTTTAACAAGCTCTTTGACTGAGGATTCTTCCATGCTCCTTCTTAACCTCCAGAGTTTTCTCAACAGGGTTTGGAGAACTTATTATGCTTCGCCCAATTATCTCGAAATCCGCCCCTGATGAAAGGCCCGCTCCGTAAGGCGCTCCCTGAGCACCGACCCCCGGAGCCAGTATTAAGAGGCCTCCACCCGCCATTTTCCTAACCTTCTCCACAACCATTGTTCTGGTCGCCGGGGCTACAACCGCGTCGGCCCCGTGACTCAAAGCCAGCTGAACAAGGCCCTCCACATTCGGGTCTATGAACTCCCTTGAGCCCGCGTGGCTCATGCTCACCACTATTATTACTCCACCCCCAAGCCGCCTAGCTTCCTGGAAAAGCCCTTCTAAACCGCCATCGTAACCTATGAAGCCGTGGGCTATTATCGCGTCGAAGCCCGCTTCGTAAAGCACCCTGGCCGTCAGGCTGTTGGTGTGAGATATGTCCGCCATCTTAGCGTCGCAAATGAACAAATGCTCCCCCTTAAAATTCTCAATGACCCCTTTAAGCCCGGTTAGCCCGGTTGAAAGGATCGTTGGCCAACCTATTTTAACTGCTGCCAGATGCTCCTTGAGAAGCCTGCAGAAGCGGTTCAGCTTCTCAGCCACCTCATCCCCACCGCCATACTCGTCGAAAGCGAGTATAATCCTGCTGTTTTTCTCAGAAGCCTTTTCAACGATCCTCCTTCTAAACCAGGTTTCCAATGTTGTTTCTCATGCTCGACACCGGTTTATTTTCTTTACGGATAACCTTTAAATAGACGGGCCAACTACTCTTCCTCCTCGAACACCTCTGTGATAAAAAGCAAGTATGGGAACAGGAAGAAGGCTGTCATAGTTCTTGCAGACGGGACTGTTGTCAACGGGGAAGGCTTCGGCCACGTGGGAGAGGTTGACGGCGAATTCGTGTTCAACACAGGCATGGTTGGATATGTGGAGTCAATAACAGACCCGTCTTACTGGGGGCAGATACTTATCCAAACATATCCGCTCATAGGGAACTACGGTGTTAACCCTGAGGACTTCGAGTCTGACAGGCCTAAGATCAGGGGCTTCGTCGTCAGGGAGTGTATAGACACGCCCAGCCACTACTCCTCAGTGATGTCTCTTCCCGAATGGTTGGATAGAGAGTCTATACCAGGCATATCGAGAGTCGACACGAGGATGCTGACGCAGAAGATAAGGGTGAGGGGGACTCAGCTCGGGATTCTGAAAGTGTATTACGAGGATGAGCATGTTGATGCGGATAGCCTCTTGGAGAAGGCTGAGCGTGTTCAGGACCCGAATAAGAGGAACCTCGCTGCAGAGGTTTCGACAAAAAGGATTATTGAGCACGAGCCGGCTAAGAGAAACGGTCTGCTGACCGTCCTCATCGATTTCGGCGTTAAGAAATCCATAATCACAAACCTTCTAACGCTCGGCTTCAAAGTGGTTCAAGTGCCCCACGACACTCATTTAGACAGGATTATGAGTTTTGAACCGGATGGCGTCGTTGTTTCAAACGGACCCGGGGACCCGGCAATCCTAGACTATGCTTTCAAAACAGTCAGTGGCCTAATAGAATACGGCATCCCGGTTTTCGGAATATGTCTAGGCCACCAATTGATCTCGCTGGCGCTCGGCGCAGGAACCTACAAGCTGAAATTTGGACACAGGGGACAGAACCATCCATGCATAGACATTGAGACGGGAAGAATCTACATAACCAGCCAGAACCACGGCTTCGCCGTAAGCAGAGAGAGCCTGGAGGGCTCGAGGCTAAAGCTGACGCATGTTAATGTTAACGACGGGACTGTTGAGGGGGTTAGGCTTGAAGACAAGCCTGTCTTCGGAGTCCAGTTCCACCCGGAGGCCTCTCCAGGCCCCTATGATGCAAAGGTATACTTTGAAAGGTTTCTGAAGCTTGTTGAAAGAAACAAGGGGAGAAACTGAACGAAACCATTTAATCTAGCGGTAAGCACATGCTCTATGAGAACGAGGTAGAGCGCGCTAAATATTGGAATATTTCTTCCAAACGGTTTGGACACGCATGCCTTCTTCTACCGACTATGAAAGAAGCATTGTAAATGGTAGGGAGAGCCTGCCTCCATCGGGAGAACAGTTTTTTGAAGCCAATGCTTATCTCTTTGCAGGAGGGGCATCATACCATTGTTTTACACGCGTATTCAAAGCGGGGACATGGATTTGCGCAGCATCTTTAGAAAGGCGCACTATTAAATGGAATCAACAGACTCGCCGAAAGACTTATAATAAAGACTTCGAGTTTTAAACCACAAGTATGCTAAAAGCATGGTGTACATCACCTGTTGAAATATTCATATCCATCTTATCGGTGCAGCCTAACAAAAGTAGAGAAGAAAACATGCGGATATACTATTTAACTCTCGTGGTTCTTCTAGCAGCCTTACTTTTAATCCTCCACTATCTTTATATTAACCTGCCTTATATGGAACAACGTCCTATGGAGCCTGTAAAACTCTCTTTCGCCGAAGTTCAACTATCTAACAAGAATCCAAAGGTCTATGAACTCGTAGAGGTAAATATTAGGCTTGACGGTAATGTAAGCGATCCGTTTGACGAGAACGAGGCTCGTATCAATTCTGAAGTGATTCTTCCAGACGGCAGGAAATGGAGTATTCAAGCCTTCTTTTATCAAGATTATGAGCGAAGCCTCGTGAACGATATGGAGGTCTTGCTTCCCTCGGGGAAACCGTTTTGGAAGCTAAGGTTTACACCCGTATTGGAGGGAAGGTATATTGTGAATTTATACGTTTATTCTAGGGGTAGACTCATGGATTTGTATGAGCTGTCTTTGGAGGCGAGTGGATATTCTCCTGATCCTGGTTTTGTAAGGTTTGATGGTAATTACCTGGTTTGCGATAATGGCTCAGATCTTTTCTTAATCGGCCAAAATGTTTGCTGGTATACACCATCTAGGAAAACGTATGATTACGACGTTTGGTTTGAAAAAATGGCTGATAACGGTATGAATTATGCAAGGATATGGATGGCTCCTTGGGCGTTTGCAGTAGAATGGAGTGATAAAGCGGGCAGGTATGATTTGAAGGAGGCGTGGAGGCTAGACTATATCTTCAAGCTTGCGGAGGAGAAAGGAATATACTTAATGCTATGCCTAGTCAACCATGGGCAGCTTAAAGCAAGTGATGATTGGAGTAGAAACCCTTATAATAAGGCTCGAGGAGGACCGTTATCATCACCAGAGCAATTTTTCACCGATTCCGCTGCGAAGGACCTATTTAAGAAAAGAATAAGATACTTGGTTGCAAGATATGCTTATAGCACCCACTTGCTAGCATGGGAATTTTTCAACGAAGTTGAATTGACAGACAATTATAACCCTTCTAATGTTGCAAACTGGCACAAAGAGATGGCAAATTACCTTAGAAGCATAGATCCATATGAACATTTAGTCACTACAAGCTTCGGAGGGCCAAGAGAAGGAGATCTGATTTGGAGAACATCCGGCTTAGATTTCACGCAGACGCATATGTATGGTCCAGACGTTAAGGATCTTGCGCAAGCGATTTCAAGAGAAATAAAAAGGAAGTTATCAACATATGAGAAGCCAACATTATTCGGAGAATTTGGTGCGGACTGGAGATGGTTCGATTCGCCATTATACTATAAGGATAAAGAAGGCGTTGAGATCCATGAGGGCATTTGGGCTTCTCTCATGAGCGGCTCCTTTGGAACAGCAATGCTATGGTGGTGGGACGTTTATGTTGATCCATTCAACCTGTACTATCATTACAAGGCTTTAAGAAGGTTCATAACAGGCGTTTGCTTCCACGGAACCGGGTTAACAGAGCTCGACTACAAGGTGGTTGACAACGAGAAGATTAATGCAACAAACGTTAATTTCGAGATCTTCGGTCTTAGAAACGAAACCTTCGCAATGGGTTGGGCGAGAAACAAAGACTACAACTGGTTTAACGCTATTAACAACGTTACTCTCAAGACGGTTGGAGGGGTGGATGTAGAGTTTCCCAATTTTGATACGGGAAGTTACTTGTTCGAGATCTGGGACACGTATACTGGAGAAAGAACCGCGTCTGTCAAAGTAGAATCCTCTAACGGTAGGCTTATGGTAGGGATCCCAGCTTTTCTAAAAGACGTATCCTTTAAAATTGTCAGGATCAAAGAATAATGCGCATCCTGTATTATTATGGCGATTTTCTCTTAATACTTGCATAAGCTTTATAATAATGTGAAGCATTTTCCTCTCCGCTGCAATATGAGGCTGCTCGTCTCCTACTATTCTAGGACGGGGGCAACCAGGAAGGTTGCAGAAGCGATTGCAGAGGTTTTAGGATGCGATGTCGAGGAAATACGGGATTTGAAGAATAGGTCCGGTGTCTTAGGCTGGCTGAGTTCAGGCAGGGATGCGACTTTGAGGAGGCTCACGAAAATAGTTAAGCCTGAGAAGCCTCCTGAGCTTTACGACGTCACGATAATCGGCACTCCTGTTTGGAGCGGAACTGTTTCCACGCCTATTAGAACGTACATGGTGGAATGCAAAGGTCGCTTCAAACAAGTCGCGTTCTTCTGCACCCAAAGTAGTTCTGGAAGCGACGTGTTTAAGGAAATGGAAGCCCTGTGCGGCAGGAAACCGGTTGCGACGCTTAAACTGAGAAGGAGGCAGGTGGAAACCGGGAAGTATGCTGATGAGGTTAAGCAATTCTGCGCCCAGATAACCCGCTAGACCATTGCAAAAGTATTCTGAACTAAATCACATACGCTCCTGAAGACCAGTTTAGCAGACGGTAGAAAATGTATGTCTGATACCAGTGATTTTCATGATGATTCCTATCCTCAAACCTATACGTTTCCTCAGAAGCCGCTTCAAGGTCTGAACCTATGTAAGCGATCCTTTTCCACTTGTCTTTCGAAATTACGACCGCCGGCGTGTTCTCAGCAGCTTTTATAGAGCCCTCTGGAGGTGCTCCCCATACAGCAAGAACCCTACCCCAATCCTTTACATTAACCCTGTAGACTTTGAAGCCTTTTTCAGACTCGTAAATTGCGCGCTTCCTCAGGGCTGGGGCTAAGAGCTTGCTCCACGAATCGTCTGGAAGCGTTAAGTAACGTATGGTTTTCGACCTAAGGTTTTTCTCCCCCAGGGTTACTGGACAGTTGTTGCTTTCAAAGGGCTCACCCATCCATACGACGCCGCCACCCATCGATACGAACTCGTCTACAAGCGGGCCGTACTCACCCGGATCCTGGTTGGCCAGCCATAGTGCAACGTACCTGCCGCTTTTAAGAGCCAACCTGGCTTCCTCTAAATCATCTATAAAGTATAGGTTCGGGTATGAATGCATGATGCTCCTGTCAATGCCTTTCGAGTAGACATGGAAGCAGGCTGGGAAAACCCTTATCCTAACTGAGTCCGAGCCCTTAAGACCGATGAACTCCCAGTCTATCGGCACCTCTACGTCGAGCTGGTCCCAGAGATGCAGGTGGTAGTTGGGTGCAGCCATGGATAAGGGTATTCTCCGGGTTTCTCCGGCTCCCACATCCGCCTCGAAAACTTTTTCACTCGTCCTCCAGCCGTCAGGTGGTTTAACGGCGAACCTAACTTTTCCAGCCCTGCCGCTATTGTTCTTAACCTCCAGCTCATGCTCAGTCTCAACATGGGGCGACTCCGCCATCGGAGGAATAAGTCTGAAACATAACGCATCCCTGGCTTGAAGCACGAGTGGCCATGAAGCCATGGACTCCCCATCCCTGCTTATGATCGGCGTGACCGCGTACCACCTGTCTTTCTCTGCAAACAGGGGCATGATCCTGAATAGACGAGTATTCTTTCCGCATCCGGCTTCCTCATACCTCCATCCCTCAGGCATGTGTAAAGAAACCGAGTATTCCGAGGGGTCTTCCCCCTCGACCTTAGCCTCAACCTCTATTTCCTTACCCGGTATGAAAGCATAGTCGAGAGCGTTAACCACCGGAACCCCGTCTCTTGACTTTAAACGTAGTTCAACCGATGGAAAAAGTCTTTCTCCGACTACCACTATCCCCCAGGTCTTAAACTCCGGTGCTTCTATCCGGATTTTACTTCCCTCGATCTCTGCCTCTAGACTTCTCACGCCGAACTCCGGAGTGGCGAAAGACACGTGCGGGGGCCAAGTTAAATTGAAACCCGAACAATCCAAAGCAATCATCACACGTTTAGGGCAGGGGGTTTCCGGATTTATGTTGAGCAGATGAATAATGATTTCTTCCCTGCCGCTCAAAAGTACCCTGCGATTAACTATTATCCTTAGGAACTCGGGTGCATCGACGGCCTTCGCAACTTCCTGGGAAACGTAGACGTCGACGTATGAACCGTAAATGTAATCAGAGAACCTCCTAGAGAACCTTACGTATTCTTCCGACGGATTACTGTGGCTAACATCCGTTCCCTTGTTCGCCAAGGTGGTGGCGTAAGAAAGATTCTGGTAAGCCTCGTCGAAAGGCATATAGGTGTGCCAGCCCCACCAGTTTATGTTACGAGCCCTTATGCTCCGAATCCTCATCCTCCTGTAGAATTCGTCCCACGAAGAAGGATGGCCCAGTGATTCTCCCATAGCTGTCCAGCCGAAACGCCAGTTCTCCTCGTCAACATATGTCCGCGCAAGATTATTCGGGCAAACCACGAAGTTCGGGTTCAGCTCCCAGAGCTTGCGTGCCCCAGGGTACCGTCCGAAAGCCTCATCCAAGTGGACAAAGTCAAACCCAATTCTCTGAGCGAACTCAAGCTGGGAAACCATCCATTTTGAAAACGCCAAGTCGGCGGGAAGATCCCTGTTCCATTCGGAGGAGGAATCTCTAGCACCCCAGAAACGCTCTCTCTCACCATGCCAGTAATGACCCGCATAGGCCCTCATGAAATCATCCGTCCAGTTTTCCTCAGAATCCGGGAGCAACGCGTAGGTAATAGCCATCATGCCGCCGCTCATATACGTCCCTACCCTTTTGCCTTCAGCGCGATATTTCTCTATCAGCCGTACCCCGTTGGGTGTTGGCCGACAGTTACACCTGTACCAGAGTGGCTGTGTTCCCGGAAAACCCTCCAGAGCCCATTCTCTTCCAGACATGAAGACAACTCCCCTAAACGGGTCTAGAGACTCCACGCTTTCCCTACCCCACTCGGAATCCGTATAATAGTATCGAAGATCTTTAGCCCACCTGGGGAGTTTAAGCGAGATTATCGCTCCCTTAGCCCTTAAGAGAGACTCCCGTGCTCTGAGCAAAAGAGACTCCCTCTCAACATCGTATCCTAAATCATAGTTTTCAGCCCTTCCCTCATAACCCGACTCCCAGCTTTTCGTAGACCTGTATTTTCTAAGAAGGCTCTCAGCCTCTCTCAAAGCGTTTCCAACATCGAGCGGCAGGTAGCCGGTCCTCCTAGCCTCAGCATACTCCTCCTCAACGCGTTCCTTCAACCTCCAGGTTTCGGCTTCATCCATACTTATCCAGTAATCCACACCCTTCCCCTTTTTATCTGTTTAAGAACATGTTTATCCGATCAACACAGTAGCGCGCGCTAAACAGGTGAAACAAGTCCGGAGTGTTTAAAGAAATCCCTCATTAAAGGAGGCGGAGCCATTTTGCAACCCGGTCCACGAGGAAAATAACTGTTCTCAAGGAGAATCTTATAAAAGGATTCATCTTGTTAAAATACCATCCTGAAAGATCCCTTATCCAGAAAAGGTCGTGTCTCAAACATGCCTTCATCACCTCCAGTTGTTCACCCGTGGGCTTAACCCTATACCACTCCCCGTTCTTAAGAACACCCATGGGTACGAAGTACATCGGGATTATCAGGCTCCTGAACCCTTTAAGCTCGTCTATGAGCTCGAGAGTTTTAACAAGGTCTTCAGGCTTCTCGTTAGGCAAGCCGAGGATAAGTGTTGCCGCAGGAACTATTCTAGAATCATGCATTATTGAGAAAGCCTCCTTCACGATGCTTGGCCAGGATTCCGCCGGGTAGGGGGCAGCCTTCGCAGGCATTGTTTCCCCAGCCAATCCGGGGGATCCTGTCTCAATACCTACTTCAACCCCTATGTAGTCATCTTCACCCTGAAGAATTATTTCGGATAAGCGTGTAATCAAGGAATAGTTTTCCTCAGCGTACTTTACTGCAGAGAGGCTTACGTGACTCCATCCGACAACCTTGAAATGCTTTCTCGCAATCTGGTGGAGCTCTATCAATGGTTCAGGCCTAGGCTTAACACCGTCAGCCCCGTAGAGGAGAATATCCTCGGAGTGGAGAAGACACCTGTCCAGCCCGCAAGCCTTATTCACCAGAAGCTCCTTCTCAATCATTTCAAGAGGAACCTGCCTCAGGGGTCTTAGAGTCACTGAGCAGAACCTGCAGCCCCTCGGACAGCCCCTCATTATTTCGACAAGGCCGTTTACCGAAGCATTCTTGATAAGGGGGACCTCGCTAATCGCCGGAGCATCCTGAATCCCGACGTGCACATACTGGGGCAGAGGCTTGCCGTCCAGAGCATCCTGGACAAGCGATACTACCGCCTTATCAGCCTCACCCTCGATAACAGTATCTACGCCCCATTTCTCAGCATACTCAGGCATCCAGAGCCACTGCCAAGCAGCGGGGCCGCCGACGATTATCTTCAGCCCTTTTTTCTTGGCCTCCCTTATCTCAGGCTTCTCCATGAACCTTTTAAAGTACTTTGAGTTAACCGGCTCCTTCCCGGTTAGAACCCACCATTCGCTGCTCGGAGGCCCGAGCGCAAAGTAGTCGTGATGCCCTATTCCAAGAACCCTCGCGTTCCTCAAGTGTCTCCCAAGATGATCGGGGTCTATCACCGCAGCCTTTATCCCAGCGTCGAGCAGCGCAGCCTCTATTTTCCTAAGGCCATACGGAGCCTCTAAGGGTCTTCCCAAGCCATCCACCTTCACCTTCGGGGCGGCTACGGCCATCCAAACCCTCTCCGGGACCATCACCGGCGGGCCGGTCGCCATGAAGCCGAGAAACTCCTTACCGTGGTGATTGCTCATAAGCGTCCTATCGACTGAAAGCACCACGTCGAAACGTTCATCAGTCATTTCTAAGGAACCGTGATTTCCTCATCATACTCCTCAGAATCCTTGTTCTCACCGTTATACACTATGATCGTGGCCCAAAGGTTCTTTGTTGCCAGGGGCCTGATTGCCTCCAATATTTCTCCACGCTTAAACCCATGCATGTCGATCGTTATATGCCTGTATTTCGCAAGCAGGGGGGCGAGCTTCTCAACCAGGCTGCCGGGCTCGCCGGAATAACTCTCCCTCCTAACCGTGACGCGAAGCCTCCTATCCGGGCCCAATTAAGCCACCTCCTCCAGGATTTTCTCGAAATGCTGCAGCACCTTGTACTTCACGTAATCCTTGATGAGCTGAGGAGCCTCTTCCTCAACAAGCCTCCTGTATGCCAAAATGTATTTTAAGGCGAGGCGCGCAGCCTCCCTTCTGCCGATCCTCCCCTCCAACCTATCCTCACGAATCCTTCCTAAGTTTTCTAAAAAATTGGCTACAATGCTTTCAACCATGATTATTTTTCTCTGCCTGTGGTTCGGATCCCTAACGACTTTTAAAACACCTTTTCTCGAAAGATTCTTGACCTCCCTGGAAAGCACTACTCTCGAGAGTTTCCCCCTAAGTCTGTCGGCCAACCTGTTGAAAGAGGTTCCCCCCGGGTGGCTTGCCACCTCATCTATTATGCTTCCCTGAATAGGAGTGAAGCTCATCGTTAAAAACCGGTACACCTATGAACCAGTATTTAAATATATTGGTTCGACCAATGTTTCTACAGAAACATCTGGTTTAAGATAGACCCAACCGCGCACGCTAGCCATGAAGTCTCAGGACGTTAACCGAATGCGGCTTCAACACGATGCCTACCCCGCCATCCGTCGCTTCGACTGAAGCCTGCTCTACTCTAACCCTATCCGGGTATTCAAGCGTATTCCTATCCTCAGCGTTTTCACCAGCGATAAACTCCTGCACACCGCTCCTTGGAGTAAATCCTTTAAAGTCCACGCGGAGCTCAACACTATCATCCTCACTCCTGTTCAAAACATAGAGGTATACTGTGGCCCCGTCTTCAGAGGCCGTTGCAGAAGCATCAACATACGGCACGTATCCTCCAGCCTCGTTAGACAAGTATAGCTCTGAATCAGCCAGCGTCCTTAGAACACGAGCACCCTTATTGCTGCAATACATCTTGAAAACGAGGTATTGCGGCGTCAATACCATGCGTCCGTCGGAAGCAGCTATTATAAGCGGGAGGACGTTCACGGTCTGAGCGAAATTACTTATCGGGACAATGCTGCAGAGTCTTTGAAGCATGTTCAAAATCCCACCGGTGAAGACAGCATCCTTTACGCGCGTAACCTGCGTGAACAATGGTTCCTTAGCCTCAGGGTACCAAACATTCCACTCGTCGAAGGCCAGTTTTATCTCATGCTTCACCCCGTATTTTCTCCTAGTGGCTTCAACCAGGCCATGAGTATTTCTCAGCATCTGCTCAACATGTACCGGGACAGCCACCAGCTCTTTATACGGTTTATTCCCAGGAGCATAATAATGCACGGAAAGATAGTCGAAGCATTTCCCAGACCCCTTAACCATTTCAAGGTTCCACTCAGGGTCCTCGCAACCAACAGCCACCAGCTCTATACTCGGGTCGGCCTTACGCATCTCATTCGCGAACTCAAGGGTCCTTCTGGCGCACTCAGCACCATCCACGCATGACCCTATCTGCCACTCTCCATAGAGCTCGTTACCCACGCCCCAGAGCTTTACATTGTAAGGCTCATTATGGCCGTACTCGCGCCTCAGAGAAGAATAGTACGTATTCCTGTTTGAGTTGCAGTATTCAACCCATCGGGCGGCCTCCTCAGGCGTCCCGTTTCCAGCGTTAACGGTTATGAACGGTTCAGCACCTATTAGCCTGCACCACTCTACGAACTCGTCTGTCCCGAAGAGGTTTGGCTCCTCAGCTCCCCAAGCCAAGTCGTAACGCCTCGGCCTCCGGCTTAAGGGCCCAACACCATCCTCCCAGTGATACCCGCTTGCAAAATTTCCACCGGGCCATCTTACGAGAGGAGGGTTCAAATCCTTAACGGCCTCAAGGACATCTAGGCGAAAACCGTTCTCATTAGGCATCTTAGAATCCCTCCCCACCCAGACCCCTCCGTAGATGCACTCCCCTAAATGTTCGATAAACTGCCCGTAGCACCTATTGCTGAGAGTGCCGATCGGCGTGTCTGCGTAAACAACTATCCTGCTCTTCAAGCCAATCGCCTCGAACAAGGCCTGCTCGTCAATTAATAAACGTATAATTCCTACGGCTCGGAAAACCTTCAGCGCCTCCTGCCCCTAGGTTGTTTCAGGCTCGAAGTATTTCTCCAGCAGCTTGCGAATCCCACTCCTAGTTATTTCCGAGAGGGTTGACGGGACTATTCCGAGTGTCCGTGCCAATTCCCTTGTGCTGGTCTTCCTAGGGTAGTTGAAGTAGCCCATTTTCAAAGCAAGCCAGAGCACGTCTTCCTCCCTCTCAGTCAAAACACCCTCCTTACGCTCATGCTTCGTCAAGCTAAGTATCTTAGGCTTAAACCCTAGAGACTCCAGGTTCGACACTATTCTTTTAAAAACCTCGTAGCCCGGCACTATGAACTCGTAGACCATCCTGTACCCGCCTAAATGCTTGCCTGAAATAAGGAAGGCGCCTTGAGAAAGCATCGTGTTACAGACGTTACAGCCGTCTGTTTGGAAAGAGGCAAGTACACCGGAGCCCTTAGAACCCTTTAAAACTCTGAGCCTTTCTCCGGAAAACTTGCTGAGCTCGCCTCTAGGCAGACTGATCAGGTGCCTCACAGAACCCTCGGGAAGCCTTCTGACGTCAATAAGCCTGCAATCGTTGACGCCAAGCTTAAACATGAGCTCCAAGCCTTTACACTGACTGTTCTCAACCTCGATGGCAACATGGTACATTGCTTGTTCAAGAGCCATCTAAACCACTCTACGTGGAATAATGCTTTAATCGGTATTAAAACATATCTGCGAAGGCATAGAATAGGCGTGAGGCTATTCGCGTCTAAAATGTAAACAGCTCAGCTTAAATAGGCCTTCGGCAGTAAAGCGTAGGCAATAGATGCTGAGAACCATCCTGGCTGCACAGCAATTCCTAGAATGGATGGAGCAGCTCGCCTACCAGTACGGGTACCTAGGAATATTCCTCCTGTCCCTCATCGGAGCCCTGTCGGTGGTCTTCCCCATACCCTATACTATAGTAATCTACCTGATGGGTTCTTTCCTAGATCCCCTTCTGATAGCGGTTTCAGGCGGCCTAGGCTCTGCCTTAGGAGAGTTAGCCGGCTATGTCTTAGGGTACTACGGCAGGATGCTGATAGGCGAGGAGCGCAGGAGGAAGATGAACTACATGCTTAAGATGTTCGACCGTTACGGTGTTGCAGTAATATTCCTCTTCGCCCTAACCCCCCTGCCGGACGACCTGTTGATAATACCACTAGGCATTATGCGCTACAACCCCGTTAAGTTCCTCATACCTTGCGTCCTGGGGAAAACCCTGATGTGCCTCATACTAGCCCTCGGGGGAAGGTTTTCAATAGGCCTGATTAGAAGCCTGTTCGGCGGAGAGGGAGGATGGGCCGCAACCCTAGTCACCATAATGCTCCTGATAGGAGTAATAATACTGATGCTGAAGATAGACTGGGAGGAGATCTTCTTCAAATACGTGGAGAAACACGGGGAACCAGAATCAAAATAATTAAATAAGGGGCTTTAAGCAGTAGTGGTTAATGGAAGGCTTTGTAAAAGAATGTTGGCTTGAGGTTGAGCTGCAACACCCTCAGGGATGGCTGTTAGCAGCGGAGTCCGGAGGCATGCAGGACGGCTATTTCAGAATAGATTCTAAAACCGCTGCCAAGATAGAAGTGAAATGGGAGAAACAGGCTCTTGAAAGGAAGACTAGGACGAAAGTGCAGCCGATGATCGTTATAAACAAGTTTATAGAGAACTACATGGCCAAGGTTAAGAAGAAGGGTAAGGCTGAAGTATATGAGCGGGGAAACGCAAGGATCTGTGAACACAACGCCTACTTCGCAAGGTGGCGGGATACTGGCGACGTAGTCACCCTCTCATGGGTGTGTGAAAACGAGAATAAGGTTTTCCTGCTCAACTACTATCTGGAGCCCGGAGAGAAATGGGAGGATGTCGCAAGCTGGCTGATTCCAGGGCTGGTATGCCACACTCCGGAAAAATTCTGGAGATACCGTCTAATCGGTGTAGAGTTTAAGGTGCCTAAGGGATATGCTCTTCAAACCAGAAAGCTGCTGTTAGGCAGGCCGGTAGTGGTTTTCAAAACCAAGAATAAGATGCTGCTTATCCACTGGTCCTCTTTCGCCAGAGAAACTCTGGCGAAGTATAAGAGCCTTGTTGAATGGGCGAAAAGAGAAGTTCCGAGGGAAGCACGTACAGCCATGAAAGGTTTAAACTATGGTAAGCTTAAGCCCGACGAGAAGACTGGAAAAATGATGGTGGAGGAAACTGGGCGAGCATTCCTGAGCAGCAAAAAGACTGTTAAAACATTAAGGATCTGGCATGACTCGGGTTCGAACAGGATATTCTTAACGGGCTACTCCGGCCCGCAGGAGAACATTAGCGACCTGGAGGAGCTTGAGAAAAGCATAAGGTTTGAGCCAGACTAGGTGAATAGCAATGCCGCTGTTTAGGAAAAAGAAGGAGCCTCCGAAGGTTTCCCCGGAGAGACTCTACAGGAGCATACCGATTGCAAACCCTAGGGTTAGATACGAGGAGGATGCGGAGGGCGTCGTCACAATCCTGATCCCCGTCGCGACGGGCGACGCTAAACAGCCTGAGAGAACAGCGAAGATAAGGCTCGACGCGATAGGGAGCAAGGTCTGGAAGAAAATAGATGGTAAAACCCCTTTCAACGAAATAGTCCAGTGGATGAAGAAGGAGTTCATGCTGACTGAGAGGGAGGCGGAGGTCTCACTATCCATGTTCATGAAGAGCCTTGTTGACAAAAAGCTGGTTGCACTAGCATTGCCGCCGCCAACACCCGGGACGCCGGAGGTTCAGGAGGAGATTGAGAGAATAAGGTTTGAAATAGGGGAGCTTGAAAAAGCCTATAAAAAGAAGAGGTTGGATGAGAAAACATTTGTTGAACTCAGGGAAAAATACGAGCAGGCCATAAGGGAGCTTGAGGAGAAAGAGGCTGAAGCCGCTGGAAAGCCTTCGGATAAATCGTGAAAATACTTGATTCTCAAACCATCCCTGTGAAAACCTCATGGTTTAAGCGGACCTGATGTTAAAAGCGCTTGCTTGAGCCAAGCATCATTCCTTTCTCCGTTAGCCCCCGTGTAGAGAAGGCTTTGGCGCTGCGTGTGCAAGCCCGTGGAGGATAATTTCAAATTCATAAATACGGCTGAGCCACGTGTACAGGCCGATAGAGCTCCGCGCGCGACCTGGCTGGTTCAGAGGGAGGAGAGCCTTATGAGGATGGAGAAGTAGTCTGGGCTGCTCTCAAAGATTTAGCGGTTTGAAAAAGACTCGGCGAACAGCTTATATGTAGCGCGCGGCTATTCTCCAGCTTGGAAAACAGGAAGACGGATTCCGAGGCGACGCTTCAAGATTTGAAAAACCGTGTTAAAGCCTTCGTCTCCAAAAGAGGCTGGGAGAAGTATCACAACCCTAAGGATCTTGCTGAAGCAGTATGCGTCGAGGCCGCTGAGCTGCTCGAAGTCTTCCAATGGTCTACGGTCCAGGAGGCTTCAGCCTGGAGGAATGATGCTTCGAAGATGGAGAGCATTAGAGAAGAGTTGGCGGATGTTTTAATCTACTGTTTAAGCATGGCTAATGCTCTAGGCATAGACGTGTCTGAAGCCGTATTCAGAAAGCTTGAGAAGAACGAGGAGAAATACCCGGCGGATAAGTATTTCGGACGCGCCCGGTGAAAAGAAGCGTGCGCCACCTTAATAAGTGTGGAACGAGACTGTTGTGTGGAGGACAAGAGGCGGAGACAGAATGAGTTACAGGAGGAAGTCGTGGCGGGAGAAGCTTGCTGACAAGAAGGGTCTGCCGAAAACCCTGAGGCTTGAGAAGAACTTCCCTTGTTATAATGCTGCGCGTAAAATGGGTGCTGAAGCCGGCGACAGGATTGTTCTCGCCAATCCGAGCAGGTTGTCGGGGTTATGAGGAGTGTTCCAGAGGGCAGGCTAGTCACGATCGTCGAGATATGTAGGAAGATAGCTAGGAGGCACAGGGTTAAGGCTTGCTGCACCCTTACGACAGGCATCTTCATAACGATAGCTGCGAACGCTGCAGAGGAGGCTGCGAGAGAAGGGGGGATCTGGGTATTCCCTACTGGCGTACGCTGAAGGCAGGCGGCTTCCTGAACGAGAAATACCCCGGCGGCGCTGAGAACCATAGGAGACTCTTGGAGAATGAGGGCTTCAAGGTTGTTCGAAAAGGCAGTAAGCTAGTTGTTAAAGACTATGAGAAACACTTGGTTGAATTATAGTGTGCGCTTAAGCGTGGACAGATGGGCCCCAGCACCTATGTTTATATAAATCCGGCTCAGCGGATAAATGTTTATGAGTCAGACTCCGCAGGTGTTTGAAGAGGAGGTTGTGAAGAAGGTTTCCATCAAATACTTGCTTTATCTTCCTAAAGACTATGATAGGAAGCCTGGTGTCAAGTGGCCCGCAATCCTTTTCCTGCATGGAATGGGCGAGAGAGGTGATGATCTTGAGCTCGTCAAGAAGCACGGGATCCCGAAGATCGTTGAGAAGAAGAGAAGCTTCCCTTTCATCGCTATTTCGCCGCAGTGCCCGTCGTACTCCATGTGGCCGATGATGGTGGATGAGCTCCGCGACCTGCTGCTGGACGCTTTGAAACGCCACCGTATCGACGATGCGCGCGTCTACCTGACTGGGCTTAGCATGGGTGGTTTCGGAGCCTGGCACCTGGCCTCCACTTATCCTGAGCTATTCGCCGCCGTCGTCCCGATTTGCGGAGGCATGTTTCCCGACGAGAAGTTTCAAGAGAGGATCAGGGCTTTGAAAGACATTCCCATCTGGATTTTCCACGGGGCTAAGGATGAGCTTGTGCCCGTTGACAACTCGAAGCAGCTTTACGAGGCTCTTAAGAAGATCGGTGGGAAAGTGAGGCTCACGATTTATCCTGACCTGGGTCACGACTCTTGGACAGTCACCTACGATAACCCTAGGCTCTACGAGTGGCTGCTTAAACAGAGAAAACGCCGGCCTGGGAAAAACCGTTAAAGCGGTGGAGCCGTTGAGCCCTGCTCTTCACCCCCGTTTCCTTTAAACCCGTTTCCCTCTAGCGTGCCCACTCCGGTGTCCGCGCCTTCTCAACAGAGTCTGTCTTCGGAACATAGGGTTTTATGTCGATCACAGGGGATTTTTCAAAAGCATCCAGCCCCCTGACCGTCAGGGTGTTCCCCCTCCTTTTCAAGAGTTCGACTACGCACAGTCCCACCGGGTTTGGGCGGGCTGGGCTCCTGCAGGCGAAGACCCCGGTTAACACGTTAACCGTATGCTTCTTCGGGTAGACAAGCATGGTACGCCTCTCCTCCTCGCCGCACAGGTGGAGCCAGTAGAGCACTATCAGGTGTGAAAACTCCTCTATGCCTCTAAGCCCGCTGCAAAACTCAGGGTAGATCCTTATCTTCGCCCAATCCTTTTCAACGCTCTCGACGAAGCCTATGAAGCGGACCTCGGCGCGTCCATCCGCAGTATGCTCCACACTCTCTTCCCCCATCCCTGGAATCCTTGAGAAACCGGTTGACGGCTGGATTAATAGTTTTCACACCGCCTTACAGGCTTACGCTGGTCGAGCGAACAGCGCGCGCTAGCATGCTGCAACTAAACATTTAAAAATTCTCAACGTTCGTGGAGAGCGCGGGAGAGGGGCGGGTCTGAAGCGTGCATTCTGCACGCTGAAACAGGGCTGTCGGAGAAGGAGTAATCCGATGAGGACGGCCCTGGCTCTCGACATCATAGCGCGCTGCCCTCGTCACGTTTTTAAGTATGCTTTACCCTCTTCAATAACAACCTCGTATTTCTTCAAGGGCTTTGCTGCCGGTCCAGCTTTAGCCTCCCCAGTCAAAAGGTCAAATTTTGCTCCATGGCATGGGCATTTCGCCACGACTCCGGCAAGCTCGCCCTTCGAGACTAGACAGCCCCTATGGGTACACTCATTGCTTAAGGCAACAATCTTGCCGTCTAGCGCGCGCTATCATTATAGCTAAGACCATGATGAGAGTAAGGTAAGCTTGGGCCATTACTGCTTCAAGCTTTCAACTACTTTCTTAACAAACCCTTCTGTATCAATTTGGCCACGAGCCTGAAAGCATCGTAAACAATCTGCTCGCTAACCGCACCGTTGCAAACAAGCTTACCACCCGCGAACAATAGTATAACCACTTCTGGATCACGCATCCCCCATTATTCTGGTTGATTAAGGAGGCTTCCGGGAAGGATTAGAAAAAACTTATAAGCTATAGCAGTATGACGAGCACAATACAGGTGAAACGCCGCAACCTGAGGCTGTTAGAAGCGTTAAAGAAACGCATGGGTTTGAAAAGCTACGACGAGGTTATTGAACGGCTTCTAGAGGAGAAGGCCGGCATACCAAGCGACATGTTCGGCGTAGACAAGAGTAGGGTTTCAAGGTTTACGGAGAAAGACAGGCTGGAAGACAGAGATTGATCGTCTCAGACACTTACGCGTGGATCGAGTATTTCTTGGGCAGCGATTCCGGGAGGATCGTTAAGGACTATGTTGACGCGGGGGAGATGGTCACTCCATCCATCGTGCTAGCTGAAGTCGCAAGGAAATACCTGTGCGAAGGCGTGAAGGAAAAGGATGTTATCAGGAGGCTTAGCTTTATTGAGTTTAATAGTACTGTAAAGGAGATTGATAGTGAGTTAAGCATAGCGGCTGCGAGGGCCTACTTGGAGCTTTTAGAGAGGGCGAAGACAGAGGGACTTAAAAAGCCGAGTCTGGCAGATGGAATCGTACTGGCCACTGGAAGAATCCTCAAGGCTAAAATAATTACTGGAGACGAGCACTTCAGAGGATTGGATGAAGAAGTCTACATAGGTGCTCGCTAGCGTTATTAATTCTAAGCCTTCCTTCACGCATATCTTATCAATAATCCTTCTGGATAAGCATGTTTCAGGCTTCAGCATCATAAACCATCTCTTATTCGTTGCGCTGATGCACACGAGCCCACCGATGCAAAAAATACAACAGCTCCGGATCACGTATAAGATATGCTGGGCCTGAGTCTAACCATTATATTTGCACCATGACTGGAAGAGGACCTGTGGAGACTTGGTCGGAAGAGAAGGCAGTTGAAACAATATTCCCTGATAAATTTAGGTCGAGGGCCAGATGTTTTCGGCAAAAGCTTAAAAACAAAAAGGGCATTTAATCGCCGAGCCGGAATGGAATATGTTAGGCTTGGATCCTCTGGATTGAAAGTCTCAAGGATATGTTTAGGCTGCATGTCCTTTGGAAACGCTAGGGGGTGGATGGTTGAGATAGAGGACGCGAGGAGAGTAATCAAAAAGGCTTTAGACTTGGGCGTGAACTTCTTCGACACTGCTAACGTTTACTCACACGGAAGGTCGGAGGAGATACTGGGGGAGGTCTTGAAGGACATGAGGGAAGACGTTGTCATAGCAACTAAGGTTTTTGGAGCCATGGGGGAAAAGCCGAATCAAAGAGGCCTCTCGAGAAAACACATCGTGCATCAGGCTGGAGAATCGATGAGAAGGCTGGGCACAGACTACATCGACCTCTATCAGATACACAGGTGGGACTATGAGACGCCGATCGAGGAAACCCTGTCGACGCTTACGGATTTGGTTAGGCAGGGCAGGGTGAGGTATATAGGGGCATCAAGCATGTGGGCATGGCAGTTTGCGAAATCGTTGCACGTTAGCGATAAACACGGGTATGAGAGGTTCATAAGCATGCAGAACGTATACAACCTCCTGTATAGAGAGGAGGAGAGGGAAATGATTCCCCTTTGCAAAAGCGAGGGAATAGGACTTATACCGTGGAGTCCAACCGCAGCAGGAGTTCTCTCTGGAAAGTACTTGAAGGAGGGTAGGCTGGTAGTAACCGAGTCCGATATCGACAGGCTGAGACCCAACACGCCCGACTACAAGACGTACATAGAGCCGCCTGAAAACGCTGAGATAGTGGGAAGAGCCGTGGAGATGGCGCGTGAAAAAGGGTTGAAACCAGCTCAGATAGCTCTAGCCTGGTTGTATCATAAGGGAGTTACTTCCCCGATAATAGGGACGACGAGGCCTGAACACGTTGAGGAAGCCGTTGAGGCTTTTGAAGTTAAGCTCTCGGAGGACGAGATCAGACGTCTGGAAGAACCATATAGGCCTAAGCCTGTTTTCGGGCACAGGTGAAGACAACTAGGCCTGGAATAGAACGCAGGCTGACGGGAGTTGGCCGTACCCACCCCTATAAACCGGTGTTAACCAGATTTACAGTTCATGCAAATGCCTAATGTACTTTAATCACTTTCACACAACCCTCTCCCTCAAACGTTTGCCTCCTCCTACTTTTAAAAGAAGGGTCTACAGGGTTTTCGCAGGAATGTTAAGCGAGTGTTCGCTTGAGGATGTTGAGGGTGTTGGGCCCGCGACGGCCAGGAAGCTCAGGGAAGCAGGGTATGTGACTGTTGAGTCTCTTGCTGTTGCAACAGCCTTCGAACTCTCCGAGGCGACTGGGATAGGCTACGATACTGCTCTGAAAATATCTCAGGCCGCTAGGGAGCTCGTGAAGATAAGCCTTGTCACCGCCGACGAGGTTTTGAAGAGGAGGCAGCTCGCCCAGAAGATCACAACCGGAAGCAAGAGCCTAGACGCCCTGCTTGGCGGTGGCGTTGAAACCCAGGCTATGACGGAGCTGGTCGGAGAATTTGGAACCGGGAAGACCCAGCTCTGCCACACGCTCTGCGTCACCGTTCAGCTTCCCAAGGATAGAGGCGGGTTGGAGGCCGGCGCGTTATTCATAGATACTGAGGGGACCTTCAGGCCCGAGAGGATCGCTCAGATAGCTAGGAAGCATAGGCTGGAAGCCGAGAAGGTTTTGAAAAGTATTGTTTACGCTAGGGTCTATAACTCCGACCACCAGGTCCTCCTGGTCGACAAGGCTTGGGAGATATGCAGCCAGCACCCAATAAGGCTCATCATAGTCGACTCCCTGACCAGCCAGTTTAGATGCGAGTACCTTGGGAGAGAAGCCCTTGCCCTAAGGCAGCAGAGGCTGAACGGCCACGTGCATAAGTTGCTTAAGTTGGCTGAGGCTCTTAACCTAGCCGTAGTGGTTACTAACCAGGTGGTTGCGAACCCGGGCCAGTTCTTCGGAGACCCGAACAAGCCGGCTGGGGGAAACGTCGTCGCGCATGCAAGCACCTACCGTTTATTTCTAAGGAAGGGGAAGGAGAACACCCGTGTTGCCTACCTTTTCGATGCTCCACACCTTCCATACGGGGAGGCGCCCTTCATCCTGGGGGAGGGTGGGATTGCAGACGCGCCGGGATCTGGTTAAACAGTACTATGAGAACCTGAGTCCTCCCTCATCATTCCCATGGGAGCTGAGCCGGAAGCACATTAGAATAGCTGTTCGTGAAGGAAGGGTTGTAAAGCTGAACACACTGAGAAACCGGGTAAACCTAGTGGCTTTGTGGAGGCTCTGCGCCAAGTATGCTCCGGCGCACATCTACATGAGCGTCCTAGACTACCTTTTCCCTGAGAGGGTTGGGCTGAAGAGCGAAGCGAGACATGCCTACCCTATTGGCGGAGAGTATGTTGTCGACGTTGACAACTCCCTGTTTAGAGGGATAGATGGCCACGAGCACCCCAAGACATGGGTCTGCTACGAGTGCCTAGAGATCGTTAAGAGGTACACCATCAGGATCTGCGAACTCATCGAGGAGAACTACAGCAACATAATTATAGTTTTCAGCGGCGCGAGGGGCTTCCACATCCATGTGCTCGACTTTCAGGCTGGAGACTGGGCTTTCTTCGATGGGCACGACCCGGTTAAGAGCCACTGGGTCGCTAGGTTCCGCTACACCCTCCACCTCTCCAGGATGCTCGACACGCGTTTGGATGAGCCCCGCTTCACACTCTCAGTAGACCCGATTAGGGCTATTGCTGTTCCCTACTCTCTCAACGCCTCCACCATGCTGGCGTGCAGACCCGTAGGAAGCAGAATGGACCTTGAGAGGAAGAGTGTAACCAGGATACTCGACGAGGCGAACCCGGCTCTATTAATATGGCCGATTAAAGCTACCTCTGAGCAACACGCCGCGTTGCAATAAACCATGTAGGCTAAAAGCCCATAGGCTCATAGCGCGCTAGTCTAAACTGTTGGCTGCATGTTCTCTTAAGGCTTAGCGCGTCCCCTGCTCCTTTTTATCTTTAGGTAGGCAACGCATATTAGAGTTACGATGATCAGAATACTTACGATCAGCGTGGCGTTTGACAGCAGAACAACCACTGTTAAATCATTATTGATCGAGGCGTCGCCATCCAACGAAGTCGTGAGATTCATGCTTGTAACTGAAACGTAGAATCTTCCCCTAGGGATGGAGGTAAAAATAGCCTTCCCAGTCCTATCTGTACTCTGCTCGAGAACATCACCGTTAGGAAGCATCATCTTGACGCGAGCCCACGGTATCTTAACACCCAGGATGTCTTGAACGGTTATGCTTACATCGTATATTGCGCAGCGAACAGCATGTTCCGTAGGAGAGTCAACCCAAAAAGTCCTGTACGCGTCCAGTTCAACTGAAACGCCCCGCCAAAGGATGCTGGACAATATCCACCGTCCTTCATCCAGCCACAGCGACGAATAGCCGGTTAGCATTCTAGAACCGCCGTCTGGGCCTACAAGCGTTACGGAGTCGGGGAATACGGTTCTCATGCCGGCTGCGTCCCGAAAAACAATGCTGACCAAGTATTGCCGCTTATACTGGGCTGAAAGCGTTAAATCCGAAGAAACGTTGACAGACACGGATGTTCCTTGAGTTCCATCAGCCCACTGGATGAACTGTGCTCTCACGCTGGGAGACACGTTATAGTATTCCTGAACCGTTACGCTGTATGTTCCAGGGTTAACAGGAATCTTCACCCTGCCATACTCGTCGGTCGTAAACTTATCCTGGTTAATCCTGACGATTGGCGCGTTGGCGAATGGAGTCACTATTGTTAAAGAGAAGCCTGTTATTACAACTACGCTGGTGCTTGAAGAACAATCGTAGTTTTTAGAGCCTGAAAACACTGCTTTAAGCATATACGTGCCCCCGGTTCTCGGGGTGAACCGTATGCAGGCTGTTCCAGTCTGGTCTGTGACAGAGGTTCCTATTAGAGCATCGTCGAGGTAGAAGCTTATTGTCTGACTCGGCAGAGCATTCTGCCTACCGTCCCTTAGAACAGCGCATATCAGCGTCTCAGCACCCGTTTTCATCCCATACGTATACGTTAAGTCGACAATAGTTTTCATCTTCTGAACCAGTAGGACAGTGGACTGGGCTACGGAGCCGCTGTAATTTCCAGTGGACTGGAAGACCGCTTGAATAAGATAGGTTCCAGCGTCAAGGATCGAGGCTATAGTGTAGGCGGCTCTTCCAAAGGAATCTGACACCGCAGTTCCCATCAGGCTTCCGTTAACGAGAAACCTGACTGTCTGGTGTGGAACAGGATTGTTTTTCGAGTCGTACAGGTAGGCAGTCAGCTGAACAGTATCGCCGTATGTGACTGCTGGTAGCGCGTGCACATCCACATAGATACGGATGGAAGCGCCATCGGGCTCTCCGAAAATAGTCTCTACTGAAGATAGAATGAGGAGGAGGAAAGCGAAACACGCTACTAGTAACTTGTTTACTACGTTAGGTCCCAAATGCTTCATAATGCATTGGCTTTTCCAGGCATACTATAAAGTTTTCTTAACGCCGGTGGAGAAATGAATCATAAGGCGCTCCGGGTTGAAGGAGCTTAGGGGCCGGATATCTGCTTAACGCGCGTCCTGACGGTGAGGAGGCTGGCTAGAACTGTTGCAGCGATTCCGATAAGCGTACTGTAAGAAAAGGCTTGCATTCTACCAGCGTTATCCCAAATAAATCCTACTAGCGACATTCCCATCAGATCCGACAGCCCTACTACAATATAGAATACTCCGTAAGCTGTTCCTCTAAGCTCCGAAGGAGCATACTTGGGAACCAGTGCTCTTGAGACCGTTTCATACATTCCGAAATACAGGCCGTAAAAAACAATAAGTAAAACCGTTGAAAAAAGCCCACTGGAGTAGGCAAAGAACAGGGAGGTTAATGAAAAAAGTAGGAAGGACGTTGCGAGGAGGGGCTCCCTCCCGATTTTGTCAGAAAGAACTCCAGCAGGATAACCTATAGCGGTGTGAAACAGGTTAATCGCCATGTAGACTAATGGAACTAGACCAGGGGTGATTCCCAGCTCAGTTGAACGAACAAGTATGAATGAAAAATCATAATACCCGATTCCAAATACAGCTAGTGTTGCTAAAAGTATAAGAAAGTCTCCCTTCAAGATTTGGGACGCTCCCCTTAGGAGTTGCGATTTCCCGGGAGTAGTTTTCACATCCACTACAAGAAGCCATAGAATAAGCAAAGCAATTACGCCGGGTATGAACGAGACTATAAAAAGAGGCCTTGATCCAATTAAAGGCAAAAGAATTGCTGCGAGTAGGGGTCCAAGAATGGCGCCCAGCTGGTCAAGAGTCCTATGCAGCCCAAAGGCTCTACCCGCCACTTTTTCATCTACAGACTGGCTAAGAAGAGCGTCACGTGGAGAAGTTCTTATTCCCTTGCCCGTTCTATCCATAACTCTGACTGAAAGCGCCTCTGCCGGTGTTGTTGAAACCGCAAAAAGAGGTTTTGAAAGAGTCGAGAAAGCATAGCCCGCGAACACTAGGGGCTTTCTTTTTCCAAGCCTATCTGAAAGAAAACCACTTATCATCCTAAAGAAATTGTTAGCAAGTTCTCCAGCTCCTTCGATAAGCCCGAGAATTGTTTTCGTCCCGCCCAAATCCTGAACTATAAAGACAGGCAGGTAACCCATGATCATTTCTGTCGAAACATCAGTAAAGAAGCTTACAAACCCCATCGCATAAACATTTTTAAGACCAGGTTTTTCCGGGTCCTCGTGAAGGCCCTTATCCGTTATTCCCATAGATAATGCCGCCATGAATCTGATTTAAAAACCCTTTTTGCTGAGGAAGCTGCCAACTCGGGAAGTGCTTTATGCTCAGCCATCAATAGAAGTGAATAGTTAGTGCGCGCTTCCCGTCTTACGCCTTGGAGGCAGTGGGAGAAAATGCAAAAGCCACGTTTCTACTTATGGTTTTCCTCAGACAGGGAATGCGTGTAAGCCTTGGAAACATGTGGCTGAGTACAGCCGCTAAGGCGTTGTCATCGCTCCTTAGAAAAGCATTAGAAAAACCTGTGCAGCCCATAGTGGAACAGCCACAGCAGCCCAAGCGGCAATGCTCCACGACAGAATTTTCCTACCGTCTAAACCTCCCAACGGGATCATGTTGAATGCTGCGAGCCACAGGTTCACTTGGAAGCCCACGGTACCTATTAGGCCCGGCAGACCGCTTAACCCACTTAGGAAGAGGAAAAGAACAGCCCAGGCAACGTTAGACAGGGGGCCTGCTAAAGACATTAGCCCAATCCTTCTTCTTTCAGACTTCTGGGGCAATTCGTAGACACTTATACGTGGAGCCACGTATGTTGCGCCCGGGGCGGCGAATATAAAAGATCCGGCTGTAAGCAGGGACGAGAATAAGGCAATGGCAAGCCCCATGGGCCATAGTCTGAATTCAGACCAGTAGCCGTATCTCTGGGCAGTAAACTTGTGCGCCAACTCGTGCGACACGAACCCTGTTCCGACAACGATCAGGTAGATGACAAGAATAAGCGGCAATATTGAGCTGGGGTTGAGAACATATCTAATGGAGAAACATATTGTTAAAACAACCCATGCGGCCAGCAGATGCGTGATCTCAGTCCAACTGGTGATTCTCGATATTCTAAGCCTCCGCCTAGGCGGAGGAGGAGTCTCACTATATATGATGGGGGTCTCGCTGTATGTTTGTCTCTGCATCTTCACCAGGTTTAGCATTCGGCAATTGTGCGATTCAGGAAGCCTATGGCGGGAGCAGAAAGTGCCCTTACAGTAGGAACAGGTGAAAGGCAGAATTAGTTCCTCGCCGCAAACCTCGCATTTCACCATTTGAAACACCACCCTAATATGCTAATTCTATGCTCCCTAAGCCGTAATGCTGGAGCGCAGCTGCCGAGACAATGGGCTGTTGCCTTCACACTGTTCAAGTTCCACCAGCCATGAATAAAGCAGTACTAAAAGCTTGCTGTTAGCAGTAGGCGGCTGAAAAAAACCGTTTAAGCGCGCGCTAAGCATAGGGGTATAGGCATACGGCGGAATATTGCTCTTTAACTATCATAAGGAATTATAAACAGGGTTGTGGGGAAACAGTTTAGAAACAGGATCCTTGTTCGAATCAGCCTTAGGAAGAGGAGGATTGAGAAAAAGATTAGGGAAACAGGCGTGATAATCGTGCTCCTAGGCGCCGGCGGCCGGGGGCTGAGGCAGAGAAGAATGCTGAGGGACGAGTTGGCTTCTATGGGCATGATTGCGCTAATACCTGAGGACGATTTCCCGGGGGAAGTAGCGCCGTCCCTGGTTGAAGAAGCAATGCTGTCCAAGGGGGATGTGGAGCTAGTGTTCATTAACGTTGAATCGTGGGGAACTGTCACGGAGTTTACCCAGTTTCACAGAAACAGGAGGATAGCTCCGAAGCTGAGGGTTCTAGTGAGGCATGAGCATCATCCATTGTACGGAGGCTCCGCAAGCTACTTGACTGATGTTTATCTAACTCACCTCGCTGTCTTCGGACATGTTTACGCGATAGATGATTCGCGTAAAACCATTTTTCCAACTGCGCGTGAAACCGTGGTTAAGCTGGCTGATAGATACAGGTTGTGTAAAGCATTAGGTTTTATCAGATAAAGATTTTTATACCTGAAAACAGTTAATAATGATGAGGAATGAGCATTGAAGAAGTGCGACGCCGGCTCCGAGCCTATAGGGCTCTAAGCAACAGAATAAGGCTGAACGCTTTCCTAGAGATCAGCAGGCAGCCCGGCGTTTCGTTCAACAGCCTCTCGAGAAAAATCGGGGTTGAAAGGGGGCTACTGGCTTATCATCTGGCTGTTTTAAAGGCCGCGGGCATAGTTAAGGTCAGCTACGAGAGGAGGAGCAAGCAGACGTCAAAATATGAGTTGACACGTGAAGGAGAGAAGCTTGCTCAAGAACTATGCTCCGGCGGGAGGAGAGCCAATCGGGTGAAAAAGCGGGTTAATAAGTGGAAAACCCTCTGAGCACAAGCTAGGATCTTTAAAATCTTTTCTACACGTCATTAAGGCAATTCAAGCCCATAGCGCGCTACCACGCGGTATCGCTGAGCTTTCAAGCCTCCTCTTCAGAATGCTTAACCAATAGGAGCAGTGAGCTCGCGTCTACTGTAGCGCACGCTGCTGAATCATTTGCTTAAGACGCTCTACGTGTTCCTCACCCTTTAGTACAACTCCGTCTTTCAAGGCCTTTTCTATAAAGTTGTTTCCAGCCCTGAGGGCCTCTAAAACGTCCCTTATTCCAATCTCAGTAATCTCCACGTTAACGTCTCCTATTGCTGTTATCCAGGTTTTGAAGGAAGAGCTATTAACGACAATAAGTATATCAATGTCACTCATGCCTCTTACGAATTCGCCTTTCGCAACAGATCCTGCAACCAATATTGCAACAGGACCTTTCTCATCTAAGTCTGTCAGTAGCTTCAAAATACCATCTTCCAGGTCTACTAGGGAAGCATTTCTTTTAATTACTTCCCTCAATTTCTCTCTTAACATGCTCCAGTATCTCCCCCGTTGCTTCCAATGCCTCCTCAGCATCTCTATCCCTATAGTGTTTGAATGGGGCTCCGAAAGGCCAGGCGTTAGGGTATCTAGACGGAATGTAGTGTCTATCCAACCTAACTCCTAATTCCATTAAGCTTTGAGGAGCGTTTGCTCTCTTCAGTAACTCAGTTACGCTACGAATAGTTTCATATCTCCTGAACTTAGCTATCAGAAGCGTTTCACAGCCTTCTCAGCGGACTGCTGGGCTAAAAAACATGCTTTTCCATACTTTCCCTCCTTCATGAGTATCTTGGCTGACGACAGGTCGTCTTCAGCTTCCTCCAACCAGTCTTTCCAGCGTTCGTAACTCAAATCTACTTTTTCAACCACGGAGTTTCTTATTAAAAGTTTCTCTTGAGAATCTAGCGAGAACGCGCTATTGCTGTGGAGCACGCGCTATTTAGATCTTTGAAAGAATGTTTGAATATTTCTCCATTCTCATAACTTTTCCCTCGGGCTGTATAAGCCAGGTCATCCAGCAGAGCTCTATCGGCCTGTATCCGCATGCTAGTGCAACCTCCTCAACCTTCCTGATGAACTCCATATCCTTCTCCACGGGTTTTAAGCCGGCTTTAACCAGAATCCTGTTAATCACTCTTTTAACAATCTTATCCGGCATGACTGTGTCAATGCCTCCCATCATCCTCAAGTATTGGAAGGTTATTAAGCCAACACCTTTAATTCTCCCAACCGGGTCTTTCCTCCAGTTTTCAAGACTAGCTTTCCCAGCCCAGGTTCTAAGAGCCTCCCTATCATTATTGCTCAATGTTGAAAGATAGGAGGCAATCTTCCTAGCAACACTCCAAGACCTTTTATTCCTCCATAC
>Ga0315298_1001349_pt1 | contig 45497 bp, 35 predicted proteins | sample WHS_1_MG_FD_203077 | JGI IMG/M metagenome (GOLD analysis project Ga0315298, IMG submission 203077) | Extremophilic microbial mat communities from Washburn Hot Springs, YNP, Wyoming, USA - WHS_1_MG | ecosystem: Environmental > Aquatic > Thermal springs > Hot (42-90C) | place: USA: Wyoming...
GATTCTTCACACGCGCAGCGAGATGTGGGGACAGACACGATGTCCGGTATACCGATCAGGAACGTTCAACGTGAAACGTTCAACGCTCAACTTTTAACGGGGTGACCGAAAGGGCGCACGGTGGGCGTGATATGGGGACAGACACGATGTTTGGGCGGACGGCGGAGCAAATAGAGGGACAGACACGATATTTGGCTCGGGCCGCCGGATTTTTGACACGCGCAGCGAGATGTGGGGACAGACACGATGTGCGGTATACCGATCAGGAACGTTCAACGTGCAACGCTCAACTCTCAACTTTCAACGGGGTGACCGAAAGGGCGTATGGTGGGGCGGGACATGGGGACAGACACGCAATTTGGGCGACCGGACTCTTGGCCCGCTGGACCTGTCCAAGCGCCGGCCGGGCGGTCCAAGCCGGCTGGGCGCCCAGATATGGGGACAGACACGCTGTTCGGGGGCCGGCAGAGCAAATAGAGGGACAGGCACGATGTCCGGTATGCCGATCAGGAACGTTCAACGTGAAACGTTCAACTCTCAACTTTCAACGATGTGGCCGAAAGGGCGCATGCTGGGCGGGATATGGGGACAGACACGGAGTTACGGCTACACCTATCACTGGTTTTTTGCCTGTCTGCACTGTGGCGTCGCTATCTGCAGTGTCTGTATTCTTTCCCGGAGGCGTGAGCCGGGGGCAGGGGACGAAGTCGAAGCAGATATTTCCCAGCCCGGCGGCGCTGAGATTCCCGATCAACTGGCGCAGGTACGGCGTCTTTGGGCGTCAGGCAACTTTGGTTCCGACTGCGCCGGGCTGGGGAATATGCGTGCCAAGGCCGCAGTTCACCGCATCCCAAAAAGGAATCGAAGAATTCTGAACCGAGCAATCGCCCCTTGATAAACCGCCAGGATCACAACAAGCGAACCGACCGCCAGTACAACGTATTTCGCCGCAATTGGGGCCTTCCAGCCGATCAATAGAAAGGCCAGTGTCACAATTACTGTCTGGTGCAAGACATAGAACGGCAACACGGCCTCATTGGCGCGAACCAAGAACGGACTTGAAGAATCCATCCGCACGCTTGCAAAGCCCATGATTGCGACCAACCATGACCATGCATTGACGGCCCGAAGGAGCGCCACCGGCCACCACCGATCAGAGTATCCAATCGAGGCCAACAGGTAGAGCAGACCAGCCGCGGCAATCCCAGCCACAAGCACAACTTTCCGCTCACGTTCAACAGCCAAACGGAATCGTCTGTCACACCCGATCACAAAGCCGACCAGAAAAAACACCGCGTAAGTTAGCAGACTCCACCCACCAAAATCGCGGCGTCCCACCCCAGCGGGTTGGAGATTGACCAGCATCTCGATCGCAGCTATCGGCACAACGACGGCATAGATGGTTCCTTGCCTGGCCGTTGTTTCAGCCAATGATTGAATTCGTGCCATGGACTTTGGCCGCATCATCCATCGAAACAGCGGCAATGCCAGCAGGCTGAATATCAGCAGCACTTCGAGGTACCACAAATGCAGCCCCATCCACGCGAAATTCCCTCCGAACCCGTACCAGCCGTCAAAATAGTGCGGCAGGAAATCAATGAATGAACCCTCGAAGCCCCCGTGGGTGACGCGTTCAATGTACACCTGGGGCGGGATGAGAACCAACGTCCCAAACACAAGCGGCACTCCCAATCGGCGGATCCGATCAACGACACACTCGAGGACGGGTTTTCGGCTCAATGTATGACGAATGCTGATTGCGGACAGGATGAAAAACAGGGGCATAAGCCACTGAACGAGGAACCCCACCAGAATCCCCAGCGCCTCGCTGCGTTCCGGGTTTTTGACGTGCCAGTCCTCCGGATCGAAAAACCGCGCGCAGTGAAACACGAACACAGCGCCCGTCGCGAACACGCGCAGCCAATCGATGTAGTGCTCACGCGCGCCTGATGCAGGGTTGGCGGCGGATTCAGTGGTTTGACTCGGTGTCTTAATGGGGCGTGAGCGTGGGGATAAGCAGTCTCAAGCTCAAGCCAAATGACAATCAACGTTATGAATCAACTTTGCCAGGCGAGCAGCAAGAGCCTATTGTAACTCAGCCCGGCGCGACAGAACGCGGAGCTTGCAATGAACGCTTTTATCTCGCTACGATCATTCGGTTGCGGGTGCACCGCGCTGCGCTATTCTGGGTTTTGTGGACGATTCGAATCAGTGCGAGGGACTGGCGACCGGGCTGGCGCAGAGAATGCTGCCTTTCGAGGTGAATAAGGTTCGGGCCGGGTCGAGTGCTTTGTTGGCAGCAACTGCTAGGTTGCTCCGGCGGGGCGCGCAAGCCCGGTCGTGATTAGCTATATGAATCTGTCTTTTACGGGCTATCGAACAGGGGTTACGGCTTCTGTGAAGAACACACTGGCGGGGTTGGGGCTGGTTCTTTTTATCGCATCTGCGACTCTCGAAGCGGCGGCCAATAAGGTCTGCATTTCGGAGCTGATGTATCGGCCTGCAAGCGAAAACACAGCGGAAGAGTTCATCGAGCTGCATAATCCGGGCGGCGAACCGGTTGATTTGACGGGGTGGCGGTTCACCACCGGCGTTCGGTTCACGTTTCCTCAGGTCCAAATTCCTCCGGGCGGGTATCTTGTTGTGGCTGCCGACATTGCCGCGTTCCGTTCTGTGCATCCCGATGTGACAAACGTGGTCGGCGGCTGGGAGGGCATTCTGAGCAACAGCGGCCAGTTGATTGAACTGGTCGATGCAGTCGGCGATCGGGTTGATACAGTGCGATATGCCGATGCGGGCGATTGGAGCATGCGCGTGTTGCGGGGACCGGACCACGGCCACCGCGGATTGGACTGGCATTCGGCTGCCGAAGGCGGGGGGGCGTCGCTCGAACTCCGCAACCCGGCTCTGCCCAACGATTACGGACAAAACTGGGGACCGAGCACGGCGACGAATGGAACCCCGGGCAGGGCAAATTCAATTGCTTCTTCGAACATTCCACCGATGATTCTTGATCCAAGACAGTTTCCCCTGATTCCGCGATCGACCGACCCTGTCACGTTGTCGGTGCGAATCATCGACGAGCTCAAGACCGGCATCGACGTTCGAGTTCGCTATCGCGTGGACGGCAATGATCAATTTCTTGAAATGCCGATGTTTGACGATGGGGCGCACGATGATGGCGTGGCCGACGACGGAGTGTTTGCAGCCACGATTCGGCCTTATCCAAGCGGGACAATAATCGAGTTTTATTTTCAAGCTGCGGATGCGCTCGGAAACAGCCGGACCTATCCGGCGCCGGTGCTTGTCGATGGCGCGTTCGAGCAAAGGGCAAACCTTTTGTATCAGGTCGATGACTCGGCTCCGGCCACTGATCTGCCCGAATACAGGCTCATTTTGAGGCAAGTGGATGCCGATGAGTTGCGGCAAATCAACAAAGACAGTCCCGAGGCACCGTTCCCAACATCTGATCAGACTCGGAGTCATGCAGAGTTCAACGGAACTTTCATCAGCATAGACGGCTCGGGTGTAACAATCCGGTATCTTGTCGATATCCGAAATCGCGGCAACGGAAGTCGAAGCAAACGCCCTCAGAGCTTCCGGGTGAACTTCAGAAGCGATGATTTGTGGAAGTCGGTCGCAGCGATCAACCTGAATTCGCAGTATCCACCGGCGCAGTTGTTTGGGAGCGTCCTTTACAGGCGAGCCGGGTTGCCGACGCAATCTTCACGTCCGGCGCGTGTTTGTCTGAATGGCGTTTCTCTTGCGACTTCGGGCGCGCCATCGTACGGATTCTATGCCGCCAACGAGGTTCTGAACAGCGAGTTTGCTGCGCACGTGTTTCCGAACGACAGCTCGGGCAATCTCTACCGCGGAATTCGGCTTTCGGGCAATGGTGCCGACCTGCATTACGAGGGGGAGGACCCTGGGCATTACCGTTTCAATTACTTCAAGCAGACAAACACCAGCGAAGATGATTGGCGGGATTTGATCGAGTTGACGCGGGTGCTGGACAAAGAACCCGACGCCACTTACGCCGACGCTGTGCGCCGGCTGGTCGATGTCGATGAATGGATGTTGTATTTCGCATTGGAAACGCTCGTTGACAATCACGAGACCAATCTTGCCAACGGTAACAACGGCACTGGAGAGGGTGATGATTACTTCCTGTACAGCGGGAAGGTGGACAGCCGTTTCAAGGTGCTTCCGTACGACCTCGACACGATTCTGGATGTTGGCGACACCCGCGGCAACGTCACCGACAGTCTCTTCAGAATGAACGCCAATCCGCAAATCGCCAGATTCATGAAACACCCCGATTTCGCGCCGATTTACTATCGGACGTTGCAAGAGCTCGCCGACACCGTCTTTCGTTCCGAAACATTCGACGCTTTGGTTGACCAAACGTTGGCAACCCTTGCCCCGGAAAGCGTCATCACGACCATCAAAAGCTTCGCCGCTGCACGCCGGGATTACGTCCTGAGCCGGATACCCAGGTCAATCAGCGTCACCAATCTGCCGCCCGTAACAAACGGGTATCCGTGGACCAGCAGCCTTTCAATAGACCTCGCCGGTCTCGCGCCTGCAGCAAAAACCCGATCCGTCACGGTGAACGGACAACAGGCCACGTGGACCGCATGGAGTGCTTCGTGGGCAATCACTGGCATTCCGCTACGTCCGGGGCTGAACCGGATTCTTGTGCAAGCCTTCGATTCTAATGCAGAGGAAATCGCGCGCCGCTGGGCCGAAGTCTGGTGCGAGCACAGGACACCGACGCCATTGGCCGGTACGATTTCGACCAGCACAACCCTTTCCGCCGGAGGAAGTCCGTACTTTGTCAGTGGGCGCCTTGTCGTGGGCAGCGGCGTGAATTTGGTGATCGAGCCCGGCGCAACCATCTGTTTCCAGTCCGGCGCAGAGTTGGTTATAGCCGACGGAGGGCGCCTCGTGGCTGAAGGAACAGAGTTCGCGCCGATTTGTTTTTCGAGTTTACCGGGCAGCGGCAGGTGGAACGGACTCACAGTAAACGGCTCGGTTGGCTCGCCGGAGACGCGGCTTTCGCACGCGCATTTCGAAGGGTACGGCTCGACGGCGATCCATTCGGCCGGCGGGACAGTGTTCCTTGATCACGTCACATTCGGCACTACGGATCGACAGTACCTGTCGCTCGACAGCTCGTCGTTCGTGGTTCAGAACTGCGAGTTCCCGACGGCCACAGCGGCTTTCGAGTTGGTACACGGCACCGGCGGTATCAAGGCTGGCGGGCGCGGGCTGTTTCGTCGGAACTATTTCGGGGCGACGACAGGGTACAATGACGTGGTTGATTTCACGGGCGGTAACAGGCCCGGCGGCCCAATTGTCGAGTTCATGAACAATGTCTTTGTCGGGGCATCGGATGATCACCTTGACTTCGATGGCACCGATGCGTGGATCGAAGGCAACATTTTCCTGCACGCGCACAAGAACGGGTCGCCTGACACGGCCAGCGGTGTGAGCGGAGGAAGCGATGGTGGCCGGACCTCGGAGATCACAATCCTGAGAAACATATTCTTTGATTGCGATCAGGCCGCCATGGCCAAGCAGGGCAATTTCTATGTGTTGCTCAACAACACAATCGTGCATCAATCACACGCCGGCGGACTGGACACTGATGGCGCAGTCATTTGCCTTGCCGACGAAGGAACCGCCGAAGGCGCAGGAATGTTCCTCCACGGGAACATTCTGTACGACACCGAGAAGCTCGTTCGCAATCACACTGCCGCAGTCGTTACGTTGAACACAAACCTGTTGCCGGTGGAATGGAATGGCGCGGGTTCAGGCAACATTGTCGCAAACCCCATGTTTGTTCACGTCCCGCGCGTTGATGAAACCTTGTTCGAGTCATGGGCCGACGCGCAGGTGATGTGGGACTGGCTGAGTCTGCGAACCGGCTCGCCGGCTCATAACGTTATCGACGGTAAGCGCGACCTCGGTGCGGTCGTTCCCCCGGGAGTTTTTATCACGGGTGAACCTGCGGACAGGACACGGGAAACTGGGGCCACGCTGGTCATGAAACCCAATATAGTTTCATTTGGGATACCGCTTACCGGATGGCCTCACGGTGCGGGTTACACCCATTACAAGTGGCGTTTGGACGACGGGCCGTGGAGCGAGTTGATCCCTTTGGCCGAACCGCTGGCATTGGCAAACCTTGCCCCCGGAGCACACATCGTCGAAACCATCGGCCTCCGCGATTCCGGCCATTACCAAAACGATCCCGAATACGGCGAGGATGCAACGACAACACTGTCGCACGAGTGGATCGTGGATCCCGGGTACACACCGCCGCCGCAACCAGGGCTGCGGTTCAATGAAGTCCTGGCCTCGAACACCACGATCGTGCTGGAAAATGACACGCCGGACCTTGTCGAGTTGTACAATGACAGCGACGCCGAACTCGACATCGGCGGCGTCGGAATCACCACTGACAAGTCACGCCCATACGCATTTGTATTTCCTCCGGATACACTTGTTCCGCCGCGCAGATACATCGTGCTGGCTGGCGGCCAGCAGGGCACAGGATCGTTACCACGGCTCGGGTTCGCACTGAAACAAACAGGCGACACGCTGTACCTGTTTGGTTCTCAGGAAAACGGCGGCAGATTGTTGGACACGGTTTCATGGGGGCTCCAGATTCCAAACCTCTCGATCGGTCGCACAGCGGACGGCACATGGCGACTGACGCAGCCAACATTCGGTCAGCCAAATCGCCCACAGCCGATTGCCGACCCGGCTTCGTTGCGGATAAACGAGTGGTTGGCAGCTTCAGGTGTGGTTTTCCGCGACGATTTCATCGAGCTGTTTAATACCGCGCCTTTGCCGGTTGAACTGTCGGGGTTGCACGTGAGCGACCATCCTGTTTGTCCGGTGATTGGGTATCAAGCTCCGCCGGGCGCTTCATTTCCGCCCCTGAGTTACATCGCAGCACAAGGATTCGCAAAGCTTTTCGCGGACGAAAGCCCGGAACGCGGGGGCGATCATCTGTCGTTCAAATTGAACGCCGAGGACGGCGCGATAAGCCTGGTCGAACTCGATGACAAAGGTTTTGTGACGAGGATTATCGATTGCGTGATGTACGGGCCGCAAACGCCCGACACATCACAGGGCCGCAGCCCGGACGGGGCTGTTGCGTTCGCGCGCTTTGACAATCCAACCCCGGGCAGTGCCAACCCGAGCTCGAGCCCGGCCGGCGAGGTCGTTACTCTGACGTTTCCTTTGATCTCGCTGACAAATGTCTGGAAATACTGGCAAAACGGCGACGCCGGAACCGAGTGGCGCACGGAGTCTTTCGACGACCACGCATGGCCAAGCGGTGAGGCCCCGTTCGGCCACGATTCGGATCCGACCGCACTGCCTTTACGAACCCAGCTTGCCATAGGCAAGATGACTTACTATTTCCGCACGCATTTTTCCTGCCCAACAAACGCGCCGGGCATTCGGCTTCAATTGCAAACGTACATTGACGACGGCGCCGCGCTGTGGCTCAACGGGTCATTGCTCCATCTTGTCAACATTTCCAACAACAACCCGGTTTATTCGACGCGGGCGGATTCGACCGTGGACGACGCAGCGTTGTCAGGCCCGTATGACATTGCCCCGGGTTTGTTGCGGGAAGGAACCAATACATTGGCCGTGGAAGTGCACCAGTCATCGAGCTCGAGCGGGGACATCATATTTTCGATCCGGCTCGATGCCATCCTGCGCATTACGAATACAATCGAGCAGTCACTGCCAGTCAGGCTGAACGAAATCCTCGCAAGCAACGCGTCTTTCACAAACGTTGCCGGGCAAACACCGGATTATGTCGAGTTGGTCAACATTGCGCCGCGCGATGTTGACCTGTCAGGATGGTCATTGACCGACGACGCCGGCAATCCGCGCCGATACGTGTTCCCTGCGGGCTCTGTCATTCCTGCAAGCGGATTTCTTGTGATAGAATGCGAGGGTTCATCACCAGCCTCTCCAACAAACATCGGCTTTGATTTGCCAGCCAGCGGTGGGACGCTGATGTTGTTTGGGCCGGCTGATACAACAACGCCGGTCGATTCGGTTCGATTCGGACTTCAAGTGACCGATCTGTCGATTGGACGAACCGGACATGGGACGGGAAACTGGGCCCTGACCATGCCAACCCTTGGCACCGACAATGAACCATTGCTGACCGGCAATCCGTTCCTGTTGCGAATCAACGAATGGATGGCCGCACCCGCCAAGGGCGACGATTGGTTCGAGCTCTACAATCCGGGCCAACAACCCGTCAATATCAGCGGGCTGTTCTTGACCGACGACCTCACCGACCGCGCGCGTCACAAGATTCCCCCGCTGTCATTCATTGGCACAGGCTCGCATGCGTACGTGAAATTCGTCGCAGACGGTAACGCCGGCAGCGGCGCAAACCACGTCAGTTTCAAACTCGCCGCCAATGGCGAACAGATCGGACTGTTCACTGAATCCGGCGCGCTCATAGACGCTGTCATGTTCGGTCCTCAAACCGACGGGGTTTCAGAAGGGCGTTTCCCGGACGGAAGCAACAATGTTGTTAGATTTGTTGAAAATCCAACTCCGGGCGCGCCAAACCAATCGCAGCCCGAATCCGACTCGGACGGCGACGGAATGCCCGATTCGTGGGAGATCGCAAATCGGCTCGACCCGCACAATCCGGGTGATGCTGCGATCGACTCGGACGGCGACGGGTTAACAAACCTTGCAGAATACCGTGCGGGCACTTCGCCACATGACCCTCAGAGCGTTTTGGCGTTCACTGAGATCAAAGTGGCTGATGACCTTCTGCGCCTGCGTTTTTACGGGATCGCAGGGCACGCTTATCTTGTCGAAGTTGCAAATGCAATTGGGACGGGGATCTGGGAGCAGTTCACGGAGGTGCCTCTCCTTGCCCAAGACGCGCTCGTCGAGGTGACAGATTCGTTGAGGCATACGTCCGGCCTGCGCCTGTACCGCGTTGTGTTGCTGCCCAAATAAAGACGCTCTTGGCCTGACCGCGGTTGTCACAATCTGCGAGATCAATCCACAGGCCGCCGACTGCCGTTCCCGGCTGCGGCGGCGCAATTACGAGCCTGGCACTCTATTGGAGTTCGACCGCCGCCATTCGCAGCAAACAATTTGTTTTGCAAAGTTCGGCTGCCATGGCCAGCATCAGACTCGGCTGTCATACCACTATCTTGGAAAACCTGAGCAGAAATCACAAATTAGCGGATCGTTCGAGGCCTTTGCCTTCAAACTGCTCGGCCACTGAACCAAATCTTGTCTTTCCCCGCGGGCGACGAGGCCGCCACGGTAGGCGTGGCACGTCGGAGCACAAAGCCAGCAACGAACGCCCTTGCCTCGCTGCAATGGTCCGGTTGTGCCTGCCCCGCGCTGAAAACAGCCGTCGGAGTACAATGCAGCCCAGCCGCAATAAAGTAATTCAATCGAGAAGATCGCGTGTGCTCCGGAAACACACCTTTTGTTTCTGGCGCGTTTGGCCAATCATTTGTTGCATGCTGTTGAGCGGAATCAGCCCCTGCAGCAACAGCGCTGCCTCGGCAGAACATGTTGACGGGGCGGATGTGTTGGATACCGCCGAGCGGGAATCGTTTTTCACGCGATACTTTGAGCGGATGACAACACCGCGGTCCTTGTTCACGTTTGCCGACCGAGAGTCGTGGTTACGACATGCACAGGCGCTGCGTCAGAGAGTGCTCCAAAGCATCGGATTGTGGCCATTACCGGAGCGGGTTCCGCTCGATCCGCGAATCACCGGGCGCATCGAGCGACAGGACGTTGTCATCGAGCGCGTGTATTACCAAACCTTGCCCGGGACATACGCAAGCGGCTACCTGTACAGACCGCGGGGATCGTCCGCCGGGGCACTGAGCAAACCGCTCCGGAGGCCGGCGGTCCTCAATCCGCATGGTCATTGGCCGGAAGGCGCTGCAGATACAAATGTTCAGGCGCGATGCATTGGGCTGGCGCGGATGGGATTGGTGGCGTTCTGCCCGGACTCGACACACGTAATGGACCTGCCTATCGGTTTGTGCCCGATCGGATTGATGACGTGGAACAACATACGTGCGCTTGACTTTCTCCAGTCGCTTGAAGATGTGGACCCTGAACGGCTGGGTTGTACCGGCGGGTCCGGCGGCGGGCAACAGACATTGTATCTGGCCGCCCTTGACAGTCGCGTGAAGGCCATTGTGCCCGCCGTGCTTGTCTCATGGTTCAGGCGAATTCTTTTTGCCAGTGAGCAGACGCATTGTTTCTGCAACCACGCACCCGGCATTGCAAGCATCACGGATGAACCCGAGTTGGCGGGGCTGTTTGCCCCACGCCCGGCTCTGTTCATCTGCGCCACAGGCGACTGGACCCGCGATTTCCCGAAGGAAGAGTTTCCAGAGATCAAGCACATCTACAATCTGGTGGGCGGAGAGGTCAGTTGCGTTCAATTCGACAAGCCGCACAACTACGACCGCGACAGCCGCGAGCAGATGTACGCATGGATGAACAAGCATCTGCTCGATGCGCGCGACCAGGAAACCGTCCGAGAGGGCGATATTCAATTGGAATCGCCCGCAACACTGAAGAAACTGGGTCCGCTGCCGCCGGGGCTGGCCGGACTGGACGGTGCCCCTGACTATTTCCGATCGAAACACTCGTTCAATCGGACTCCGCAAGGTGGGACTGGGCAGCCGGCGCACAGCCGCGCGCCAACCATCCAAGTCCTCGGCGATTTGCTCGGTGAACGCGGACCTTGCGTGCCATTCGGTGCAGAGTATCGGGGCACAAGCAGTGCAGCCGGGTTCCGGATAGAGAAGGTTCTGATCCAGACCGAACCGGACGTGCGGGTGCCCGTCTGGGTGCTGGAACCGGAGCGGAGCAAGGTCGATCAGCGACGAGCGGCGGTTGTTTTGGTCCACCCGGAGGGCAAGCGGGCGTTGCTCGAGAATCGCCGCGCTCTTGTTCGAGGATTGCTTGATGCTGGGGTGGTAGTGGTTGCTCCTGACATACGACTACGTGGCGAGCTGCGGCGCCGTTGGGATTGGAATTGTGTCATCTGGGGGAGACCGGAGATCGGGATGGCTGCGCACGATCTGGCTGCCACAGCGACGTACTTGCGGTCGCGGGCTGAGGTTGATGCGAAGCGCGTCAGGGTTGTCGGCTTGGGAGAAACGGCAGCAATGGCACTGTTCGCGGCGGCACTGAACGACCGCGTGGCAGGTGTGGCGGTGGAACAGGGCGGGCCGATGTTTGCCGAGACGCGTGGCCCGCCAGCACCTGCAGGCATTCTCAGGCACGGGGACCTGCCGGAATTCGCAGCGTTAATTGCGCCACGCCCGATGTGGATCAACGGCGATGGCGACCGGTTTCGATTCACGCAGCAATGTTATGACCGGCTGCGTTCGTCGGGCACATTGAGACGATCGGACCTCGATCAGGCCGAATTCGAGAAGGAGCTGATTGTATGGGCCGGAGGAGGCCGGCGCTGACCAGCCGCAATTGAGCTTCAAACAGAATGGATATGGTGCAAGGCTCGTTGTACGAAACCGTCATTTCGGTGCCGTTTTCGGGCTGGTCGTTCGCCGCAGGCCGCGCTGGACCAAGAACCTGACCAACTCGGCCGGCTGATCCGTTTGGTACCCGTCGGCGAGCAAAGAAACTGTCTTTTCCCAGAAAGGGATGTTTTCATGCGGGCCTTGGATATCGGGCCAAACCGCCAGTCCGTGGCGCTGTGCTTCGCGAACCAAAGCTGGTGTGTAGAGTGTAACCGGTCCGTCCAAGATATCGACTTGGAGGCGTCCCTTGAGCTTTGGCAGCGATTCGGCTGACAGGTCTTCCGGCGTTGGGGACGTCATGGTTCGCAAAGCCGGTTCGAGTTTTTTCCATAGGCGAAGCGCGTCGCGATGGTCATACACAACGGTGGAACTCACCATCCGGTAATCTCGCAGCAGTTGCACAACTTTCGCCCGATCGCCGCTCTTGAAGTCCAGATAAAGCCCTGCCTTGCCCTGCAGCTCTGCCAGTGCCTCAGCAAAACGCGGCACTTTTGACGGTTGCAGGTGCGGCCTCCGGCGGTCCACCAGACGAAGCCGCGCGATTTCGGCGCTGGTCAACTCTTCCACACGCCCATGCCCGTCGGTGGTGCGGTCCACGGTTGCGTCGTGCATCAACACCAATTCGCCATCGCGCGTGGCGCGAAGATCGAGCTCGATGTAGTCCGCTCCTGCATGGTGGATCGCGCGCCTGATGGCTTCGATCGAATTTTCATGGGCTGCGGTGTGATCGCCACGGTGCGCCACGACGATCGTCCTCGGCATGGCACTGTTGGGACCCGAAGATTCGGGTGTGGAACGTGCGTCATCCTGCTCCCTGCCAAACGCCAAAACTGCAAAGACAGTTGCGGATGCCACTGTGACGATGATACAGGCTTTCGGAAAGGATCGTCCGTTCATGCCGTTGCCAAGCTACACCAACTGTTATTGGGGCGACCGCCATTTCGTACCCGTAGCCGACCGAGGAAGCGTGTCAAGGTTGCGCAAGGTTTATAGTTGCGATGCGATAGAAGCCGTCAGGGGCGCGCAGGTCGGATTTGAGTGCGAATTCCACGGCACGTTCTTCTGCGAGTGACCGGTCAAACAAACCGATGGCCAGTGAATACTCGCCTGACGGCAGATTTGCAGGCAAACCAAGCTCTCCCCGCAGCACAATTTCATTCCCGGGGAGCCAGGACTTGTCGGCTTGTCCAATTCTACGCACCAAGTTTGTGTTCGCGCCGGTGACTTTCATGCGCAACTCGTACGGATGATACGGCGGTGCGACTCCACGGTTTTCTATCGTGAGGGCAACGGGAATTGTTGTGCCGATCATGATTTTTTCGCGCAGCAGCAGCTTTGTAGGGAACAGCCAGTAACCGCAACGGTTCAGCATCTGACGGGTAAACTCGGCGTTATCGGCAATCCACTCATGGGCGTAGCCATGATAACCAATGTAGGTGGCGTGCAACAATTCGAGCGCACCGCGAAAGTAATCCGGGCCTTTCTTGCCCTTGCCGTGTTTGGCGACCAGCGAGTCCGGTCGGGCATCCCAGTTACCGAGCTGTTTGACTGCACCGTAGTGCTCGAGTTCAAGCACGGTTGGCGTGTGCAGGTGGGCATCTGCGAAAAACTCCGGGCTGCGAACGGTGAACCGATCGCTTGTGCCAGGGATGTAGCCGTTAACGAGAATGCTGTCGTCGCGGTAACTGATGCCATTGTCCAAAATGTGGCGGTGCAGTGCCTGTCGTTCCGCCGGATCGCTCAGGGCATACACAAAATCATCTGAAATCACCAATTGTGCATGTTTGAAATGTTTGAGGTGGAGATCGACATGCTTTTTGCGCACCTCGAAGCTGATTTCCTTGCGGCTGCCGGCCCAGGTATGGCCTTCGCCCCAGTCGCCGATACTGCCGATGTCAACGTACCGGACCCACGGCTGCCGGTCGTACCGGGCAGCGAAAGCCGCGAGGAAATGATCGAGCTTCGCAAGGAACACTGGATCGCCGAACTCCGGCTCCCACGGCCCGTCAGGGCCGGTGGGTTGGCCCATACGATAGAAACCGCCCTGCGCACCGGCTTCCATGACCCAGCGCGGCGTGGCAAACTGTTGTTCTATTCGGTCAGTGCTCGTCTCCTTGCAACTGATACGAAATGCAATGCCGAGCCCGTGTGCGGTCCACTTCTGGATGATCCGGTCAATCACCGCCCAATTGAACTCGCCTTCGCGCGGTTCGAGGTATGCCCACGCCAGCCGGATGTAGAGATGATCCATGCCCGGGAATTCCAGCAAATCAGCGTCGCGGGCGATTTCGTACTTGTTGATGTGATTATCCGGGTAGTGGTGATACCAGCCTTTGTGTGGGTTGGTGAGCACGCGCTGCGCGTCGTGGAAAGGGGTCAGATCCACATGTCGCCATGGATTCTGCCGAGCCGTGCGCGTGCTGCCATACACTTCCGGGTCGCTCAGCACGCGGAAGAACTCAAAGCGGCAGGCCTGAAGGTCGGTGGCCGATTTTGGGATTACGAGCACGTCGCCCGACTCGCCGGGCCGAACCTGGGTGTAATGCATTGTCGTGCCGCTGAACTCCGCCTTGCGGATTTCTGCACCGGTCCAGCACTTCGGCTGAAAAAGCCAGACAAGCGGAGCTCCATCGCCGAGTTGATTCGCACGACCAAGATCGGTTTCGATCAACCGTTTCATGTCACGGGTGAACGGGTTGTCTGGTAGCCGTTCAAAATCCTGCGCCGTGAAAACTGAATCCTTATCCCAAAACTCACCTCCGCCCCAATCAACAGAGCGAGTTCGCTTGGCTACTATGTAGGCGGACCAGCCGTCCTTGCCGTTGTAACCGCCGGTCACGGTGAGATTGAACACCACCAGGTTCGGCACAATCTCGGGGTTCGTCAGCAGCGCGTTGGCAACGGTGGTTTGTGGCCCGCCGACAACAACCAGCAGCGGCTTCTCAGGCGAAGCTTTCTTTGCTTCGGCGACGATCAGTCTGCTGCCGTCGCTGGGATGCGGCACGGTATCTTCGATACGACCGCTTTCGGGCCGAACCAAGACGCAGTCCGAACCGCGGGTGAGGTCGGGGATGTTTTTCAGGCCGGAATCACGCGCCAGCTTCAGGGCTTTTTCGGCATCCTTCCACGATTGCTCGAAGGAATAGAGGTAGCCTTTCTGCCAATCCCACATGTCACGGGTGACTATATTGCCGCGGAGGTTTACCTTGCCGAGGCTGGCTTGGGCCCAGAGGTAATTGTTGTCGAACACGTCGAACCACCAGTCGTTGTCGTAGATGACGGGATTATCGGGGCCAACACCGCGCAGGTGAAGCACACCATCAGCAATCGCGTGTTCGGGAACAGCCGCAGAAAGCTTCAGTCCCATGATTGCGAGCACTGCCCCCAGCCGAATTGTTGAGCACAGGTTTGGACGTTTCATGCGCAAATCAAGGTTTATGGTTGAACTGTGATTACAGCCCGCCGGTAAGCGAACAGATTTGGCGTGCCGCGGTCCTGCGCCTCGAGGATTACGTGGATCGTTTCGGGCTTTCGGACAACCGGCGCCACCAAAGCGGTCCTGACTCCGCGTTCATCGCTCAGGCGCAATTCAGGGGGAAACTGCCGGCCTTTGGCATCGCGAAGTGTGCTGGCCTCGGGATAAATCCACCAGCGCAGCTCGATGCCATCGCCGTCCGGGTCGGCGGTTCCCTCAGCCGACAGAACAACAGTGTCGCCCGATTGCGCTGTCACTTCAAGGACACGTTTTGTTTTGTCCCCGTTGAGTGCGGGGATGGGATTGTGATTGGCCGTGGCGAAATCTTCGGCAACACACCAATCCATGCGTGCGGCGAAGTCGTGCTGGAAATGTTCGCGCCAACGCCAGATGGTCGCCATGTCGGTGCATTCTGTTTTGCCGTTGTCTGAAGTGACGGTGTCACGACTGTCGTGGTTATTGGTCCAGATGGGCCGGGTCTCGCCATGGGCGCGGTAAAGCACGTAACGTCCGCCCCAACCGCCCCAAGCCGGGCTGTGGTGCCACCCCAATCCATTGTTGATAAGGCCCAGAAAAGACGGGGTGTCACCTTCCATGATGTATTCGAGCTTCGGATAAAGTTCACCGAGTGGGCCGTGTTTTTTGATTACGTTTTCCTCGAGCCACGGGTTGTCCACAAGGTGGAACTTATGGCCGGGGCCGTTCTTGTAATGCCGATCGCCGCTGATACCCGTCCATGTAGCCCGCCAGTATTCCTTCCAATCCTGTGAACTGGGGCTGACGATGTAGAAAAGATTGGTAAATTCACGTCGCAGCCATGGGCCGGCGTCGTCCTGATCGGAAATCGTGTACACGCGCAACTTGGCGACGAGCCTTTCGACATCCGCTGCGGAGCGCTCGCGGCGGGCGTCAAAAAGTGCCTGGGCGAGGGTGTTTGCGCCGCCCCAAATGGTGACCCAAAGGGGCCTTTCATCGGCGCGGTCTGCGGCAGCCAAGAGAAGGCGTGATCCCGGACTGGATTTTCCGTCGCCGACGGCGCTCATGCCGTAGCCCGGCTGGCCCTTTGCGGTTACGGCCCGGAGTGTATCAGCGGACGGGAACCCGGAAGCATGCTTGAGCAACCTTGGTTGTACTTGTGCGTAAGCATCGAGCTGACGGTGGATCAGGTCCACGCGGTTTGTGTTACGCAGCCATGTGCTGGTGGTGGCGACCAGTCCCTCAACATCGTATTCGTTGGCATAAACCAGGAACCGCACCATGGACTCCTCATCGTCCGGTTCGTTGGATATGTCAGTGAGAACGAAAACGCGGGGCTTGGCGTCTGGTAACCACCGGCTTTGGGCGGCTTCGGGCATGTGCGCGGCAAGCACCGACGTAACCATGGTCACGAGCAGTTTTTTCATACACAAACTCAACTATTTGTTCAGGATGGCATTCTCGACCATCGTTATGCCTTGGCGGCAAATCTGGCCACCTGTTCGTCGAAAAACCGCAGGCGCTGTATTGTCGCCGCTGTTATTCTGACCGCCCCACCATATTCTGTCACTCACGCGGAAGAAATCGAAATTCTCAGCGCGGCGCAGCCGCAAGCAAGTGATCTGGGCGAGATAAATGCGTTCGTTCCATGCTCGGCACTGCGTCGCGCCCCGCCGAGCTCGATGTTCGAGGCACTTCGCTGAAAACCCGACTCAAACACTAAATATTTTGATTTGGGGGTAACTCTGGTAGAAGAGGGCACATCATGAACTGGATGCAAATGACCGAGAAACAAATCATCAAAACTGCCAGGGAACTGGCAAGGCCGTTCCGCATCACCAACGGGGCAAAATTCCGGCTCAAGGATGTGGACCCCGGCGACACACTTGATTTCTCCCCCGACGACAAGTCCGAGCTCAAGGAGCGGCTGGCCACCAACGGGATTCGCATGCTGGCCGCATTGCAGGACAAGCTCTACGCCGACGACAAATGGGCCGTGCTGCTCATTTTTCAAGCCATGGATGCCGCCGGAAAGGACAGCACAATCAAACACGTCATGTCGGGAGTGAACCCGCAGGGTTGCCAGGTCTTTTCTTTCAAGGCGCCATCAGCGGAGGAACTGGATCACGACTACCTCTGGCGCTGCATTATGCGGTTGCCCAATCGCGGCCACATCGGCATTTTCAATCGCAGTTATTACGAGGAAACACTCGTGGTGCGGGTGCATCCGGAACTGCTCGAGAAGCAGAAACTGCCGCCCCAACTCGTCAGCAAACACATCTGGAAGGAACGATTCGCCGACATACGGCATTTCGAGCGTTACCTCACGCACAACGGAATCGTCGTGCGCAAGTTCTTCCTGCACGTCTCGAAAAAGGAGCAGAAACGGCGGTTCCTTGAACGGATCGAAGACCCGAACAAAAACTGGAAGTTTTGTGCCAGCGACATCGCGGAGCGCGAGCATTGGGATGAGTACATGACCGCGTACGAAGACATGATCCGAAACACCGCAACTCCTGAGGCGCCGTGGTATGTCGTGCCCGCGGACAACAAATGGTTCACGCGCATCGTGGTTGCGGCGGCCATAATCGAAACCCTTGCTGATCTTGACTTGAAGTATCCTCGAGTTGGGCCGGCCAAACAGAAAGAACTGGCCGCCGCCAAAAGAGCGTTGCTGGCAAAGAAATGAATGTTGCGTGCGCAGCGAACGCGTCTTGGAGAGTGCCGCGCTGAAACAATCTCAGTCCGTTCGGCGGTCGCGTTCTTAACAAACCGAATTAGTGCATGGACGTCCGACTTCGGGACTGTGCGGCGCGCTGCGACGATTACTTATCCGTACTCAGGCTGCCGGAGTTTCTCGGCTGCGGAGTGGCTGCTGCACCTGGAACTGCCATGGGGGGGACGGGTTCTTTGGGCGGAGGCATCGGTTTGCCAACCAGTTTATAGAACTCCGGTCCGTCCAATGTTTCCTTTGAGAGCAGCTCAGCCGCGATTTTTTCGAGTTGATCGCGGTGTTCTGTCAGGATTTCCTTCGCTTTGGCGTATGCATGGGCGAGAAGCGATCTGACTTCCTCGTCGATTTCACGTGCTGTTTGTTCCGAACAGTCACGCTGGAGCGTCGATTCAGCAGTGGGAAGGAACATCGCCTGCCGCTGGGCACAGTGTGTCAGGCCGATTCGCTCGCTCATGCCGAACATTGTGACCATCTGCCGCGCCAGAGCGGTCGCGCGTTCGAGGTCGTTTTGTGCCCCGGTGCTGACTTCGCTGAACACCAGTTCCTCGGCTGCCCGTCCGCCGAGCAGGCCGCAGATGCGATCGACGAGCTCGCTCCGGGTGAGAAGGAACTGGTCTTCATTGGGAAGTTGCATTGTGTAGCCGAGCGCAGCCCGTCCACGTGGCACGACGCTGATTTTGTGCACAGGATCGGCATGTTCGCTGTGAGCCGCCACAAGGGCGTGGCCGACCTCATGATAGGCGACGCGGCGCTTTTCTTCGGGGTTCAACCGCCTGCTGCGCCGCTCGGGACCGGCCACGACTTTTTCGATCGCTTCTTCGAGGTCGCGCTGGGTGATTTCTTTGGCCTTGCGCCGCGCCGCGAGCAGTGCTGCTTCATTGAGCACATTGGCGAGGTCGGCGCCGGAGAAACCGGCGGTTGCAGCCGCGATCCGGCGCAGATCAGCATCTGGCGCGAGTTTCTTGTTGCGGGCGTGGACTCTCAGGATGGCTTCGCGTCCGTCGATGTCAGGTGCATCCACAACGATCTGCCTGTCGAACCGGCCCGGTCGGAGCAGCGCGCGGTCAAGCACCTCGGGTCGATTCGTTGCAGCAAGGATGATCACGCCGGTGTTGGCCTCGAACCCGTCCATTTCGACGAGCAGCGCGTTCAACGTTTGCTCGCGTTCGTCGTTTACAGCGCCCACGTGAACACCCCGCTGCCGCCCAATGGCATCCAGCTCGTCTATGAAAATGATGCATGGCGCGTGTTCCTTGGCTTGCCGGAACAGGTCGCGAACCCTTGCTGCGCCGACACCGACAAACATTTCCACGAAATCCGCGCCGCTCATCGAGAAGAACGGAACCCCGGCTTCCCCTGCGACGGCGCGTGCCAGTAATGTTTTCCCGGTTCCGGGCGGCCCAACCAACAGAGCGCCTTTCGGTATGCGGGCGCCGAGTTCCTGGTATTCCTGTGGGTTCTTTAGGAACTGGACAACCTCGCGCAACTCCTGTTTGGCTTCTTCGCAGCCGGCCACGTCGTCAAAGGTAACGCCCGTGTTCTTGTCAACGATCAGTTTCGCCCTGCTTTTTCCCACGCCGAGGATTCCTTCGCTGGCAGCTCCAACACGTTTTGCGATCAAAGACCACAAACCAACCATGAACGCAATTGGCAGCACCCATGCCAACAGGAATTGCGAAAGCGGGTTCGGACGGGTTCCGGTATACTCGACGCCCGCAGCCTGGAGTTCCTTTACAAGATCGGGGTCTTCGACCCTGATTGTCCTGAACAAAAACGGCTTTGTTTCTGCGATTGCCTTTTCCATTCCACGGGCGAGGTCAATTCGGTTCGTTGGTAACGCTCTGATTTCGGGGACCGCAACTGCGTTTGTTTGACGCGCTGCCAAAGGAACAACACGACCCACGATCTCGTCCTGTTTGATGGCTGCCTCGACGACTTCGCGTCGTTCGAGGTGAGCTTTGAACTGGCTATATGGGATTGTGCGAATTGCCAGTTGTTGATAGAGCCCCTGCCATCCCCAGAGCACAAGGAGCGTGGCAACCACGTACCACATCAGCCAGCGGGTTTCCGGCCCGAATTTGCCGGGCAACTTTATCGTCGGAGGCGTCTTTTTCATATAACGCTTTGGTTTGGACAATCCTGGCATTGAATGCTTCGCCGAGCATCATACAAGCAGTCGTTGCCAGGAACGGTTCCAGTTCCCATCTCTCATTGCAAACCTAACGATTCGGCACATGGCACGCAAGGGATTGATCGCCCGGGCTTGTGCAAGGTCTCGTGAACGGCAGGGCGAGCCTAATCGGGACAAAAGCCATGCGCGGCGCTGCGCAGATTTTCCAAGATAATAGTGCATTTCCGCGTAAACGTAGAAATTCCTCAGCGCGGCGCAGCCACAACCAAATGCGCGAGACGTAAAAACTGCGCTGGTTGCAGGAATATCGCTGTGTCGCACCGCGCTGAAAAGGGCGACTTCGTCGCCCTCGGGAGAGATGCGAGCGGGATCAGCGGACCAACAGTTCGAAGGCAAAAGTTTCAAACCACACGATGATCTGCGATTTCCGCAAAGATTATTCGATATTATACTCTGAAGGCTGCGCTGTCGTGACCGCACTGCTCGCTGCCAGAGAGCAGATACTGACAAACTGAGCAAACTCACAGTCTGAGAATCTTCGCAGATATGATTGATTCCTCACTGTAATTATTCAGCGCGGGGTGATCACGACGGAAATCTCTTATTTCGCGAGCCCGGCGGGGCTGAAAATCACGTAGAGCAACAATGTGATGGCCACAACCACAAGACCGGCAATTTTGGCGCCCCGTGAGCTTTCCAATCCGATTGTGGTTTTCTGCTGGAACTCGATTGGTTTGGGCAACGGGTTCAACAGAGTGATGACAACCATCACAAAAAGACAAAGTGCAAAGCAAACAGCCATCCGGTTCAGGAATTGGACTTGGGGCAGAAAAACCATCATAAGCCCGTAAGCAATCATGTTTGTAACAAGGCCAACCACCCCGCACACAGGTGGTCCACGCCGCACCACAAGGCCGAAAACAAACACAGCCAGAATACCGGGGGAAATAAAGCCCTGTCCGGCCTGAATTATGGTGAATATGCTGTTACTGATCTTTGGGTTTCCGAGTTGCGGTGCCAGAATCACCGCTACCACCGTAAACACGACCACCGAGATTCGCCCAACGCGCACAACTGTTTGCTGGTCTGCTTGTGGCACAAGGTGTTTCTTGAACACGTCCATCGCGAAGATCGTCGAAGCCGCATTGAGCATTGCTGCAAGGGAACTGACCACCGCGCCGAGCAATGCCGCTAACACAAACCCCACCAATCCAACTCCCTGGGGCAGCACATGGCCCAATAGCTGTCCCAGCGCAGTGTCGTATTTGAATGCTATCAGCTTATCGACGGCGGGCGTTGCTTTGGCTGCTTTTGCGGCCTGATCGGTTTTCTCATTGTAGGCGTCGATTTCGCGTGCGAGTTCTTGATTGACGTTCCTCCACGACTTGTCATCGGTCTTGAACAGCGTGAACGGGGCGGGTACGAGGCTGTCGAACACGTCTTGCGTCAGAGGCAACACATAAGGATTGTGCGTTTTCACAGCAGCCATGGCGGTCGCGTTTGAATAAACAGCCAACATGTACCGGCCCGGCTGCCATGCTTCTATCTGCGCAGGGCTTGGCGATTGGACGACCACGACCGCCTTGGTTTCAGGGTTGGCTTTGACGTAGCGCGCAAGACTCCGAGCCGTATCGCTGACGGCTTCGAGCCGCATGTTGTTCGAATACAGATTGAACGCGATAATGCCCGGAATGACGATTACAAACGGGATCAAAAGCTTCAGAAAAGCGGCGAACACGATGCCGCGTTGTCCCTGGGCAAGAGACGCCGACCCCAAAGTCCGCTGAGTGATGTACTGATTCAACCCCCAATAATAGAAATTCGGTATCCACAACCCGAGCAGCAGAGCTGTCCATGGCAAGACAGGGTCTGCCCCGGGAAGGAACATGTTCATTCGCGTTCTGTTCAGGCTCCAGAATCTCTCGATTGCAGTGGCATCAGGCGCAAGTGTTTTGACTGCAACAGCGCCGGTGTCGGGGCTCAGGATCATCGCTGCTTCGGTTGCTGCACCGAGTTTGTTGAAAGCGAAGATCATGATCACAGCACCGCCGAGGATGAGGGCGCTTCCCTGGATGAGGTCGGCCCACGCACATGCCTTCAAACCGCCTGCCGTCACGTAAATCATGGCTATCAGCCCTATTATCGCCGCGCCGGCGGCAAGATCCAGATGACGGCCAGCCTTGCCCGCGAGCGTGCTGATTGTTAACGCGCCCGAATATGTGACCGATCCCAACAGCAACAGGTAAATCAGAATCGTCGCCACCGCCATGATCGTTCTTGCGGTTGCATTGTAGCGGTACTCGAGGAATTCCGGCATTGTGTAGATGCCCGCCCTCAGGAAATACGGGAGAAACGCAAACGCAACCACCACAAGCGTAATCGCAGCCATCCACTCGTAGCTTGCTATTGCAAGCCCGACATGCTGCGCAGCGTTGCCGCTCATTCCGACGAATTGTTCTGTCGATATGTTTGCCGCAATCAGCGAGAAGCCTATCAACCACCAGCGCAACCCACGCCCGGCAAGAAAGTAATCCTCACTCCCTTTTTCATTTTTGCTCTTGATCAGGCCGACGCTCACGACGGCAATCACAAAAGCCACAAATACGACGATATCCACTGGAAGTATTTTGAATGTCTCCGTGTTCATAGGTTTTCAGGTCCCGTTCTGGCTTAAATGGGAAAACAAAAGCGGATTCGAGCGGACGGTCAGGTTCTGGTGGTGAATTTGAACACCGTCGTGCTGCGGTAAGTATGGCCGGGACGCAACAGCACCGATGGGAAATGCGGCTTGTTGATTGAATCGGGGAAATGCTGCGTCTCGAGGCAAAGTCCGGCATGGCGCGGATACCTGACACCGCCTGTTCCGACAATCGAACCGTCCATGTGATTGGCAGTGTAAAGCTGAACACCCGGTTCGGTTGTCAGGACATCCATGACGCGCCCGGTTGCAGGATCGTACACATTTGCTGCAAGAGCGAGCGACTGGCCGCCGCTGCGCAGGACGAAGTTGTGATCGTAACCGTATCCGCCGGGTTTCAATCCCGTTTCATTGATTCGCGCGCCTATCTTTACCGGCGAGGTGAAATCGAGCGCCGTTCCGCGAACAGTGCGAATCTCGCCGGTGGGGATCAATCCTTCGTCAGTTGGCGTGTAGAAATCAGCGGCGACCATCAGTTCATGTCCGAGCACGTCACCTTCGCCTGCGAGGTTGAAATAACTGTGATTTGTGAGGTTGACCGGTGTTGGTTTGTCAGTTGTGGCGGTGTAATCGATCCGCAGTTCGTTTTCAGCAGTGAGGGTATAACGCACAATCACTCGCAAGTTGCCCGGATACCCCTCTTCGCCGTCCGGGCTTGTGTATTCGAACTCGACGGCGGCCTCGTTCGCCGTGCACGGCAATGGACGTGAAGTCCAGAGTTTCTTGTCGAAGCCCTGTAGTCCGCCGTGCAGATGGTTTGGGCCGTTGTTTTTGGCGAGCGTGTATTCTCGGCCGTCGATTGTGAAGCGTGCGCCTCCGATCCGGTTGGCAACACGACCTGCAATCGCACCGAAAAACGGGTGCCCTTTCAAATAACGGTCGAGGTTGTCAAAGCCAAGCACGACGTTCCCCGGCTTGCCGGTCCTGTCCGGCACATGCAGTTCGGTAATGATCAATCCGTACTCCGTCACTTTGACGGTCATTCCGTTCTTGTTGCGCAGCGTGTAAAGTCGGACGGGCGAACCGTCGGGCATACGACCGAAATTGGACACATCCAATGTCATACCTGATTGTTGGGTTGTTGAGGTTCCGCTGGCCGGACCGGACGGCGTTTGTGCATTGGCTGTGCTGCACACCACGCCGGTTGCCAGAAGAACGGTCTGTAGAAGTTTGCAGTTCATTCGACGTTGTTTGGTCGCGAACGGGCAGAGCATGGCATGTTGCGCGAAGGAAATCAACGCTTTGCGCCTCGGCGCAACAAGGAAAACAACGTGGCGTGACAGAGCGCGACGCCTTCAACGAACGCGTTTATATCACCGCGATCACTCGGTTGCGGCTGCGTCCCGCTGAGCAATGCGGTCAATTTCCCGAACGCCTCATCCCGGAAATTCCACCGGGGATCACAGTTTGTGGATACTTGGGCAGGCGGTCGGATGGGTTTCCGTAGCGGCACAAACTCGCCCCTGATCTGGTGCCGTCGGAGATTTTAGAGCTGAGTTCCTTGTTTTGGCTGAGAATCGGCTTGGCCGCCCTCGGTCTGCTGTGGTAATCCGGGCCCGAACATGAACAGAATTGCTTTGTTGTTTGCGGGTCAGGGCGCGCAATACGTCGGAATGGGGAAAAACCTTGCCGAGGGTTCGGCTCTTGCACGCGCGATTGCGCAAGAGGCCAACTCGGTTCTCGGCTACGATCTGGCGAGCATCTGCTTTGGCGGGCCGGAGGCGGAATTGGTGAAGACCGAGCACGCGCAACCCGGCATTTACCTTGTGAGCTGGATGGCATTCGAGGTTCTCAGGCAATCGATGCCGGGACTGCGTTTTGAGGCTACGGCGGGTCTTTCTTTGGGCGAGTATGCTGCGCTTGCGGCTGCTGGTTCACTCACGTTTTCCGACGGCTTGCGGCTGGTCCGACGTCGTGGGTTGTTCATGCAGGAGGCGTGTTTGGAAGCCGAGGGCGGGATGGCGGCGATCCTCGGGATGGACGAGTCGCAAGTGCAAGCCGTTTGTGCCGAAACCGGCGCGCAGATTGCGAATCTGAACTGCCCGGGCCAGATCGTCATTTCGGGTCGTGTGTCTGAAGTGAGAGCGGCGTGCGATCTTGCCAAAGCACGGGGAGCAAAGCGTGCGGTGCAACTTCAAGTTGCAGGAGCATTTCATTCGGATCTTATGGCTTCTGCACGAACGAAACTTGCCGAAGAACTGACCAAACACAGAATTTCGGAACCGTCGGTAAAGGTGATTTCGAACGTGACAGCGCGTCCGCATGGCATGCCGTCTGAGACGATGAAACTGCTGGTTGATCAGGTGACATCGCCGGTTCGCTGGGAGGAATCCATGCGGTACCTTGTGAACGACGGTTTCACACATTTCATCGAGCTTGGTCCCGGAACTGTCTTGAGCGGTTTTCTCAAGCGCATCGCCCCCGGGGCAAAGACGCTTCACGTCGAAGACATGGCAAGTTTGGAATCGACAATTAATTCGCTCAAGAGTTGACAAGGGAGCGACAAGTCGCCACAAGAGCTGGCAGATGCAACCGCTCAAGGGTCAGATTGCAGTGGTTACCGGAGCCGGTCGGGGGATCGGACGCGCGATAGCGCTTGGGTTTGCCAGTGCCGGAGCCGATGTAGTGTGCCTTTCGCGCACGGCTGAGAACGCGGATAAAGTGGCCGACGAAGTGCGATCGCTTGGCCGGCGGGCATGGGCAAGGGCAGTTGACGTTTCGAATTCGACCGACGTTTCTGCGGCAGTTGAATGGCTCTTGGAACAGACGGGGCGTGTGGACATTCTGGTCAACAACGCCGGAGTCACGCGCGACGGGCTGTTGTTGCGCATGAGCGAGGCTGATTGGGATGCGGTTTTGAACATCAATCTCAAGGGCGCGTTCCTTGTTACCAAAGCGCTGACGCGGCAGTTTCTGAAGCAGCGGTCCGGGCGGATTATAAATATTGCATCTGTGGCGGGTTTGACAGGAAATGCTGGTCAGTGCAACTATGCGGCAAGCAAGGCGGCTTTGATCGGTTTTACCAAGTCGCTTGCCCGCGAGGTGGCCAGCCGCGGTATTACCGTTAACGCGCTGGCGCCTGGTTTCATCGAGACTGATATGACGGCTGTGCTTGATGAAGCCGTGCGCAGCGAGGTAATGAAGCGAATACCGCTGGGGTGTTTCGGGAAGCCGGAGGACATTGCGGCAGCGGCAGTGTTTCTTGCCGGCCCTGGTGGAAGATACATTACAGGTCAGGTGTTGACCGTGGACGGCGGTATGGTTATGTGAACGAGGTCGCGAGCGGATCGCCTGTGCAAAACTTTTTAATCAGGACTTGACGCACAGGACCGGCTCGCATAGACACAGCCGAAAAAGACAACAATTGGAGCAAAGCATGTCTGCCGAAAAGTCAGTCGAACAACGAGTAAAGGATATCATTGTCGAGCAGTTGGGTGTGAAGCCGGAGCAGGTTACTCCGGAAGCCAAGTTCATCGAGGATCTTGGGGCCGACTCGCTTGACACGGTGGAGCTGGTCATGGCTCTCGAAGAAGAGTTTGGACAGGAAATACCTGATGAAGAAGCCGAAAAACTGCAGACTGTCGGCGATGTCATCAAGTACATCGAAGAGCACCAGGGCTGAATGTCCTTTGACAGCTTCCAGGGCAGCCACCGCTGAGATGTTGGCGTGCTGCCCTTTTCTTTTATGGCAACAGATAGCACACCGCGCAGGGTCGTAGTCACCGGCCTGGGCGTCGTCACGCCAATTGGCGAAACCATTGAAACCTTTTGGGCCAATCTCATCGCCGGCAAATGCGGCATCGACCGTATTTCGCTGTTTGACCCGGCCCAATTCGATTGCCAAATAGCCGCCGAGGTCCGCAACTTCGATCCGCTGCCGGCTTTTCCTTCACCCAAAGAAGAACGAAGGTCCGACCGGTTCAGCAAGTTTGCGCTCAAAGCGGGACTTCTTGCACTGCAAGATTCCGGGCTCGACCTCGACCGGTGCGATCGGGATTCGATCGGCGTAATCATCGGATCCGGGATAGGCGGTTTGGCAACCACCGAGGAACAACACAAGGTGCTCATGAGCCGCGGCCCTGACCGCCTCTCACCGTTCATGATACCCATGCTGATCCTGAACATGGCGTCCGGGTTGTTCTCGATTTACCATCGCCTGCGCGGCCCGAACCTCGCCACCTGCTCGGCTTGCGCCACTTCCGCCCACGCCATCGGTGAAGCATGGCGCACAATCAAAATGGGCGACGCCTCGGTCATGTTCGCCGGCGGGAGCGAAGCCACAATCACCCCACTCGGCATCGGCGGCTTTTGCGCAATGAAGGCAATGAGCACTCGCAATGACGAACCCAAGAAAGCGTCGCGCCCATTCGATGCTCAACGCGATGGTTTCGTGATGGGCGAGGGCGCCGGAGTGATCGTCCTCGAAGAACTCGAACATGCCAGAGCCAGAGGCGCCCGCATCTACGCCGAGCTGGTTGGGTACGGCAACACCGCCGACGCGCACCACGTGACAGCTCCTGCGCCAGGTGGTGAAGGCGCAGCCCGCTGCATGAGCCGTGCCCTGCGCAGTGCCGGCATCGCACCGGAGGATATCGATTACATAAACGCCCACGGCACATCCACGCCGCATAACGACGTGTGCGAGACCAGCGCAATCAAGGCTGTCTTCGGCGAGCACGCGCGCCGAGTGGCAATCAGTTCCACAAAAGGCGCCACGGGCCACATGCTGGGTGCTGCCGGCGCAGTTGAGATGGCCGTGTGTTGCAAAGTGCTCGAGACGGGTATCGTGCCGCCCACAATAAACCTTGAAAACCCGGACCCGGCCTGCGATTTGGACTATGTCCCCAACGTGGCGCGGGAATGCAAGGTGCGCGCCGTCATGAACAATTCGTTCGGATTTGGCGGCCATAATGCGTGCCTTGTAGCCAGGAAATTCGAGGGTTGACCCGGTCGGTTTGGGGTCTTCCCAAACAACCAATGCCGTGACCGCCAACGGGAACATATCCGCCTCGTCGGCAGTCGTGTTGCCGCGACTGGCAATGGTGCAACAGCTTTTCCCGAGCAGCCCTGCAATCGACATACAGGAAACAGTCCGGCAGGCGTTGGCCAACCCCGCCAAAACACTTAAACCAAATGCGCGGGTCGCTGTTGCGGTCGGAAGCCGGGGCATTACGAATCTTGAAGCAATTGTTTCAACTGCGATTGCGACTCTCAAATCTGTAGGTGCGCAACCTTTTGTTCTTCCGGCAATGGGCAGCCACGGCGGCGGCACATCGAGCGGCCAAACCGCATTGCTTGCGGATTTTGGTCTGACGCAAAACCGGCTGGGCGTGCCAATCAGAGCCGCAATGGACACAGAACTGGTCGGAATCGCCGAAGGCGGTGTCCCGGTTGTTGTCAGTGTTGAGGCGCTGCATGCCGACGCTGTGTTGTTGATTTCGCGTGTCAAACCGCATACGGATTTCTCCGGGGGGATTGGGAGCGGCCTGCTTAAGATGCTCGTGGTCGGCCTTGGAAAACGCGTCGGAGCCACCAATTTCCACCGTGCCGCTGCGGCGCTGGGTCATGAAACCGTACTGCGGAAATGCGCGCGTGTGCTGCTTGAGAATCTGCCTTTGTTGGGCGGCCTTGCCATCGTCGAAAACCAACGCCATGCAACAGCACGAATCGAGTTTGTCAGCCCAAAAGAATTCGAGTGCAGGGATGAAGCATTGTGCGCGATGGCGAGAGAAATGATGCCCACATTGCCGTTCGATTCGATAGACCTCCTGATTGTCGATAGAATGGGCAAAAACATAAGCGGCACCGGAATGGACCCGGCCATAATCGGTCGAACCGTCCACGGCTATTCACTCGAGGAATTGCCGGGGCATCCGCCGCCCAAAGTGCGCCGGCTGTTCGTGCGGGAACTCACACCCGAAAGCCGCGGAAACGCAATCGGCATCGGACTGGCTGATTTTACCACGCAACGACTTGTGCGGGCGATTGACGCGCGCGCCACCGCTTTGAATGCGTTGACAGCTCTCTCACTACAGGCCGCCAAGGTGCCAATTCATTTCGACACCGATTTGGAGGCAATTCAGCAAGCACTCGCCACTCTCCCGCAACAGGGCCATTCTTCACCTCGAGTGGTCCGCATCCGCGACACGCTCTCGGTCGAGTTCTTCCAGGCATCAGAGAATTGCCTGGCTCTGCCTGAAGTTGTCGGCAGGATCGTCCCGCTCAGCGAACCACAGCCAATGTCTTTCGATGGTGACGGGAATCTCACGCTGCCATGGACATGAGACGTCGGCTGCGGTCCCAAACCATCTGTTGACGAAGATGATACCGCACAGCCGCCTCGGCTTTTTCCTCGAACAACGTCGGGAATACGAGCAGGGGATACGGAGTGATTGAGGCCAGAGCGGAAGCTTCATGGGCCGCTCTGCGGATTGCCGGCTCCAGCGCCGAATCAATGCACTTGTCGAAGTACTCCTGCAACAGGCGGTTCTTGAGCCGCTCGAGTTCCTCATGGACGGCGGCACGCCACTGTCCACGAGAGGCGCTCGCAAACTCGAGTTCTGCTTCGGGCGCATACCGCGTCGGCGCCCGAACCGGTTTTCGCGTGGTCGTCTTCTTGTTCATAGGTTCTCCCTCGCAAACTGCGTTACTGCTGCACCAGAAATCCGCTTCGATTCCTGCTCTCTGACCAAAAAACCCACGATTGCAGGGCAATCGTGGGTTTTTCGTTCAGAATGTGATGTGGTTCACGCACTGCCACCCACGACGCCGGGCATTTTGGGCAGGCCCTGAATCATGCCACTACACAGCATGTTCATGGCGCATCCCACCGACAGTTGCCGTTGTTCGACCCTGCTATTCATCCAATTCGAGCACTGAATATGCGCAGGATTCTCAAATTGTCAAATGCACGAATGAACTTGCGAACCGTCCTGCGTCAAAAAGACCCGCATGCTGAGATCTCAGGTACAGATGAAGGTTGACACCAAGGTCGCAGTTGCGCCGGGCTGCTTGGCAACCGGAGTTTGCACTGGCATTGCGCAATTGGTTCCCCCTAAGATTTGAGGCAGACAATATGCGGGGTAATCCCGCAACCCGGCGATGAAAGCGAAAATAATCATTACGCCCAAAAAGGCTGTACTCGACCCACAAGGCAAGACTGTTCAGAACGCGCTTGCGCATCTGGGGTACACCGACGTGACCGCAGTTCATGTCGGGAAGTACATCGAAATCGAGCTTGGCCCGAATACCGACCCCAAAAAGGCGAGAGAAGCTCTTGATCAAGCATGTTACAAGTTCCTCAGCAACCCGATCATCGAAGACTATCAGTTGGAAATCGTCCCTTGAAAAATTGAAAGGAACAGATGTCGATCTTCCGTTTTGCCGTCGTTCAGTTCCCCGCCTCGAACTGTGACCAGGACGCGGTCCATGCGATTCGAGTCTTGGGACATTCAGCAGACTATGTGTGGCACAAGGAAACTTCGCTGGGCAACGTCGATGCCGTCATCATTCCCGGCGGGTTCAGCTACGGCGATTACCTTAGAACAGGCGCGATCGCAAGGTTCAGTCCCGTAATGCAGGCAGTGAGACGTTTCGCCGAGGAGGGCGGCTTGGTGTTGGGAATCTGCAATGGATTTCAAATCCTGTGCGAAGCCGGGATGCTGCCGGGCGCCCTGATCCGGAACCGTTCTTTGCAGTTCCGTTGCGAGCATGTGTTTTTGAAAACCGTGACTCGCGACTCGCCGTTCACGCGATCGATCCCGGATGGACGGCTTCTCAAGATACCCATAGCTCACGGCGAAGGGTGCTATTACGCAGATGAACCGACACTCGATCGGCTGACGTCGAACGGGCAGATTTTGTGGAAGTATTGCGATGCCTCCGGTCAAACCACAGATTTGGCAAACCCGAACGGATCGTTGCTGAACATCGCCGGCATTTGCAATGAAGCGCGCAATGTCGCCGGCATGATGCCGCACCCTGAACGCGCCTGCGAATCAATCCTCGGGAGTGAAGACGGGCGCATGGTATTCGAGAGCATGATTGCCACATTGCGTCCTGCTCAAAAAGGTGCGACACCTTGACGCCGGGGCATACCGGACATCGTGTCTGTCCCCATATCTCGCCCGCCTTGCACCCTTTCGGTCACCCCATTGAACGTTGAGAGTTGAGCGTTGGACGTTAAACGTTCCTGATCGGTATACCCGACATCGTGTCTGTCCCCATATCCGGGCGGCCGCACCCGGCCTGGACCGCCCGACCGGCCCTTGGGTCGGGTGAGGCGTGCCGGAAGTCCGTCGGTCCGGGCGAAATATCGTGTCTGTCCCTCTATTTGCACCGCCCACCGTCCAAACATCGTGTCTGTCCCCATATCTCGCCCGCCTTGCACCCTTTCGGCCACCCCGTTAAAAGTTGAGAGTTGAACGTTGGACGTTAAACGTTCCTGATCGGTATACCCGACATCGTGCCTGTCACCATATCTGGTCGCCACAGCAGGCTTGGACCGCCCGACCGGCGCTTGGGTCGGGTGAGGCGTGCCGGAAGTCCGTCGGTCCGGGCGAAATATCGTGTCTGTCCCTCTATTTGCACCGCCCACCGTCCAAACATCGTGTCTGTCCCCATATCTCGCCCGCCTTGCACCCTTTCGGTCACCCCATTGAACGTTGAGAGTTGAGCGTTGGACGTTAAACGTTCCCGATCGGCATATCGGACATCGTGCCTGTCCCCATATTCCGGGCGTTGCGGTTGGCCTCGACCGTCCGACCGCGGCTTGGTCAGGTCCACCAAGTCAACAGTCCGCCCGCCCAAATTGCGTGTCTGTCCCCAAATTTGGCTCTCCGCAAAATCGAGTCTGTCCCCATATGTGGGTGCTGCAGCCCGATCCAAATTGCGTGTCTGTCCCCATATCCCGGCCACCATGCGCCCTTTCGGTCACCCCGTTGAAAGTTGAGAGTTGAGCGTTGGACGTTAAACGTTCCTGATCGGTATACCCGACATCGTGTCTGTCCCCATATCCGGGTGGCCGCAGCCGGCCTCGACCGCCTGACCGGCGCTTGGACAGGTCCAGCAGGTCAAAAGTCCGGCCCCCCCGGGCCAAATGTTGTGTCTGTCCCTCTATTTGCCCGCCGACCGGCAGAACACCGTGTCTGTCCCATATCCAGCCCGCCATGGCAGAACACCGTGTCTGTCCCCATATCCCGGTCACCATGCGCCCTTCCGGTCACCCCGTTGAAAGTTGAGAGTTGAACGTTTCACGTTGAACGTTCCTGATCGGCATACCGGACATCGTGCCTGTCCCCATATGTGGGTGCCGCAGCCCGGTTGGACCACTCGACAGGTCGCTGGGTCTGTTCCGATGTGTCAAAAGTCCGGTCGCCCGGCCCAAATATCGTGTCTGTCCCTCTATTTGCTCTGCCGGCCCCCAAACATCGTGCCTGTCCCTCTATTTGCTCTGCCGGTGCCCAAACTCCGTGTCTGTCCCCATATTCCGCCCACCATGCGCCCTTTCGGTCACCCCATTGAAAGTTGAGAGTTGAGCGTTGGACGTTGAGCGTTCCTGATCGTTATACCGGATCGTGTCTGTCCCCATTCCCGGCCACCAGGCGCCCTTTCGGTCACCCCATTGAACGTTGAGAGTTGAACTTTGGACGTTAAACCGATCGCCATATCGGACATCGTGCCTGTCCCCATATCTGGGCGCCACAGCCGGCTTCGGCCGCCCGACCGGCGCTTGGTCGGGTCCGGTGGGTCAAGAGTCCGCTCGCCCGCACATGGTGAAACTCCGTGTCTGTCCCCTTTTTCGGGGGGTAGTGGTCCACAGTCGGTCTCAGTTGGCTGGCAAGCGCTTGGGCTGGTCCGGGTCAAAAAAAACCGGGCGCCCAAATATCGTGTCTGTCCCTCTATTTGCCTATTTGCACCGCCGACGGCCAAACAGCGTGTCTGTCCCCATATTTGGTCCCGTGCAGATTATCCAATATGATACTTCGAAGGCCGCACCGTGGTCACCGCACCGCCCGCTGCCAGAGAAGCAGATACCCAAACATCGTGTCTGTCCCCATATCCCGGTGGCCGCAGCCGGCCTCGACCGCCAGACCGGCGCTTGGGTCGGGTGAGGCGTGCCGGAAGTCCGTCGGTCCGGGCGAAATATCGAGCCTGTCCCTCTATTGCCTACGTCAGCGTGGACGGGACGGGTGCGCCCATGGTGCCGGCAGCGTTGGAAAGGCGCAAAGGCAAGCAACCCGACGCCAGTGCTAAAACCCGGGAGGTGAAGCTGGGTTGTGTATTCACCCAACACAGGTGCGATGAGCAAGGTCGTGGAGTGCGGGACCCAGACTCGACGACGTACTTGTGCGGCTTGGAAACGGCCGGGGATTTCGGATCGCGCTTGCGCCAGGAAGCCTTTCGGCGCGGGATGGGGCAAAGCGAGCAAACGGTGGTACTGGGAGACGGAGCCGCCTGGATTTGGGAACTGGCTCGAGTGAACTTTGGCCATGCGACCGAAATCCTGGACTACTATCACGCGCGAGAACATCTGACCAAGTTGGTTCATGGTCTGGTGGGGCAGGGCACGCCAGCGGCCCAGCGTCTGTTGGAGGTCTGGGAAACCCTTTTGTGGGAGGGCCAGATCGACCTGCTGTTAAGGAGGGCGCACCGAAAAGCCCAGGGGTTGAATGGCCTGGCGGAAAGAATCGCTGGGACCGAATTGAACTATTTCGACAAGAATCGCCAGCGGATGCAGTATGCGGAGTTTCGTCGGGCGGGCTTGTTTATCGGCTCCGGCGTAGTGGAAGCGGGTTGCAAGATCGTCATCGGGCAACGCCCCACGAAACGGTCGCCCGCACATCACCTTACGCAATCCAAGGGCTTTTCGCTCCGCGACGTCACAGAATTTGACCATCGATCGCAGACTCTGTGATTGTTCGATTCCGTTCTTTTGCAAGGATTCGCTCCCCCCATTGCGAATCCCCCTGTTCCCCGCGGGCGACGGAGTCGCAGGAGATATTTCCCAGCCCGGCAGCGCAGAGTTTTCTGATCAACGGGGAGAAGCACCGCGTCTTTGGGCGTCAGGCAACTTTGGTTCCGGCTATGCCGGGCTGGGAACACTCTGAATAATTACAGTGAGAAATCGATCATATTTGCGAAGATTTTCAGACTGCCAGTTTGCTCAATTTGTCAGTATCTGCTTCTCTGGCAGCGGGCAGTGTGGTCACAACAGTGCGGCCTTTGGTGCACAATATTGGATAATCAGCTCGGAAATCGCAGGTCAGCGCGTGGTTCGAGCATTTTGCTTTCGAACTGTTCGTCCGCCGATCCGACTCGCAACTCCTCCCGTGGGCGACGAAGTCGCCCTTTTCAGCGCGGCGCGACACAGCGGCATTCCTGAAACCAAGGCAACGGTTACGCCTCGAGCGTTTGGTTGCGGCTGCGCCGCGCTGAGCAGAGTTCACCCCCAGAGCGCACCGGGCACAGAGAGGAACATTTTCCCTTCGACTACTTCTCGACCAGTCAGCCCGGCTGGCCGCGCTGCAAAACATGCCGGTTAAGAGCGTGCGCGGAGCGCTTCCATTGTGCGGTTGAAGATTTCTTCAGGCGTTCCATCTGCCGGAATCGTCAGCAGCAGCCCACGGCGATCGTAAAAATCGGCCAATGGCGCGGTGCTTTTCCGGTAAGCTTCCATTCGCACTCGAATGGATTCCGGCCTGTCGTCTTCGCGCTGATAAAGTTTGCCGCCACAATGGTCACATACACCTTCTTTTTTTGGCGGGCGGGTTTCGACATGGAACACGGCTTTGCAGTTGGCGCAGGTGCGGCGACCGCTCAACCGCTTTACAATCAGGTCGATCGGCAACTCGTAATTCAGGACGGCGTCCAATCGCAGCCCTTCCTCCTTCAGCAACGTTTCGAGTGTTTCGGCCTGTGTAACTGTTCGCGGGAAACCGTCGAGGAGAAAACCGCATTCGCATCTCAGGCAGCCGCGGCGTTCGCGCACGATGTCGATGACCGTTGAGTCCGGCACGAGTTCTCCGCGGCGCATGTATTCGAGCGCGGCGGTTAGTGCCGGCGTTCGTTCGTTCTGGTTGAGTTGCTTGGCGGCCCTGAAAATGTCCCCGGTTGACAGATGGCAAGCGCCGAGGCGTGCTTTGAGCAGCTCGGCCTGGGTACCCTTGCCGACGCCCGGGGCCCCGAGAAGCACCAACCGCCATGGTTTTCCCGTGGCAACAGGTTTGGCCTGGCACTTTGAATTTCCGCCTTTCAACCATGCGCTTCGATCTGGTTTCGCGTCTGTCATAGGGTATCCTGTGTAAGATTCCGATGTTATTTTCTGCAGTTGCCGGACCAACGATTGCAGCAAGCCGCGCCGGTTTTGCGGTCGGCTTGGGCAACTGTGTCAGTACTATCAAGCAGATCGGACTGGTTTCCTGCAACGCTGCTATTGTCTTACCATGCCCCTTTTTTGTCGGGGCAAAATTGTGCCCGGGTGAGCCGGGCCGCTGCCCGTCGCACATGTACAGGCAATGCGTTGGCGCGGCCCCGCCTTGGACCGGCCCGGCGTGTGGTTCAAAACTGTTGCCTTCGAACTGTTCGTCCGCTGATCCCACTCGCATCCCCCCAAGGCGACGAAGTCGCCCTTTTCAGCGCGGCGCGACACAGCGGCATTCCTGCAACCAGCGCAGTTGTTACGCCTCGCGCATTCGGTTGCGGCTGCGCCGCGCTGAGATGTGTCCGATTCGCACACCTGAAATATGCGGACCTGACCTGACACGCGAACAATCCGTTCGCACACGGGACTTCCTTCGCGCCGGGAAATTTGTGATGATCTCGGAAACAATATGAGCGACGCAACGGCAAATCGTGGACATTCCGCGGCAAACCAGGCCGGGCTCTCAAAAGCCTACGACCCGCGGACTGTTGAAGAGAAACTGTACAATTTCTGGACCGAGCAGGGGCTGTTTGTTGCCGACCCTGCGCGTGTCAAATCGGATCGGCCTGCTTATTCGATTGTGATCCCGCCCCCGAACGTTACCGGGGTTTTGCACATGGGACACGTCCTGAACAACACAATACAGGATATTCTGGTCAGAAAGGCACGAATGGACGGCAAGGAGGTTCTTTGGTTGCCCGGCACTGATCACGCCGGTATCGCCACGCAGGCTGTAGTCGAAAAGCACCTCCGCAAACAGGGCCTGATGAAACATCGCGAAGACCTCGGCCGTGAGAAATTCCTCGAACACGTTTGGGCGTGGAAACACAAGCACGGCGGAATCATCATACAGCAACTCAAGAAACTGGGTTGTTCATGCGATTGGACCAGGGAGAGGTTCACGCTCGACCCTGAATATTCCCGCTGCGTGCAAAGAGTTTTCGTCCTGTTGTACAAGAAAGGTCTCATCTACCGCGGCAAGCGCATGGTCAATTGGGACCCCGCTGCGCGCACGGCTTTGTCTGACGAAGAAGTCGAGATGATCGAGGAAAAGGGTCATCTCTGGCATATCAAGTACCCGCTGCTTGACGAACGCGGACAACTCAGCGGCCAGTATGTTGTGGTGGCAACCACCCGTCCGGAAACAATGCTTGGCGACGAGGCTGTGGCGGTCAACCCCGATGACCCGCGTTACACACACCTTGTTGGGCACAAGGTTCTGCTTCCACTGCAGAACAAGCAAATTCCGATGATCGCGGATCAGTTGGTTGACCCGAAATTTGGGACCGGTTGTGTCAAGGTCACGCCCGCGCACGATCCTGCTGACTATGAAATTGCGGTCCGTCACCGCCTCCCATTCACTGTGGTAATCGGTCCTGACGGTTGCATGACAGCAGCAGCAGGCGAGGAATTCGCGGGCATGGATCGGATGGAAGCCCGCAACGCCGTGGTCGAGGAATTGACCGAGCAGGGGTTGCTGTTGAAGATCGAGCCGTACGTTCACAACGTCGGTTACAGCCAGCGCAGCCATGTGCCGATCGAACCGTTGCTCAGCGAGCAATGGTTCCTGAGATACCCAAGCGTCGAAATCTCGACTCGCGCTGTCGAAGAAGGCCAAATCAGGTTCCACCCGGAAAGGTGGGTTAAGACTTATGCGCACTGGATGCGGAACCTGAGAGACTGGTGCATCAGCCGGCAATTGTGGTGGGGACACCGAATTCCGGTTTGGCGCAAGTCTTTTGCCGGGGAGACGCTCAGGGAACTGCATCCTCGTTTGGCCGAGGCAGTCGGATCGGCGCAAAAGAGCGCTTCCGAGGCGGCGGCGAAGGATCGACCGATTCAGTGGTCGTTTTCTGGTCAACCCGGGCAGGAATCAACATGCCGGTTCGTGGTCGGCGCGAACGGAGATATCGAAATCGAGGTGGCAACGGATTCAGAATCGGAAATACGCGCGCTTGAATCGGTCGGGTTCGCCCAGGACCCTGACGTTCTTGACACGTGGTTCAGCTCGTGGTTGTGGCCGTTTGCTACAATGGGCTGGACGGGCGATAAAGAAATCGATTCCCAAAACAAACTCCTCAGGGCTTTTTACCCTACAACCGATCTGGTCACGGGCCCGGACATAATATTCTTCTGGGTCGCCCGGATGATCATGGCGGGTTACGAGTTCATGGGAGATTTGCCGTTCCGCAACGTGTACTTTACAGGCATCATTCGCGACAAGCTCGGTCGCAAAATGAGCAAGAGCCTTGGGAATTCACCGGACCCGCTCGAGCTCATCGACAAGTACGGAGCTGATGCGCTGCGGTTTGGCACCATGCGCAGCGCGCCCCTCGGCCAGGACGTGTTGTTCGACGAAAAGGACGTCGAGCTGGGTCGAAACTTCTGCAACAAACTGTGGAACGCATGCAGGTTCAGACAACTGCAGGCTGCTGACGCTCCTGCGACATCAACCGGACCTTGCGGAACAATCGATCCCAGCCTGCTTTCCAATGACGATCATTGGATACTCTTCCGGCTGGACCGGGCAATCCGAGAAATCAACGCAGCTTTTGATGAGTACAGATTCAGCGAGGTTACCACAACCCTCTACCGATTTTTCTGGAGCGAGTTCTGTGACTGGTACATCGAAGCGAGCAAGTCCGCTCTTTACGGCTCTGATCCGGCTCGCAAAGCCAACGCCATTGCGGTGATGGATTTTGTACTGAGCCGCGCGTTGCGGCTGCTTCATCCTTTCCTTCCATTCGTCACAGAAGAACTGTGGCATGGCCTCGGCTTCAATCTCGAGTTCCCGCGCGACCGCGGTGGATTGACAATCATGACCGCTCCGTGGCCGGAGCCGTTCACGCAATCGGAAATCAATCGCCTTGGCCTCAACGTCTCCGCAGCAAACTCTGCGGAAGCCAAGTACGAACTGGTCGGAATGGGCCGGGATTTGAGGCGGCAATTCAACATCCCCGCCAACAAGAAATTGAAGTTCGTTCTCAAGCCTGCATCTGAACTCTCGGCCTCTGATCTTGATGTGATGCGGTTTCTGTTGAACGCCGAATCGGTGACTACTGACTCATCGTACTTGCCTGCAAAGGGCACGCCGATGGCGGCCAATGCGTTTGGTGAAATCTACTTACCACTTGCAGGCGCAATCGATGTCGCAGCAGAAAAAGCGCGACTCGAAAAAGAATTGGCCAAAGCACGAACCGAGATCGAGCGCATCGAGTCCAAGTTGATGCAAGCCAAACAAACACAAAAAGTCCCGCCCCATGTGATTCAGGAACAACAACGCCGGCTCGATGAATGGAAAGCACGCGAAAAGCGCTTCGTAACCGCACTGGAGGAATTGTCGCGTTGAGCAAACGCTCGAAATTCTTCAATCGACAGTGCGTTCTCGAACTCGAGGTCGGTCGGTCTGCCACAGAAGCCTTTCCGCAAGGTCGCCCGGTTCGAGCATTGACAGGCCGCATGCGTTCGCTCCGGAAAGACTTCAAATGCGGGGGCTTGGCCACAGATTTGCCGGCAAAAAAAACTTGAAAAACGTTGCGATTTCCGGTTGACAATCTCTCGAAATACACGTAAAAGCTAAACATCTTTCGGACAGATTGGAGAACGTGTGGAATGGGGCGTAAGTGCGCGCACCCACTAAACAGAACGAAGATTTATGAATAAGCTGATAACGTGTGCCAGTGTTGCAGCGGTCGGGGCAGCCGCATTACAAGCTCAATCCGTTGAAGGATCCGCCATCACCAAACCGTGGAGTGTCTCGGCCAAGTTGCGTGGGTTCTACGACGACAACTACGCCACAACCCCCAAGGATCCGTTCCCCGGATCGCCCGGCAAGCAAAGCAGTTGGGGGTTCAATGTCGCACCAACGGTCTCACTCAATGTGTTGCGCGACATAACCACCATCAGCGTAGAATACACTTACGACCTCCGCTGGTACGAAGCCCGGACAGATAATGAAATCGACCAGACACACAAGGCCGACCTCAACATCGGCCACATGTTCTCTGATCGGTTCAGGGTCGATCTCACCGACTCGTTCGTTTACTCGGACGAGCCGAGCGTGATCGCCGAAAACAAGGGGTTCTACAATACTTATTACCGAACCAAAAACAACAACCTCCGCAATTACGCCGGCATCGCTTTCACTGGCAGCTTGACGGAGCAACTCGGAACCCGAATCGGGTATTCGAACGGATACTACGATTACGATGAAACAGGCCCCGGCAGCCGCTCCGCGCTGTTGGACCGCCTCGAACACCTCATTTCCGCCGACCTGCGCTGGACGTTCCAAACAACCACTGTTGGCTTGCTCGGATACCAGTTCGGTATTGTTGACTATACTAGCGATGATCTGCTGACCAATCCGGCATGGTATCCCGTTGGCACGGTCATCCCGAAAGCAGAGGTCAGAAACCAGCAATCTCACTACATTTTCGTCGGGGGTGACCACAAGTTCACTCCTGAGTTTGGTTTCTCAGCCCGCGCTGGCGTTCAAATAGCCGATTATCCTGACGCGGTTGATGGCATGGAAGATAACCTCGTCGTTCCGTATGTGGACGCCGCGCTCACTTACAATTACGCCGACGGCTGCCGTGTCCAGGTCGGCGTGAAGAACGAGTTGACTGCGACTGACATTGCTTTGCCGTACGTTGGGACCGCGACAATTGAACCGGCAACCAGTTCGCAACTCGCCACCAGCGTTTACGGCGCGATTATCCACAAGATCACGCCCAAACTCCGTGGCATGGTCCGCGCTGGATGGCAACACGGATCTTTCCAGGGCGGCTATTTCGACGGCGAGTCTGACGATTATTTCGCCTTGGACATCAACGCCACTTACAACTTCAATCAGTATGTCGGCGCTGAAGTCGGATACGCATACGATACTTTGTCCACCGATCTCCCGTACCGCGAGTTTGACAGAAACCGGGTTTACTTTGGCATAATTGCGAAGTATTGATCATTTGACCTGAACCAAATACGGGGAGGCTGGAATCCGCGTCTAGCCTCCCTTTTTGTTCACCATGGAAAACGCCAAAACAACTGTTCCAACACAAACGGCTGCGCCCGAGAGCCAACTCCATTTCCTTGATTACTGGAGGATAATCCGCATACGCAAGACCATCATCCTTGCTGTGTTCCTGTTGGTCCTCCTCACAACAACTGCCGTGACCTTTGTCCTGCCCGAGTCGTACATGAGCACGGCAAAGATCGCCATCGAAAAGGAAGCCACTGACATCGAACCGCTCGGACGTAGCCAGTCCTCGCTTCAGTACGACCCCTACTTCGTCAACACCGAGTTCGAGAAAATTCAGTCCAAATCGGTCCTGTACCCCGTTATCACCAACCTCAACTTGACGAAGATCTACGCAGACCCGGATCATTATGGGGATAAGTCCCAGGGCTCGAACGCCCCCCCTTACGATTTGCAGGAAACTTACAAGATACTCCGGCGCAACCTCGATGTCCGCCTGTCGCGTAACACAAGTCTCATCGAAATCCGCGCCTATGACCGAAAAAGAGAAATCGCTGCCGCCATAGCCAACGCAGTCGCCGAGCATTACAAAGAATGGCGGCTTTCGGACAAGACAGAGAATTCCAAGAGAGGAATTCAAGTGCTTACCAACAAGTTGGAGGATATCAACGAAGAGGTAAAGAAAGCTCAGGCACGCGTTGACGAACTGAGGTCAAAGTACAATATCGCCGATTCCGCGGCTGAAACGCCCGTTTATCAGGTGTCTCTCGAACGCGAAAAGGTCAGCGCTCTTGCCGTCGAGCTAACACGCGCAGAGGCTGAATATGTATTCTACAAAACCAAACTCGACGAATTGGCAAGGTTAAGCCGCCTCGACTTGCGCAAAGCCGTCCTCACCGCCATGCCAACCGAGCAACAGCTTCCTCAACTGCTCAGCGAGTTGGCCCTTGCGGAACAAACGCTGGCACAGCGCCGGGTTGATTATTCATCCGAACACCCGGATGTGAAACGGGCTGCAGCTCTGCTCGAGCAGGTTAACAAGCAAATTGAGGACCGATTGGATGGTATCCTCTCAGGCCTCACCAATCAGGTGGTATCTCTGAAGGCTAGAAGAGACCAACTCCAAAGAGCCGTCGAAGAAGCCAAGAGGCAGGTGACCGAGGAAGCCCAGAAATCAGGCGAGTACTTCCTCGCAAAACGTGAACTCGAGAACAAGCAGAAGATACGCGATGCCATTCTGTTGCGCACCTTGCAGGAAGAAGTGGACATGGCCCTGCCAAAGCTCTCAATGGTTCAAGTGGTTGAAGCCGCTGAGCCGGCCAAACGCCCTGTTCGACCCAACATTGTGCTCAATATAGTGCTCGGGGCAATCGTCGGATTGGTCATGGGTGTTGGACTCGCGTTCTTTATTGAATACCTCGATACGAGCGTCAAGACGATCGACGACGTCGAGCGCGCGCTTCAAAGCCCCGTTCTCGGTGTCATACCTCAGAACATCGGCAATATCTTGAAAGAAGGGCCGGACAGCCCGCACGCGGAAGCTTACAGAGTGCTGCGAACCAACATCTTGTTCTCCCGTAAGAACCCGTCAGCCAACGCACTCACCGCAGTAAGCGGCGGTGCCGGCGAAGGCAAGTCAACCACTATTTTCAATCTTGCCGCTGTTTTCGCCCAGAACGGACAGCGGGTGTTGATAGTTGACTCAGACCTGCGGCGGCCGAGCTTGCACAAGTTCCTCGGAGTTTCCAACAGCATCGGTCTTACCAACTACCTTCTGAAACAAAACACCCTCGAGGAAGTGATCCAGACAACTTCGCATCCGAACCTCGATTTTCTCCCGAGCGGCAAACTGCCCAGCAGCGCCCTTGGCATATTAAACTCGGCCCGGATGAAGGAGTTCATCGACGATGTGAAACGCCGCTACGACTTTGTGTTTTTTGATTCGCCGCCAATCATGGGCGTCAGCGATGCCTCAATCATTGCCAGTTTGGTTGATCTTTCGATCCTTGTCGTTCAGTACAGAAAGTATCCACAGGCAATGACTCTTCGTGCAAAGCAGATGGTTGAGAAGGTCGGCGGCACAATGCTCGGAGTCGTCCTGAATAACATCAACATCTCCCAGGATTCGTACTACTATTACTACAGCGGATACTACTATGACTATTACTCGAAGTACGATTACGACGAGTACAAACACCATGACGAGTCCGATGCCGAGAAGCAAGCCTCGGAAAAGGCTGCCAGTGCTGATTTGAAACCAAAATACTGATTGTCCTTTCCGCATTTGCTGTTCAGGATTTCAGGGTTATGAGCAATTCGTTGCGGTTCGCATTGGGTTTCGTGGGCGGCACGGTGTTGTTGGCCAGTGCCTTGTTGCTTTGCGGATGTTCAACACCTACGGGCGGCGGAGATACAAATACAAGGGCGCCTCGTTACACCCCACCAACAGGGGCCTCTCAGACTGCCGGGACAGATTATTCCCCACACTCGAGTCCGGATATCATTCGCGTGGGCGACAAACTGACGATACGGCTCACCGACATCCCAAACCCGCCGGACCCGATTGATGTCCGCGTCCGCGAAGATGGCACTGTCTCGCTCATTCTGGGCGTGCAGATTCAGGCCGCGGGCAAGAAAGCCGGTGAGCTCGAAACCGAGATCCACCGGCAATACGTCCCCAAGTACTTCCAGCGCCTCACGGTAAATGTCAAATGCGAAGAACGCGTGTTTTACGTGGACGGCGAAGTGCGCAAGCCCGACCGCTACATTTACACCGGGGAAATGACAGTGCTCAAGGCGATCAGTACCGCCGGAGGATTCACCGAGTTTGCCAAGAAAAACAGAGTCGAAGTCACCCGCGCCAACGGCGGCAAACCTCTCGTCGTAGATTGCGTCAAGGCGCTTCGAAACCCCAAACTCGATATTCCAATTTATCCGGGTGACCGGATCTTCGTTCACAAGCGGATTTGGCTCTGATGGTGCTTTTGGAAGTCCTTTCCGGGCCGACGATAAAAAAGGCATTTGCCGCCTCAAAGTTCCCGTTCCTGATAGGTCGTTCGCCTGAGTCTGACTTGCGGCTCGAGGCGGAAGGCGTCTGGCCCGAACACGCGCGTGTTGAATTTGATCGTTCCGAAGGCTTCACCGTGGCTGCCGCGCCCGACGCTTTGCTTATCGTAAATGGAACGCAGATCCAGCGCACAAGGTTGCGCAAAGGTGATGTACTCGAAATCGGAGCAGTCAAGTTGCGATTCGAGTTTGCTCCGGTTTCCCAGCGGGGACTGAGGTTGCGCGAACTGAGCTGCTGGTTATTGATTGCGGTGCTGTTTCTTGCGCAGATGTCGGTAATGTACTGGCTGGCACGATGACGGTTTGCAGGGGAGGTCGCCTCTTGCTGTTCCCGCACGCCTGTTCATTCTGAACCGGGGCTTCGCTGATTAATGTCTGAAATGCCGTTCGCCCGTGAAGACCATGGCCATGCCGCGATCATTCGCCGCGGCTATTACCTCGTTGTCGCGCACTGACCCGCCTGGTTGAATTGCGGCAGTGGCACCAGCGTCGGCTGCCGCAACCAGGCCGTCCGGGAACGGAAAGAATGCATCGCTGCAAACCGCGCTGCCCTTGAGAGACAGACCGGCTTCTTCGGCCTTGCGAACGGCTATGCGGCTGGAGTCGATCCTGCTCATTTGCCCCGCGCCAATCCCGAGGGTCCGATCGACCTGTGCATAGACTATCGCGTTTGATTTCACGTGCTTTACAACGCGCCAACCGAACAACATTGCCTGCCACTCTTGCTCGGTCGGCTGGCGTTTTGTTACCACGCGCATTTCCTCGCGGCGAACCGTGCGCCGGTCCACCTGCTGCCAGAGATACGATTCTGCGCCCACGCTTCGGATTTCCCAATGCTGGGGACTCGAAGCCGGACGTCGCCGAACTTCGACGAGGCGAAGGTTCTTTTTCCTTTCGAGGATGGTCAACGCTTCCGGAGTGAACGCAGGCGCAACAATCACCTCGCTGAAAATATCCGCAATCGCTTTTGCACATTCCCCGTCAAGCGGACGGTTGACACCGATTATTCCGCCGAAAGGAGCCTGTTGGTCGGTTGCGAATGCTTTCCCCCATGCTTCTGCGAGCGTTTCGCCCTGGCCAACGCCGCATGGATTTGTGTGTTTCAGGATCGCCAGTGTTGGCCTGTCGTCGGCAAATTCTTCGAGGAGCGCCGCTGCGGCAGTCAGATCGAGAATGTTGTTGTACGACAGCTCTTTTCCTTTCAACTGCCGGTAGTAATCCTTGAACTTTCCGTACAATGCGGCCGCCTGATGGGGATTCTCGCCGTATCGGAGCGGTTGAGCCAGCTCGGCTTCCACGACAAGTTTCGGCGGCCATGCGTGTGGTTGATCTGCTGTCTGAGTTTCGCCTGCTGTGCAAACGCCGGAGAGATACTTGCTGATCGCAGCGTCGTAGGCAGAAGTGCGTGCAAATGCCTTGGCAGCCAGCCGCCTGCGCAGCGCCAGCGATGTGGTTCCTGTTGCAAGGATTTCGTCTGCAACCACGGCGTAGTCTGCCGGGTCTGTGACAACCGTCACGTGCTCGTGGTTTTTGGAAGCGCTGCGAATCATGGACGGACCGCCGATGTCAATGTTCTCAATCGCTTCGGCCAAGGTTGTGCCAGGACGCGCTACCGTGGCTTCGAATGGGTACAGATTGACGACGACCATGTCGATTGGGACTATGCCATGGCGCTGAGCAGCCGCTTCGTGCTCGGGATTGCCCCGCAGGTAAAGCAACCCCCCATGCACCTTAGGGTGCAGTGTCTTCACTCTGCCATCCAACATCTCAGGCCAGCCGGTGAACTCGCTCAATTCGATCACCGGAATGCCCGCTTCTCGCAACGCCCGCGCTGTTCCGCCGGTGCTCAAAAGCTCGATCCCGGCCTGTTGCAGAATTTTGGCAAATGGAACCAGACCCGTTTTGTCGAAAACCGAGAGAATTGCTCGCTTCATCTTTGACATAACCTGTCGCCAGCAAGGTTCACGCACCCAACCGGGCGCCGTCAACGCCAAATCGAACTTCGAGCCTGGCACAAAGCCGGGCTCAGTAATACCGGGCTCTTAGTCGGGATCCATTCTCAACTTCAATGTCCGCGTTATTGCCCACATGAAACTGCAACTGGCGCCATGGTTCGTCTGGATTGCCCGGGCCAGCGGTATCGGAGGCGGACCAAATATCGTGTCTGTCCCTCCATTTGCTTCACTGGGCTTCTTATGACGCGATAAGGGGACAGACACAATGCCCGGTAAACCGATCAAGAACGTCTAACGCCCAACGTTCAACTCTCAACTTTCAACAGGGTGACCGAAAGGGCGCATGCTGGACCGAATATGGGGACAGACACGATGTGTATTGGTGCGGGACCTCGTTGACACTGTGGTTCGACCCTTGATTCCCAGCCCGACTTGTGGCATGTTACGGCCAAATACGGTGACAGGCACGGTATTTGGG
>Ga0315298_1001351_pt1 | contig 45444 bp, 28 predicted proteins | sample WHS_1_MG_FD_203077 | JGI IMG/M metagenome (GOLD analysis project Ga0315298, IMG submission 203077) | Extremophilic microbial mat communities from Washburn Hot Springs, YNP, Wyoming, USA - WHS_1_MG | ecosystem: Environmental > Aquatic > Thermal springs > Hot (42-90C) | place: USA: Wyoming...
TCCCGGCTCGGCCTCGAGGATGAGGGCCGCGACCCCGGCCACGGCGGGTGTGGCGCTGGAGGTGCCGCTGGCCACGAGCCATCCGTCGGCGGCTCCGGTGCCGTCGCCGTCCGGGAAACTGGCTCCCCCCGCTGAGAACTCGGCGTCCAGTTCCGAGCCCTCCTGGGTCGGCATGGCGATGTAGATGCCCATGGGCATCCGGCCGGTGAGGCCCGAGACGTCCGGGCAAAAGCGGCCCGGCTCGTCGGCGTTGGTGCCCGAGGAGGCGTAACTGGAGGCCTCCAGGCGGCCGCGCTCGTCCACGTACACTCCGCCGACCGAGACCACCTCGGGCATCGACCCCGGCCAGGAGGCCCCGCCCGGCCCGTTGCCCGCGGCGAAACAGACGACGATGCCGTGGGCGACCGCGTCGACAATCTCGTCGTGGAGGTCGCGGTCGAAGCCGTAGGTCCCCCACGAGCAGGAGATGACGTGCGGCTCGGCGGTACGGGCCCTCTGGAAGGCCGCCGCCGCGTCCCGGTCGAGCTTGACGCCGATGAAGCAGGCGCCGGGAGCCACGGCCATAGCGTTGGTGATGATACCGGTGCCGTGCCCGACCTCGTCGTCCTCCGGGTGGTTGTCGCCTACGGTGGCGACGGAAAAACCGTGCTTGGCGAACCAGGGGTGCGGTCGGAAACCGGTGTCGATGATGCACACCCGGACCCCCGCCCCGGTGAAGCCGTGGTCGTGGGCGGCGCGGGCGTCCATCAGGCGGGCGACGTCGTCCGGGACCTCGAGATGGTAGTAGGGGAGGATGGGAGGGTCCGGACGCGGGCCGCGGCGGCCGGCCGGGGCTGTCGCGGCCCGCGTTGAGGCGCCGGGTCCTGAGGCGGCCGGTCCCGGGGCGCCGGGTCCCGAGGCGGCGGGTCCCGAGACGGCCGGTCGGCCGTGGGGCTGGGGAGAGCGGGTCGAAGCCGGGCCGAAGTAGCGGATGCGCGGAGCCGCACGGACGTGGTCGACCAACTCGTCCAGGTCCCGCGGAAGGATGGGCCGAAGGACGGCTTCGGGCGGCCGCCGGGGCCCGGAGAGGAGGAAGTTCGCGAACATCCGCCCCGCGAGCTCGGTGGGCCCGGCCACGGCGACGCCGAGGCGGGACTTGCCGGTGACGGTGAAACCCTCGGCCGCGAGGCGGCGCGCCACCTCCTCGACCACGTCGAGAGGGGCGTGATACTCTTTCACGTCAGCGGTCGTCAGCCGCCGCGGACGCGGCTTGCCGGGAGCGGGCCGCAGCGCTACGTAGGCGTGAGTGGATGCCGCGTGAGTCGATGCCGTAGGTCATCACTCCTTAGTCGGTAGTCGGTCGTTGGCCGACCGGTCGCCGCCGGTCGGTTCGTCGCCCTGGAAGAGCCTCACCCCCCCGGTCAGAGTGACCCGCTCCACGTAAGGGCGCAGGCAGGCGGGTAAGGAAAAGGCCGGCCCGGGCTTTCCCTCGGTCCCGCCGTCGGTCTTCGCTCCGGTCCCGCCATCGGTCTTCCCCCCGGTCCCGCCGCCGAAGACCCGCTCGAATAAAGCGCGGGGGCCGGCGAAACCGACCCCCAGCGGCCCTTTCCCGGTGACCTCGAAGCCCAGGTCCACGAGCAGCCCTGCGACGAGCTCCACCGTCTCGGGGGAGGCGTAGTATTCGGCGACGTTGGCGGTCGTGACCTCGGCGTCGGGCGCCAGGCGCGACCTGCCGCTCGCGGAACGGAGGGCGGCCACGGCGGACACGCGGTCTTCCGCTCCCCGCCTGCGCGGCAAGTCGCCCACATCCTTTCCTGACCCAGGCCTTGGGCTCTCTTCTTGGAGAGGAAGCAGTTTCCTGCCAGAACACCCCAACCGGCGGCCCGCTCCCGGTCGCGCCCCCGGCCCGCTCCCGGTCGCACCCCCGGCCCGCTCCCGGTCGCGCCCCCGACCTGCTCTCTGGGAAGACTTTCGGCTCGGGTGGAACCGGGGCGGCTCGGGAAGGCGGCTCGGGAGGGCGGCTTGGACGGGAATTGTGGCCACTCGGATAGGAACCCGGGAGGAAGCGGAGTATAATGTCGGGTGAGCACAAAGATGTGCACCATCGTCGGGATGGCCCCCGGCCTTCGCCGCGGGTCTTCCGGCGCGACGGGAGAGGGTCCGACTGATGGCTAAGGTCGCGGAGATTGACCGAGAGGACGAGCGGCGTGAACTGGACGCGGAGAATCAGCGGGAGCGGCAATTGAGCCTCGCCGATTTCTACAGCCTGCCCGACCCCGATATCTTCGCCAAGACGCGGGCGCTCTACGAGTACGCCCAGAGCCAGAAGAAGATAGGCCACTACGCCTACCGGCGGACCCTGCTTGCGGCCAGCGACCACCGGGTGGTCATCCGGGACGAGGCGACGGGTAAACCGCGCGAGATGATCATGATGGCTTCCAACAACTACCTCGGCCTGGTGACGCACCCGAAGGTGGTCCAGGCCGGCATCGAGGCCTACGAGAAATGGGGCGCCGGGGCGGGCAGCGTCTCGCTCCTGGCCGGCACGCTCGACATCCACCGCGAACTCGAGCGGAAACTCGCCGCCTTCAAGGGCTGCGAGGACTGCATCGTCTTCCCGGCCGGCTGGTCGTCGAACGTGGGCGTCATCTCCGGACTGGCCCGGGAAGGCGACCTCATCCTTAACGACATCTTGAACCACGCCAGCATCGTCGACGGGTCGCGGCTATCGGGAGCCGAGGTCAAGACTTTCCCCCACAAGAACCTCGCCGCCCTGGAGCGGTATCTTGACCGTCTGTCGCCGAAGTTCCACGGGCGGCTGGTCATCGTCGACGGCGTCTTCAGCATGGACGGCGACATCGCCCCCCTGCCCGAGATGGTCGAAATCTGCCGTAAGTACGGAGCCCGTCTGATGATTGACGAGGCCCACGCCACGGGCGTCATCGGCGAGCACGGCCACGGCTCACCCGAGCATTTCCACCTGGAAGGGCGAATCGACATCGTCGCCGGCACGCTGTCGAAAGCTCTGGGCGGTGTGGGAGGGTTCGCTTGCTCCACGAAGGAGGTCGTGGAGTACCTGCGCTATTACTCACGCTCCTACATGTTCTCAACCGCCCTGCCGCCGGCGGTCACCGCTTCGCTCATCGCCGCCCTCGACGTCATCGACTCCGAGCCCGAGCTCCGGGAGCGGCTCTGGTGGAACATCCGCTATTTCCGCGAGGGCCTGACCTCACTCGGGTTCAACCTCGGGGAATCGGAGACCGCCATCTTCCCCATCATCATCGGCGACGACTGGAAGGTGAAGGAGATGACCCGGCTCCTGCACGAGGACGGGGTCTTCGTCAACGCCGTCTTCTACCCGGCGGTCGCCCGGCGTCTCTCGCGCATCCGGATGAGCCTCATGGCCACCCACACCAAGGAGGACCTGGACCAGACCATCGCCGCCTGTGCCAGGGCGGGTCGGAAGTTGGGCATCATCCGGTAGGGCGGAGACCGGACCGTCGGTTTCTTGCGGGTTCTTGCCGAACCGGCCGGCCGGTACCGGCCCAGCCGCCGGCCCGCGCGCAGGCAACCCGCGGCCGACAAGCTGCGGTTCCGGCCCTGAGCGCCTGGCGGACGCAGGAACAGCCCCGCTTCCCGCGGAATGAGCGCCGACGAGCCGGCGAAAAGCCCGGCATGAGGCGGAACCGGGTGCGACCGGCGACCGGGAGGCGGGGTGAAGGGCCGTCCGGCTGGCTGCCGTCCAGTTCGAACCTGCGCTTTTCCGAAAGAACGAGAACACCGCGGCCCTGCTCCGGCTGGCCGGAGAGGCCGCCGCGGCCGTGGGGCCGGGCGGTCTCGTCGTCCTGCCGGAAATGGCGACTACGGGCTACGTCTTCCGGGACCGCGAGGAGATAACGCCCTACGTGGAACCCGTCCCCGGTCCGACCACCCGGCTGTTCGGCCGTCTGGCGCGGGAGCGGGGGACGAGCCTCATCCTCGGGATGCCGGAGGTCGACCCGGCGACCGGCGCCTATTATAACTCCGCCGTTCTCATCGGTCCCGACGGCGGGGTGGCCGGTCTCTACCGTAAGACCCACTCCTTCTATTGTGATACGCGCTGGGCGGCCGAGGGCGACCTGGGCCTCCCCGTCTTCCGAGGCCCGTGGCCGGGACCGGTGGGCCTACTCATCTGCATGGACGCCGGCTTCATCGAGCCGGCCAGGGTGCTGGCCCTGCGCGGAGCCCGCGTCCTGGCCTTCCCGACGAACTGGCTGCGGGCGGCTCCCAGTCCCGAGTGGCGGGCCCGGGCCGCTGAGAACGGGGTTTATCTGGTGGCCGCCGACCGCTGGGGCGAGGAGCGAGGCACCCGCTTCGCCGGGGGTTCCTGCATCATCGGACCCCGCGGGCAAATCCTGGCCCGGCGGGACCGGGGCGACGGTGTGGTGGCGGCTGAGGCACCGCTTTCGGCATCGGTGGGCCCAACGGCCGAGGAGGGGCTCCTCGGGGAATCCGTCGCAGAGACCAAGACCATCGGCAGCCGTTCGGGCGGGCCTGGTTTCGGCGGCCTGGTCCGCCGCCGGCCGGAGCTGTACCACGACCTTCTGCGGCACTCGCACCTGTGGCCGGCACGCCTGGCTCACCCCGGGCTCGGCGAAGGCCGTTTCCGGGTGAGTGCCGGCGAGCCGGCGGCGGCGGGAAAGGGGCCGGGTGACGGAGCCGAGAGACCGGCCGGCGAGGGCCAGGTGGCGGTCCTGCCGCCCCGGCCTCTGCGCGACCTGTTGGACCGGGCGGCCCGCAGCGGCGCGTATCTCGCGGCGGCGGTCGGTCCGCGCGAGGAAGTGGTCCTGGCCGGGCCCGCCGGGTTGGTGGGACGCTACGTCTCGCCGCACCGTTTGCCGGCAGGGCGCGTGGCGGCAACGGATGAGGCAGCCCCGAGCGGCCCCGCGCGGGAGGACGGAGAGACAAAACCGTTCCGGGTCTTCGACCTGCCCTTCGCCCGGGTCGGCCTTCTGCATTCGCTGGACCTTCTCATACCGGAGGCGGCGCGCATCCTGGCCAAGCTCGGGGCCGACGTGGTTCTGGTCTCGGGCTCCTGGCCCGAGGACCTCGACGACCTCCGCTTCTTGTGGTCCGAACGGGCCCAGCCCAACGACATCGTCCTGGCGGTGGCCACCGACCGGGGCGGCGGAGTGTTCCGCGGCGGAGAAGAGCCGGCCGCCCTCGGGCCGGGGGAAGAATTAACCGTCGAAACGGGGCCCTGGACGTACACGCGGCGGAAGGATGTCCTCCGGCGACTACGGCCGGACCTTTATCTACCGCTGGTCGCCCCGGGGCCGGCTCCGGCGGCCGGGGCGACGGGGCCGGCCGGGCCGGGGGCGCGGTAACCCCAACTGAAAGGAGACCGACCACTTGACTGAGACCCAGCCCGCAACCAGCATCCGTCTCACCCGACGGGCCCGGGGCATCCAGCCCTCGGCCACCCTCGCCGTGGACGCCAGGGCCAAGGCCCTGGCCGCCGCGGGGAAAGACGTGGTCAACTTCGGCGTCGGCGAGCCCGACTTCCCGACCCCGCCGGCCGCCACCCAGGCCGCCCTCGAGGCCATCAGGGACGGCTTCACCAAGTACACCCCGGCCGCGGGTATCGGAGCGCTGCGGCAGGCCGTGGCCGACAAGCTCCTCCGGGACAACGGTCTGGAGTACACGCCGGAAGAAATCGTGGTGTCCGCCGGCGCCAAGCAATCGCTCTACAACGCTTTCCAGGTCCTGTGCGAGGAGGGCGACGAGGTCCTTATCCCGTCCCCCTACTGGGTCACCTACCCCGAACAGGTTCGGTTGTGCGGCGGGGTCCCGGTCTTCGTGGAGACCGACGAGCGGGCCGGTTACCGGCTCGACGCGGCCGCCCTGGAGGCCAAGGTGACGCCGCGGACCCGCCTTCTCGTCCTTAACAGTCCCTCCAACCCCACCGGGGCGGTCTACCCGCGGGAGACCCTGGAGGCCGTGGCCGAGTTCGTGCTCCGGCATGACCTCTGGCTTATTTCCGACGAGGTCTACGAGAAGCTCGTCTACCACGGGGCCCGGCACGTGAGCCCGGCTTCGCTGTCGCCGGAGCTCAAAGGCCGCACGGTGGTCGTGAACGGAGTCTCCAAGGCTTACGCCATGACCGGCTGGCGCATCGGCTTCGCCGCCGCCCCGCTTCCGGTGGCCGGAGCCATGGCCGACCTGCAGGGGCACGTTACCTCCAACCCCAACTCCATCGCTCAGAAGGCGGCGCTCGGAGCCCTGCGAGGGGACGCCGGGGCCGCCGCCGCGATGGTGGCCGAGTTCGAGAGAAGGCGCGACTACATGGTCGGCCGCCTCAAGGCCATGCCGGCCTTCCGGACGCCGGAGCCCGAGGGGGCCTTTTACGTTTTTCCGACGCTGGGCGACATCGTCGGCCGGGAGGTCGGGGGCCGCCTCATCCGGGACGGCGGGGATCTGGCCCTGGCTCTTCTGGAGTCGGCGGGCGTGGCGGTGGTTCCCGGCGCCGCTTTCGGGCGGCCCGACGCCGTCCGTTTCTCCTACGCCACCTCGATGGACAATATCGTCAAAGGATTGGATAGAGTCGAGAGGGCGCTGGCGGCGGCGCGGTAGCCGGCGGCCCGGCACCGGGGGTGGGAAGATGGATGAGCCGCGGGGGAGGGTTCCGCGTGGGAGGGCGTCGGCCGGGGGGGTGGGCCGGCCTGACCCGGACGACGGCGACCGGCAAAGGGTCCTGCGGGAGATAAGGCGCCGGAAAATCGCCGTCGTGGGGCTGGGGGTGTCGAACCAGGCCTTGCTCCGTTTCCTGATCGCTCAGGGTGCCAGGCGTATCGCCGCGGGGGACGCCAAGACGGCCGAGGCGCTCGGCCCGGCCGCCGAACGACTGGCCGCCCTGCCCGTCGACCTCCGGCTCGGCCCCGGCTACCTCAGCGTTCTCGACGACGCGGAGCTGGTCTATCTCACCCCCGGTATTCGCAAGGACCTGCCCGAAATCGCCGCGGCCCGGGCCCGCGGCGCGCGGGTGAGCTCCGAGATAGGCCTGCTCCTGGAGCTGTGCCGCGCCCGGACAGTCGGAGTGACGGCGAGCGCCGGCAAGACGACGACGACGACTCTGGTCGGGGACATGCTGGCCCGTTCCGGTCGGAAGGTCTTCGTCGGCGGCAACATCGGGACGCCGCTCATCGAGCGGGCCCTCGAGTTCAGACCCGACGAGACGGTGGTGCTCGAGCTTTCGAGCTTCCAGCTGCAGCTCGTTGATCGGAGCCCCAATGTCGGAGCGGTCCTCAACGTGGCTCCCAACCACCTCGACGTGCACCGTGACATGGACGAGTACGTGGCCGCGAAAAAGGGCATCTACCGCTACCAGCGGCCGGGGGACTGGTGCGTCTTCGGCGCCGACAACGCCGAGACTCTGGCCATGGCCAGGGAGAAGGCCCGGCAGGCCCAGGCGGCCGAGGCGTCCCCGGCCGGCGGGTCGGCGTCCGGGGTGGCCGCGCCGGCGTCCGGGGTGGCCCTTTTCGGCAAGGGGGAGCCCCCTTCCCGTCTGGAAGGGGCCGAGGTCGCCGCCCGCGGCTGGGTGGACGGCGACCGGCTGGTGCTCTCCCTTCCGGACCGCCCTGCGCCCGTGACCCTCTGCGGGGTCGGAGAGGTCAGGCTCCGCGGGGAGCATAACCTCCTCAACCTCCTCGCGGCCTCGCTCGCGACGCTCCTGGCCGGCGGGCGGCTCGAGGCCTGCGCCCAAGTCGCCTCGACCTTCACCGGCCTGGAACACCGCCTCGAGCCGGTCGGCGAGGTGGATGGCGTGACCTTCGTCAACGACTCCATCGCCACGGCTCCCGACCGCACCGAGGTGGCCCTGGCCGCCTTCCCGCCGCCCATTCACCTCATCCTCGGCGGTTACGACAAGAAGATTCCGTTCGAGGGGCTGGGGGAGATGGTCGTTCGCTCGGGCAAGGTCCGCAAGGTCGTCCTCTGCGGCCAGACGGCGCCGAAAATCAGACGGGCCCTCGAACAGGCCCTCGCGCGGACGATGAGCGAGCGCCGCCGGGAAGGGCGGAGAGGAGTAGAGATAGAGATAGAGGAAGCGGCCACCCTGGAGGAGGCGGTCCGCGAGGCCTTCACCGGCGCCGTTCCCGGGACGACCGTCCTTCTTTCGCCCGCCTGCGCCAGTTTCGACATGTTCCGCAACTACGAGGCCCGCGGCCGGGCCTTCAAGGAAGCGGTGCGGACGCTTATCTCCCGCGCGGGCCGGTAGCGGCCGTCGGAGCCGTAGCGGCCGCCGGAGCCGTAGCGGCCGCCGGAGCCGTAGCGGCCGCCGGAGCCGGTAGCGGCCGCCCGGGCCGGTAGCGGCCGACCCGTGACCCGGGAGGGAGGACCTCCCCGGCCGGGCCAAGAATCTGCCCCCGCAGGGTCCCCTTGTTCGAGGTGCCGGGAGGTCGCGCCGTCCCCGCCGACGGCGGCCGGCGTTCCGCCCGGGATGCTCGCGGGGATGTTCGCGGGAAGGAAGATTCTGTTTTTGCGGCAGTTCGTCCATCTCCACGTCCACACCGAATACAGCCTGCTCGACGGGGCCGCCCGCATCGGGCCGCTGGCCGCCAAGGCCGCGGCCATGGGAATGCCCGCCCTGGCCGTCACCGACCACGGGGTGATGTACGGGGTCGTCGACTTCTACAAGGTCTGCCGCGCCGCCGGAGTGAAGCCCATCATCGGGTGCGAGGTCTACGTGGCCCGGCGCACCCGCCACGACCGCACGCCGCGCGTCGACGACGACTCCTTCCACCTGACCCTGCTCGCAACCAGCGAGGAGGGCTACCGGAACCTCATCAAGCTCTGTTCCTTGGCCCACCTCGAGGGTTTTTACTACAAACCCCGCGTGGACCACGAGCTGCTGGCCGCCTCGAGCCGCGGCCTCATCGCCCTTTCGGGCTGTCTGTCGGGTGAACTGGCCGAGTATCTCGCCCGCGACCAGCCCGAGCTGGCCCGCCGGACCGCCGCCTTCTACCGCGATGTCTTCGGCCCGGAGAACTTCTTCATCGAGCTGCAGGACCAGGGGCTCGCCGGGCAGCGGCAGGTCAATACCCGGCTTGTGGCTTTGGCCCGCGAACTCGGCCTGGGCCTGGTGGCCACCAACGACGCGCACTACATCGAGCAGGCCGACGCCGAGGCTCACGACATCCTGCTCTGCATCCAGACGGCCAGCTCCATCAACGACCCCAACCGTCTGCGTTTCGGGACGACCGAGTTCTATCTCAAGTCGGCCGAGGAGATGTGGGCGCGCTTCGGCGAGCTGCCGGAGACCTTCACCAACACCCTGGCCATCGCCGAACGGTGCGAGTTCGACTTCGACTTCGGCCGGGTGCACCTGCCGAAAGCGCCCGTGCCCGAGGGCTACGACGACGACGCCTTCCTGGCCAAGCTCTGCCGGGAAGGTCTGGAGCGCCGCTACCCCGATGTGTCGCCCGCCGAGCGGGCCAGGCTCGAGGCCCGCCTTGAGGAGGAACTGGCCGTCATCCGGAAACTTGGCTTCGCCGGGTACTTTCTCATCGTTTGGGATTTCATCGATTTCGCCCGCCGCTCGGGCATCCCCGTGGGACCCGGGCGCGGTTCGGTCACGGGCAGTCTGGCCGCCTACTGCCTTGGCATCACCAACATCGACCCCATTCGCCACCGCCTCATCTTCGAAAGGTTCCTGAACCCGTACCGCACCGAGTTTCCGGACATCGACATCGACTTCAGCGACACGCGGCGGGGCGAGGTCATCGATTACGTCACCCGACGCTACGGAGAGGACCGGGTGGCCCAAATCATCACCTTCGGGACCATGGCCGCGCGGGCCGCTATCCGCGACGTCGGCCGGGCCCTGGAGATGACCTTCGGCGAGGTCGACCGCATCGCCAAGCTGGTCCCGTTCGGGCCCGGGGTGACTCTGGAAAGAGCCCTGGCCGAAAGTCCGGAACTCGCCCAGGCGGTCGAGGCCGACGCCCGCGTCCGGCGGGTCATCGAGCTGGCCCGTAAGGTCGAGGGGCTGCCGCGCCACGCTTCGGTCCACGCCGCCGGCGTGGTCATCGCCGCGCGCCCGCTCATCGAGCTCGTCCCGCTGCAGCGCACGCCCGAAGGCCAGGTCGTCACCCAGTTCCCGATGGACGTCCTCGCCCAGCTCGGCCTGCTCAAGATGGACTTTTTGGGCCTCAGGACTCTGTCGGTCATCGAGGCGGCTCTGGACAACATCCGCGAGACCACGGGCCAAAGCATCGACCTCGACCGCATCCCTCTCGACGACCCGGCCGTCTTCGACATGCTCTCGCGCGGGAATACAGCCGGCGTGTTCCAGTTTGAAACTTCGGGCCTGACGGACCTCCTGCGCCGCCTTAAGCCGGTGGTCTTCGAGGACCTCGTCGCGGCCGTGGCGCTGTTCCGGCCGGGCCCGATGGCCATGCTCGATGATTTCATCGAGGGCCGCCACGGTCGGAAACCCATCGTCTACCCTCACCCCTCGCTCGAGGGGGTCCTCGGAGAGACTTACGGGGTGATGATCTACCAGGAGCAGGTCATGCAGGTCGCCGGCCTGCTGGCCGGCTACTCGATGGGGGAGGCCGACCTTCTGAGGGTGGCCTTCAAGAAGAAAAGCCCCGAAGTCATGGCCCAGCAGGAGCAGAAGTTCATCGAGGGGGCCATGAGGAACGGGGTGAGCCGCGAGACGGCGACCGAGGTCTTCAACATGGTCTTCCGCTTCTCCGGCTACGGTTTCAACAAATCGCACTCGGCCCCCTACGCCCTGGTGGCCTACCAGACCGCCTGGCTGAAGGCCCACTATCCGGTGGAGTTCATGGCCGCCAGCCTCACCAGCGTGATGGACTCAACCGACCGGGTGGCGTTCTACGTCGAGGAATGCCGCAAGATGGGGATAGAGGTCCTTCCCCCGGACATAAACGCCAGCCGGGCCCGCTTCACCGTGCACGACGGCAAAATCCGCTTCGGGCTCAACGCCATCAAGAACCTCGGGGCCGGGGCCATCGAGAGTATCGAAGCCGCCCGGAGGGAAGGCGGGCCCTTCCGCAGCCTCTTCGACTTCTGCCGGCGCGTCGACACGCGCCTTCTGAACAAGCGGGCCATCGAGAGTCTCATCAAGGCCGGCGCCTTCGACTCGCTCGGCGGCCACCGCGGTCAGTACCTTCTGGCTCTGGACCGCGACCTCGACGCCGCCCAGCGCCAGCAGAAACTCGAAAGGGAGGGTCAGCTGTCGCTCTTCGGTTTCGGAGCTCCGACGGCGGCGGGGGCGGCGGGGACCGGCCCGTCGGGTGGGCCCACCGACGGAGCGGACGGGCGGGGCGGCTTCGCCGACGAGGTCTCGCCGCCTCTTCCGCCCTGCGACCCGCTGCCGCGGGCGTCAATCCTCGCCATGGAGAAGGAGATTCTGGGGCTTTACGTGAGCGGTCACCCGCTGGCCGAGTACCAAAGCCGCTTCGAGGAGATGGGCCTCACCAGCGCCCTGCACCTCCGGGAGAAGACCGACGGCGAGGCCGTCGTTGTCGGGGGCATGGTAACGGGGGTGCGGAAGATAATCGACAAGAAGGGTCACCAGATGGCCTTCGTCACCCTGGAGGACCTGACCGGTCCGCTCGAGGTCATCGTCTTCGCCGGGGTCTACGAACGCTTCGGCGGTCAGCTCCAGCCCGACGCCGTCGTCGCCGTGTCGGGACGCGTCAGCTTCAAGGACGAGGACCAGGACCCGAAGGTGCTCGCCGATTCGGTCGAACCCCTGGCCGTGGCGAAGGCCGAAGCCGTCCATATCGATATCCCGCCCGAGCTCGAGAACCCCGAAACGCTGCAAAGACTCAAGGCCGTCCTCGAGATGAACCCAGGCGGCTCACCCGTCTATCTGCGCTTTATGTCCTGCGGTCAAGTCGTGCTGACCGACAAGGAGTGCTGGGTCAGACCCGACCCGGACACCCTGGCTATGCTGGCCGACGTGGTCGGGGCCAGCCGCGTGAACGTCAGAAGCCTTTAGGCGTCTCTCTTGCTAAACCTGGACAGGCTACGTATAGTTACCCCGAAAGGTGGTCACCCGGAGAGGGTGGCGCTTCTTGGACGAAGGTGGCCTAATGTCAGCTCGGTCTTGCATCGCGGTCGCGGCCGCGGTCCTGGTCGTCATCGCGGCGGCGGCTAGTCTGGAGGCCCTTGTGTCGGGCTGTTCGGGAGGTAATGGCGACGTGAGCGCGGGGAACACCCAGAACGGGGGGCGGCCGGGCGCCGGCGGCGGCTCGGGCGGCCCCGGGGGGCCGGGTGTCCAAATCACCTGGTACGGGCACGCGGCTTTCCTCATCACTTCTCCGCAAGGGGTGAGGGTTTTGACCGACCCCTACCCGGGGAACCTCGGCTACGGCAACCGCCACTTCGAGGCCGACATCGTGACCGTCAGCCACGAACACTTCGACCACAACAGCGTGGCCAGCGTCGAGGGCGACCCGGTGGTCCTGCGCGGTCTCAAGGGCGACGACTGGGCGTCCGTCTCCCAAACCAAGGGCGACGTGACGGTGAGCTCCATCGGCGGGTCCTACCATGACAGCGACCGCGGGGCTAAACGGGGCAAGAACAGCTTCTTCCTTATCGAGGCCGGCGGCTTGCGCCTCCTGCACCTGGGCGACCTGGGCGAGGTTCCTTCTCAGGACCTCGTAGCCAGGGCCGGCCGGGTCGATGTTCTTTTCATCCCGGTCGGCGGCTTCTTCACCATCGACGGACCCACCGCGGCACGGGTGGCCGCCCTCTTCGGGGCCAAAATCATCATTCCCATGCACTACAAGACCAAAGCCATCGCCGACTGGCAGATATCCGACGAGAAGCCCTTCCTGGAAGGCCAGCGCGGGGTCAAACGCCTGGGCTCGTGCCGGGCGACCGTCGACCCGGCCAGACTCCCGGCCGACCCGGAGATATGGGTCTTCGACCCGGCTCCGGAAGGGTCGTGACGGCTTGGAGACCGACTGGGTCGTCGTCTTCGTGGCCGCCAACCGCGCCGTGGCCGACATGGTCGTCGATTTCCTCAGCCACGAAGGTATCCGCGCGACGGCCCGCTCGCCCGGGCTGCCGCCCTACATCGGCGTGGACATGAACGTGGAGGTCCTGGTGGCGCCGGAGCAGGAGGACGAGGCGCGCCGGGCTTTAGGGGCTTTTCTGGAGGGCGCTCCCGAGGGCTGGCCCGACGGAGGCGGCAACGGGGGCGACAATTAGAAAGCGGGGAGCGAAACCTTGAACGAACCCGAGCAAGGTATCCTGGCGCGACCCAAGCGTATCGGTGTCCTGACGAGCGGCGGCGACGCCCCGGGCATGAACGCCGCCATCCGGGCGGTCGTCCGGAAGGCGGTCTACGAGGGCATCTACGTCCACGGTATCATGCGCGGCTACGCCGGACTCATCGAGGGGGAGATGCGCCCCCTGGACGAGCGGTCCGTCGCCGACATCATCCACCGCGGCGGCACTATCCTTCAGACGGCCCGCTCCGAGCGCTTCATGACCGAGGAGGGTCTCGCCGAGGCCTGCGCCCGGCTGCGGGAGTCCCGCATCGAGGGGCTCGTGGTTATCGGAGGGGGCGGCACCTTCCGGGGCGCCTTGAAGCTGGTGGAAGCGGGCTTCGTCGTCGTCGGGATACCTGGTTCCATCGACAACGACATTCCGGGGACTGAGTATTCTATCGGATTCGACACAGCCGTGGACACCGCCCTGGACGCTATCGAGCGCCTCCGCGATACCGCCGCGTCGCACAGCCGGGTGTTCCTGGTCGAGGTCATGGGCCGGGACACCGGCTTCATCGCCCTGGCCGCGGGTCTGGCCGGAGGCGCCGAGGAAATTCTCATCCCCGAGGCTCCGTTCGACGTGGACGAGCTGTGCGCGGGCATTATCGCCTCTTATAAACGGGGCAAGCGCCACAGCGTCATCGTGGTAGCCGAGGGGGCCGCCTCGGCTGTGGAGCTGGGTCGCCTGGTGGCGGCCAAAACGGGCTACGACACGCGGGTGACCGTGCTGGGGCACGTCCAGCGCGGGGGGCGTCCCACCGGTTTCGACCGCACTCTGGCCAGCCAGATGGGGGCCGCGGCGGTCGACGCCATCTGCCGGCGACAGAGCGGCACGATGATGGCCTGGCGCGCGGGCCAGGTTGTCACGGTGCCTTTGACCGAAGTGGTGGGCCGGCGCAAGGAAATCGACCGGAAACTGGTCGAGCTGGCCCGCGTGCTGGCCATATGAGGACGGGGATGGGCCGACCCGGCCCGCTTCGTCGGACGAAAATCGTGGCGACGCTCGGCCCGGCGAGCCAGGACCCGGACGTTCTGGCCCGCATGATTGAGGCCGGGATGGACGTAGCGCGCTTCAACCTGTCCCACGGGTCGGCGGCCGAACACCGCGCCCGGCTCGAGGCCCTCCGGAAAGCGGTGGACCGCGTGCTCGACCGCGGCGACCCCCGGACGGCCCGTCGCATCGGCGTCCTCTTCGACCTTCGGGGGCCCGAGATCCGCATCGGGACCTTCCCCGGCGGCGGGGTGACCCTGGAACCCGGGCAGACTTTCACGATAACGACGGCCCAGGTCCCTGGTTCGGCGGACCGGGTGAGCGTGGACTACGGAGGGTTCCCGGACCTGGTCCGTCCCGGCGACACGATTCTGCTCGACGACGGCAACCTGGCCCTGGAGGTCGTGAACGTCTCCCCCGGCGCCCGCCCCGGGACACCGGACGGGCGGCCCGGCGCCTCCGGCGGCGAGGTCGTCTGCCGGGTGAAGGTGGGCGGACGCCTCGGGGACCGGAAGAAGATAAACCTTCCGGGTCGCTGTTTCGACGTCCCCTACCTTTCCCCTAAGGACGAGGCCGACCTCCAGCTGGCCGTCTCGGCCGACGCGGACTTCGTCGCCGCCTCCTTCGTGCGGCGGGCCGAGGACATCCAGGACGTCCGGCGCTTTCTGCGTTCCCGCGGGGGCCAACAGATGGTCATAGCCAAGATAGAGAGCCAGGAAGCCCTCGCCAACCTCGAGGCTATCATCGAGGCGGCCGACGCCCTGATGGTCGCGCGCGGGGACCTGGGGGTCGAAGTGCCGGCCGAAGACGTCCCCATCATCCAGAAGGAGCTCATCGCCAGGTCGGTGGCGGCCGGCAAGCCGGTCATCACGGCCACGCAGATGCTCGAGTCCATGGTCGAGCACCCGCGGCCCACGCGGGCCGAGGCCAGCGACGTGGCCAACGCCATCTTCGACGGGACCGACGCCGTCATGCTTTCCGCCGAGACGGCCACCGGCCGCTATCCGGTCGAGGCCGTGGCCACCATGGCTCGCATCGTGGAGCGGGCGGAGAGGGCCCTCGGATTGAGCGGCGCCCCCGCTCCAGCCGGCGGCGGGGAGGCCGGTGCGGACCAGCGGAGAGCTCCGGTCTTCCGCGCCGGCGGTCCGCTAGGCGGTCCGCTAGGCGGGCCGGCGGGAGGTCCGTTAGGCGGTCCGGGTCGGGCGGGCGAGCCGGGTCCGGCGGTTCACGGCATCACCGCAGCCGTCAGCCTGGCGACCGTCACCATCGCCGCCCGTCTTGGAGCGGGGGCCATCGTGACCTCAACGACCTCCGGCTACACCGCCAGGATGGTCGCCCGACACCGTCCGCCGGTACCCATCATCGCCGTGACGTCCAACGAGAAGGTCGCCCGTCAGCAGTCCCTGACCTGGGGTGTCTATCCGGTCCGGGCCGGCGAGGCGGCCACGACGGACGAGATGTTCCTCCGGGCCACGGTCGCCGCCCGTCAGAGCGGTCTGGTCGACGCCGGTTCGGTCATCGTCATCACCGCCGGGGCCCCGCCGGGAACCAGCGGGTCGACGAACCTCATCAAAGTCCATACTCTCGGGCGGGTTCTGGTCCGCGGGGTCGGTCTTCTGCCCGCTTCCGCCACCGGAATCGCGCGGGTCTGCCGCTCGGCCGGGGAGGCTGCGGAGAAGGTTGCCGAAGGGGACATCATCGTCGCCGCCGGGCTGAGGGAGGACTGGCTGCCCGCGATGCGGCGGGCGGCGGCCTGGGTCGTCGAGGAGGGCGGGGAGGGCTCGTTCGCCGCCGTCCAGGCCCGGGCTCTCGGCCGCGTGGCCGTCATTGACGCGGTGGGGGCTCTGCGGACCCTCACCGACGGCGAGGTGGTTACCCTCGACGGGGCCCGGGGCCTCGTCTACGAAGGCCGCGCGACCGTCCTGTAGAGAAGGGGGAGGGCGAGAACCTCGCTTTTCACCCGGGGACAGCTTGCCCAGCTCGGACGTTTCCGTCCCACTCCTTATCTGGTGACGAGCCTTTATCTCTCCTTCGGGCCCGTCTCTGCCGGGCCCGGGCCGGGGCCCGGCGCCGCCCGGCGGCCGCCTGTCCTGCGGACTCTCCTCCGGGAGGCCGGGGCCGGACTCCGCTCCCGGAACCTCACCCGCAAGCAGCGGCGGTCGGTGGAGGAGGACTTCGTCGCTATGGAGCGCATCGTCCGCGCGGCGGCGGGCACGGCGGGCGCGGCGGGCGCCGCGGGTGCGGCGGGCACCGCGGGCACCGCGGGCGCCGCGGGCGCGGCGGCATCCGGCGGCGGAACGGTTCGGGCCGTCGCAGTCTTCTTGGCCTCCGGGGCCGATTACGAGCAGGTCGTACCCCTTCCCCACCCGGTCCTCGACCGCCTCGTCGTGGCGGAGACCCCCTTTGCCCGGCCGCTGGCGGCGGCCCTGACCGAGTATCCCTATTACCTCGTCGTCCTGGCCGACCGCTCGCGGGCCCGTCTCCTTGGAGTCCACCTCGGGCGGGTCCACCCGCTCCGGGAGGTGGGGGGTGAGGGAGCGTCGGGGGTGCGCCCCGGGCCCCAGCCCGACCCCGACCCCGGGACCGGCTCCTCGGGCGGAGAAGCCGACGAGCGGCTCCGGGCCGTGGCCGGGCTGGTCCGCCGGGAGATGGGGAAGGGCGACTTCGACGGGCTCGTCCTCGGCGGCCCGGCCGACGTCAGGGCGGGCCTTTTGGAGGAGCTCGGACCGTCCCTGCGCCCCTTTGTCGCGGCGGAGACGGCCGCGGGCCCGGCCGCCGCCCCCGAGGAGGTCGCCGGCGAGTGCCGGGCTCTTGAGGCCGCGGCCTTGGCCAGGCGCGACGAGGAGCTGATGCGGCGCCTCGCGGAGGGCCTGGGCGTCTCGGGTCTCGGCGCGGTGGGCCTGCCGGCGACGCTCGGAGCCCTGCGCCGCGGAGCCGTAGCCTCGCTCCTGGTGGTTTCCGGTTACGGCGAGCCCGGCGTCAAGTGTAAGTACTGCGGATTTCTCGCCCCGGAGGGCCCCGCGGGCCCGCCTGTCCTCCCCCTCCGCCCGGCCCCGCCGGTCCCTCCGGTTTCCCCGGTCTGCCCGGCCTGCGGGCAAGCCGGCTGGCGGCCGGTTCCCGACCTTATCGTGGAGATGGCCGACCGGGCCGTGGCGGCGGGAGGGGAGGTCAGGCACATCGCCGCCGGGCCGGCCGCCGCGCGCCTGCGGTCGCTGGGCGGTGTCGCCGCCTTGCTGCGGTTCCGCCTGGTCTAACCGCCTCAGCCACCGGGCCAGCCCCGTCCGCGGCCCCGGGTGGGCGGGCGGCGAGGGGCCGAGAGGGATTGGCGAGAGGAATTGGCCCAAGAGGGATTACTGAAGGACCGCGGAAGAACCTAACTATAAAGGGCAGGACGGTGGGACGGGAGGGAAGAGAAGACACCGGGGGTGGTCCTCTATGGCGGTCCGGGACGACGGTGACGGCACCGTCGCCGTGCCTGCCGGCCAGCGTATCGACGCCCGCAGCGCCGGCGGGGGTGACGAGGACGGCGACGGCTGGTGGCCCGAAGCGGAACCGTTCAAAATCAAGGTCATCGAACCTATCCGTCGCACCACCCGCGCCGAGCGGGAAAGGCTCATCGTCCGGGCCGGGTATAACCTCTTCGCCCTCGACTCCGACGCCGTCTACATCGACCTCCTCACCGACAGCGGCACGGCCGCCATGAGCGACAGCCAGTGGGCGGGCCTCATGGTCGGCGACGAGGCCTACGCCGGCAGCCGCAGCTTCCACCGGCTCAGGGAGGCCGTGGCCTCCGTGATGGGTTTCCCCTTCGTCATCCCCACCCACCAGGGCCGCGCCGCGGAGAACGTCCTTTTCTCCACCCTCGTCCAGCCCGGCGACGTGGTCCCCAACAACATGCACTTCGACACCACCCAGGCCCACGTCGAGCACCGCGGGGCCGAGGCCCGCAACCTGGCCGGACCGTGGGCTTACGACCCCGTAGCGGACCTACCCTTCAAGGGCGACATCGACCTCGAGCTCCTCGAAAGGACCCTGGCCGGACGCAAGTCAAGGAGAAACCCCGGCGGGGTCTCGGTGCCGCTGGTCCTCATCACCGTCACCTGCAACTCGGGCGGCGGCCAGCCTGTCTCGATGGCCAACCTGCGCGCCGCTTCCGACATCTGCCGCCGTTACAAGGTTCCCCTCTTCCTCGACGCGGCGCGCTTCGCCGAGAACGCCTGGTTCATCAAGCTCCGCGAGCCCGGCTACGCCGAAAAGTCCGTCCGGGACATCGTCCGCGAGATGTTCTCTTACGCCGACGGCTGCACCATGAGCGGCAAGAAGGACTGCCTGGTCAACATCGGCGGCTTCATCGGCCTGCGTTCCCGCCGGCTCTACGAGCGCGCCTCCGTGTGGGCCGTGCTCTTCGAGGGTTTCCTCACCTACGGGGGCCTGGCCGGCCGGGACATGGAGGCCATGGCCCGCGGTCTCGAGGAGGTCGTCGACGAGGACTACCTGGCCTATCGCGTCGGCCAGGTAGCCTACCTCGGGCGGCGGCTGAAAGAGGCCGGGGTGCCCATCATCGAGCCGGTCGGCGGGCACGCCGTCTACCTCGACGCCCGGCGCTTCCTGCCGGACATGCCGCGCGAGCTTTTCCCGGCCCAGGCTCTGGCCGTCGAGCTCTACATCGAGGGAGGGGTGAGGGGGGTGGAGGTCGGGGCGGTCCTGGCCGGCCGGGACCCCAAGACGGGCAAGAACCGCTTCCCGGAGCTCGAGATGGTCCGGTTGGCCGTCCCCCGGCGCGTCTACACCCGGCAGCACCTCGACGTGGTGGTGGAGACCTGCCGGCGCGTGCTGGCCCGGCGGGACAAGATAAAGGGGCTCGCCTTCACCAAGGAGCCGCCGGTGCTGCGGCATTTCACGGCGAGGTTCGAGCGCGTAGGCTAGACCCGCCGGGCGGCGGGGCGGGCGACAAAGGACCGCCGCCGGAGCTTGGAAGACAAGGGGGCGCGTAGGGGTGCCAGCGGGAAAGCGGGAGCGCCGGATGGCCGAACCTTGGAAGGTGAAGATGGTCGAACCCATCAGAATGCTGAGCCGGGCCGAGAGAGAGGCCGAAATCCAGAAAGGCGGCTTCAACACCTTTCTCCTCGACTCCGACAAGGTCTACATCGACCTCCTGACCGACAGCGGGACCTCGGCCATGAGCGATAACCAGTGGGCGGGGATGATGCTCGGCGACGAGGCCTACGCCGGGTCGAAGAACTGGCACCACCTGTGGGACGCCGTCACGGACATCTACGGCTTCAAGTACATGTGCCCCACCCACCAGGGACGCGGCGCCGAGCACCTCATCTCGCAGATTCTCATCAAGCCCGGCGACTACGTGCCCGGGAACATGTACTTCACCACCACGCGCGAGCACCAGGAGCGGGCCGGCGGCACATTCGTCGACGTCGTGCAGGACATCGCTCACGACGCCCAGGCCGAGCACCCCTTCAAGGGGAACGTGGACCTCGACAAGCTGGAGGCCCTTATCAAGAACGTCGGCCCGGACCGCATCCCCTACGTCAGCGTGGCCGTGACGGTGAACATGGCCGGCGGGCAGCCGGTGTCGATGGCCAACCTCAGGGCGGTGAGGGAGCTCTGCAACCGCTACCGTCGCTCCGACGGTAAACCCATCCGGGTGATGTTCGACGCCACCCGCTGCGCGGAGAACGCCTACTTCATCCAGCAGCGCGAGGAGGGCTACCGGGATAAGTCCCTCCGGCAGATTATCCGCGAGATGATGTCCTACGCCGACGGCTGCACCATGAGCGGCAAGAAGGACAACCTCGTCAACATCGGCGGCTTCGCCGCCACCAACGAGAAAGAGGTCTACGACAAGCTGACGCAGCTCGTCGTGGTTTTCGAGGGCATGCCCACCTACGGCGGCCTGGCCGGCCGGGACATGGAGGCCATGGCCCGCGGCATCTACGAGATGGTCGACGACGACTACATGGCCTTCCGGGTGGGGCAGGTGCAGTACCTGGGCCGGCAGCTCATGGACGCCGGGGTGCCCATCGTCCGCCCCGTGGGCGGCCACGCCGTGTTCCTGAACGCCCGGGCGTTCCTGGAGCACGTGCCTCAGAGCGAGTACCCGGCCCAGGCCCTGGCGGCGGCCCTCTACGTGGACTCGGGCGTGCGCGGCATGGAGCGCGGCAACGTCTCGGCCGGGCGGGACAAGGACGGCCGCGAGCACTTCCCCAAGCTCGAGATGGTCCGCCTCACCATCCCGCGCCGCGTTTACACCAACGACCACATGGACGTGGTGGCCGACTCGGTCATCGACCTTTTCGCCCAGCGGGAGAGCATCGGCGGCCTCAGGATGGTCTACGAGCCGCCCCAGCTCCGCTTCTTCACCGCCCGCTTCGAGCCGGTGAAGAGGGAGGGGTTCTGGGAGTTCGTGAAGGGGTAACCCCGGTCGGCCCGGAAAGGTCTCGGGCGCGCCTGCTCAGCCGCACGCCGAACGCGGTCAGGACGGCTACCAGCGTCAGCCACGAAGCCACGAAAGCCGCCGCGTTTGCGGGGAGCAAGGTCCAGACCGGAAGCCACAGCAGCATGACGGCTTGCTGAATGAGCTGGAAAGGTACAAAGGCCAGAAAGAGAAATTGCCCCTCTTCCCACCAGCGCCTGATACCGCCGAAGTAGGCGGCGTTGATCGAACAGACAGCCTGGGCGTAATATCGGAAGCGGTTCCATAAGGTCATCCGCCTGCTCTCGCCGGTCAGGAGACGCCGCAGGAGTCCATCCACGCGCCATTGGGGGACGGGGTAGGTCACGTACAGCGTGACGTAAAGGCCATCTCCCTTGACGACATAGAAACGTGATGTGTCGCCCCTTGTGAGAGTACGCGGACCGCGCAGACTCTCGTCCGGGATACAGAACGCGCCGCCCTCGTTATAGCGGAGCTCAATCGGACCCCAGTTACTTTCCCCATACACCAGCGCACTCCAGCTCGTCGAGTGAAACCACGGGGACGCGAGCCGAAGGTCCTCGGAGGCCAAGGCTTCAAGGAGCTCCGCCCCGTTGGACCCCATGAATTGCACGAAACGGATGCCGGCCGCCAGCGACACCAGCATCAGCACCACGAGCACTCGGCCCACGAGGTGCAGCCGGGGCGGATGCACTGCTGCGCCATGCCGATTCAACCGCAGGACCATCCGTCTGCCGCTCCCTTTTCAAGAGGTTCAGTCGCCCGCAATGTAGGTGGGGCCGCAATAGGCATAGCTGGTGGAGGTAATGGTGCCATCAAAACAATGACTATGAGTTTGCGGGGTGATATCCTTCTCTGGGGGTGCCCGCCCGTGAAGATGGACCCCGCCTGGTGGACGAGAGCCTCCGACCGGGACCTGGGAATGGCTCAGGGGCTGCGGGAACTCGGCTTTTATGAAGGCGCGGCCTTCCATTGCCAGCAGGCGGCCGAGAAGATTCTCAAGGCGGCCGTCCTGGTCAGGGGCGGGGCGACGCAACGCACCTATTCCTGTACCGAGCTCCTTGAGTTCCTGGCGGACCTGGGTCTACCCGTCCCCGGCGAAATCGCGACTCAGGCCCGCAAGCTGGATCTGCACTACGTGGATTCCCGCTACCCCAACGGGGTGGGCGGGGCTCCCGATAAGTTCTACGACCGGAATATAGCGGACGAGGCTATCGCCGCCTGCCAGGCCATTCGGGAGTTCGCCGCGAAGGGTCTGGAACGATGACTTCCTCGGACCCGGTCCTGGACGCCTTCCTCAAGAGCCTGCTTGGGCGCCTGACCGTACAGGCCGTGGCCGTTTTCGGGTCGCGCGGGAGAGGCGACCACACGCCGGGCAGTGATTACGACCTGGTCGTCGTGTCCGACGACCTTGGAGACCTTAACCCCATCCGCCGCCGCGAGCGGCTGGCCGAGGCCTGGACCTCGCTCAAGGCCGTGGACATCTTCGGACTCACCACCGACGAGCTCCTACAGATGGACAGGCCCATAATCTGGGACATGCTGGAGGACGGGCGGCCGGGCGGGCGGGCCGACGGATGGACCGCCGGGCCGAAGGTGGCGCGACGGGCGGCCCGAATAGTAGAGGGGTTTCGCGGAGGAACCTTTCGGGAGACTTGCAACCGGACACGGACACCGCTGGGCGGAACTCCCGGAGGGTCTCGGAGGGTCTCGGAGGGATTGTCTTGCTGTCTCTCAGGGTCGCCTTGGCTCAAATCAACTCCACTGTCGGGGACCTGGCCGGCAACACGGCCAAGATTCTCGGCTTCATCGACCGGGCCCGCGAGGCCGGGGCCGACGTGGTGGCCTTCCCGGAGCTGGCCGTCACCGGCTACCCGCCCGAGGACCTGCTCCTCAAGCCCCGCTTCATCAAGGACAACCTCGACCGCATCCGCGAGATCGCCTCGCGGACCCGGGGCATCGTGGCCGTGGTCGGGTTCGTCGACGCGGACGACGACATCTATAACGCCGCGGCCGTCCTGTCCGAGGGGGCCGTGGCCGGGGTCTACCGCAAGGTTTACCTCCCGAACTACGGCGTCTTCGACGAGGAGCGCTACTTCCGCCACGGGCGCGAGCAGCCCGTCTTCGTCATCGCCGGGGTCAGGGTGGGGGTCAGCATCTGCGAGGACATCTGGTACCCGACCGGCCCGGCCGCCGCGCAGGCCGCCTCGGGGGCCCACGTGCTCCTGAACATCAACGCCTCCCCCTACCACATCGGCAAGCGTGAGCAGCGGGAGAAGATGCTGGCCACCCGGGCCCTGGACAACCAGGTCATCGTCGGCTACGTCAACGCCGTCGGCGGGCAGGACGAGCTGGTCTTCGACGGGTCGAGTCTCGTCTTCGACCAGGGCGGCCGCCTCCTGGCCCGGGGCAGGCAGTTCGAAGAGGACCTGGTCGTGGTGGACCTCGATGTGGAATCGGTCTTCCGCGGGCGGCTCCACGACCCCCGGCCGCGGCAGTGGCGGACGCTGCCCGGCCCGACCGACGTGCCGACGCCGCGCATCGTCGTTTCGGAGGCGCCGCCGGCCGGGAAGGCGGCCGGTTCGGGGACGCGTCCGTCAGCGGCCTCCCCCGCGCCCTCCGCGCCAGCCGCGCCGGCCGCGCCGCCCGCTGCACCCGCGCCTCCCGCGCCTCCCCTGGAAGGGGTCGCCGAAGTCTACGCCGCGCTCACCCTGGGGACGCGCGATTACGCCCGGAAGAACGGCTTCGCCAAGGTGGTCATCGGGCTGTCGGGAGGCATCGACTCCAGTCTGGTGGCGACCATCGCCGCCGACGCCCTGGGCCCCGAGAACGTGGTCGGCGTGTCGATGCCGTCGCGCTACTCCTCCCAGGCGAGCCGCGACGACGCGGCCGCTCTGGCCCGGAACCTGGGGATAACGCTCCTCACCATCCCCATCGAGAAGCCTTTCCAGGCCTACCTCGATACGCTCGAGGAAGTCTTCCGCGGCACCGAACCGGACATCACCGAGGAGAACCTTCAGGCGCGTATCCGGGGTAACCTGTGGATGGCCCTTTCCAACAAGTTCGGCTACCTTGTCCTTACGGCCGGCAACAAGAGCGAGATGGCCACGGGCTACGCCACCCTCTACGGCGACATGGCCGGAGGTTTCGCCGTCATCAAGGACGTCCCCAAGACCATGGTCTACCGGCTGGCGGAGTACCGGAACTCGCTCGACCCCGCGCGGCCGCCCATCCCGGAGAACGTGCTGCGCAAGGCGCCGTCGGCGGAGCTCAAGCCCGGGCAGACCGACCAGGACACCCTCCCGCCCTACCCGGTGCTCGACGCCGTCCTCCAGGCCTACGTAGAGGAGGACCGGAGCGTGGAGGAAATCGTCGCCCTCGGTTACCCCGAGGAGCTGGTCCGACGGGTCGTCCGGATGGTCGACCGGAGCGAGTACAAGCGGCGCCAGGCCCCGCCCGGGATTAAGGTCACGCCCCGCGCCTTCGGCCGCGACCGCCGGCTGCCCATCACGAACAGGTACTCGTAAGCCCGACCGTCCGGTCGGCTCGTCCGTGCATATTTCCCCCCCGCGTCACCCACTCTAGGGCGAGGTTAAGCCCGCCTCGGCGAGGCTGGACCCGCCTCGCTCCACTTCTCCGCCGTCACCAGGGTCGCCGGAGGGACGTCGAGCCTTGTACCTCGGCCGGCACGAACTCGACCTCGAAGGCAAAGCCGCCACCCGGGAGTGGCTTCTGACCAACGGGCTGGGGGGCTTTTCCTCCTCGACGGTCGGCGGCCGCAACACGCGCCGCTACCACGGCTGGCTCGTGGCCCAGGTCGCGCGCTACGGCGGCCGGTTCGTGGTCCTAGCCGACGTGGAGGAAGAGGTCTCCCTCGACGGCGTCCGCCACGACCTGGATTACCGCCACCTGCAGGGCTTCGCCCTGGCTCCGCTGCCGGTCTTCGTGTACTACCTCGGCGGCTTCTTCATCGAGCGCACCATGTTCATGACCCACGGGGCCAACCGGACGACGGCCGTCTACGAATTCCATAGTCCGCGCGATACCGCCCTCGGTCTGGCCCTCCGGCCGCTGGTCACCTTCCGGTTCTACCACCACCTTCTGCGGGCCAATGATTGGCCCTTCGCCATCGAGTCCGGTCCCGGCTGGGTAGTGGTCCAGGCCCACGAAGGCAGCCCCTATCTGGTCCTCCGGTTCGCCGCCGAAGGGCGGACCGCCCAGGCGCACTGGACGGCCGCCCGGGTCTGGCGCCAGGGGGTCGATTACAGCGAGGAGCGGCGCCGCGGGTTGGACGCCGTGGAAGACCTTTTCGTTCCCGGAAGGGTCGAATTCCAGGGCCTCGAGGCCGGGGACCGCGTCGCCGTAGCCGCCGTCCTGGCCGAAAGCGAAAGCGAGATGGTTCGTCTCCGGGACGAGGCCTGGGGGCTCCCGGCCGCTCTGGAGGCGCGGGCCGCCGAGGAACGACGCCTGCGCGCCCTGGAGAGACAGGCGCGCGAGACGCTGCAGAGGATAGCCTCGGCGACCTCGGCTTCAGACCGGACGGCGCGACACGGCCTGTACTTACACCCCGGCGAGCGTTCCGAGTCGGCCCCGGCCGAGGCCGCCGAGGCGCCGCTGCCGGAGATAGGCGACCCGCGCACGCCGGAGGCGAGGGCCTTCCTCGGGCGGCTGGTCCGGGCCACCGACGCCTTCGTGGCCGTGCGGGGCGGCCCGTCGCGGGACGGCGTCGCGAGCGACACGGGCCGCCGAACCACGGTCATCGCCGGCTACCCTTGGTTCGAGGACTGGGGCCGCGACACCCTCATCGCTTTCCCCGGCCTGTTCCTCGTGACCGGAAGGTTCAGGGAAGGCTTCGAGGTGCTGCGCGACTACGCCTCGTTCGTCCGCGACGGGCTGGTGCCCAACCGGTTCCCCGACCAGGCGCCGGAGCCGGACTACAACACGGCCGACGCGTCGCTCTGGCTCTTCTGGGCGGTCCAGTACTACCTCGCCTACGCCGGCGCCGCCCGCGGCCTATCCGAGGCCGAGGTCCACGACGAGGTACGGTCCGCCTTCCTGGGGCCGTTGCGGGAGATCGCCGCCAGGTATCTGGCCGGCACCCGCTTCGGCATCGGCACGGGGGCGGACGGCCTCGTTTTCGCGGGGGAGCCCGGCTTCGCCTTGACCTGGATGGACGCCAAGCTCGGGGACTGGGTGGTCACGCCGCGCCGCGGTTGCCCCGTCGAGATAAACGCTCTCTGGTACAACGCCCTCCGCTTCCTGGCGGAGCTCGACGGGTCGAACGGCTGGGCCGCCCTGGCGGCCCGGGTGAAGGAAAGCTTCAACGCCCGTTTCTGGAACCCGGACGCCGGCTGCCTTTACGATGTCGTCCCTCCGGCGGCGGGCGGTCCCTCGGCGGGCGGCGGCCCGCCCGCGGGCGGCTCCGCCCCTGACGCCTCAATCCGCCCGAACCAGGTCCTGGCCGTGTCGCTGCCTTACCCGGTCCTTGACCCCCGGCGCTGGCGCGCCGTCGTGGACGTGTGCCTCCGCGACCTTTACGCCACCTACGGCCTCAGAACCCTGAGTCCGGCCGACCCCGGCTACCGGGGCTTCTACCGGGGCAACCCGGCGGAACGCGACAGCGCCTACCACCAGGGGACCTCCTGGCCGTGGCTTTTGGGCCCCTTTATCACGGCCCTGCGGCGCGCCCACGGACGCTCGGAGGCCAGCCGCCTCATTGCCGCCCGCATGATAAGGCCGTTCGAGCGGCACCTGCGCGAGGCGGGGATTGGTTACATTTCCGAGGTGTTCGATGGGGACTATCCTTTCTGGCCCGGCGGCTGTATCGCCCAAGCCTGGAGTGTCGCGGAGATTCTCCGGGCTTACGTCGAGGAGGTCCTCGACCTCCGGCCGCCGGGCCTGGAACCGGAGCCCGAACCGGCCTGGACGGCCTGAGCCCTGGGCGCGGCGTGCGGGCGTGGCGGCGTGCGGGCGCGGCGGCGTGCGGACGGGGGTGCGGTCGATTGCGGGTCCTGATGCTCAGTTGGGAGTATCCACCGGTCAGCGTCGGTGGACTGGCCAGACACGTGAGCTACCTTTCCCGGGAACTGGCCCGCCGGGGACACCTGGTGGACGTGGTGACGCAGGCGCCGGCGGGCGCGCCCACCGCGCCCGCTTCCGGCCGGGCCGCGGCCGCCGACCAGTTGGAGGAGACCCCGGTCGGCAAGGGGCTGCTCCGGGTCTGGCGGCGCACCGCCTATCCGGTGTGGGCTCCCGACTTCCTCCACTGGGTCCATCTCCTCAACTACGGTTTTCTTGAGGCGGTCCTGGCCCTGGAGGCCGGCCGGGCCGTCGGCGACGGTCCTCCGGACGTCGTCCACGCCCATGACTGGCTGGTGGCCTTCGCGGCCCGGGCGGTCAAGCACGCTTGCCGCGTCCCCCTGGTCGCTACCATCCACGCCACCGAGGCCGGCCGGCACAACGGCATCCACGACCCCTGGCAGCGCTACATCAGCGAGGTCGAATGGTGGCTGACCTACGAGGCCTGGCGGGTCATCTGCTGCAGCGACTACATGGAGTCGGAGCTCGCCGGGCAGTTCCAGCTCCCGACCGACAAAATCCGCGTCATTCCCAACGGTATCGACCCCCGGGACGTGGACGCCACCGCGGCGGGAGGCGACGGACCGTGGACCGGGGGCGGGGCGGCCGCCGGCGAGGGCGGGCCAGGGCCTGCGGAAAGGCGCATCCCGGGCCTCCCTGACCGCCCGCCTTCCGGCGGAGACGACATCCCCCTCGCCGTTGCGCGCGAGCGGTTCGCCCAGCCCGGGGAGAGCATTGTCCTTTTCGTCGGACGGCTGGTCCGGGAGAAGGGGGTGGACACGCTCCTGGACGCTCTCCCCGCGGTCCTGGACCGGCGGCCGGCCACGGTCCTCGTCGTCGCCGGCACGGGCCCCAACGAGGAGAGCCTGCGGCGGCGGGTCGGCGAGATGGGTCTCGGCGGCCGGGTCCATTTCACCGGCTACCTCGACGACCGGTGCCGGAACCTGCTCTTGCGTTGGGCTTCAGTGGCGGTCGTCCCCAGCTACTACGAACCTTTCGGGCTGACCGCCCTGGAGGCGATGGCGGCGGGGACTCCGGTCGTGGTCTCCGACACCGGCGGTCTCGGCGAGACGGTCGTCCACGGCCGCACGGGGCTCAAGGTGCCCCCGGCCAACCCGGGGGAGCTGGCGGCGGCTATCCTATCCCTGCTCGAAGACCGGGAACTCGCCGGCCGGCTGGCCGCGGCGGCCCGGGCCGACGTCCTCGAGCGGTACTCCTGGCGGGAAGTGGCCGCGCGCACCGAGGCCGTCTACGCGGAGGTAGTCCGGGCCGCCCGGCGGGCTGGCTTCACGCCGGCGGGGTGGACCACGGGACGGCAAGAGGAACCATTGGCGGCGGAGGCCCCGGGTAGGGAGACCTCGGCCGTGGAGGCCCCCCGTGCGGAAGCTTCGGGTGCGGAAGCTCCGGGTGCGGAAGCGCAAGGTACGGGCGGGGAAGACTGGGACTGGGAGTCGATGCGGCGACGGACGCGGGCCCTGGTGCGCGGGACCGAGCCCATCGGCCGCTACAACCCCCCCACCACCGGCTAGGCGGCCCGGCGGCGGGGCGACGGACGGACCACGCCGCGGCGGCCGAAGGGCGGATGGCGCCGCCGCGGCGGCCGAAGGGCGGATGGCGCCGCCGCGGCCGCCGACGGACGGACCACGCCGCGACGGCCGAAGGACCGAGGAGTGCGACGGACGGAGCGTGATGGAATGAAAGCGGTGGTCATGGCCGGGGGCGAGGGAACCCGGCTGCGTCCCTTGACCTGCAACCTCCCCAAACCCATGGTTCCGGTGGGGAACCGGCCGATGCTCGAGCATGTTCTCAACCTGCTTTCCCGCCACGGGTTCGAGGAGGCTCTGCTCACCCTGCACACGCGGCCGCAGGTCATCCGGGACTACGTCGGCGACGGTTCGGCCTTCGGTCTTAGGGCCAGGTGTTTCGTCGAGGAGGTGCCTCTCGGGACCGCCGGGAGTGTCAAGAACGTCGAGCCGGAACTCGACGGGACGTTCCTGGTCATAAGCGGCGACGTTCTGACAGGACTCGACCTCGGCGCGCTCCTCGAGTTCCACCGCCGGCGCGGCGCGGCGGTGACCATCGCCCTCGCCACGGTGTCCACCCCTTTGGAGTACGGGGTAGTCGTCTGCGACAAGGACGGACGGGTCAGGCGGTTCCTCGAGAAACCCTCGTGGGGCGAGGTCATCTCCGACCAGGTAAACACTGGCGTCTATGTTATAGAGCCGGAGGTTCTCAAATACGTCGAGCCGGGCAGAGTCTTCGACTTCAGTCTTCAGCTTTTCCCGGCCCTACTGGAAGCAGGACTGCCCGTTTTCGGCTACCGGTCGGATAGTTACTGGTGCGACGTCGGGAATCTGGGTCAGTACCTGCAGGCCCACGCCGACCTCTTAGAGGGGCGTACCGGCCTTGAAATCGGGGGCACCGAGCTGCAAGAGGGAGTCTGGGTCGGGCCCGGGGTGGAGATTGCCCCCGGGGTGGAACTTGTCGGACCTCTGCTTCTGGGTCCCGGGGTTTACATCGGCACGGGGGCCCGAATCGAGGGTCCGGCGGTCATCGGCCGCGAGGTCATCATCGGCGGTCAGGCCTCGGTCAAGAGGTCGGTCATCGGGGACCATTCCTACGTCGGCCGGCTGGCCGAGGTCCGGGGCGCCGTTCTCGGTCGCGGTGTCCGTCTGCACAACCGCGCCGCGGTCTACGACGGGGCGGTCCTGGCCGACGAGGTCCGGGTGGGCGAGGAGACGATTATCAAACCCAACGTGAAGGTCTGGCCGGGGCGCACCATCGCTCCGGAGACGGTTCTGGGCGACAGCCTCGTCTGGGGCCGCGTGTGGGGGTACGGGGTCTTCGGCGAGGCCGGGGTGACGGGGACGGTCAACGTGGACCTCGGGCCGGAACTCGCGGCTCGGCTCGGGGCGGTGTTCGGGGCCTCCCTTCCGGTCGGGTCCGACGTCGTGGTGGGGACCGACCCCGGGCCCGCTCCGCGTCTTCTCTCCGGGGCCCTCGTTTCGGGGCTGGGCCTCGCCGGCTGCTCGGTGTGGAACGCCGGGGAGCTGCCGGCGGTGGCCGTGCGCTACGCCGTGCGGGCTCTCGGGGCGGCCGGGGGCGTGCACGTGGGCCTGGCGGCCGACGAGGCTGACGAAATCGTCATCCGGTTCTTCGACGCCGACGGCCAGGACCTCACCCGTGCGGCCGGGCGCCGCCTCGAGCGGGCCCTAGGGGGCGAGGATTTCCGGCGCGCCGGCCCCGACAAGCTCGGCCAGGTGCGCTACCTGCCGGGTGCCGGTGAGGCCTATCTTACTTACGTCGCGGGACGGGGTGGGGAGCTGGCCCGCAAGGGTCTGGTCGTGGCGGGCGCCTACGCGCATCCCTGGCTCCGCTCCAGCGCCCCGGCTTTCTGGAAGGGACTGGGCGTAACGCACATCGAGCTTGAACCGTTCTCGGAGTCGGTCGCCCCCGACCTGGCGGAGCGTCTGCGGCGGACGGGGGCGGCCTTTGCGTTTGAAATCGGGGCGACCGGGGAGACCCTCCGCCTCGTCGACGAGCGGGGCCGGCTCTTGACCCCGGCCCAGACCTGGCTGGTCCTGTCTTCCGTCACCATCGTCCGGGACGGTCTCAGCCTCGTCGTCCCGTCCGACCACCCCCGGGCTGTGGCCGAGAGGCTCGCCGCCCTCGGAGCCCGGCCGGTCCCCTGCCGCGCCACCCGGCCCGAGCTCATGGCCCGGATGCGCGAACTCGAGACAAAGGCCGGGCCGCTCGTCTTCCGCCAGTCAGAGATGGTCTTCGACGGCCTGGTCGGTGCGGTGGGGCTGCTGGATTACCTGGCCGACACCGGCGAGACCCTGGCCGGGATGGTCGACCGTTCGCCTCTCGGCGAGTGGGTGCACCTGCGCGTCGGTTGTCCGTGGGAGGTCAAGGGTCGGGTGATGCGGCTTCTCCTCGAGGCGGAACGCGACGCCGCCGACGGGGACGGGCGGTCCGCTCCAGGCGCGGGGGCGGCCGGCGGGTCGGCGGCGGTCACCTCCACGGCCGCTGGGGCGGGACACGGGACCCAGCGGGCGGAGCAGGTGGAAGGACTGGAAGCCAGCACTCCCAAAGGGCGGGTTCTGGTCCTGCCCGACGCCGACCGCCCGGCTTTCCACGTCTATTCGGAAGCCGCCACGATGGAGGCCGCCGAGGAGTTGGCGGGATTCTACGCCGGGCGGGTCAGGGAGCTGGCCGGGCTGGACCGGGATACAGGAGTCGGGCCCCTCGAAGGCCAATCTTAGCCGGTCGGCGGCTGCGGTCCGTCGCGGGCGCGGCCGGCGACGGGTTCGGCGACGGGTTCGGCGGCGGGTTCAGGAGGAGGGACCCGATGCCCGGTCGGTCGAGGGGCCTTTACCGGGAGCGGCTCTTCACGGCGCTGGCGGCGACCGCGGTAGGCCTTGGATTAGCGGGGGTCCTTCTCAAGGCGGCGGCGATCCCTCCGCCGGAGATACCGCTGTCCGCCGCGCCGCTGGGGTTCGACGGACGGCGGGCCCTGGAGTACGCCCGCGAGTTCGCTCTCTCTTTCCCGGCCCGCGCCGCCGGCGACCCCGGTAAGGCCGCGGCGGCCCAGTGGCTGGTCGACCGCTTCGTCGCGATGGGCTACGACCCGCAAATCCAATTGTTCGGAGCCTGGATCGGCGGCGTCTACTACCCCGACCTGACCACGGTCTGGGCCGAGCGGCGGGGCCGTTCCGCCGAGGCCGTGGTCGTCTTCGCCCACTACGATCTGCCGCCGTTCGTGAAGGAAGGCGGCGCCGACGACGCCTCGGGGGTCGGCGCGGTGTTGGAGCTGGCTTCGCTGTACGCGGCCGAGACCCCGCGCCGGAGTGTCGTTTTTGTTCTGTTCGACGGGAGTGAGTACGGGCTGGCCGGCTCCGAGACCTTCGCCTCCCGGCAGCCTTTCCTCGACCCCATCCTGGCCGCTGTGGGTCTGGATTTCCTCAACCCCGGCCGGCTCACCGGGGTTTCCGTCGAGTGCCCGGGGACGACCAGGGGCTACACGCCCGTCTGGCTGAGAACACTCGCCCGGGCCTCGGCCCGGGCCGAGGCGGGCCGGGCCTACACTCCGAACACGGTGCAGGAGTGGGTGGAACGGTCGGTCGCCGTCGCTCCGACCGACGCCGGTATGCTGCTGGCCCGGGGCCTTCCCGCCGTCAACCTGGCCGGGGTGCCCGAGGATCCGGCCCGGGAGCGGGCCGTCTATCATACCCCGGACGACCTTGTCAGTAACCTGACGGCCGAGTCGATGGGCAAATGGGGCCGTACGGCGGAGCGCCTCGTCCGAACCATCGACGAGCTCGACGTCGTGCCGCGGGGGCGTGCCGACGCCATGGTCTATCTCGGCCTGGACGACGGGCGTTACCTGCCGGGGTGGGCGGTCCGCGCCTCCCAGCTTCTGGTCTTCGCTCCGCTCCTGGCCGTGGTCGGGCGGGGTTGGTACCGTCGCCGCCGCCATTTGGCGCCGGCCTTCACCGTGCTCCTGGGCGAGGCGAGGCGGGTCGCGGCCACGGCGGGCTGCCTCGCGATGGGGCTCCTGGCTCTGAAAGTCCAGGCCCTGGTCGGGCTTCTGCCGCGTTATCATCTTTACCCGGCCGCACCGAAGGACCCTTTTCTCTATCACCCCGCGGCGGGTGCCGCGGTCGCGGCCGTCGCCGCGGCGACCGCGGCCCTGCTTGCGGTCCGCCGCTGCACACACTGGCTGGACAGACCGCTGGGCGCCGACTGGACCGAGCGCTATCACGCCTTGACGACCCTGCTGGCCGGTCTGGTCCTTCTGGCCTGGCTGGGAGGAGCGGGCTACGCCGCCGTCACTTTCCTGGCGCCGCCCGCCTATCTTTGGCTCTTCCCGGCCGAACCGTCCGGACGGGCCGCTCCGTTGCGCGGGGCGGCCGGGGCCGTCCTGGTTCTGGCCGGGACGGCGCCCTTCGCGGCCCTGTGTCTTGCCTTCGGGCGCATCTACCTGGTCGGCCCGGGCTGGTGGTACATCCTGCTCGCCGCTACCTACGGGCTCTTCGGCCCGGGGCCTTCACTGGCTTTCTTTTTCGCCGCGGCTTTGCACTGGGAGGCCTTAGGCGCCTCGACCGGCCTGTGGAGCGCTCGGACACCGGACGACGGCCGAGCGGAGGAGACGACCAGACTATGGCGGCGGCAACCGCCGGGCGGGAGTCGACCCGTTTCCGGGGGAGGTATTCGTCCCGCTTCCGGGAAATAACCGACCGCTATGAACAGCTACCATGACTTCGTCGCCAAACACGCCCGGGTCGCCATGCACCTGGCCCGCGACCTGCTGCGGGCCAAACCGGGCGACAGGCTTGCGCCCATCGCCGATTACGCCCGCCGGCTGGGCGTGGGGCGGGGTACGGTCCAGGCGGCCCTGGCCCTTATCCGGGAGCGCGGGGCCGCCACGCTCGTGCCCCGCGGCCACATGGGCACCTTCGTGGAGGCCGTCGACCCGGCCGCCCTCTGGGAGTTGACGGGTCTGGGCTCCATCACCGGCGTCATGCCCCTGCCCTACTCCCAGCGCTATCGCGGTCTGGCGACCGGCCTCTACCGGGCCTTCCAGCAGGCGCACGTGCCGCTGGTGATGGCCCACATGCGCGGCGCGCGGCGGCGTCTGGAGGCGTTGAACTCGGGACGTTACGAGTTCGCCCTGGTCTCCCGCAACTCGTACGAGACCGCCCGGGCCGAGATGGACTTTCTGGACCTGGCCCTGGAACTGGGGCCGCGGACCTCCGTCCGGGAGCACATGCTGCTCCTGCGCGACGGTCGGGCCGACCGCATCACCGACGGGATGCGCGTCGGCATCGACCCTTCCTCCATCGACATCACCCTCCTGACGCATCGCGAGTGCGACGGGGCCCGGGTCACCCTGGTCGAACTGCCCTACACCCAATTCCCCGGGCAAATTCAGAAGGGTGTCATCGACGCCGCGGTCTGGGACGCGGAGGAGCCTATCCCCGAAGGCGGCTCCGGCATGCGTCTGGTCCCTCTGCGGAACGGCGACGCTGGGGTCAGGCCCGACACGGGGGAGGCCGTTCTGGTAGTCCACCGGGAAAACACGGTTGTGAAGTCCATTCTCCGCGAAAGAGTGGACCCCGAGGTCGTCCGCGCCACTCAGGCCCGGGTGCTGGCGGGGGAGGAGTTACCGGAGCTCTGAAGAAAACCTCTCTTAAGACGGTGGGAAGACGGTGGAGCGTCCGTTCGGCAACGGGGCGCTCCGGCGGGGACAAGGCCCCGCGCGGGTCCGGGCTCGGCCCAGACCCTTTTGTTGGGCCTTCATTATACAGAATACTGTATATTGCCCAGAGGGGGTTGGTCGTGTGACACTTCTTGACGACCTGCGGCGGGTCGTCGGCCCGGAGCACGTCCTTTGCGACGAGGCGGCCCGGCGAGTCTACGCGCGGGACAGCTGGCCGGTGGCGGCGCTGCGGGTCCACCACGGGCGTCCGCTTGCCGCGCCCGACGCCGTCGTCCTGCCGGGGGATACGGCCGAGGTGGCGGCGGTGGTAGGCCTTCTCTACCAGGCCGGAGTCCCCATCATTCCCTTCGGCGGCGGCTCCGGCGTCCTGGGCGGGACGCTGCCGGTGGGCGGCGGGGTCGTCGTCGACACCAAGCGGCTGGACAGGGTCCTGGAGATTAACGACGAGGGCCTCTTCGTCACGGCCCAGGCCGGGATTCTGGGAGTCGACCTCGAGAAGGCCCTGGCCCGGGCCGGGTTCACCCTCGGCCATTTCCCGCAGTCCATCGACGTGGCCACCATCGGCGGTTTCGTGGCCACGCGTTCGGCCGGTCAGTTCTCGACCAAGTACGGGAACATCGAAGACATAGTCCTCGCTCTAGAGGTCGTGCTCCCGGAGGGCCGGGTGGTGCGCACCAAGCGTACGGCCCGCTCCTCCACCGGGCCCGACCTGAAGAACATCTTCATCGGGTCGGAAGGGACGCTGGGCATCATCACCGAGGTCACCCTCCGCATCCACGTGCGCCCCGAGAAGCGGGAGACCGAGTCCTACGAAATCGATACGTTCAGCGAGGGACTCGAGGCCATCCGCCGGGTGATGCGCGCGGGCTATCGGCCCGCCGTCGTCCGCCTCTACGACCCCCTCGAGACCGCCCACTCTTTCAAGGAGCGGGTCACCCAGGGTAAGTGCTTGCTGCTGTTCGTCTGCGAGGGTCCGGCCCGCCTGGTGGACCTGGAGCTGAAGGCCGTCGACGAAATCATGGCCGCCTTCCCGCACCGGCGACTCGGGCCGGAGCCGGGACGGCACTGGCTGGAGACCAGGAACATCGTGAGCGGGCTGCCGGAGTTCATGAACCAGGGTCTGGTCGTGGACACGCTGGAGGTCGCGACGACCTGGGACCGCGTGGCGCAGCTCCACCAGGCGGTCACGGAACGCATGTTCAAGGTGAAAGGCATCGTCTCGGTCTCGGCCCACAGCTCGCACTCCTACACGCAGGGGACGAACCTTTACGTGACCTTCCTCGCCCTGGGTCCGGACCCCGCCGAGGCCGAGGACGTCTACCAGCGGGTCTGGGACGCGGCTATGGAGGCGTGTCTTGAGGTCGGGGGGACCATCTCCCACCACCACGGCGTCGGTCTGCAGCGGGTGAAATGGATGCCGAGGGAGCTGGGGTCTGCGGCCGAGGTCCTCGTCCGGCTGAAAAAGGCCCTGGACCCGAAGGGGCTCATGAACCCCGGCAAGCTCTTCCCGACCGACGGTCCGGCCGGTCCGTCGGGGCCGTCGGGTCCGACCGAGCGGGCTGGTGCGGCCGGTCCGCCGGGTCAAAGCGAGCCTGCCGGACCGGCGGAGTCGTCCGACCGGGTCCCCGGGGAGGTGGGTTAGATGTCCGAAAAGGCCGCCAAGCGTTTCGACCTAGCCACCCAAGCCCGTATCTGCGCCGTCTGTCCGAACATGTGCCGGTTCCTGTGCCCGGTCGCGGCCGTCGAGAAGATCGAGACCGTCACGCCCCGGGGAAAGGCCCAGCTCGCGGTCGCGGTCGAACGGGGCGAGATACCGCTCTCGCCCGAGACGGCCGGGGTCTTTTACCATTGCGCCACCTGCAAGGTGTGTCGGGAATGGTGTCCGAGCGGGGTCGACCTGCCGGAGGTGACCGGCGGGCTCCGGCGGCGGGCGGCCCGGGAGGGGCTCGCGCCGGTAGCGGCCCGCACGCTGACCGAGCGGCTCCTCCGGGACAGGTCGCTCTACCTTTCGCCGGTCGAGGCCGGGGGGAGACTCTCCCGTTACCGCGAGCTCCTGACGCCGGGGGCCAAGGTCCTGTACTTTGCCGGATGCTCGACCGCCGCCCTGCACCCGGAAATCGTCGGGGCCACCCTGCGCCTCTTCGAGGCCGCCGGGGTCAAGGTCGCCATGCTCGAGACGGAGCAGTGTTGCGGGTTGCCGCTCGACGTCCTGGGTTACCGCGACGAGGCGGCCGGGCTGGCTCGGGACCTCGCCGAGGCGGTGGCCGCGGGCGGTTACGAGACGGTTGTCTCCGGCTGTCCCATGTGCACCTACGTCTTCAAGGAAATCTATCCGGTCCTCGGGGCCCGGCTGGGGGCCGAGGTCAAACATGTCACCGAGTTCTTCTTCGGCCTGCACGAGGACGGGGCCCTGGTCAAGCTCGGCCGCAAGCACGACCTGGCCGTGACTTACCACGACCCGTGCTACCTGGGCCGTTACCAGGACGTCTTCGACGCCCCCCGCCGGCTTTTGTCGGATGTGGCCGGACTGCGGCTTCTGGAGATGGAATCCAACCGCGGGCTGGCCGCCTGTTGCGGCGGGGCTCCGGCCACCGACGCGGCCGTCCCGGGGACAGCCACGGCCATCGGGGCCCGGCGGGCGGCGGAGGCCCGGCGGACCGGGGCCGACCTGCTGGTCACCGCCTGTCCGCACTGCCTGGATATGCTCGGCCCGGCGGCGGGTTCGGGCGACGGCCCGCCCGCGGGTCCAGGCGACGGCCCGCCCGTGCGCGACATCAGCGAGGTTCTTGCGGAGAGATTCGGCGTGTTGCCGCGCCGGTAATCGAGTGGGAGGGATGGAGGATGAGCGTGGGCGGACAGCCCAACCGAGCCGCCGGGGCCGCTGAAGCGGCCGGAGCCGGCGCGGCCGACTCGTACGACGTCCTGGTGCTCGGCGGCGGTATCACCGGGGCCTCGGTCGCGCGCGACCTGGCCTTACGGGGGCTCAAGGTGGCCCTCGTCGAGAGGGACGACTTCGCCTCGGGGACGACCGGCACATGTATGGGCATGCTGCATGGGGGTCTGCAGTACCTGCAGTCCAACCCCGAGCTGACCAAGACGGAGTGCGCCGAGAGCGGCATCATGCAGAAGGCCGCGCCGCACCTGGTCTTCGCCATACCCTTCCTTTACCTTATCCCCAAGCCCGAGATGGTGGAGATGGTCGACGCCTTCTTCGGGTACTACGACCAGTTCCAGAAGACGAAGTTCGGACGCCCCCACGTCAAGCTGACCGAGGAGGAGGCTCTGGGTCTGGAGCCGTCGCTCCGGCCGGGCTTCGCGGCGGCCCTGACCAACGACGAGCCGGGCGTGGACGTCTTCCGCCTGAACGTGCTGGTCGCTCTCGACGCGGCCGAGCACGGGGCCCGGGTCCTGAACCATACCGAGGTCACCGGGCTCATCATCGAAGAGCAGGTCGGGCCGGGCCCGGCGGCGGCCGCGGGCGCGGACCCGGCGGCGGTCGCGGGCGCGGGCCCGGCGGACGGGGCGGCCCCCGCGGCCGGACCGGCGGCGCCGCGGCGGCGGGTAGCCGGGGCGCATCTTCGCGACACCCTTACCGGCGCGACCTTCGATATCCGGGCCCGACTCACCGTCAACGCCTGCGGCCCGTGGGTCCCGCGGGTGACGGCGATGGCCGGCCTCAACTACCGGCTGCGTCCGACCAAGGGCATTCACATCATCCTCGACCGCCGCGTCACCAGCGTCGGCGTCGGCTTCAACGCCATCGACGGCCGGAGTCTCTGCCTTTTGCCGCACGAGAACACCACCCTCATCGGCTGCACCGACGACGACTATTTCGGCGACGAGGACAAGGTCCGCCCGGACGACCAGGAGATAGAGTACGTGCTCACGAGCTGCGAGACCGTCTTGCCCGCGATAAGGAAGGCCCGCGTTATCCGGGTCATGGCCGGGCTCAGACCGACCATCTATCAGTACGGCATCAACGAGGATAAGGTCACCCGCGACTTCGAGGTCTGGGACCACGAGGAGCGCGACGGCTTGGCCGGCTTCATCACCATCGCCGGCGGCAAGATGACCATCGCCCGCATCATGGCCGAGAAGACCTCCGACGCGGTCGTGGCCCGGCTCGGCCTCAGCGGCGAGCGCGTCCGCTGCCGGACCGCCGAGCTCGGCCTGCCCGGCGGGGACCGTCTCCTCAGTCGGACGGAAATCGAGGAGCTGGCCAAGCGGTTCAAAGTCCCCGCGGCGGCCGTGGCCCGTCTCGCTCACCGCCACGGCACGCGGGCGGAGGCCGTTCTGGAGGAGGGCTGCCGCCGGCCCGGCGGGCGGAACGTCATCTGCACCTGCGAGCCGGTCCTGGCGGCCGAGATTCTTTACGCCGTCCGCCACGAGTGGGCCAGGACACTGGGTGACCTCCGACGGCGGGTGCGGCTGGGTACGGGGCCCTGCCAGGGCTTCGGCTGCTCGGAGGCGGCCGCGGCCCTGCTGGGCCTGGAACTCGGTCTGGACCCGGGCGAGGTGGCGGCCGACCTGGCCGCCTTCCGCCAGGAGCGCTGGAAAGGCCAGCGGGTGGCTCTGGACGGCGACCAGCTGCGTCAGCAGGAGATAAGCCAGACCGTCTGGGGACACGGTCGCCCGGGCGGTGTGTGCGGTGGCGGGGTCGGGGCCGAGGGGAGGGTGGGCTGGTGAGCGTGAGCCTTTCTGATTTGGCCGATTCGGCTGATTTCGATGTCGCGGTTCTGGGCGGAGGCCTGGCCGGCTTCTGCGCGGCCAGGGCGGCGGCCGCCGAAGGCGCCCGCGTGGTTCTCATCCGCCGTGGCCTGGCCGCCACGGCCATGTTCTCGGGCGGCTTCGATTTCCCCGCTGTACTGCCGCTCCTGTACGGGACGGGCCGCTTCGGAGCAGCCGGCGGGGCAAGCGCCGTCGGCGGGGCCGGCGGGGCCGGCGGGGCTGGCGCGGCGAGCGCGGCGAGCGCGCCCGGCGGGGCGAGCGCGCCGAGCGGGGCCGGCGGAACGGGCGAGGCCGGACCAACCGACCCGACCGGTGTAATGCGGGCGGCGGCGACCCTGGCTGACTGGCTGGCTTCGGTCGGCGTCGAGCTGGTCGGCCGTCCGGGGGAGGTGCTGCGACTGCTGGACACGGCCGGCAACGTCCGTTCGACCAACCTGGCCCCCGCGGCCATAGCTCTGGGCCGGGTCGACCAGTGGGGGGACCGGCGGGTCCTGTTCCTCGGGGTTGAGGGCTATCCCCTCTATAACCCGGAATGGGTCGCCAGAAAGGCGGTCTGGCTGGGACTCGCCCGGCCGGAGAAAGTCGCCGCGGCAGAGGTGACCGTGCCGGGCCTGGACGGGGAAGCGAGTCTGGCGGCGCCCAGGGTAGCCGAAATCCTTGACCGCCCCGCCGCCGCGGAGGCTTTCGCCGCGGCCGTGGCCCGGGCCGCCCGCAAAGCGGGGGCGGAGCTCGTGGCCTTACCCCCCGTCCTGGGACTGCGCGACCCGGCCGGGGTCTTTGCCGCCGTGAACGCCGCGCTGGGCGCGGCTGGCGGCTCAGCGCGCACGGCCGACGGCGGCAGCACGGCCGGCGGCGCCGCGGGGGGCTCGCCGGGTGCGGAGGCCGACGTCCGGGCCTTCGAGCTCCTGGCCACTCCGCCGTCGGTGCCCGGCCAGCGGCTCCGCCTCGCGCTGGAGCGGCTGGCCCTGGAGGCGGGTGTGGTGGTCATCGACGGCCGGGTCACCGGTCCCGGCGGTTTGGACTCTCGGCCCGGCCTCCCGGACTCCGGCCCCGGGGCTTCGGGCTCTCGAGGGGCCTTTGCCGTCGGGGCCGCGGCTGCTCCCAAGGTATTGCATTCCGTGAGGGTCAGCCGGCGGGGCCGCGAGTTCACGGTTCGGGCCTCCGAGTTCGTCCTGGCCACGGGCTCCTTCTACGCCGGGGGCCTGGCGGCCGAGCGGCAACGGGTCCGCGAGCCCGTCTTCGGACTCACGGTCTACGGCCCGCCCAGGCCCGGCTGGCCCCCCGGCGAGCTGCCCGTCGAGGACCGGCCCGTGCGCGAGATGGTCTGGGACCGTTTCGACGTCGGACACCCCGTCTTCGAGGTGGGCCTGGCGGTGGACGAAGAGCTCCGACCCCTGGCGGGGGGCTCGCCGGCATGGTCACCGGTCGACGGCCTGCCGCGGCGGCCGACGGCGGTGTCGACGGTGGTGTCGACGGCGGCCGAGCGGCATCCGGCCTTCCTCAATCTAAGGGCGGCCGGGTCCATCATCGGCGGCTACCCCCGGACCACGGGCTCCGCGGGGGCGGGGGTGGCCGTGGTCACGGGCCTTGCGGCCGGACGCCTGGCGGCGCTCGCCGCCCTAAAGGCCCCAGGGTCCCCCGGCGAGCCCTCGCGGTCCGCGGACAAGCCCTCGCGGTCCGCGGACAAGCCCCTGCGGTCCGCGGGCGAGTCCCCAGGGACGCCCGTGCACCCAGCCGCCGCCGAGGCGACGGAAGCGGGCGGCCGGCTTGAAGGAGGCGAGCGGGCGTGACGGCCGAAAGCAAGGCTCGGACGGGGGCCCGCGCCCGGGCCGAGAGCTACTCGCCGGGCCTGGAACGTTTTCTGGAAGTCTATCTGGATGCTCGTCTTTTGCCCTACAGTCCGGCCGACAGCCGGGTCATGGCCGAGCTGGAGCGGTGCGTCGGCTGCGGCAATTGTCTTTCTGTCTGCCCCGTCGTCGGCGCCGCCGCCGCCCACCCCTACCCCGGCCCCCGCACGGTGGCGACCGGTCTCTCGCGGTCGCTGCCGGAGTTCTGGGCGTCGGCGGACACGGCCGGGTTCTGCACGACCTGCATGGCCTGCGAGGAGGCCTGCCCGGCCGACGTGCCCGTCTGGCGGGGCATCCTCATGATGAGGGCCAAGGACTACGAGCAGAGGGCCCGCGAAGGGCAGGACGCTTTCAGTCGGATCAAGCGGCTGGCCGTGGACCTGTTCGCCGAAGGCAAGCTGGCCCAGGCCGCCCGGTGGGGCGCCGCGCTGCAGGGGCTGGCCATGCGAAGGACGACGAGCGGGGAGATGAAGGCGAGGGTGGCCCTACCGCTCGGCTCCCTGGCGAGCCGCGTCGTCCCGCCCCTGGCCCGTCGCCCGCTGGTGGAGGAGTTCCCCGAGGTCGTGCCCGGAGAGGTCCCCGATGGTCCGCGGGTGGCCGTCTTCGCCGGCTGCCTTTACAACTACGCCTACACCGACACGGGCCGGGCCCTGGTCGGCGTCCTGCGGCGGCACGCCCGGGAGGTCGTCGTCCCCGCGGGGCAGGTCTGTTGCGGGGCCCCGGTCTTTTACAGCGGGGACCTTCCGGCCGCGCGCCGGCTGGCGGCCGAGAACGCCCGCGTCTTCGAGGCCGCGGGGGCCGATTTCGTCGTCACGGCCTGCGCTACGTGCGGCGACGTGCTGGCGAACGAATACCCGGTCCTCTTCGAACGGCCGGCGGAGGATGCCGCTGCGGCCGTCCGGAGCCTGGCGGCCCGCGTGCGGGACGTCCACGCCTTCCTGACCGCTGAGGTCGCCTTCCGGGCCCCCGACGCCCCGGTCGCCGCGCTTCCGGGCGCAACGTCCGCGGCCCCGTCGGGCGCACTGACAATCACCGTCCACGACCCCTGCCACCTCAACCGGGGGCAGGGCGTGGCCGCCGAGGTCCGCCGGCTCCTGCGGAGCATCCCCGGCGTCACCGTTCGGGAAATGGCGCGCCCGGACGCCTGCTGCGGCGGAGCGGGGAGCTTCAGTCTCGACCACTACGACCTGGCCGCCGCCATCCGCGACGGCAAGGTCACCGACATCGAAGCCACCGGGGCCGATATCGTCGTCACCGGTTGCCCGTCGTGCCGGATGCACATCGCCGACGGGCTGGAGCGGGCCGGCAAGGGCCGGCCGGTCCGGCATCTCGTCGACCTGCTGGAAGCCGCCTACCTGGCGGAGGACAGCGGCCGAAGGAGGGGGTAGGACCGTGAGTGCAGCGAGGCCGAAGGTAGCCATCGTCCGGAACGAGGGGCGTCCCGACGCGGCTCGCATCCGGGCGATGGTCGCCGAGGCCGTCGGGCTCCTGGACCCGGGCGGCGGGCGGCCTTTCGCCCGGTTTGTGCGTCCGGGGGCTCACGTAGTCGTCAAGATCAACGTCTTCGCCCCCTACCCGCCGCCGGTCTCGGTCGACCGCCACACCGCCGCCGCGGTCGTCGCCCTCTGCCGCGAGGCCGGGGCGGCGCGGGTGACGGTGGTCGAGGGGGTCTCGGTCGGGACCAAGATGGACCGCGGCGAGACGACCGAGAGCATCGTCCGGGAGCTCGGCCTCCGGAGCGCCGTCGAGAGAGCCGGCGGGGAGTTCGTGTGCCTGGAGACGGTCGAACGGGTCCGGGTCGAGGTCCCCGGCGGGGTGGTCCACCACCACCTCGATTACCCGAAGGTAGTCCTCGACGCCGATGTCCTCATTGACCTGGCCGCGCTCAAGACACACACCAACAGTCTGGTCACTTTGGGTCTGAAGAACTTCCAGGGCCTGCTCACCGACGCCGAGAAGTATTACGGGCACCGCGACGACCTCGACGTCAAGCTGGTCGACATCCACCGCGTCCGCCGTCCCGACCTCGTCATCATCGACGGCCTTTTGGCCATGGAGGGCGACGGCGCGGGGGAGAACGGCGAACCCGTGCCGATGAACCTCATCTTGGCCGGCGACAACGTGGTCGCCACCGACGCGGTCGGGGCGACAGTGATGGGTTTTGACCCCCTGGACGTGCCGGCCATCCGCATCGCTCAGCACGCCGGGATGGGTCCGGCCGACCTCGAGGCCATCGACCTTCGCGGCGTGCCCGTGGCCGAGGTCCGGCGTCCGTTCAAACCGCCCTTCAACTGGTTCCGGCCGTTGGACCGCTACGTGACCGGCAACTATCCCAACGTCCACGTCTATATCGGCGGCGCGTGCCCCTGGTGCTGGCTGATGACGGGTATGGTCGCCAAGACCTTGGCGATGACGGCCCCCCTGGAGTGGAGCCTCGTCGTCGGGACGGACCCCAAGGTCCCCGAGACCCTGCCGAGCGACCCGGCCCACACCATCGTCCTCGGCGACTGCGCCTGCGGGGCCGCCGGCCCGGCGCACGAGCTCAGAAACCAGCTCCTGCTCCGGCAGCAAGGGCTCATCGCCGGCGGCTGCCCGACCTTCCGGCCCACCCTGGCCGCGCTGGAGCGGTATCTCTGTCAGCTGGGCGTCATCACCCCCGAGCTGCTCGAGATGAGAAAGCAGTTCACCAAGCAGAAGCTCTTCGACGCCTATAAGAAGGTCGACCCGACCTGGGAACCCGAGCCGGCCGTCCCGGCGGCGGGGGCGGGGGCCGCCCCGGGACCGGATGCGACCGTCCCCGGACCGGAGAGATGAACCTTCGGAGGTGGAGGACCGATGTCTGAGAAGCCTTTTGTCCTGGCTATAGATTCGGGCACCCAGAGCGTCCGGGCCATCTTGTTCGACCGGAAGGGCGACGTCGTGGCCAAGGAGGCGGCCCCGCACGAGCCCTATTTCTCCCTCCGGCCCGGCTGGTCGGAGCAGCACCCCGAAGACTACTGGACCAAGCTCTGCCTGGTGACGCGCCGGCTGATGGCCCGTCCGGAGGTGCGCAAGGACCGGATAGCGGCCTGCGCCATTACCACCCAGCGTTCCGGCGTCATCCCCGTGGACGCGAAGGGTAACCCGCTGCGGGCCTGCATCACCTGGCTCGACCAGCGCCTGGTCCGGGTGGACCTGCCCCCGGGGCTGCCCGACTTCCTGAGGATGGTCGCGGCCATGTCGAAGATGAACTGGCTCAAGGAGAACGAGCCCGACACTTACGAACGGACGGCCCGGTTCCTGTCGGTGTCGGCGTGGCTGGTCTTCAAGCTGACCGGCCGTTACGCGGATTCCGTCGGGATGCAGGTGGGCGTCCTGCCTTTCGACCTGGCCGCCCAGAAGTGGTATGAGGATGACTTCATGTACGACGTTTTGGGCTGTCGGCGCGACCAGTTTTACGACCTCGGACTCCCAGGCCAGGTCCTGGGCGAGGTCACGGCTTCGGCGGCGGCGGAGACGGGGCTCCCGCAAGGGCTGCCCATCGTCGGGTCGGCCGGCGACAAGCAGTGCGAGACTCTCGGGGCCGGCTGCACGGGACACGGGACGGCCTCCCTGAGCTACGGGACGGCGGCCGTCATCGGCACGACGTCGCGGACCTACATGGCCTCGCCGACCCTCGAGTATTACACCTGGCCGAGCGCCGTGCCGGGGGCGTGGAACCCGGAGTTCTTCCTTTACCGCGGCTACTGGCTCGTGTCGTGGTTCAAGGAGCAGTTCGGCTACAAGGAGTCGCTCGAGGCCGACGCCGAAGGGGTGGCGGCTGAGGAGATCCTGAACCGCGAGGCGGCCAAGCTGCCCGCCGGCTCGGACGGCCTGGTCGTCCAGCCTTACTGGACCCCGCACCCGGCCCTGGCTCCCACGGCGCGGGGAGTAGCCGTGGGCTGGACCGACGTCCATACCCGGGCCCACCTCTACCGGGCCGTCCTGGAGGGCATCGCCTACGCCCTGCGCGACGGCCTGCCTATCCTGGAACGGGACTTCGGGGAGAAGATAACCCAGGTCAAGGTATCGGGCGGCGGGGCCAAGTCGGACGTGGCCATGCAGGTGACGGCCGACGTCTTCGGCCTGCCGGTGGCACGCCCGCACACGACCGAGACGTGCGCCCTCGGCGCGGCCATCAACGCGGCCATGGCCGTCGGGTGGTACAGGGACGCCGACGAGGCGGCCGCCAACATGACCCGGGCCGAGCGGGTCTTCGAGCCCATCCCCGCCAACGTGGCCGTCTACGAGGAACTCTATCAAGGGGTGCACCGGAAGCTCTACCCGGCCTTGAAGGAGGTTCACGAGGTCCTGACGGCGGTGCAGGCGAAGGCGCGCTAGACCGACGCGCGGCGGGGCGGCCTCGCGGCCCCGCGGCGGCCCGGCGCCGCGGTGCGGCGGCGGGGCGGCCCCGCGCCGCTCCGGCTTCCGCTTAGGGGGCCGGCTGCAGCGGGCGGCTGCAAGGGCAGGTTATCGGGGGGCCGGGGGAGTATTGATGCCCGCTGCACCCGCGTCGGCACAAGGGGGGAGCGCCTGGTGGCGGGTCTTGTCCGTTTCAGTGTTTCGATGCCGGAGGAGCTGGTCGCCGACTTCGACCGCCTTATCGAGGCCCAGGGTTATAAGACCAGGTCGGAAGCGGTGCGCGACCTCATCCGCGACCGGCTGGTGCGTCGGCAGTGGGAGGAGGGGGACCAGGATGTGGCCGGAACCCTCACCATCATCTACGACCACCACGTTCGGGGCCTGGGGGCCGAGCTTACCGAGGTCCAGCACGACCACATCGGGCTGGTCCTTTCCACGATGCACGTGCACCTGGACCACCACAATTGTCTCGAGGTGCTGGT
>Ga0315298_1001352_pt1 | contig 45415 bp, 51 predicted proteins | sample WHS_1_MG_FD_203077 | JGI IMG/M metagenome (GOLD analysis project Ga0315298, IMG submission 203077) | Extremophilic microbial mat communities from Washburn Hot Springs, YNP, Wyoming, USA - WHS_1_MG | ecosystem: Environmental > Aquatic > Thermal springs > Hot (42-90C) | place: USA: Wyoming...
TAATGTGAAGATGACCATCAAGCTGATTGTGCCAGTGGCGCTGGAAGAAGGCCTACGCTTCGCTATCCGTGAGGGTGGCCGCACGGTCGGCGCTGGCGTCATCACGAAGATCTTGGAGTAGGGCGGCGCCAAGATACAAGGAAGGAGAAAGGGTGTGGGGGGAGCCATAGTTCTCCCTCCCAATCCCTCTGGTTATGGCGAGGCAGAAGATCCGTATTAGACTAAAAGCATTCGACCACAAGATCTTGGACCAGTCGGCAGCACAGATTGTGGAAACCGCAGAGCGCACGGGAGCGGCGGTGGCAGGGCCGGTGCCTTTGCCCACGCATATCGAGAAGTACACCGTCATTCGCTCGCCCCACATCGACAAGGACTCGCGGGAACAGTTCGAGATTCGCACTCATAAGCGGCTGATCGATATCCTGGAGCCTACCTCGAAGACTGTGGATGCGCTGATGCGCCTCAACCTGCCCGCTGGCGTAGACATCGAAATCAAACTATAGGAAGGTTGAGCGTCGAGGGCGATGGTAGTTATCAGTTACCTGTTATCAGGAAATGTCCTCTGATAACAGATGACTGATAACTGCTGCGACCTGAGACTCTTGGAGAGATGGCTGAAGGAATGCTTGGCCGAAAGATCGGCATGACACAAATGTTCAGAAGCGATGGGACGGTCACACCCGTGACGGCGATAGAGGCTGGACCATGCGTGGTGGCGCAGGTGAAGAACTCAGCCAAGGAAGGCTATGACGCGGTGCAGATCGCATTTGGGGAGGCCAAGAGGCTGAGCGCGCCGGAGAAGGGTCATCTGAAAAAGCTTGGCCTGTTCAGACACTTGCGCGAGTTTCGTGTGGAGAACCCCGCAGAGTTCAAAGCCGGCCAGAAGATCGACGTGAGCATTTTTCAGCCGGGAGATCGCGTCGATGTCGCGGGCGTTTCTAAGGGCAAGGGTTTTGCTGGCGTTGTCAAGCGCCATCATTTTGGCGGTGGCCCAAAAACCCACGGGCAGTCCGATCGCCACCGCGCTCCGGGATCCATTGGTGCGACCACTACGCCCGGGAGGGTGCTGAAAGGCATGCGCATGGCTGGTCATATGGGCCATCGTCGGGTCACCGTGCGCGGCCTGGAGGTTGTTGAGGCTGATCCCGACCGCAGTCTGCTCTTGGTCAAAGGCGCGGTGCCGGGGGCAAAGGGCGGACTTCTCGAAATTAAGAAGTCTGCCAAAGGCGGGTGAGCAGCTAATTGTCAGCAACCGGCTTTCAGTGTCTAGTGGCTGATGGCCGAAGCCACACAGCTGAAAGCTAAGGGCTGAGAGCGATACGATATTGGGCACGACGCGCGGCTACGCCTAGCTGCAAGCAAGACTTGGATCAGGCGCTAGCACGGAGAGTGCCGGCGGCGCGTCGGGTGGGAGAACGTTAGATGCGAGTTTCAGTCCGAAATATGGAAGGCCAGGTCGTAGGTGCCCTCACCCTCAGTGAGGAAGTCTTCGGCATGCAGCCCCATGAGGCGGCGATGCATCAAGCCGTGGTCAGGCAGTTGGCGAATGCTCGCCTCGGTACTGCGGCATCGAAGACACGGGGCGAGGTGGCCGGAGGAGGTGCCAAGCCCTACCGACAGAAGGGTACTGGTCGCGCAAGACAAGGGACAACCCGAGCGCCACAGTTCCGAGGTGGCGGCGTCGTCTTTGGACCACACCCGAGAAGCTATGCTCAGGACATACCGCGAAAGATGAGGCGTTTGGCTTTGCGGTCTGCGCTATCGACCAAAGCAGCAGAGGAAAACCTCATCGTTATAGACCGGCTCGAGTTCGCGACACCGAGCACCAAAGCCATGATCGGGGTTCTGAAGAATCTCGGCGTGGAAAGGTCTGCATTAGTTGTCCTGCCAGAGACAAACGATACTGTCTACCGGTCGGCCCGCAACATTCCGAGGGTCAAGACTCTGCCGGTCGAGAACCTAAACATCGTGGACCTGCTGAACCATACCACTCTGCTATTGCCGGTGGCCGCTGTTCGAAGGATCGAGGGTCATTTCGGCGTTGCGCCGCAGGACGTGGAGCCAGCTGAAGCGGGACAGGCAGAGCCCAGAGACACTAGCGCGGAGAAAGGTACTCTAGAGGTGGCCGAGAAGACGGTGATGGAGGAGTAAGAACCCATGAATGTATACGAAGTGCTCCGTCGGCCGGTCATCACAGAAAAGAACACGGTGCTTTCGGCCGAGCGGAATCAATACGCTTTCGAGGTAGCACGAAACGCCAACAAGGTGCAGATCAAGGAGGCCGTGGAAAAGGCCTTCAGCGTGCGCGTGGTTGCGGTGAACGTGTCCAGCGTGCCCGGCAAGATGAAGCGGATGGGCAGGCACCGTGGCATGACGCCGGGATGGAAGAAGGCGGTGGTGACGCTGACTCCGGGAGACAAAATCGAGCTATTCGAGGGCGTGTAGCTGGCAACCGATTGTCGGTTGTCAGCCTTCGCCCGTCAGTGATAAGAAGATGCGGTCTCTTGATCGTTGGCGGCCAGTGGCTGATAACTGATAGCTGAGAACTGATAAACAGGTCATTAGGAGTAGTCATGGCTCTAAAAACGTACAAGCCTACCTCCCCCGGTCGGCGAGGCATGACTGGCTCGACTTTCGAGGAGATCACTCGCAGCGAGCCTGAGAAGTCCCTGCTGGCGCCCAAGAACAAGAAGGCCGGCCGAAACGCACAAGGCAGGCTCACGGTCCGGCACCGAGGGGGCGGCGCAAAACAACGATACAGAATCATCGATTTCAAGCGTGACAAGGTTGGCGTGCCAGCCAGGGTTGTCTCGATCGAGTACGATCCAAATCGCACGGCGAGGATTGCCCTGCTGAGCTATGCTGACGGTGAGAAGCGCTACATCCTGGCACCGTTGGGGCTAAAGGTCAACGACATCGTCAGTTCTGGCCCCGAGGCAGAGGTCCGCGTGGGTAACGCTTTGCCACTGCGCTCTATTCCTGTGGGCACGATGATACATAACGTCGAGTTGCAAGCTGGGCGAGGTGCCCAGATAGTCCGCAGCGCTGGAAGCGCCGCCCAGTTGATGGCCAAGGAAGGCGACTATGCAGTGCTCCGGCTTCCATCTAGCGAGATGCGCCGCGTCAGGGTGGAGTGCCAGGCGACCATCGGTCAGGTCGGCAACCTGGAGCAAGGGAACCGAAACCTCGCCAAGGCCGGACATCGACGGTGGATGGGTTGGCGACCAACGGTGCGTGGCTCAGCAATGACCCCACGCGATCATCCTCATGGAGGCGGGGAGGGCAAAGCCCCCGTGGGTATGCCTGGCCCGAAGACGCCCTGGGGCAAGCCCGCAATGGGCTACAAGACCCGGAAGAACAAGGTCAGCGACCGGTTGATCATCAGGAGGAGGAAGAAGTAAGGACCTACAGTCCTTCTCAAACACTATGTCAAGATCAGTTAAGAAGGGTCCATTTATAGACGCCAAGCTACTCAAGAGGGTCGATGCGATCAATCGGGGCGGTCAGAAGGCGGTGATCAAGACGTGGTCGCGGGCTTCGACGATTCTGCCCCAAATGGTAGGCCATACCATTGGCGTGCATGACGGGCGGAGGCACGTACCGATCTTTATCACCGAGAATATGGTAGGTCACAAGCTGGGCGAGTTTGCGCTCACTAGACACTTCCGTGGGCATTCCCACAAGTCTGAGAAGCGCACCGCAGTGAAGAAGAAGTAGGGCAGCGTGAAGGAGGTGCCATGGAGGTCAAGGCAACAGCCAAATACATCAGAATATCGCCTCGAAAAGTGCGCCTGGTGCTTGATACCCTAAGAGGGAAATCGGTGGACGAGGCCCTAGCTATTCTTCGGTATCTGCCAAGTCCAGCCGCACGCGTAGTGGCGAAGGTCGTAAGGTCCGCAGCGGCCAACGCGGAGAACAACTTCCAAATGTCTCCACGGGATCTCCTAATATCCACTGTCTACGCCGATGAGGGCCCGACGCTCAAGAGATTCCGACCTCGCTCGCATGGTCGAGTGCATCCCATCCTGAAGCGGTCTAGTCATATCACCGTTGTTGTCAGGGAAAAGGAGGCTTAGTTGGGACATAAGGTTCATCCAGTCGGGTTTCGAATCGGTGTTATCCGAAGCTGGCTTGGGAAATGGTATGCCGACAGGAACTACACCGAGCTGCTCCATGAGGACCTGCGTATCCGCAGGACTATTCAGGAGCGGTTCCACGATGCGGGTATTCCCCGTGTCGAGATTGATCGTGGCGCAAACCAGGTCTCGGTGACCATTCACACTGCCAAGCCGGGCATTGTCATTGGCAAGGGTGGGCAGAAGGTCGATGAACTACGCGGACAATTGGAGAAACTGACGGGCAAGAAGGTCCGTCTGAATATCCAAGAGATCAGGCAGCCCGAGCTAGATGCCCAACTGGTGGCGCGGAGCGTAGCCGAGCAGATCGAGAGGCGCGTAGCCTACAAGCGCGCGATGAAGCAAGCGGTGTTGCGGGCCATGCAGCGCGGTGCCAAGGGGATCAAGATAGTGGTTGCCGGACGGCTGGCCGGGGCCGAGATGTCCAGGCGCGAGTCGGACCGCGCCGGACGGGTGCCGTTGCACACGCTCCGAGCCGATATTGACTATGGCACCGCCGAGGCGCTGACCACTTTTGGGCTGATTGGCGTGAAGGTATGGATCTATAAGGGTGACGTGCTGCCCGAGGCAGTGCGGCGGGCACCCGTCGAGACTGGGGCCATTGCTCCTCAAGAAGTACCAGCTGGATAAGGAGGAAGGAGCGGCGATGAACCCGCTGAGCCGCCGATAGTACGCGCGAGCTCGCCTGTTCATTCCGTTCCTAGGGAATATGCTTCAACCGAAAAGAGTCAAGCACCGCAAGACCCACCGCGGCAGCCGCAAGGGCAAAGCTCAAGGTGGCAGCACAGTGGCCTTTGGCGAGTATGGGCTGCAAGCCTTGGAAGCGGCTTGGATCACCAGCCGGCAGATTGAGGCAGCGCGCCGTGCCATCACTCACCACATCAAACGTGGTGGCAAGGTGTGGATTCGCATCTTCCCTGACAAACCTGTGACGGCGAAGCCGGCGGAGACTCGTATGGGGAGCGGTAAGGGCGCCCTTGACCACTGGGTGGCAGTGGTGCGTCCTGGGCGGATCCTTTTTGAACTCAGCGGCGTGCGGGAGGAAGTGGCTGCGGAGGCCATGCGCCTCGCCGGGCACAAGTTGCCCATCGAAACGCGCTTCGTGACCCGCGAAGCCGAGGAAACGGCCGCAAGCCCTGCGGCGGGAGGGTAATTCAGGGTGAACTTGCGAGAATTGAGAGCCTTGAACAGGGACCAGCTAGCCAAAGAATTGGAGAACAGCCATCGCGAGCTGTTCAACCTACGGTTCCGATTGGAGACAAGGCAACTGGCAAACCACCGGGAAATACCGAAGGTTAGACGCACGATTGCCAGAATCATGACAATCATGCGCGAGCGGGAACTCGGGATAGCCAAGGAGTAAGGAGATAAGGTGCTTCGGAATCGGAAGTGGCGCATTGGTCGAGTCGTAAGCGACAAGATGGACAAGACGGTCGTCGTCGCGGTGGAAGTGCGTAAGCAACACCCGCTGTATCACAAGACCATCAAGCACACGGCCAAGTTCAAAGCCCACGACGAGCAGAACGCTTGTCGCTTGGGCGATGTGGTAAGAATAGAGGAATCGCGTCCTATCTCTAAAGATAAGCACTGGCGAGTGACGGCGATTATTGCTAAGGGTGACGTCGCCGAGATCCAACCCAGCGCGATCAGCTGAGAAGGACTGACGCGGGACATGGGGAACGCCTTGGCGCAAGCCAAGCCAGCAGGAGTGCGGGCCTTAGCCCTCAAGTCCGCCTAGGGTCAGAAGGCTGCGCTCGTCATTGCTGCACAGGCTTTGGCCGGTAGCATGAAAGCTCCATCCCGAGCCTAAGGCAGATTCCAAGGAGTGACTACGAGTGATTCAGCAACAGAGTAGGCTTAAGGTCGCTGACAATACTGGCGCAAAAAGCATTATGTGTATTCGCGTTCTGGGTGGGTCCGGCAGAAGGTATGCTTCCGTTGGAGACGTGATCATCGGCACGGTCAAGCAGGCCGCGCCTGGCGGGTCGGTGAAGAAGGGCGATGTGGTACGAGCAGTGGTGGTCCGTACTGCACAAGGGTATCGGCGCCCAGATGGATCCTATATCAAGTTCGACGAGAACGCCGCAGTGATCCTGGCGGACAACGCCAACCCGAAAGGTACACGCATCTTCGGGCCCGTGGCCAGAGAGTTGCGCGAGAAGAGCTTCATGAAGATCGTCTCCCTGGCGCCGGAAGTGCTCTAGTGCGAGTGGAAGCGGAGGGTCCGACCAGATGAACATTAGAAGTAACGATAACGTATTAGTGATCGCGGGCAAGGACAAAGGCAAGAAAGGCAAAGTCCATCGTGTCTTCTTGGATCAGGAGCGCGTTCTCATCGAAGGCGTCAATATTGTCAAGAGGCACACCAAGCCACGGGGCCAGATGAAGCAGGCCGGTATTGTGGAGAAGGAGGCTCCGATCCACGTATCCAACGTCATGCTGATTTGCCCCAAGTGTGGCAAGCCAACCCGTGCTGGGCACTTGCTCCAAAACGATGGGAGGAAAGTACGTGTCTGCCGAAAGTGCGCCGCGCCAATATCATAAAGAGAACGCATCGGTGCCACGGATGAAGGAGAAGCACGCAAAAGAAGTCGTGCCGGCGATGATGCGGGAATTTGGTTACACGAACCCGATGCAGGTGCCGCATCTGGAGAAGATCGTCCTGAACATCGGGCTAGGCGAGGCTATTCAGAACGCCAAAGCGATGGACGCCGCGGCGAAAGACCTCGCGTCGATCACAGGACAGCATCCCGTCATTACCCGCGCGAAACGGTCTATTGCTGCGTTTCGCGTGCGAACAGGTATGCCGGTCGGCGTGATGGTCACCCTGCGGGGTAACCGAATGTACGAGTTCTTCGACAAGCTCGTCAACGCGACCTTGCCGCGCATCAGAGACTTTCGCGGCGTCTCGCGGAAGTCCTTCGACGGCAGGGGCAATTACACGCTAGGGTTAAAGGAGCAACTGGTATTCCCGGAGATCGAATACGACAAGATCGACAAAGTGCGGGGTCTAGAGGTATCGATTGTCACCTCGGCGCGTACCGACGAAGAAGCACGGCGTCTCTTGGAATTGTTGGGTATGCCATTTACCCGATAGAGGTTTACCAAGAGGATGGCTCGGCCCGCCGGGAAAACCTAGCCTGCGTGGGCCTAGGGGGCAGAGGCCATTCGGTGGATGGAGGACAACGTGGCAAAAACTAGCAAGATTGTAAAGTCCCAGCGGCCACCCAAGTACAAGGTGCAGCAACACAACCGTTGTAGCCTGTGCGGTCGGCCTCGGGCCTTCATGCGGAAGTTCGGCATGTGCCGCATCTGCTTCCGTAGGCTTGCCCTAAACGGGGAACTTCCCGGTGTTACGAAATCGAGCTGGTAGATTAATCTCCTTGCCATGGGAATTGTGCTCAGTCGAAGGCAAACTTGGCAGAGAGTTTCCCCGGAGGAAAGAACCGTGAACATGACCGACCCCATTGCAGATATGTTGACGAGAATAAGGAACGCTGTGGCGGCCAAGCATGATACCGTGCTTGTTCCGGCATCGAAGATGAAGATCTCGATCGCGAAGGTCCTCAAGGAAGAGGGCTTCATCCGAGACTACGAGTTAGTGAAAGAGGCGCCGCAGCGGACACTTAAGCTATATCTCAGCTACTCTGGTAAGAAGCAGTCCGTATTGACTGGCCTGAAGCGAGTCAGCAAGCCAGGGTTGCGCGTATACGTCCAGCGGACGGAGATTCCTCGTGTCTACGGTGGTCTGGGTATTGCCATCCTTTCCACGCCTCAAGGAGTGATGACTGGACAGCAAGCCTGGCGACACCGCGTGGGAGGAGAATTACTTTGCTACGTCTGGTAGCACAGGCGTAGGGGCGAGGTGACCTCGCCCCCAACATGGAGGCTCTAGGCAGGAGGTTTCAATATGTCCAGAATCGGGCGGATTCCGATTCCCGTCCCGCCGGGCGTCGAGGTGAAGATCGCCGACGGGAATAAAGTGACAGTCAAAGGGCCTAAAGGCCAACTGGCTAGGACCCTACATTCCGACATGCGCATTGAACTCAACGATGGAATGCTTACCGTGACGAGACCGACTGACAGCGGTCCGCATCGTGCCTTGCATGGTCTCACCCGCACGCTCTTAGCGAACATGGTAGAAGGTGTAACCAACGGGTTTCGGAAGAACCTGGAGATCAGCGGTGTCGGTTACCGCGCCCAGAAGATGGGTGACATGCTGGTGTTGCAAGTCGGCTATTCCCATCCTGTTGAGATCGAAGCACCACCGGACATCTCATTCGTGGTAGAAGGGATCAATCGCATCGGCGTGGTGGGCATCGACAAGGAAGCCGTCGGTCAAGTAGCCGCACGCATTCGGGCAGTACGAAAGCCAGAGCCGTATAAGGGCAAAGGGATTCGCTACGCTGGTGAGTACATCCGACGGAAAGCTGGAAAGGCTGGCCGGGCCGGCGGCAAGAAGAAGTAAGCAGTAGAAGAGGCTGTAATGTTAAAGCGTAAGAACGCCAAGCTGGCGCGAGAGAAAAGGCATAGGCGAGTAAGACTACGGGTTTCCGGTACGAGCACGCGGCCGCGGCTCAGCGTGTTTCGGAGCCTGTCACACATTTACGCTCAAATAATCGACGATACCACGGGTCGTACCCTGGTGGCCGCTTCGACGCTCGAGCCTGAGGTGAGAATTCAGCTCGATGGGAAGACCAAGACCGCCGAAGCAGAACTGGTAGGTACTGTGCTGGCGAAGAGGGCTAACGAGCAGGGCATTGACCAAGTTGTGTTCGACCGCGGCGGCTTTGTATATCATGGAAGAGTCAAGGCGCTGGCCGAAGCGGCAAGGGCTTCGGGCTTACGCTTCTAGACGGGCTTTGAGGAGAAAGCATGCCAAAGATTGACCCTAAGCAACTTAACCTAGAAGAAAGAGTTGTGCATGTAAACCGTGTGGCCAAAGTCGTCAAGGGTGGCCGGCGCTTCAGTTTCAACGCGGTCGTGGTCGTGGGCGATGGAATGGGCCATGTTGGTGCTGGGCATGGAAAAGCGAATGACGTGCCTGAAGCGATCCGCAAAGGGGCGGAGGATGCCAAGAAACACTTGGTTGAGGTACCCTTGGCAGATCACACCATTCCGCACGAGGTTATCGGCACCTTCGGCGCCGCGCGAGTGCTGCTCAAGCCTGCTTCTCCCGGTACCGGTGTGATCGCCGGTGGTGGCGTGCGCGCTGTGGTGGAGGCGGCAGGAATCAAGGATATCCTCACGAAGTCGCTGGGAAGCGCCAATCCAACCAATGTGGTCCAAGCCACGATGCAGGGGCTTAGCATGCTGCGAAACCCGGAAGAAGAGGTGCAAAGGCGGGCGGCGCAAGCTTTGGGGAAGGGGGCAAGGAGAGTTGGGTAGCTTGAGAATTACCTACGTGAAGAGCAGCATTGGCTATCCTCGACGCCAGAAGGAGACGGTCCGTGCCCTCGGGTTGTATCGTCTGCATCAGGTGGTACAGCATGATGATTCGCCAGCCCTCCGTGGAATGATCGATAAGGTCAAGCATTTAGTGCACGTAGAGGAGGTAGTAGAAGGCTAGGTCTGCCCCTTCTACTAAAAAGACTATGCATTTGAACGAACTACGCCCGGCACCGGGAGCGAATCGCACCAGAAAGCGCGTTGGCCGGGGCTACAGCAGCGGTCATGGTCAGACCGCCGGCCGGGGCACCAAGGGGCAAAAGTCACGCGCTGGCGGCGGCACGAAACCGTATTTCGCTGGTGGCCAGCTGCCGATCGTTAAGGCTTTGCCGTTCACTAGAGGTTTTGTGAATATCTTCCGCGTCGAGTACGAGGTGGTCAACCTTAGGCAACTGGCAGCGCGATTTGAAGCCCAGAGCGAGGTAGATCCGCAAAGAATGGTCGAGGCGGGTCTGGTGAAATCTACTCGTCGGCCAATTAAGGTTCTCGGTAGCGGGGACATCGATAAGCCCATGAAGGTCGTGGCGCATAAGTTCTCGGCCACGGCAAAGAGGAAGATTGAAGAGGCTGGGGGGCAGGCACAGGAGATAGCCGATGTTACAGGCAGCGCTTAATGCTCTGAAGCTACCGGACCTTCGCCAGAAGCTGCTGTTCACTTTCGGCATCTTGGTGATCTTCCGTTTTGTGGCCCACGTGCCGGTTCCAGGTGTGGATCCAGCGGCACTGCAGCAGCTGTTCAAGAGCAATCAGTTGCTGGGGCTACTCGACTTGTTCAGCGGTGGTGCTATGCGGAACTTCAGCATCGCCGCGATGGGGGTCTATCCTTATATCACGGCATCCATCATCATGACGCTCTTGCAGCCGATCATTCCCCAGCTGGAGGCCTTGGCTAAGGAGGGCGAAGCCGGTCGGAACAAGCTCAATAAGTATACTCACTGGCTGACCGTCCCTCTGGCAGCACTACAGGGCTATGGGCAGCTTGCCATCCTAAACAGTCAGTCTACGCCAGTAATCGCCCATTTTGGTCTCAGCGGCAGTACGCTGCTTCCCACGTTGGCGATGCTCGCAACGCTCACGGCGGGCACGATCTTCCTAGTCTGGCTCGGTGAGTTGATCACGGAGAACGGCATCGGCAACGGCGTGTCGATTATCATCTTCGGCGGTATTGTCGCTGGTTTGCCATCTCTGGTCGGCCAGACCGTGCTAGCTGGAAGCAATATCATGGGCTTGCTAGGCTTTATGATCGTCGGACTGCTGATCATCGGCGCCATGGTGATCTTCCAAGAGGCACAGCGACGCATACCGGTGCAGTACGCAAAGAGCCTTTTCCGGGGCGGACGCATGTACCGGCAGACGGGGTCCAGCCACATCCCTCTGCGCGTGAACTCGGCTGGCATGATCCCACTGATCTTTGCCATGTCGATCATGATCTTCCCGGGTACTCTAGCGAGCTACTTTACACTGGCTCGGACAGGCTGGGTAGCCAGCGCGGCGCGAGGCGTCCAGACGTTCTTTAGCCCGACGGGCATCATTTACTGGCTCTTGTACTTCGTTCTGGTAGTGGGCTTCACGTTCTTCTATACTACGGTGATCTTCCAGCAGCAGAATTTGGCGGAATCGCTCCAGAAGAACGGCGGATTCGTGCCGGGGATTAGGCCAGGCCGGCCGACGAACGAGTACCTGACCCGCGTGCTCAATCGTATTACCTGGGCTGGCGCTTTGTTCCTTGGAGTGGTGGCGGTGATGCCTTATTTCGCGCAGCAGGCTACTCAGGTGCAAAACTTACAGTTGAGCAGTACAGGCCTGCTGATTGTCGTAGGCGTGGTGCTAGACACTATGAAGCAGCTTGAGGCGCAGTTGCTGATGCGCCACTACGAGGGCTTCATCAAATGAGAACCTAGGCAAGACAGTCTGTACCTGTAGCACGGGGGCTTGTCCCTCGTGGGGCAGGAGCAAGCCTCCGGTTTTCACCGGGGAGCAGACCCCACGCTGGGTTGTCAGATAGACAGAAAGGGACGAAGGAGGGGAAGGTTGTACCTAATACTTCTTGGAGCACCAGGCGCGGGCAAGGGGACCCAGGCGACGACTCTATCTAAGGAGTTGGGCTTGCCCCACATTGCTTCCGGCGATCTCTTCCGGGAGAATCTCGGGAAAAAGACGGAGCTGGGTCTGCTCGCGAAGTCCTACATGGACCGCGGAGCGCTCGTACCAGACGAGGTAACGATCAAAATGATCCTGGAACGCCTGGCCAGACCAGACACGGCCAACGGCGCGATTCTGGATGGTTTTCCGCGTACGCTGGAGCAAGCGAAAGCATTGGACGAGGCTCTTGCTCCACAGGGCAAGAAGGTGGACAAGGTACTGTACATCAAGGTATCGACCGACGAGCTTCTGCGACGCCTGGCCGGGCGCTGGATCTGCCGGGCTTGTCAGACACCGTTCCATATGGTCAGTAACCCGCCGAAGGTGGCTGGAAAGTGCGACGCTTGTGGCGGCGAATTGTACCAGAGAGACGACGACACAGTGGAAACGGCGAAGAACCGCTTGGAGGTATACTTTGCCCAGACTGCACCGCTCATCGCCTACTATACGGAGAAGGGTGTTCTCGTCGAAGCCCATGGGGAAAACTCGGTCGAACAGGTAGGCAAAGAACTAGTGGCTGCGGTGCGAGGATAGCCCCACGGTGGCAACCCGGTCAGGATGACCTACTAAGATGACCATAATTATCAAGTCGCCGCGTGAGATTCAGCTCATGCGCGAAGCCGGCAGCATTGTCGGTCGCACGCTGGACGTATTGGCAAAGCATGTGCGTCCCGGGGTGACGACCGCCCATCTGGACGCTGTGGCAGAGAGAGAGATTACCTCTAGGGGAGCAGTGCCTTCGTTCAAGGGCTATCGCGGTTATCCGGCGTCGTTGTGCACCTCGATCAATGATGAGGTAGTACATGGTATCCCCGGTAAGCGGGTGCTGAGAGAGGGTGACATCGTCTCTTTGGACGTCGGCGCGATTTACAAAGGATATCATGGCGATGCCGCAGTGACGCTACCTGTAGGGGCAGTGTCACGACAAGCGAAAGACCTAATGGAAGCAACGCAGGGTGCGCTCTTCGCCGGCATTGACGCGGCGAAGGTCGGAGCGCGCCTTTCCGACATATCACACGCGATCCAGGTCTATGCTGAGAGCCGTGGATACTCGGTCGTGCGGGAGTATGTGGGACACAGCATCGGTCGAGAGATGCATGAAGATCTCCAGATCCCGAACTTTGGCCCTCCTGGTCGAGGCCCGGTTCTGCGATCGGGGATGACGCTGGCGCTGGAACCGATGGTAAACGTGGGGACTTGGAAGACAAAAGTAGATGCCGATCAATGGACAGTCAGAACCGAGGACGGCTCCCTTTCTGCTCATTTCGAGCACACTATCGCAATTACAGATCTGGGCGCCGAGATTCTGACCTTACCATAGGTGTCTGGAGGTTAGTGGCCGGCGATCGGTGGAGCGAGGGGCCACGCTAGGCTCTCGCATGATAGAGGTGTAGATGCCAAGGAAGGATGCAATCGAAGTTGAAGGGACTGTGGTGGAGGCCCTACCCAACGCCATGTTTCGAGTGGAACTGGCGAATGGGCACAAGGTGCTCGCTCACATCTCTGGCAAGATTCGGTTGAACTTCATCAAAGTCCTCCCCGGCGATCGGGTCTTGGTAGAGCTATCGCCCTATGACCTGGCCAGAGGCAGGATCACATATCGGTTTAAGTAAGGCCGCGGTGGTCGCCACGGAATCCATTAGCCAAGCGTTGTCCGTAGCGGCTTCGGCGCAAGAGGAGTGTTCTATGAAAGTCCGGGCATCGGTGAAGCCGAGGTGCGAACGGTGCAAGGTCATCCGGCGCAAGGGCGCGGTGATGGTTATTTGTACCAACCCCAAGCACAAACAGAAACAGGGCTAAGCTAGTATAGGAGGCAGAATGGCACGTATAGCGGGCGTTGATATTCCCAGAGACAAGCATGTAGAGATCTCGCTGCGCTATATCTACGGTATAGGTCCGACTCTCAGCAGGAAGATCCTCGCCCAGACAGGGATCAATCCAGATACACGGGTGAGAGATCTTACAGAGGAGGAAGTCAGTCGGATCCGCGAGGTCATCGACAAGGAATACAAAGTCGAAGGTGATCTTCGCCGCGAGGTCAGCTTGAACATCAAGCGCCTACAGGAGATCGGCTGTTACCGCGGCATTCGGCATCGTCGTGGTCTGCCCGTTCACGGGCAGCGTACGCGGACCAATGCACGGACCAAGCGTGGGGCAAGGAAGACTGTGGCTGGGCGCCGCAAGGCAACGGCCAAGAAGTAGAGGCCCTTGAGGAGAGAAATGGCAGACAAGAGAAGGCAGGTTAGAGGTAGGAAGCGGGAACGTAAGATGATCCCGCGCGGCCGTGCTTATATCCAGTCGACATTCAACAACACCATTGTGACAATCACTGATCTCAATGGCAACGTGATCGCCTGGGGCAGTGCCGGGGAGTCTGGTTTCAAGGGCTCGCGGAAGAGTACTCCCTACGCCGCAGGAACGGCAGCCGAAGGCGCGGTCAAGAGAGCTATGGAGCATGGGCTGCGCCAAGTTGACGTCTTTGTCAAGGGACCAGGCAGTGGACGAGAAGCGGCAATTCGCTCCCTCCAAGCGGCCGGGCTGACGATCAACAGCATCACCGACGTAACGCCTATCCCCCACAACGGCTGTCGACCGCCTAAGCGTCGGCGCGTTTAACTGGCTGGTAGAGGAGGAAGAATGGCACGATACACAGGAGCGGCATGCAAGCTTTGCCGGCGGCAAGGCGAGAAGATGATGCTAAAGGGCGACCGGTGCATGACGCCAAAGTGCGCCATAGAGCGCCACAGCGCTGGCCCGGGACAGCGGATGGGGCGCAGACGGAAGATCTCTGAACGCGGGATCCAACTGAGAGAAAAGCAGAAGGCCCGGCAGATATATGGTATCCTTGAGCGCCAGTTCCGGCAGCATTTTGCTGAGGCTGAGAGGCGACCGGGGGTTACTGGCGAGAACCTGCTGCGTATCCTCGAGTTGCGCTTGGACAACGTGGTGTATCGCCTGGGTTTCGCGGACTCGCGAAACCAGGCCAGGCAGCTGGTCACCCATGGGCACTTTGTGATTAATGGACGCATGAACAACATCCCGTCCACCGAGATCAAGGCCGGAGACGTGATTGGCGTCAGCGAGAATTCTCGCCACCTGGAGTACTTCAAGTCCTTGGCGAAAGAGCTTAGCCGAAAACAGGTGCCAACGTGGCTGTCTTTGGACGAGGCTAGCCTAACGGGTCGTGTTTTGGCCGAGCCTACTCGAGCAGACATCGATAGCAGGATCAACGAACAGGTGATTGTTGAGTATTATTCCAGATAGTGCATTGGACAGGGAAGAGAGGACGACCCGGTACTGGACTCGATCCTCCGTTCCTGGGGTTCCCAAGGAGGCAGTTCCTTGTTTGACATAGTTTCACCGAAGATCGAGAGTACGGTGAGTTCGGAGAACTACGGCCGCTTTGCCATTGAACCGCTGGAGAGCGGGTTTGGCGTCACGCTGGGCAATGCCTTGCGCCGCGTACTGCTGAGTTCGCTCCCGGGAACAGCGATCACGACGGTGAAGATTGAAGAAGTGCAGCACGAGTTTTCCACTATTCCCCACGTCAAGGAAGATACAACCGAGTTCTTGCTTAATGTGAAGCGTATACGGCTGCGGAGTTTTTCCGACCGCCCCGGCCGGTTGAACCTCGAAGCCTCTGGTGAAGGCCGTGTCACAGCTGCAGATATCGTCGTTCCGGCAGACTTCGAGATCGTCAATCCGGAGCTTCATCTCGCGACCTTGGATTCATCCGACGCGAAATTGACGGTTGAATTTACGGTGGAGCGAAACAAGGGCTATGTTCCCGCCGGCGAGCGGGATGGACTTCCCATCGGCGTGATCCCTGTTGATGCCATTTTCACACCGATCCGCAAGGTCAACTATGTTGTGGAACCGGTGCGCATTGGCCAAGTCTCGAACTACGAGAGATTGGTCCTCGAGATTTGGACGGATGGGACCATCGAACCGGCGCAGGCTCTTAGTCAGAGTGCTCAGATTCTCATAGACCATTTGCAGCGGATGGCCGAATTAGGCAAGGTTTCGCCACGGGGTGCTGAACGCCAACCATTGGCCGCCAGCAATATCCCGGCAAGGATCTACGAGACCCCAATCGAGGAGCTTGACCTCTCGGTACGGGCGTACAACTGCTTGAAGCGACATGGCATTACCAAAGTGGGCCAGGTCTTGGAGATGAATGAAGAGGATCTGCTTGCCGTACGCAACTTCGGCCGCAAGTCCTTGGATGAGCTACGAGAGCGCTTGGCGGCAAAGGGCTTCTTACCAGAGAATGCTGGTACCGAGGTAGGTGCTCTCGGCGCTGCCGCTTCAGCCGTTGAAGAGCGACTTTCCGACAGCTATGAAGTCAGCGAGGACGAAGAGGAAGAAGAGCAGCAGGAATACGCCGCTTCCGATACCATCGAGGACGAGGAAGAAGAGGAAGAAGAACAGCTTGGCAGATTCGCTTCAGATGATGAGGAACAGGCGGAAGACCTCGAAGATTTCTACGAATACGACGAAGACGAGGACGAGGAAGAGAGAAGGGGTGGCCGGCGACGTCGCCGTCGGTAGCTGCCGGATGATCTGGACTCCGCTCACCCCATGCTCGAGAGGAGAGAGCCAATGAGACACGGGGTCGCCGGTCGCAAACTCGGTCGACCGACTGGGCACCGGCTAGCTTTGTATAGGAATTTAGTGACCGACCTACTGCGCTACGAGAAGATCACGACCACCGAGCCGAAGGCGAAGGAAATCCGGGCTATGGCTGAGAAAGTGATCACGTTGGGCAAGGAGGGCACCCTTCATGCCCGAAGGCAAGCCGTTGCCTCGGTCACCGACCCGCTGGTGGTAAAGAAGGTGTTCGATGTTCTTGCTCCCCGCTACGCCAGCCGGCCTGGTGGCTACACGCGAATCGTGAAGCTGGGGAAGCGGTTAGGCGACGGCGCAGAAATGGCCGTGATCGAGCTCGTCGAGTAGCCAGGAGGAACGATGAGGGAGGAAGCATGAATGATGAAAGCGTCACCATTCACTATTCTTCACCCTCCGTTCATCGTTCATCTGATCTGGGAACAGTTGAGCATTGGCGCAATCTGAAGCTGGTGCTGGAATACGATGGTACCGCATACAGTGGCTTTCAGGTCCAAGCTAATGCGCCGTCGATTCAAGGCGAAGTGGAGCGGGCTATTGCCCAAGTTGTCAAAGGGACGACTCGCATCATTGGTGCCGGGCGTACCGACGCGGGAGTACATGCCCGAGGGCAGGTGGTGAGTTTTCGTACGGATAGCGCTCTGCCTACCGAGACTATTATGAAGGCGCTAAACTTCTACCTCCCAGAGGATATCGCGGTCGTCGCCGTAGAAGCAGTACCTGCTGGTTTCAACGCCCGGCGATCGGCGATCAGCCGGGAGTACGAATACACCATCTTGAATCGTACGCCGCCGTCGCCATTCTGGCGCCGATTTGCCTATCACATGCCAGGGAAGCTGAATGTGGATCGTATGGTGGAAGCCAGCCGGCTCTTGGAGGGCGAGCACGATTTCGCGGCATTCGCGGAAGCCTCGGCAGCGACAAGGAGTACTGTACGGCGAATGATCAAAGCTGAGGTCTCTCGAGAGGGTGACCTCCTGAAGTTGCGATTCGTTGCCGATGCGTTTCTGCCGCACCAAGTCCGGAACATGGTAGGTACCCTGCTATGGGTGGGCACCGGCCGGCTGGACGGCGCCGGTTTTCGGCAGATTATGGAAGGGAGAGACAGGCGTAGGGCAGGTCCGGCCGTCCCTCCCCACGGTCTCTGCCTTGTTAGGGTCAATTATCGATAGCCATCAGCCGTCAATAGGCCCTCGCCATTCTGGCCTTCGCCGGAATCCACAAGACTAGACTGATTGCTAAGTGCTGATGGCTCCAAGAAGGGGTTAGCAGATGAAAACACACATAGTGAAGGCGTCACAGGTGGAACGGCAGTGGCACGTCGTAGACGCCAAGGGAAAGCCGCTAGGCAGACTTGCTTCTGAGGTAGCGGTGCTGCTCAAGGGCAAACATAAGCCGACTTTCACACCACATATGGATGTGGGCGACTTTGTTGTCGTGATCAATGCCGCTATGGTTGAACTGACAGGTCGAAAACGCTGGCAGAAGGTATACTATCGACACTCCCGGTATCCGGGTGGCCTCAAGTCGGTCAGTTTTGAATCTCTGCAAAGGGCCCATCCAATTAGAGTCGTCGAACACGCGGTAAAAGGCATGCTTCCTCATAACCGGCTTGGCGAGGCGATGTTCAAGAAACTGAAGGTCTACCCCGGCGAGTCACATCCTCATCAAGCGCAGCTGGCAGTAAAGGCGAAGAAACCTGCGGCGGCCCCAGTTGTGCCTGAAACGGCGGAGATCACGGTTATCAGCCAGGCTACAGAAACTAGTGATCAGACTTAAGCCCGGGCTGTCAAAACGAAGCCCTGCTCTTTAGCACGGAGGTTAGATTGACAACTACGCAACCTTACTACTACGGTACCGGCAGAAGAAAGACCTCTATCGCGCGCGTACGTGTCGTGACCGGCACCGGCAACATCGTGGTAAACGGCAAGCCGTACACGGATGTTTTCGGCCGGCTGGCTTTGCAAATGCTGATCACCCAACCGCTGCGCCTCACGAACACTAGCGGCAAGTTCAATGTGATAGTGAAAGTTGCTGGCGGTGGAGTGTCAGGCCAAGCGGGTGCCATCAGACATGGTATCTCTCGAGCACTGGTCCGAGCCGACGAGACCTTGAAGCCTACTCTGCGCAAAGCAGGCCTGCTCACGCGCGATCCTCGCATGAAGGAACGGAAGAAGTACGGCCTCAAGCGCGCCAGGAAGGCGCCGCAGTACACTAAGCGGTAACACAGTCTTACGTGGCGCCAAGGAATGAGCAGCACGAACAGCTCGCGGTTCGTAGTGAGCACTTATAGTCATTGGCGAGTTAACAGCGTACGGACCGAACGGGAGTACAGGGTTCCCGTCTGAGGCGGGCCTCTCCTTTCGTGCAAGGGTCAGGCTGCCTATCCGCCGGTCTTCAAGTACCTCGATGATTAGACGACTATCGTTGTCTAGGGGAGATGAGGGCACTCTAGTGCCCGCTACGACCAAGAGGTGGACGGCATCAAGGTTCGTGGTAAGCGCGTTAGCGCTCGTGGTCCAGTAATGCTGAAGTGGCCACCACGGTTAGAGAGCACCGTCACCGTGTGTTTGTCGTCGATATCATCCGGGTTCGGCACTCTCAACCGTTTGCGCCAAAGGGGTCTTGCTACTGGCTTGCCTTCCCAAGGATAACGCTGATCTCGATCTGGTCGCTGCTCTTGTCGATCGTGACCATGACGCTATTGCCATCCTTGCTGTACGAAAGCAGGCCGCCATCGTCGGTAGTGAAGTTGCTGTCCTCCTTCCAGCCCTTGCCAGGCATGGTGTTCTTGTAGAAGTCGATCACGGCGCTGATCGTGCTCTTCCCCTTCCAGACGGCCACCGCAGTCTTGTCGGCATTGGAGGAAACGCTGCCACCACTATCCAGTTTGAAGCCGTTGGGTACCGGGAAGTCCTTCAGTTCCTTGGGAACCTCGGCGCTGTAGGTTACTTGCTGACCGTCGCTTCCCTTAATGGTAACGGCATTGCCCTTTTGGTCGACGTCGACACCCGTGCCCTTCTCCACCGCTTTCTCCGCCAGCTTGCCGCATCCGGGCAGCATTAGCGCAGCGATCACCAGCGAGATGAGCCCTACCCTGATCATGTCTCTCCTCTTCACCATATTTGAAGCAATCGCTCATCTAACCGCACCGTTTGAACGTCTGCTTCATGTGAAGCTCATTATCAACCGAAATCAGGGTATTGTCAATAGCCAAATCGCCCCCCAAGTGGCAGCCGCCTCCGCCATGCTGCGGCCGGTGGGCCATTTCCTCCGATAACTCACATCACATCGCGCTCTCCCGTTTTCGTGTTCGAAGCTCTCAGCCGCCGCGGTAGACGAAGAGAATGGTAAGGGAGGTCAGTAACCAGAGAGCGATCACGGCGATGATCGGGATGTCCTTAAGCAGCACATCCTCGGGGCTACCGCCCTCGTTCTTCAGATGAATGAGGTATAAGTATCTGAAGATGCCGAAGAGCACGAACGGGATAGTCAGCATCATGGCGTTGTTCTTGGGCAGGTTCGGGGCGCTGAAGGTGTATAAACTGTAGGCCATGACTGTAGACGAAGCCACGATGGAGATCATCTGATCGAGGAACTCCGGCGTGTATTCGTCTAGGATCTTGCGGTGCTTTCGAGCGTCATCAAGCACGAGGATCTCATGCCGCCGCTTGCTGAATCCTAGAAAGAGCGACCCCAGGGTAGTAACGATGTAGAGCCAGGGAGATATAGATACGGCGATCACGAGGGCGCCGGCCACTGCCCTGAGCACGAAGCCGCCGGCAATCGCTAGCACATCGAGGATCACTACATGCTTGAGGATGAAGGAGTACGCAAGGTTGAGGACGAAGTAGGTCATCGCCGCTACTCCGAGGCCAGGACTCAACGCGAAACTGGCAGGAATGGCGACCCAGACTAAGACGATTGCCGCGATCAACGCCGCCCTCGGGCTTAGTTTCCCAGACGCCAGGGGACGGAAGCGCTTCTTCGGATGCTGGCGGTCCCTCTCAATGTCCACAAGGTCGTTGATCAAATAGACGGCACTAGACACGAGGCAGAACAGGACGAAGGCAAGCATGGTCAAAGCGGTGGCGCGGACGAGCGCCTGGACCTGAGACAGCCGCCAACTCTCATTCATCGAGAAGGCCAGCGCCAGAAAGATGATCGTGTTCTTGGGCCACTGCTTAGGCCGCATGGCTACAAGCAGATACCTGAACAAGCCTACCTCGGAGTATCATGAATTTGTCGGTTATCCGCTGTCGATTAGCGGCCATGACGTGTTTGCTAGCCAGGGTAGCTCTCTATCCCTTGATAACCCACAACACATCGAGCATCATATCTGATCTTTACCACAGCGTCAACACTGTCGTGGCTCATGAGGATGTGGTATACTATGAATTGCAAGGAGTCTCGGAATAAGCCTAGGCGTTAGTGGATGAAAGCCTAGCGCGCAGCCAGGGGGCGACCCTTAGGGCGTTTCACAGACGGAGCTCCGAGCGGAGAGGGGTTCCGAGGAGCGGCAGCGTTACTTGGGACCTTCTCTTTTTCTCTGTCTAAGGAGCGATTGAACCCTGCGCCAGACGGTCTCGTGTATCTCTTCGCGGGGCAGCAGGCCATCGATGACTAGCCACCGCTGCGGCTCAGCGCCCGCCATCGCGAGGTAGCGCCGTCGGACTCTTTCGTGGAAATCCAGACCCGCGCCTTCGAACCGGTCCCATTTCGCTTCGCGCTTGCGCGCTAAGCCAGTCTGCGGCGGCAGGTCGATGAGGATAACCAAATCGGCTTTTAGGCCTTGCGTCGCCAGTGCTACGGCCTCACGGATGACTTGATCAGGTAGGCCGCGGCCTCCTCCCTGATAAGCAAGCGTCGATTCCGCATATCGATCAGAGACGACGATGAAGTCCTCTGCCAGATGGGGTCGGATCACCTCTTCCACTAGTTGTGCGCGAGCTGCTGCAAAAAGAAGAAGCTCGGCGAGGGAAGAAATGGCGATGCCAGGTTCCGTCTTAAGCAACCTGCGCAAGGCCAGCCCAAGGCTGGTGCCACCCGGCTCATATGTTCCGATAGCCCGGTATCCCGCGCTCTCCAGCCGTCGAACCAACAACTGAGTTTGGGTGGTCTTGCCGCTCCCCTCGATACCTTCAAACGTGAAGAGCATCCTCGTGCCCACGTTCGTGATTTTTCAAGACTCGCTTCTGTAGATCCGGACCCGGCGGTGCGGCTCCTTCCCATAGCTTCTGGAAGCCAGGTTGTACCGCTCGGCCATTTGGTGCTGGAGCCTCCGGATATAGGCATTCTGCGGGCTGAGGTCAACCGGTTGTGATGTACCGATTACGTTATCAATCGCGTCCTCGGTCTCCTGCATAGCCTGCGCGAGAGGGTCAGCTTCACGAGCGCCGATATCGAACATGGTCCCCAGGATCTGTTGCATTTGCAGGACAGTATTGCTTTTCAGCACGTAGATGGGTACGGCGTTGGATTCGGCATCTCGAATAATCGGTGGCTTTTTCCGGTAGTAGTTCTTGACCGTCATGACGACGTCGGCTTGGTCAAGATAGCTGACGACGGTGGCGGGCACTTCTAGTTCCCTAATCGCCTGCTCTAGCCGGTTGCGACTGATACCAAACGGGAAGATTTTTACGGCCCGCGTCGCGGTGGCGGGGGCCAGCCGCGAAGGGCGTTCGGTCTCTGGCGCCTCCGCCAGAAGCGGGCCCCGCTCGCGTCGCAATTCGCCGCTTTCGCCGATCACCCTCACTTCAGGGCTGATCGGCTGGCCTCTAAGGATGGCGTCGACTGTCTCGCCGACATTCGCGTGCACGGCTACTTTCTCCCAGTTTTGGATTTCCACGACGATATTGAAGGTGGGAGGTGCTTTGCGCTCCAGGATCGACTTTTGGGTGCCCCGGCGCCTGGCCTCTTCATCGCTGATAGTCACCGATTGAATGCCACCGATCAGGTCGGAAAGCGTGGGGTTCATCATCAGGTTTTCCAGCGTGTTGCCGTGGGCAGTGCCGACCAGTTGTACTCCACGCTCGGCGATCGTGCGAGCCGCCGCTGCTTCTAGTTCTGTGCCGATCTCATCGATCACGATTACCTCCGGCATGTGGTTCTCGACCGCCTCGATCATCACCGCGTGCTGCATCGTGGGTGTAGGGACTTGCATGCGACGTGCCTTGCCAATAGCCGGATGTGGAATGTCACCATCACCGCCGATCTCATTCGATGTGTCGACGATGATTACACGCTTCCCCATCTCGTCGGCAAGGACTCGGGCTACTTCGCGCAGCATGGTGGTCTTGCCTACGCCAGGCCGACCGAGGAGCAGGATGGAGGTGCCGGTGCGAATGAGATCCTCGATAATGGCGATGGTGCCATAGACCGCGCGGCCGATGCGACAGGTGAGACCGACGATCCGCCCTTTCCGGTTGCGGATCGCCGAGATGCGGTGCAGAGTGCGCTCGATACCAGCCCGGTTATCATCGCCGAAAGCACCGATCCGCGCGACCACGTAGTCAATGTCGGCCTCGGATACGTCTCGCTCGCTTAGCACGACCTCCTGCCCGGGGAAACGCGCCGTCGGTGGCCGTCCTAGGTCCAAGACGATTTCCAACAGATCGGCACGCTCACCTTGTTTCCGCAACGGCTCGACGATGTGAGGTGGCAAAGCGAGCAGTAGGGCCGCTATGTCGTCGGTTATTTGTCTTTGCATACAAGACCACCTCTAGTTTAGGAAGGCTGCAGGACCTATGCCAAGTGCCAAGGACAGCGGGCTGGCGGCCCGGTTCGTCCTCACGGGGGATCGGGGGGATTCGACAGTTCCTGCACCTAAGGTTCGCCATGCCATTCGGATAACGGAGCGCTGGCACTGGTTCCATGCCCGCATTCCATCTGAACGCCGTCAGGGCAAGGTGATTTCGCCCCTAAGCAAGTGCCGGTTGTCGGATCGGTTCTAGGCCCGAACTGGAACGAGCCTTGGCTGACGAACACGCACTGTCAGTTGCTTAACCATGGAGCAAAACTTACCTACGGGGATGAAGCCGTTTTCTTCGAGCACGCGACAAGCTTGCGCCTGATATTCCGGGATCAAAGCGTAGACCGCGCTTTTCTTAGTCAAGCGAGAAAGGGCGAAACTAGCCATCCCCTCGATGGCCTGCTCACTCCCGGGCCGAACTAGCAGATCGAACTGCCCAACCCGGTGATTGGTAAGGATCTGAAGCCATCCGGCGATCACACCGTTCTCTTGTAGGATGAATTCCTGGCGGTCTCGCGTGTCCTGGTTCTTATCTCGCAGTTCCCGCCATTCCTGAAAAGTCATTGCTTGAGCCTGCCGCACCATGGCCGGCACACTGCTATTGTATAGCTGAAATATGCCGTGGTCGTCCCGGCGCCCTTTGGTCTTAAGCCCTACTTCGACGTCGGCCGAAAGTCTGGTGTGCCCGTTCCAACGGAATAGTGATTCGTATTGGTATTGGAAGAAGCCGGCCTGCCGGGCATGTTCGAGCAGGTGGCTGTCCTCGGCCAAACGCAGGAACACACGGTGTATGCCCATTTCGCCGCCAACGGCCGTCAGGTAGTTGAGAAGCTGCGTGCAGATCTCTCCTTCGGCTTCCGCCGCCAGAAACAAGCGATCTATGTCCCAGAGGCTACTGCTTGCCTTGTTGCGCACCGAGATCAAGCCCATCACCCGCCGGTTCTCGACGTAGATCCAGGAGTGGCGGTTTTCCTCTAGGGAGAGCCACTGCTCGAGGAAATCCCTAAGCGGTAGTGGCCCCCCGTGCTTCCTTTGTAGATTGGCTCGCGTTCTTGCCTCGTTGGGATTTGCCTTTCTATTGAAGTACGCCAGCGCGACTAAGTCGGTTGGTCGTATCGGTCGAATCATTGCTCTCCTCGATCATCTCAAGGAAGTACTGATGAAAACGCGGGTCGTCGTTCAATTCTGGATGGAACGCCGTGGCCAAGAGATTTCGTTGGCGGACCGCCACGATGCCTCCTTCCGGTAGGGTAGCCAAGACCTCTACTGCCGGAGAGACGCTCTCCACCAACGGGGCGCGAATGAAGATGCCGCGAAATGGCCGCTCGCCCAAGACTGGGATGCGAAGGTCGGTCTCGAAGCTGTCTACCTGGCTACCAAAGGCGTTGCGTCGCACCCTGACGTCTAGGATTCCGAGATGAGGTTGATCGTACGGACCAATATCCTTCGCCAAGAGGATCATTCCGGCGCAGGTACCATAGACCGGCAGGCCGGCGATGGCCAGCCGTCGCACGGGCTCGAGGAGGTCGAATCGCATCATGATCTTGCCGATTGTCGTGCTTTCGCCGCCCGGAATGATCAGCCCGGCCAGGCCCTTCAACTGACACGGCAGGCGCACTTCGATGGCGTCTATGCCGAGGGCCTTTAGGACGTTGATATGCTCAATAAAAGCCCCTTGGGCGGCCAAGACGCCGACCTTCGTCATCCTACCAGCCTCTCACCGACATTAGCTCTTCCTTCTTGATCGAGGCGATTTCTAGGCCAGGCATGGCTGCCCCCAGACCCTCGGAGACCTCGGCGATGATCTCGGGGTTGTTGTAGTGGGTTGTAGCCTCCACGATCGCCTTGGCGCGCCGAGCCGGATCGCTAGATTTGAAAATACCAGAACCGACAAACACACCATCCGCGCCTAGCTGCATCATTAGTGCAGCATCAGCCGGTGTGGCCACGCCGCCGGCGGCGAAGTTAACGACAGGCAGGCGGCCCAGTTGGTGGACTTCGAGAACCAGCTCGTATGGTGCTCCCATCGCCTTGGCCTCGGCCATGAGCTCGTCCTCGCGCATGCCCTGTAATCGCCGGATAGCGGCCATCACCGCTCGCATGTGCCTGACAGCCTCGACGATGTTCCCGCTACCAGCCTCTCCCTTGGTGCGAATCATCGCCGCTCCTTCTCCCAAGCGGCGCAAGGCTTCGCCGAGATCGCGGCAGCCACAGACAAAAGGTACCGTGAAGTCGTGCTTGTTGATGTGGTGGCTTTCGTCTGCCGGCGTTAGCACTTCAGACTCATCGATGTAGTCGACGCCAAGGGCCTGTAACACTTGAGCCTCAACGAAATGTCCAATGCGGCATTTGGCCATAACTGGAATGGAGACGGCCTGTTTGATTGCCTTGATCAGACCAGGATCGCTCATCCGGGCGACGCCGCCGGCAGCACGGATATCGGCGGGGACCCGCTCCAAGGCCATGACGGCGCACGCTCCGGCCTCTTCAGCAATCTTGGCGTGCTCTGGTGTGACCACATCCATGATCACCCCGCCCTTGAGCATTTGGGCCAGGCCCGTCTTCACCTTCCACGTTCCCTTATCCATAAGCCCTCCTATCTGACCAGCCGAGCGGTATACCAGAGAAACTCGGCCATGCTCGGGCATGGCCTCTCATTAACCTGTACGGCTGCACTTCGATTCATATTGTACTATCGCATGCACTTTTTCGCAAGGGAAGCAGGGGTGCTTGATTTATCGTCTCTAAGCGGTATAATGCCGGTATCTGAATGGGACCGTGCATGGCGTGTTGTTTGATTCAGACCCACGGGAGGAACATGTCTAATGTCGAGAAAGCTGATCGACCTTTCATTGCCGATGGAGCCATTGCCGTTCAGCGATAGCATGAATCCCAAGATAACTTATCACACCCATGAGGCCACTGCCGAAGGGATGATGAAGATCTTTGGCTGTGCCCGAGACGACCTGCCGGGCGGACTCGGCTGGGCAACAGAGACAGTGGAGTTGCAGACCCACTCTGGTACACACCTCGACGCTCCTTATCATTTTGGTCCCCAGTCCGAGGGACGGCGCGCGATCACTATCGACGAGGTACCCTTGGATTACTGCTATGGCGACGGCGTGGTCCTCGACTTCCGGGACAAGCCGGCCGGCGCGCTGATCACCGTTGCCGACGTGCAGGAAGCGCTGCGCCGGATCGCGTACGCGCTGAAGCCGCTAGATATCGTCCTGATCATGACTGGTGGGGACAAGCTTTGGGGCACGCCGGAGTACTTTAACAAGTATCCAGGTATGGGACGCGAGTCGACGCTCTGGCTGATCGACCATGGCGTCAAGTTGATGGGTACTGATGCGTGGGGCTGGGACCGCCCATTCTCGTTCATCGCCGAGGAGTTCGCCAGAACAAGGGATCGCCGGATTATCTGGGGCGGCCACTTTGCTGGTATTGAGAAGGAGTACTTCCACATCGAGAAGCTGGCAAACCTGGACAAGCTGCCGCCACATGGGTTCACCGTGGCCTGCTTCCCGATCCCGGTGTCCAAGGCCAGCGCCGGCTGGGTGCGCCCGGTGGCGATTATCGAGGAATAGGCGTGAATGCCGGAGGAGAGTTGACCAATGCCCGACGTCGAAGAAGTAATCGAAAAGCGCCAGAGCATCCGCCGGTATAAGCCCGACCCTGTCCCGGAAGAGATGATCCTGCGGATCTTGAGGGCAGCGTGGCTGGCTCCCTCAGGAGTCAACCGGCAGCCCTGGCGCTTTCTTGTCGCTACGGACCCTAAGGAAAGACAACGATTGCAGGAATTCGCCTATGGCCAGCAATCGATCGGCGAGGCGCCCGTGGTCTTTGTCTGTTGCGCCGACCTGAGCATCTACTCGCCAGAAGCCCAACGGGCCGAGCGGGATCAGATGCTTCGCGCGGTTGCCGGTCAGAACCTTTCTCAAGCGGCGGTTCTATCTCGGGAGCAGGCAATTCGAGAGGCGCAGGACCCTGCGTATCCCATGCAGCAGGTCTTGCTTAACTGTGCCATTGCGATCGAGCACATGGTCTTGACTGCGACGTCACTTGGGCTGGGTAGTTGCTGGGTGAGGCGGTTTGACCGGCTTGGGGTAAGGGAATTCCTCGGCCTACCCGAGAACATCGCGGTTCTGGTGCTCCTGCCGGTCGGTTTCGCCGCCGAAGCGCCACCGCGCCGGCCCCGCATACCCTTCGAGCAGATCCTCCTGAGGCCGCTTCAGTTGGATGCGTGACGGGCTGAACCGCCGATCACCCTAATTCATCGCTTTCGCAGACGTACTGATTTTCGAGATTCTCCACCGCGTGACCGCCGCGGCCATGGACAGGATTGTGCCCAGGGCGATGGGTGTTCGGGCGGCCTATCCGCGGAATTCGCCGATCTGTATCAATCAGTGTTTCAGGCGGCAGCCCGCTATTTGAACGCCGGCATGACCTTCTCGGCGAAGAGTCGGGTGCTGCGCAGATCGTCTACCCGTCCGAACATGAAGATGAAGTGGGTCACGCCAACATCCACCCACTGGTTTAGCTTCTCGATGCATTCTTCGGTGGTACCCCAGAGTACTCGCTTGCTAAACTCCTCTACCGACACGCCCTGCCTCTGGGCCCGAGCCTCGACCCGCTGGCGGCCTTTTACGGGGTCGTCGTAGACGATCGTCTGCCCGAACCAGGTTTTCTCGATCTCGTTTGGATCGCGACCGACCGCCGCGCAGTGTTCATTCAAGACTTGGATCTTCTGCTTGTAGTCTGCGGGTGAGAGCCCAGTGTTCCATACGTTGGCATACTTGGCCACGAGACGAAGCAGGAGTTTCTCTCCAGTGCCGCCAATCCAGATCGGGGGATGGGGCTTCTGCACCGGCTTGGGTTGGTTGACGGCATCTTTGATCGTGTAGTAACGTCCTTCGAAGGACGGGCTTTCCTCGGTCCACATCTTCTTGATGATTTGAAGTGCTTCATCCGCCTTCGCCATGCGCTCACTCGGCTTGGGGAAGGGAAACCCGTACGCGATGTGCTCGGCTTCGAACCAGCCGGCGCCGAAGCCGAATTCGAGGCGGCCGCCACTGATCACGTCTACCGCAGAAGATATCTTTGCCAGTAACGATGGCTGGCGGAAGGAGTTGCAGGTCACTAGCGCGCCAAAGCGGATCTTGCTCGTCGCCTCGGCTAGGCCGGCCAGAGTCGTCCAGCATTCTAGCTGGTCGTCCGTTCGCGCGGTCGCCACCGAGAAGAAGTGGTCGTCAAGCCAGATGGAATCGTAGCCGAGCTTCTCTGCCTCTTGCCAGTGTGCCTTAAGAGCCGCGTAGGTGGCGCCCTCTTGCGGGGTCTGGATACCGAAACGAACCTTCTTTTCGCTGCTCATCTCTCCTCCTTTATTGTATCGCCCGTCAGGCGACGAAGACCATAAGTGGTCAGCAGATCGGGATGTCTGTTCAACGGTTTCGGGGGCCTCGACGCCTCGGGGAATGCCCAGACGACGGCGCGACATACGCGTCTGCTCGCTCAGGGTTGAGACGCGTCAAGGACGGCCTGCCAGCCTTCGGGCGGCATTCTACACTAGGGTAGCGATCACTGTCAAGGCGGCGATGCGACTGATAATGAGTGTTACCGAAGGGGGTGTAGTGGGCTCAAGAGGTGTGTTGTGGAACCTAGGAGGCGACGTGACCCGTGGCGCGATTCTGGAATACGGGCGGGCACCTGGCTGGATCTTGGCTTTCGCCGGCATGACGGTGGCCCAGCCCCCAGCTGGGGGCTGCGTCTACTTCTTCAGCCAGGTTAGCTTTTCGACGACTTGCGGATTGACGAAGCCGATGGGCAGCTCTCCCTTTAGCACCCTGATCACGTCGTCCAGAGGCCGCTTGATGATGTCAAAGCCGGCGGTCTCTGAGTAGTAGGCGGAATGTGGCGTGATGATTACGTTCTCAAGTCCGAAGAGAGGGTGCTTTTCGCCCGGCGGCTCGGAGATGAGCACGTCGGTTCCCGCGCCGGCAATGAGGCCGGTGGAGCAGGCTTCGAACAAAGCTGCCTCGTCTACCAGCGGGCCACGCCCGGTGTTGATCAGAAAGGCCGTGGGTTTCATTTTGCGAAATTGCTCGATCCCGAACATGCCTTCGGTCTCCGGGGTCAGCGCCGTATGCAGGGAGATGAAATCGGATTCGGTCAGCAAACGTTCGAAGTCGACTGGTTCCACGCCGAGGGACTCGAACACGCTGGCCGGCTGATAAGGGTCATAGGCAATCACGCGCAGGCCAAAGCCCTTCGCTTTGGGCACGACCGCACTGCCAATGCGGCTTAAGCCGACAATGCCCAGCACTTGGCCGCGAAGCTTGAACATCGGGCGCCGCTTGATCGCCAGCTCGTTGTTGCCCGCAGCCCACTTCCCGGCCTTCACGCCGTCGTTCAGTATGATCAGCTTGCGAGCGCAGGCCAAGAGCAAGGCCATGGCGTGGTCGGATACCTCGTCGACCGAGGCATCGGGCACGTAGGCCACGACGATACCATTGTCGGTGGCCGCTTGGATATCGACGTTGTCCAGCCCCACACCGTACCGCGCAATCACGCGGCAGTGTTCCAACTTCTCGATCACCCGGCGGTTGAGAGGCTCGGCGGTCGCGGCCAGGATTGCGTCCGCATCCCCGGCCAGGGCTAGCAACTCCTCTTCGGTCGTGCAGTTCCCAGCTACCACCTGGGCATCGGCTTGTTCCAGAGCCTCCCGCTCCCAAGCCGAGACTCCCCCTCTGCCCGTCATCGCCACTTTGAAAGCCATAGGGTTGCCCTCCTTATGCCGAGTCCGGCGGGATGTGCACGCGGACGTCCGCGTGCGCTCTTTGGATCTATTAGATCTGCGGCATTCGGTGATCGATCCCCGTCTGCCGACCGATCGCTGCGTTGGGCCACTTAGCGGCCTATGCTACCGCATGGACGCCCGCTGTGAAGGCTTTGACGTTCAGGTTCAAGCGATCGCCAGAGAAGCTGCGGTTCAGCACCTCCTGAAAACGTTCGACGGGCACGGGCAGGAGGCCGCTCCCTGCTAGGCAGCCGACCATCACCACGTTGGTGCTGAGGCTGCTGCCGGCTTGCTGGGCCAGGGTCGTGGCTTCTACCACCTGCACGCTGGCGGCCATGTCCCGAATGGACTCTAGCATTTCCGCCAGATCGGGATAATTGGCTTCCCCGGAAAGGACGGTGATTGGGTAGTTCGGACGAGAGTTGACGATCACCTTAGTGTTGGGATTGCCAAACTCCTGCAGGATGCGCAGCGTCTCCAGGGGCTCAAAGCCGAGGACGATGTCGGCTTCGCCGGTCGGGATCAGGGGACCCCACTGGTCTTTTCTGGAGAGGCGAACATGGCTCATCACTGCGCCGCCACGCTGGGAAGCACCGTAGGTCTCGCCGACGGTTACCGTGTAGCCGGCCTCCAGCGCTGCTGTAGCGACCATCTCTGAGGCGAGAATATTGCCTTGACCGCCGACGCCGGCGATCACGATGTTCAGCACTTCCTTGTCGAGGTCGGCCACTTTGACTGGAGGCAAAGGCCGCGCGGTCAGCGGTTCGCCCACCCCAGCTTGCCCTGCGCGGGGGGAGACGTCGGCCCCTCCGTTGCCGGCGGCGACGCGCGCCGAGGGCGTGACTTTGACGATGGCATGTTGAGGGCAGAGGCTTGCGCAGACGCCACAGCCGTTGCAGACGACCTCGTCGATGCGCGCTTTGCCGGCCTCGGCGTCCCAGATGTTGCCGGGGCAGGCGAAGACCCGGCTGCAGAAGCGCTCACAGCCGCAACCATCGCCCAAGCATTTCTCTTGATCGACTTGATAGACCTCTTTCTCTTGGCCGCGCGTGGCTACCAGCACGCACGAGCGTCGCAGGATCAATACGCCGGGATTATCCGACTGGATCAGGCGCGTTACCTGGGCAATAGTGCCCTCCACGTCGTAGGGGTCGCCGACCTCGGTGGGGAGCCCCAGGGCTTGGGTTACGTCTTCGATGCGCACTGCGGGAGCTTCTTCGCCGGAGGCGCGCTTGCCGATGCTCGGATGTGGTTGGAAGCCGGTCATCGCCGTGGCACTGTTGTCTAGTACCGCTAGCAGGTATTTGGCGCCGTTGTACTGGCTATTGACCAGCGCCGGCAGGGCGGCGTGGAAGAAGGTGCTGTCGCCGCAAAGGGCGACCACCGGCTGGTCGAAGCCGAACCGGCCAAGCTGGCCGAAGCCGTTCGCGGTGCCAATACCGGCGCCCATGCAGTGCATGATTTTGCTAATGCCAAAGCCGGTGCGTCCACCGGCCAGGCTGTAACAGCCGATGTCGCCGATCACGAAGCCATCGCGGCCGTCGATTTCGAGCGCGGCGCGGATCGCCCAGGTCGAAGCGCGGTGTGGGCAACCGGCGCAAAAAGCGAGCTGCCGCGAGGGCATCTGGGTGCTCAAGTGGGCTGTCGCTTTTTGGGGGTAGTCCGCCGGCCTGACGCTATGGGTGGTACCTAGGATCTTGGTCAAGGAGGCGATCACCGCGTCGGCGCTCATCTCGCCGACCCCCGGGCCGCGCTTGCTTCCCACGTGCCCGGAGGCCTGTCCGTAATAGGTCACCAGCCGTCCGAGGTGTTGGGCGGCGAGCAGCTTCACGTTTTGTTCGAGGAAGGGGTCCACTTCCTCGACAAAGATCACGTCGTCGGTGTTGGCCAAACGGTCGAGGACGAGCTTGCGCGGCAAAGGCCAGGTGGTCCCGAGCTTGAGAATCCCCACCCTGTCGCCGAGGCCGAGGGAGTTGACCGCCTCTTTGCTATAGAACCAGCCTGTGCCGCTGGTGATCATTACTGTCTTGGCCTCTTCGGGGCCTACGTACCAGTTGAATGGCGACTGCTCGAATTCGGCTTCCGCTCTAGCCAGTTTCTGGTGCATCAGCGGATGAAAGACGACGCTGGTGGCGAACCGGTCGTTGGTATCGTAGTGGGCTTTTTTCTCGCGCTTCTCGATTGCGCCAAGCGTGACGTTGCCTCGGGCGTGGCAGATCCGCGTTGGCACACGCATCATCACTACCGAGCGCAGACGCTCCGAGAGCTCGAAGCCATACCGAACCATTTCCCTGGCTTCTTGAAAGTTGGCTGGCTCTAGGAGAGGGACCTCGGCGTAGCGGGCGTAACTGCGCGAGTCGATCTCGTTGGTGGAGGAGTGGGCCGAAGGGTCATCTCCCACGACGAGGACAAAGCCGCCCTTTGTGCCGCTGTAGGCCAAGGAGGTGAAGAAGTCGCTCGCCACGTTGAGCCCATTTTGCTTCACTACGCAGATCGCCCGCAGACCGGCAAAGGAGGCTGCCGCGGCGGCCTCCATGGCGACGATCTCGTTGGTCGACCATTCGCCATAGATGTTGAACTCCTTGCCCAAATCGAAGAGGGTCTGTGCGATCTCCACGGAGGGTGAGCCGGGGTAGCTACTGCAGAAGGCCACTCCCGCCTCGATCGCCCCTCGGGCGATGGCTTCATTGCCCGTCAGTAGCACGCTGCGGCCTGGTTCGTCGATTCTGACACTGGCGATACTCATCTAGCTCCCTCCCATGATCTCCGGCTCGACTGCCCCGTCGATCTGCAGATAGCCGTAGCCGCCGTTTCCTCTCAGGGCGTCGAGGACCCGGCGCTTCTTGTTCCGCACCACAGTGCGCAGCAGTTCCTCGCGCTCCGGCGGTAGCGGCTTGGTTTCGAGATACCCTTTCGCGATCGCCTCTTCCAGCGCGGCCTTGCCTCGCGCCGTGCGCACGATGAGGGTATTCCAGGCGTAGTCGAACTCGGTGGAGCCGACAGAGAGGTCGGCTAGCTCGGCGGTGACGTCGAAGCACTGGTTGCAGGTGGGCTTGATGAAGGGCCTCACTTCTTCGAGAGGCAGATGAATCTCCCCATCTTCGGTGTAGGCGACGAAGTCTTCCTTCGGCAGGTCTACCTTCTTGATCGTCGCCAGGGGCGCCTTGGTGGCGAGGTAGTCGTAGAATTTGTAGGACAAGGCCCAGAAACAGAACAAGCCGACCACCAAGCCGACCTTAGTGGCCTCGGGCTGGTCGGGCATCGCTTGCCATTTTCGCACCGCGGTCACCTGGCAGGGACGCCCCACCACGGCCACTGGTCCTGGCTCGTCTTTCACCGCCTTGTTCAGCGCGACGAGGCTCGGACAGGCGCCATACTTGCTTCCCGCAGCGGCCAGCACCTCTGCATGGTCGTGAGCCAACATGGGGCTCGGAATAGGACCATCTTTGGTGGCTGTCAGTACGGCCGCTCGGGCAGACTGGCTATCAAGCTGATGAAACATCAGGGCACTGACCACGCCACCGTATTGCCCGGCATTCGCCGCCTCGGTCAGCTTGGAGCGGGCCATCAACACGGCGTCTTGCTGGCCGAGGACGTAGTCACTACGGCTCTTGCCGAAGATCCGGGCATCGAGAACGCCGATGTCGGTGCTGGTCCGGGGACAGACGGTATAGCACCGCGCCTCGTCTTTGCGCCCACAGTCCCAAATGACCGCCACTTTGTCGCCGACGGCCTTGATGTAGGGGCAGAAGCTGGCGCAAAGCCCGCAGCTAGTGCAGAGGTTGGCCTGCATCACCTCGCGTTTGAGGTCCAGCGGGCCTTTCGTCGCCACGGTATCGACAGTCATACTCTCGCCTCCCATATTCTTGCGGACTGAATGTGTGATTGGCGCTACAGGGGGTTGGGGGAAGGATAGTGGATTGGGCAGCGGTTGTCAAATGGATACTGTGCTGGCCATGCCTTTTGGCTGCACAATAGGGGCCTTTTGGGGGCGGCTGAACCCCCGTTTGGCAAGTGAAAATCCCCTTGTATTGGCGCAAAAGATCGGGCGAGGCCTCTTTATTTTTTGAAGTTTCGGTGATATGATTGTAATGAAGGATGATCCAGCCCATCCTGACAAGGCTTGGAGGAACATTGCTAGCGGTGCCAACTCAGGGGGATGGTCAACGAGCGGGCTCGTGGTCACCCGGCCGTGTCCGGGACATCCGGTCTAGCGACCGGGTGAGGGTTGTAACAGAACTGATATGGAGGAAATCGGCCATGGAAGTCATGCTCAAGCCTAACGAATTGGAGTTGGTCAAGCGGATCCTCACCAACTATCTCTCCGACCTGCGGATGGAGATAGCGGACACTGAGGATTTCAACCTGCGCCAAGACTTGAAAGCGGATGAAGAAACGATCAAGGGAGTCATCGCCCGGATTGAAGAGGCAAGTGAACGGGCGGCCTGACCGCGCTAGGTCGGATCGCGTTAGTCCCGGGCGAGGAGCCTAGGTGAAGCCAGTTGACCGGGCGAATGCCCTGGTCGGGTAGACCCAGGCTCCGCATGGCGAGCACGCTGGAGGACGCCCAGAGCGAGTCTGAGTGGCGGGCGTCCTCCAGCAAAGTTGGGGGTTTTTCTTTACTGCCGCACGGTACCTACGGCAACTGTTCCCGATTGTTTTGCTGCCAGGCCATATCCGCCACTGGCGACCACTACCTTCCCCGCCTGCTGATCTCCTAGTCGCTGACTGTGAACTTCGCGCCTGCGCTGCGGCCCCAGACCTCGGGGAAGTACATCTCCGCGGCCCGGGTGGGCTGTGCTTGGTAGGTGCCCGGCGTTGTCGCTCGCAGCAGATAGGTATACTCGTAGGTGCCACGTGGCAGGTAGGTGGCGAAGACAGCTACCTGGGTGTCACGCACGTCGATCTGATTGAAGTACCAGGCGCGGCGGGTTTTGTCGGGTGGAAGCCAGGCTGGGAATTGCATGCCGGGCTGTTCCTTGGTGATCCCGCCGGTCTGGGCCGTTGCGGTGATGCTGGTGGTCTTGAGTCGTGTATCGACTGCTTCGGTGCCCGCCGGGATCGGGTCTTCGACCACCAAGTAGTGCAGGTCCTCGGGTGCGACGATCGTCAGCCTGACTTTGACCAGGTCGCCGGCTTTGGCGGAGTCTATCGCGGTGTCCGTATCGTCTGGCTGGAGGTACTCGCGGAAGACGTAGACACCCTGGCTCTCCGCGGCGATCTGATCGGAGGGGAGATAGTACTTGAACTGCATCGTATAGTACATCTTACCTTGGCCGGTCTGCCCCTTCTCCGGATGAAGTCGACCAAGCAACACGTTGTTCTCGCCCACCAGCAGGTCCTTCAGCTCGGCGACCAGGGTGTTGGTCTGGTCGACATTCTCTTTGGTGACCTTTCCTCCGCCCAGCGGCCTCCCGTTGATCGTGACGGCCTGCAGCTCGCCGCTAGCCGCCAGGTAGTCGGTGAGGGCCATCAAGCTCCAGGCGGTGTCCTGGGTCGTCTCCCAGTGGCCCTCTTTGCGCGCCGTCATCAGCCAGCGCACGGCCTGGGGCACAAGGGCATCGTCGGGCGCGAGCCGGACCAGGGCGTTGAGGACGATGGCCGTGGTCCGCGTATTCGTGTTCAGCGTCCAGTAGTCGACGGTACTCTCCTCCCAGTGAGCGCCGGTGGCCGAGGTCTTGACCGCCGTGGTGAGGTTGCTCAATAGGCCCTGCAGCTTGGAATCGGCCTTGGGATTGGCGCCAAGCTCCATCATCGCCAGCGCCAGGTGGGCCTGGCCGTAGTAGCTGAGCCCTTGACGCCGGTCGAAGAGGGAGTTGACGAGACCTACATCCCCCTGCCCCGACCGAGCCATGGTATAGAGGACGAAGGCGCGGAGGTTGAGATTCTCGTTTTCGGCGTCCGGTTTGGCTGAGAGATAGCGTCTGAGGAAATCCTGGGCCCGGCGAATGGCGCCTGGATCTACAGTGACACCACTGTTCTTCGCCTCGGTCAGGCCGAGCAGGGCGTAGGCGGTCATCCAGGGGTCGCTCTGGTCGTCCGACCACCAGCCCCAGCCGCCGTCGCCGTGCTGGCCCTTGTACAGGCGCTGCAGACTGCGACTGATGATCGACGGCAGCTCGGCGGCTAGGCCGTCCTTGTCCGGCAGCCCTAGCTTGGAGAAGGCGCGGCTGATCAGGATGCGCGGCAGGAAGCGGCTGATGGTCTGCTCGGTGCATTCGTAAGGGTATTCCTCGAGATACTGCGATGAGTACTTCATGCCGGCCGCCAGCGACGAGGCGACGTTCACCGTCAGCTCGCCGAGGGAGCGATCCACGCTCGCCGGGGCCACGACCTTCTCGGTGATTTGGTCGGTGACCTCTCCGGCCGTCGCGGTGACCTCGGCGGTGGCCGGCGGCTGGATCGGCAGGGTCAGGCCCACGGCGTCCGCTTTCAACGAGCCGCTGGTGGGCTTGGCGGAGAAGAGTAGCGAGGCTTCGCCGGCCTGCCCGACTCTTACCGGCCAGCCGACCTTCTGATTGCCACCGGCGGGGACGGTGATCTTGTAGACCTTGTAGTCCTTGGTATCCTGTGGCTCGACGCCTTTCCCTTGAAAAGAGACCTCGACCTCGACTGGCGCGGTGCTTTGGTTCTGGACGATCGCCTGAAGCGCGGACTGATCGCCAGCGGTGAAGAACCGCGGGGTTATCGGCCGCACCAATAGCGTCTTGCTGGTCACGATGTCGCTCTCGGCGCTCCCGACCAGCGTATCGGCGGTCAGGCCTCGCACTCGCGCTCGCCAGGTGGTGAGATTGTCCGGCAGCTTCACCGCCACCTTGGCCGTACCATTGGCGTCGGTCTTGACCGTCGGATTCCAGTAGGCGGTGTCCCGGAAATCGGCGCGGACGCCCTGCGGTAGTTCGGACATGCCGTCGCCGACTCCTTTGCCCATGGCCGCCGTGTCGGCGCTGATGCGGTCCATCGAGACCGCGAGCGTCGAGGCGCTCATTACGCCTAGTGGCCGCCGGCCGTAGAACAGCTCGATCGCCGGTTGGGTCCGGTCGTCGGCCAGCGAGAGCACCGAGGCGTCGACCAGCGCGAAGGAGAGCTCGGCCGAGACCGGATGGCCGGCGTGATCGGTGGTCTTGACCGTATAGTTTGCGGTATCCTGCGGCTCATAGCGACTCTTGTCGGGCGTGACAGTGACGTTGAGCTGTTTGTCGGCGGTCGACACCGAGAGCTCGGCGTAGCCAAGCTTGAACGACGGCGGGGACTGGGCGTCGGGCACGTTCACCAGCACCACCGAGACATAGACATTGGGCAGGTAGCCGGCCTCGATGGGCACCTCGATCACTGGGCTGTTGGTATCCAATTGGAGCACCCGGCGGCTGAGGATGTGGCCCCGTTCGACGGTGAGCAACGCCGTAGCCTGTGGGAAGGGCGACGGGATCAAGACCTTCGCCGTGTCGCCAACTTCATACAGCTTCTTGTCGGCCACCAGATTCAGGCGGTCGTTGTTCTCCACCCGCCAGCCGACATACTGCCGGTCGCTCACCCAGACTCCCGCGGCGCTGCGGGCCTCGTTACCCGCGCTGTCACGGGAGCGCACGACAACCCAGTAGCTACCCCCGGCCTGCGGGGTGAAGGAGAACTTGGCCTTCCCGGTCGCGTCGGTGGTGACATTCTGCTTGGCTACCTCGGTGTCTTCGTGGGTGCTGACCCAGCGATAGCCCCCGGTGGGGAGCTTTTCTCGCACCGTGCTCCACTTGCGCAGTAGCACCGTGGCGACGACGGCGGTAGAAGGAATGGGCTTGCCGTCCTTGTCCACGCTGATTAGTTCTATGGCCTGACTCTCGCCCGTCTGGCCAACGTAGCGGGTGGGACGAAGGCCGAGATAGAGCGCGCTCTTGTGGGCCACCACGTCGGTGCGGGCGCTGACCTCTTGGTTGTTCACGTCCTGCACCGAAGCCTCGACGGTGAAGACCTGGCTGAGTGGGTCTTGGGAGACATCCACAGGAATCTCGAAGGCGAATTTGCCCTCGGCGTCGGTAACCCCTGTTCCTTGCGCCCGCAGCCCTCCGCTAGGTTTCCGGTTCTCCAGGAGATCGGCATCGAAGAAGCTGTACCAGTCGTTCCCCGCGAGCCGGAAGTTGTAGTCGCGCGACGTCACCCGCCACGTAACCTTGGCCCCGGCGACCGGACCGCCGAAGAAGTAGCTCGCCTGCAAGTTAACGGCGATGCGGTCGCCCTGCACGTACTCCTGCTGATTGGTAGTGACCGACACCTGATATTCCGGCTTGCGGTATTCGGCTACCTGGAAGCTTGTGTCGGAACCCCATTGGTTGGGTGGTGAGCCCAGCCTGACGCTGAGCCGGTAGTAACCGAGGGCGCCGCCCGCGGCGATCTGGAACTCGCCGTCGAAGGAGCCGAAGTCGTTCAACGTCACCGTCGCCGTTTGCACCTGGCGGCCGTTGCCGTCGAAGAGCGTCGTCTCTACCTGGGTGCCCGCCGGGGGTAGGCTGTACTTCACGTCGTCGTCGAGGCGCACCGTGCCCTTGAAGTAGACCTTCTGGTCCGTGCGGTAGATCGGCCGGTCGGTATAGACCTCCACCTTATAGGGTGGGTTGCCCAGTTGGGTAGGGAAACCGAATCCCCAGCCCTCGATGCCGGTGGACCAGTCGGTGCTGGCGGCGGCCACATCGGTAGCGCTACGGGCCACGACGAAGAGCGTAGGGCTCGAACCACCCTTGACGCTGGTCGGAGCTGTCGAGGGCGCCGGGCCTGCGTAGACGCCGTCTGCCCCCGTCTTACCCGTCGCCAGCTCGGCCCCGTCGTTGCCGAGAACGCGCAGGGGCAGATCGGCGACCGGCTTGCCGGTGGACTGGTCTACGGCCCAAATGAGGACCTCCTGGTCGGACCGCTTGAGCGTCAGGCTGGTCTTGCTTACCATCAGCAACTGCCGGTCTAGGCCGCTCTCGGGGGCGGAAACCTGCAGGTAGTAGAAGCCCGGCGCTAAAGGCTGACCATCAGCAGTCAACTCTGTCGAGACTAGGCCAGCGACGTTCTGACCGGCGTCGAGCTTCGTTGTGGCCCAGGTCCGCAAGGCGGGTTGGTCGGGCTTGTACTTGCTGTAGACCTGGTAGTCTCTCGCCAGATTCAGGAACGCCGACTCGTCCAGCTTGTAGAGCCCCCAATCGAGGCGGGAGATGTTCACGTAGTTGACGTAGACCTCGGGGACGAGATAGGCGCTGAAGGTACCGACGTTGCCCTTGGTCACCAGTTTCACGCTGGGCGGCAAGGGTGGCGTGGTGAAGGAATAGGAGTACGGCTGGGCGAGGGCTTGGCCGTCGCGACTTAGCGTGCCGGCAGCGATGGCGATGGTGTATCGCGTCGAGGGCTTGAACGAGGCGTAGAGAATGACCCTTGTGGCATCACCGGTGGGTGAAACCGACAGCGAATCGACATTGGGGGTCACTGTAGTGTTTTTCCGGAGGGACTCGATATCCATGGGGCTAGAGAAGGTTAGGGGAACCGGCGCGGAGCCCTGTCCACTGGCTGGGCCAGCGGCGGTGACCTCTGGCTTGGGTGCGGTGGTGAAGCGCCAGGCGTATTCGGCGGCCGTGCCCACTTGGCCCCCGGCGCCCAACGCACCGGCCCCGACCTTTCCGACATAGCCGGTTCCCGGCTTGAGGGAAGCCGTGGGCGTGAAGACTAGGGTATCGGGCGCCGGCCAGGTGACCTTGCCTTGTACGTTCCCGCCCCCGTCCTCCCGGAACTCGAAACGGGCCTCGACCGAGGCCTGGTCCATCGGCTGGTTGAAGGTCACCTGGATACCGCCGTTGATCGCCGCGAGGGCCGTATCTGGGCCTGGGGAGGTGTCGGCGACGGCAGGAGCGATGGTCGTGAAGCTCCAGCGATAGTCCTCGCCGAGCTCGCTACCCGTGGTATCCTTGATCCCTTTGCGCACGGTCACCTGATAGCGGGTGGAGGGGTTGAGTGGCTTGCTCGCCCTGACGAGATAGGTGCTGGTATTCAGCCACTTGCCTTTGCCCTCGACGGCCGGGGTAATGGTCAATGGTTCTTGGTCTGATTGACTAGTGAGCGTGCCGAGCGGGACGACGGGATGATTGAACTGGACAAGGACGCTGCTGTCAGTTCCCACCTCGGTGGCGCCGGGGGCCGGTTGGACAGACTTGACGGCGAAGGGGCCGGCGGCCACGAAATTGAAGGACACCGGCGAGCGCAGCGGCTGGCGGAAGAAGCTTTGCGCTTCGGTGCCGATGGTCACCTTGTACGCGACGCCCCGTTCCCAGCCATCCTTTGGCACGAAGCGCAGGGTGTTGCCTTCCCACTCGAAGGACCCGGCGATGGGCGGCTCGACCTTGAAGGCGCGCTCGACCGAGGCGTGATCCATCCAGCGGTCGAACGAGATCGTAGTTGGCGTATTCGGTAGAATCTCCGCCCCTGCCGGACTGGTGAAAGAGACCACAGGGGGGTCAAGCGCTCCGCTGTGCACACTATACCCAATCGTCGAAAGCAGAACGGTAGAGACTACGGCAATGGAAAGGATCGCCATTCGCTTCGTCGCCCCGCGAATCATGTGAACCTCCCTCAGTCGACTACATTCACTGTAACGGTCTCACTGGTCGCCTGGTTCCGGTCGCCGTCGTAGGCGATGGCGCGAAAAGTATGCTCGCCCTTCTGTAATGGCCACATGAAGCGATAGGGCGGCTGCTCAATGCTGGCCACGGTCAGGCCATCGACTAGGAGGTCTACGTGTGTGGCCTGGCCACTCTCGACCCGCGCGGCGACCTCGAGGCGTTGCACGGACCGGTCGAGCACGTGGCTGATCTGAATCTGAGAGCGGGGATCGGGATTGGTAAGGACGACGCGCAAGCGATCACCACCCGGCGCAAGGGCCTGCGCCGGCGCCACGGTCGACGGCAGCGTTAGGCCGTGCTCCCAGGCCCAGTCCGCCAGCTCTCCCCCAAGGTTGACGTAGACCTTGGTCTCGGTTTGGTTATTCGGGCAGGTTCCATCGTCGGGAGCGCCGGTAGCTGTGCAAACCCGCACCGGTACGTGGGCGGTGCAGATGCTCGTGGGCTCGGTGCCGCGAATAAAGACCTCTTGCCGCCGGAGCGGGCACCACTCGGATGGCCGGTCCCCGGTGAGCGGGCAGATTTCCACGTGGACGAGGCCCTCCGGCTCGGTAAAGGGCTGAGTTGGAACGCCGCGCAGCACTTCGAGCATGAAGTCGTGCCAGATCGGTGCCGCGCCGGTCACCCCGGCGATCTCCCGCATCGGCTGGTTATCTGGATTGCCTACCCACACGCCGGCCACCAGATTCGGGGTGTACCCGACGGTCCAGTTGTCTCGCCAGCTCGTGGTGGTACCCGTCTTCACGGCCGCCGGCCGGTCGATCACCAGTGCACTGTCCTCGCCAAAGGTGGCTTCACGAGCGAGGTTATCGGACAGGACATCGGTGATCAGATAGGCGACACGAGGATCGAGAACCCGCTCCCCGCTCGGGCGCTGCCAGTGCGAGAGGATGTTGCCGTGGGCGTCACGCACTTCGAGGATCGCCGTCGGGGGGCGGTGGATGCCGCCGGAGGCAAACACGGAGTAGGCGGCGGTCAGGTCAAGCAGCGAAACCTCGGCGCTGCCCAGCGCCAGGCCAAGCCCGCCGGAAGCGCGGCTGGCCATGTCCGAGAGACCCAGCCGCGAAGCCTGGCCAAGGAAGGCCGGCACGCCGATCTGTTGCAGCACCTTCACCGCGGGGAGGTTAAAGGAGTTTGCCAGTGCCTGGCGGGCGAGAACGGGGCCATGCCACTGGCGGTCGTAGTTCTCGGGGCTGTAGGGCAAGCCCTGGTCGTCGAGGAAGGTTGTGGGGACGTCGGCAATGAGGGTAGCCGGCGTGAACGATTCCCCGAAGGCTGTGGCATAGAGGATTGGTTTGATCGCCGAGCCTGGCTGGCGAGGCGATAAAGCGGCGTTGACCGCGCCGTCGATGCCGGCGTCGAAGTAGTCGACGCTACCGACCATCGCCAGAATCTCGCCGGTGTTCGGGTCGATAGCGACTAGCGCGGCGCTGGAGGCGTCCTTGTCCGCCAAATCGGCGACCCGTTTCGCCACGACCTCCTCTGCCCGCTGCTGCATGTCGAGGTCGAGGCTCGTGCGGACGATCAGGCCCTGTGCTTCCCCGTACTGGCTGCGCAGCAGGTCGAGCACATAGGCGACGAAGTGGGGCGCTTGCAAAGGAAAGGACTGGTGGGCAAATTGCAGCTTCTCGGCTGCGGCCTCGGTGGCCTGGACTTCCGAGATGTAGCCTTGGCGGACCATCAGTTGCAGCACCGTGGCTTGACGCGCTTTGGCCGCCGGCAGGTTCTGGAGGGGGTTATAGGTGCTGGGCGCTTGCGGCAAGCCAGCCAAGAGCGCCGACTCTGCCAGGTCGAGATCCCGCAGCGGCTTGCCAAAGTAGATCTGCGAGGCCGCGGCTGCCCCATAGGCGAAATTGCCGTAGTAGGTATTGTTGAGATACGCGGCGAGGACGTCGTCCTTGGAGAAGTGCAGCGTAACCTTGACCGCTAACGCCGCCTCGCGCACCTTGCGCCAGAGACTGCGCGAGGCCCGGTCTGCGGGCGAGAAGAAGGCGTTGCGCACCACCTGCTGGGTGATCGTGCTGCCGCCCGCGACCATCTGCCGGCCTTGCAGGTTAAGCCAGGCGGCACGGAGGATGCCCCGCCAGTCGACGCCGGGGTGAGCGTAGAAGCCGTCATCCTCGGCGGCGAGGGTGGCCTGACGCAGATAGGCCGGCACCTCCGAAAGCGCCACGTCCGCACGCACGCCGGCCGACGGATCGCCCAGCTCGTAGAGCAGCCGGCCGTAGCGATCTTCGATGCGCGTCGCCGCCCCGGCCGGCGCAGGGATTTCCCCCGCCATGGGCCAGAGGAGCCAGGTCGCCGCCAGCGCCACCACGAAAACCAAGATGGCGAGCAGCCGGGTGGCCAAGCCGCGCCACCTTGAAATGAATCGTGGCAATCTTTCACGCATGATCCGACCTCCGCGTGGTCACCGGAACCGCGCAGCACGCGCCGAGTCTGAATTACTGTGGCTTCTCCCCGGCAGTAGCTTACAGGGCACCTTTCCAACCGTCAAGACCGGGTGCCCCCCTTTTCATAATTAACGAGAAGGCGGCCAGATGGTAGCGGTAGACACGGGAAGAAGGCATCGCCGGTTGCACTTTGACATGTGGGGGTTCGCCATGGTAACGTTCCTTGGTGACACCTGCCGATGCCCCGCGGAGGAAAGGATAGACGACTTTGGAAACGAGACGGGTGCTGCTGGCGATTGCTGTGATCTGGTTCATCCTGGGGATCGGATGCTTCACGCTGGTATTTCTGCTGGGGCCAATCGGCCGCTGACTTCGCCGGATCTGTGTGCCGTGTCGGACAGAAGACATCCTCTCACCTACCGGCCGAAGGTGGCGCTGGGCAGAAGGAGGTGCCCAAAGCTTCAACCCAGCTTCAGAACCCTGGTCAAGAGATCGTAGAGCAAAGGCGAAGCTAGGAGCACGCCCAAGAGCGCCACAACGGACCAATCGAACGACTTCCACTCGTTCCAATGCATGGCAATCACCTTCGCACCTGTTATCTACTACTAATTAACGACTGAGGTGGCCAGATGTTTCGGCCAGGCTGAGCGTGGGGGAATTGTCGATCTTCCCATCCCACGGTGATCAGAACCTTCCACCTGCACACTAGAGTGATCTAATCAATTTGAACAGATCCTTGGTCGCCATCTGTTTCTGATGGAGGTCGGGTGATTGCTCAAATCACCGTTCGCGGCGGGCGGCGGCACAAGCTGAAGACCGTCTTGCCCAGGCCCCCAGTTCGCACACCGGCCGGAGCTCGAGGGGAATAATGTAGTGTTGAGAAAGCCTAGGCTACACTTTGCGTCCAGCGGTAAAGGCGTCGTTGAGGGCGTCGGCCATCCCGTTGAGGGCAAAGAGCAACAGGGAGAGGGACAAACCGGGCAAGATAGGGTAGTAGTAGGCATGGCGCATCTTGCTTTGGCTGGCATTGAGGATCGACCCCAGCGAGGGCTCGGGAGGCTTGATCCCCAGCCCGAGGAAGCTCAGCGCTGCCTCGATCAGTACTGAAGCCCCCATCGCCATCGCCATTTGCACTAGCAGCGGCGACATGCTGTTCAGCAGCACATGCTGGAACATAATCCGCTGCGGTTTCGCTCCCAGCGTCTCCGCCGCCATTACATAGTCTCGGTTCTTTTCCGCCAGCGTCGTCGCCCTCGCCAGGCGGGCGAAGACCGGGATCTGCACAATGGCGATGGTGATCGTCACATTGCGTAGGCCTGGTCCGAGGGCGGCGACAATCGCCATGCCCATCAGGAGGGCGGGAAAGGCCAGTAGACCGTCCATGATGCGCATGGTGACGATGTCAAGCCAGCCCCGCCAGTAGCCAGCCAGCAATCCAACCAAGACGCCGATCGCGGCCCCGACCACTGTCGATGCCGCTCCTGCCACCATCGAGATTCGGATCCCATACAACGTGCGGCTCAAGAGGTCCCGACCGTATTCGTCGGTCCCAAACCAGTGCGCCATGGTCGGACCTTGCAGTTCTAGCCCTCTTACCATCTCCAGAGGGTTGTAGGGGCTGATTAGCGGCGCCAGAATCGCGAGGGCGGTCATCACGATCACGATCGTGAGCGTGGCGATCCCCATCGGGCGGCGCATCGCCCGGTTGATGGCGATCACGAACGGATTACCGGACCGGATTTTCCGTTTCGGCGCCGTGGTCAGTTCGATAGCAGCAGTGCTCATCTTATCCACGCTCCCTGATCCGCGGGTCGAGGAAGCCGTAGCTCATGTCGACCACCAAGTTCACGACCACCGAGGCCAGCACCAGCAAGAGGATGATCGCCTGAAAGAGGATGTAGTCTCGACTTTGCAGGGCCTGTAATGCCAGCCGGCCCATGCCAGGCCAGGCAAAGACTTGCTCGACGATTACCGTCCCGCCCAGCATGCGGCTGAACTGCACACCCATGATCGTCACTAGCGGCAAGAGGGCATTCCGTAGGGCGTGGCGGGTGGTGATCACTAGCGCAGCCAGACCCTTCGCATATGCGGTGCGGATGTAGTCTTGGCTGAAGACGTCGACCATCGCGGTGCGCACGAAGCGGCCGAAGACCAGCGAGGTGGGCAGCGCTAGGGCCAAGGTCGGCAACAGCAGGTACCGCAAGCCGTTGACCGGGTCCTGCATTGGATCGACCCGGCCCCCGGGTGGGAGCCACCCCAAGAGCAGGGCGAAGATCAACAGATAGAGGATCGCCATCAAGAACATCGGGATGCCATGCACAAGGGAGAAGAGCACGGAAAGGCTGGCATCCCAGGGGGAGTTGGGCCTGAGACCGGCGATGATCCCGAAGGGAATGCCGATGCAGAGGGCAATGAAGACGCCAGCCAAGCTTAGTTGCAGCGTGGCAGGCACGGCTCGACCGATCAGGTCGGCGACCGGCCGG
>Ga0315298_1001353_pt1 | contig 45412 bp, 41 predicted proteins | sample WHS_1_MG_FD_203077 | JGI IMG/M metagenome (GOLD analysis project Ga0315298, IMG submission 203077) | Extremophilic microbial mat communities from Washburn Hot Springs, YNP, Wyoming, USA - WHS_1_MG | ecosystem: Environmental > Aquatic > Thermal springs > Hot (42-90C) | place: USA: Wyoming...
AGCAAATAAGTATTTGCCATTTACCGCTTACTTCTCACTATTCACTGCGTTTTCTACGCGCCACCTGCCATGAGCCACGTGCTAAGTGTTGTTCATTCATTTCACTTTTAAAAGAGATTTAGTATATTTACGGGCAAGTTCCAAGGCGATTCCGGCTCGCAGGCCGGAATGACGAAATAAAGGATGTCTTAGTGTCATTCTTCCCGATCAGGTCGAGGGTGACGTTAAGGATACGGTTTATCAAATTGCGAGAATCGCCTTTTTTGTAAGGGAGATTTCTAATCAAGTTGGGAAGGGCAGTTTTGTAATATTTATCGTAATCTTGACGCACATCATGAGTAAGTAATTTGATCCCATTACCCTTTTATGGTAAAATCATAAAAAGGTCGATGGGGTGTAAAATGAAAAAATACATTACATTTTCTTTATTCCTTTTGTTCTTTTCAATCTTTGCTTTTTCCGTTTCTTTTGAAACGAAAGTTACAAACGATTATCAGGATTACATACAGACCTTTAACATGTATCTTTCTCAAATTGAAAAAACTGGCTCAATAGAATCTGTTCCTTCAAATCAAATTGAAAATGCCGTTTCCACGATCATAACAGAATTTGAACCTGCTGCTTATTACAGATGGATAAGAATGCGCAGTTTTCAGATACCATCTGGCGCTGTGGGAAATTTTGTCGATGTGGATATGTGGTACATAGCACAAAACATATATCAAAGGTATAAAACAAATGATGAAACCGAAAATGTCGCGCTTGCGTCCTTTCTTGTTTATGCAGTCGATGACCTTTACGGCAAGAGTGTAAGTCAAACTGATTTTCCTTACTTTTCAACTTTCAATCAGGCCGTTTTTGATCTTGGAAGCAAAGTACAAAGTGCAGCCGCTGATCTGACAAGATCCTACTTTCAAAAAGCCATAGGGGTACAAAGCACTGTTCAGGGAAATTACAATTACAGTCCCTTAAACTTAAAAAATTTCTTCATTTCTGCACTTAATAAAATTTACAACGGCGCTGTTCCAGCCGATATTTTGAGCATGGTAAATGGGTACGATTTGAAGATACAGCCTTTCGTTCAAACCCAGCAGGTTAGTCAATATACCTTAGACCTTGCGCTTCAATCTTTAAGTCAAAAAACCCTTGATGGCGCATTTTTAGATTTCAAAAACAAACTTTCTCAAAGTGCCGATAATTCAGTCAAAAGTATTAAAACTCTTATAACGTCGGGGCAGTCAACTTCAGTTGCGGTTACAAAAGCACTTGATTCTTATGTTTCTGCCGTGGCCGTGCAGGAATTGCTTTCGGCCAACACTGTCAGAAATTCAGTCTCAAAAAATTTCAACGACAGCATAGTAAAACTTGAAGGCACACTTGCTTCCAAAAGTGCTACTCCACTTTCTCCTATCGAATGGAGATGGCTTGTATATGCGGGAGTACTGATCTTTTTCTTCTTGTACAGGAAAAAGTGGGTTGGTTATGCCATGTTGTCCATCATTACATTTGAATCTTTGGTCTTGATCTTTGGAATAGATCCGATGTTAAGCAGACTCGATTCCACCCTTTACGGCTTTTTAATAGTCACAACTGCTTTTTTTGGATTCCTTTCATTTTTAAGAATAACAAAGGTCAAAAATTTATTTCAAATATTTTCAATGGTTGGGGTCGCCGTTTTATTTTTGCTTGTACTTTTTGTGCCTCTTTACTCGAACCTTCCTTCAACGAAGATGTCTCAAAACCAAACTTTTTTGAAAAGTGCATATCTGGGGATATATGAGAACGAACTATATGGTCAAAATGGGATTTTAACCTACGATCTTCAAAATATAAGTTCCGATATATCTGCTTTAAGATCCGATCCTTACAATTTTGCCAATCAAACTGTTTCTTTTTATCTTTCAACGTTGAAGAAATCAGGTGCGCTTAAAGGCATCGTTGAATATCCAAATTCCATCATGGTAAATGTAGACAGAAATTCACCTTACTTTGGGTTTTCTAATTTAGACAATCTTAAAAATTCGATAGGAGTGGTTAGAGACAGAGCCCAATCCGCCATTAACGATATGATAAACAGAATTGACGCCGTCAACAGAAATGAAAATGCTTTTTCGCAAACACTCGATGGAATATACACGTTTGCGGCTCCCCAGTTAAGAAATGAAATTGAAGGTGGTATAAAAACTCAGATATTGGCAAGTAACCTTACTGAGGTTTCAACATCTTTGATGGACACGGTTAAGATCGCGAGTTCATTAAAGGAACAGGCGCCGAGCATTCAGTTTTTTCAGACATCTGATGGTTCAAAACTTTTTATCCTTATCTCCCTTTTGTTCTTAAGTGTTACTTTCTTCAGAAAAAACTGGTTATATAGATTTTTGATATCTCTTATGACAATTTTAGGTGCCATGATGATTTTTTACCAAAAAGTCATAGAGATATTCGTTGAATATGGATTCCCAACTTATTCTCATACACTTGTCAAAGGAGAAATTCCCAATATAGCTATGTTGATTTTAACAATCGGAATTTCAATTTTTGTGGCTTTAGAGGCGCTTTACACGCGCTTTAAATCTATTTCAACAAAGGAGGGAAAGAAAGCATGAAGAAATTTGGGATCGCGTTTTTGGTTTCGATTCTCGTACTTGCAACAGTTGGGTTACCGCTAACGGTGTTTTTCGTGACGGATACAGGGGGTCTCGGTGATAAGTCTTTCAACGACAGTGCATGGGCCGGCGTTCAGATGGCAGTCCAAAAATATGGCATAACTGCGAATGTAATTCAGTCTTACGAACAGGCTGATTACGTACCGAATCTCACTGCCGCTGCTCAGGTTGCCGATATCGTCGTTGCAGTTGGATTCATGATGCAGGATGCAGTTACAAAAGTCGCTCCACAATTCCCCAATGTCAAATTCATAACGATAGATTTCTCCGTTGATGCCCCGAATGTCGAAAGTTTTCTCTTTAGCGAAAATCAGGGTGCCTATCTTGCGGGATATCTCGCCGCGGCCATGTCAAAAACCGGCAAAGTTGGATTTGTAGGTGGAATTCCAATACCGCCGGTTGAAAGATACCAGTACGGTTATGATGCTGGCATCCAGACCTACAACGTTTTGAACGGTGCGAACGTCCAGATACTGTCAGGATACGTTGGAAGTTTTGACGATCCCGCAGCGGGTAAAGCCATGACAAACAGCCAGTTTTCTGAAGGTGCAGACATAGTTTTTGCGGCGGCAGGACTTTCCGGTCTCGGAACAATTGAGGCAGCCAAAGATGCAGGACCTGGACATTTTGCAATAGGAGTGGATCAAGATCAGGATTATTTGGCACCGGGATATGTGCTTACGAGTGCCATGAAGCGTGTTGACGTGGCGGTCTTTGATGGAATTCAGTCCGTTGTCAACGGTACTTTCAAAGCCGGTACTGTAACACTTACGCTCAAAGATAACGGTGTTGGGATAAGTCCTATGACATACACAAAGCAACTCGTGCCGGCAAGTGTGATGCACCAAATAAGTGTCCTCAAACAAGATGTTGCAAGTGGAGAAATAATTGTTCCGGCAACCGACAAAGAATTACAGACATTTCAGGTGCCAGCAATTCAATTTTAACAGTTCGTTTTAATTCTGGCGGGAGTTATCTCCCGCCATTTGTACTAACAGTATGGGAGGTAAGATGGATAAAAAGGTAGATTATTCCGAATATGCAGTTGTGATGAAGGGAATTACAAAAAGATTCCCAGGGGTGCTTGCAAATGATCGAGTTGATCTTTTCGTCAAAAAAGGCGAGATCCATGCCATTGTGGGAGAAAACGGAGCGGGTAAAACCACGTTGATGAATCAACTGTACGGACTTATAAAACCTGATGACGGGAAGATATACATAAATGGCGTTGAAACTCAGATAAATAACCCAAATGATGCGATATCGTCAAAGATAGGAATGGTTCACCAGCATTTCATGTTGGTGGATAGGCTAAGTGTCGTTGAAAATATAGTTTTGGGACAGGAACCTGTTAGGGGACCATTTTTCGCTTTGAATCGGGCAAGAAAAGAGATAAAAGATCTGTCGAAAAAATTCGGTTTGATAGTCGATCCCGATTCCATAATAGAAGATATGCCTGTCGGAATGCAACAAAGAGTTGAGATAATAAAAGTCCTTTACAGAGGTGCCGAAATACTTGTGCTTGATGAACCAACTGCCGTTTTGACACCGCAAGAAACAAACGAATTATTTGAAGTGTTGAAAAGTCTTAAATTTCAAGGTAAAACGATCATATTCATAACACATAAATTAAACGAAGTCATGGCGATAACCGAGTCTGTTACGGTTATGAGGCTTGGAAGAGTTACCGGCGTCGTAAAAACATCCCAGACAAGTCCCAAAGAACTTGCAAATATGATGGTTGGAAGAGAAGTTTTGCTTACAGTTGAAAAAAATTCAGCCCATCCGGGCGATGAGATATTACAGGTTAAAGATCTGGTTGTCAAAGAAAATAGAGGCATAGAGGCTGTAAGAGGCCTTAGTTTGAATGTAAGAAGTGGAGAAATAGTCGGAATTGCCGGCGTTGCCGGTAACGGTCAGACAGAACTCACAGAGGCCATAACGGGCCTTAGAAAAGTCGAAAGCGGAAAGATAATCTTCAAAGATCAAGATATAACCGGCTTTTCTCCAAAGAAAAGACGTGAAATGGGAATGGGACATATTCCCGAAGACAGATTAAAGCATGGTCTCATAAAAACTTTGCCAATCTATTACAATTTCATTCTTGGAGAACATGACGATCCCAAATTCAGCGATGGGATTTTCCTTAAAATCGAAGATATAAAAAAATTCTCAGAGACTCTTGTCAAGAGATTCGATGTAAGACCGCCGAATATAGATCTGCTCGGCATGAATCTAAGCGGTGGAAATCAACAGAAAGTTATAGTGGCAAGAGAGATTGCTTTTGATCCCATTTTCATGGTAGTTTCACAGCCAACAAGAGGATTAGACGTTGGTGCCATAGAGTTCATTCATAAAACTCTTATATCGATGCGTGACAAAGGTATAGGCATATTGCTCATATCGATGGAATTGGAAGAGATATTCTCTTTAAGCGATAGAATACTCACGATCTACGAGGGACAGATAATGGGTGAAGTTACACCGGAAAACACCACAACGGAAGCAGTTGGTTTGATGATGGCAGGCCATAGGCTCGAAGATATCCATCAGGAGGTATAAGATGAAAGACTGGAAAAAATACGTTCTGAATGAAAAAGTCATAATTTCTTTACTTTCTGTTCTTATATCGCTTGCCGTAGCGGCCGTAGTCATGCTTATAATAGGCAAAAACCCGCTTGTGGCTTATGCTGCATTGTTCTATGGTGCTTTTGGAACCAAAGAAGCGATAATAGACAATCTCATGAAAACTTCCCCATTGATCCTCACAGGCTTAGCCGTAGGTTTTGGATTTCGTGCAGGACTGTTTAACATCGGTGCCAACGGTCAGGTCATCATCGGTGCTTTGCTCGCCGCTTACGTTGGTACTATGGTGGCGTCTTATCCATTCTATCTTTCCATTCCTCTCGTTATGGTTGCCGGAATGGTTGGAGGTGCTTTATGGGCAGCAATAGCCGGATGGCTCAAGGCTTACAGGGGGGCGCATGAAGTCATAACCACCATAATGCTTAACTACGTTGCAACTTTCATAGCCAATTACGTTGTAAATGGCCCATTTCAGGCACCAGGAGGGGTCCCAAAATCACCCGCAATTGCCTATTCGGCTCAATTTCCCAATATAATGAGCGTTGGGGCAACCTCTCTAAGCACGATAATTTTTGTTTCTTTGGCCGCGATCGTTGTCATTTACGTTATAATTCAAAAAACCACCATAGGTTATGAAGTCAAAGCCGTGGGATTTAACCCTTACGCGGCGGAATACGGTGGAATAAGCATAGGCAAGAATGTCGTACTTGCAATGGCAATAAGCGGTGCTTTGGCCGGACTTGCTGGCACAACGCAGGTCGTTGGCGTTTATGGGAGATATTTCGGTGCCTTGGGTGGAAGTATGGGTTTTGATGGAATAACAATTGCACTTATAGGACAAAACGATCCGATTGGCATAGGACTTGCGGCATTTTTGATATCTTCGATAAGAACCGGATCCAATCAAATGCAGATTGCAGGTGTTCCAAAGGACATGGTGACCATCATTCAGGGAATAATAATTTTTCTTGTTGCCACAAACAGAATCATAAAAACTTTGAGAGTAAGAAAAAGAAAAGAGGTTGCCGAAGTATGAACGAATGGATTCAGGCCATATTCAACGTTTTCACAAATCCTACATTTTACAAATCTACGCTTACCCAATCAACTCCTCTTATACTTGCGGCACTGGGAGGTGTATTCAGTGAAACGACAGGTGTTACCAACATAGCACTTGAAGGTATAATGTTGATGGGTGCTTTTGGAGGAGTGATGGGAAGTTATTTTACCGGCAATCCATGGTATGGACTTTTGCTGGGTACTTTTTTTGGGGTTGGCATGGCCGCTCTTCATGCGTGGGCATCCATAAAGTACGGTGCAGATCAGATAATAAGTGGAACGGCTCTTATCCTTCTTGCACAAGGTATAACAGGTTTTGCGCTTGTTGAATTATTCGGTCAGCCAGGTTCAACAGATCTTGTCAGATCTATACCGCTTGTCGATCTCGGCAGTTTCAAGCAGGTTCCATTTGTTGGAGATATATTTGGAAACCTTTCTCCATTTGTTTACATTGCCTTTGCATCTGTTGCTTTTGGCTGGATTTTGATATACAAAACGAAATTGGGTTTGAGGATGAGATCGGTGGGCAATAACCCTGAATCTGCAGATACTTTGGGAGTGAACGTTTACAACGTTAGATATTTTGGGGTTATAATGAGTGGTTTCTTTGCAGCACTCGGCGGTGCCTATCTGAGTATAGGAGAACTTGGCCAATTTACCACGAATATGACAAACGGCCGCGGATTTATAGCACTTGCAGCCATGATAATAGGAAATTGGAATCCGGTGGGAGCAATGTCGGCGTCTTTGCTTTTTGGCGGTGCAACGGCTTTCAACAATCAACTTCAAAGTCAAAGCGTTTTGAACCTTTCAACTAACACGCAATATATTTTTGGAATGATTCCGTATATAATAACTTTGATAGTCGTCGGTGGTTTGATAGGAAAGAGCAGAGCACCAAGTGCGGATGGCGTACCTTACATTAAGGAGTGATTCAATTGACAAGAGAAGAAGCGATATCTTTGGTAAAATCACACGTTGAGTCTAACAACCTTGTCAACCACATGATCGCAACCGGAGCGGTTATGAAAGCGTTGGCTTACAAATTTGGTGAAGATGAAAACGAATGGGAAATTACCGGAATACTTCATGATTATGATTATCCTGAAACAGATCAAGATCCCGCTCATCATGGTCTTTTAAGTGTTGAGATGTTGAAGAAATACAATTTACCGAAAGAAGTTTACGATGCAATTCTTGCCCATGCTGAAAAAAAGCCACTTGAAACCAAAATAGAAAAAGCACTTTACGTTGCCGATCCTACCACGGGATTCATAACGGCCGCTGCTCTTATAAGATCAGAAAAAAAGCTTGAACCTTTAGACTCAAAATTTCTTATGAAAAGATTTAAAGAAAAATCTTTTGCAAGGGGTGCAAATCGCGAACAGATGTCAATGTGTTCTGAACTTGGCTTCGAACTTGAATCATATTTAAACCTCGCTCTTGATGCGATGAAAAGTATTCATGAAGAGATAGGTCTTTGAAAGGAAGATTTTAGATGAACGGACTTTTGGAAAAGATAGAAAACGAGATCTTAAGGGCAAAGAAATTCAAATTTGAAAATAAAAAGATTGATATTCAAAGAGATAGACTCGCTTACATGATCGATCATACTTTACTTTCTCCCGATGCAACATCAGCACAGATATCAAAATTATGCGATGAGGCTGTAAAGTATGGCTTTTATTCTGTGTGTGTCAATCCATTTAGAGTGCCAGAGGCTTTCGATGACCTTAAGGGCAGTAAGGTTAAAATTGCGAGTGTCGTTTCATTTCCTTTCGGTGCCGTGCCGACAAAGGTAAAAACGGAAGAGGCAAAATGGGTCATAGAGCATGGCGCAGATGAAGTTGACATGGTTATAAACATAGGGATGCTTAAAGATTCAGAATACGATGAGGTATACGATGACGTGAAATCAGTTGTTGAATCTGCGAAAGGTAAGGTTGTTAAGGTTATAATAGAAACGGCACTTTTGAACTTTGAAGAAAAGGTTGCTGCATGTGTTATATCCAAAGAAAGCGGTGCACATTTTGTCAAAACTTCAACCGGATATTCAAAAGGTGGCGCTGTGGCAGAAGACGTTGCGCTTATGAGATTTGTGGTCGGAGAAAAGATGGGTGTGAAAGCTTCCGGAGGAATACATTCTTACGATGATGCGCTGCGAATGATTTCTGCCGGTGCAAATAGGATAGGTGCTTCACGATCTGTCGAGATAATCGGAGGTGAAAAATGAATTTTAAGGATCAAAGGATAGTTGAGTTCACGGAAGCGGTTGCTTCAAAATCTCCAACGCCAGGAGGTGGCGCCGTTGGATCGATAGTGGCCGCTATGGGAACAGCCCTCGTGGAAATGGTTGCATCACTTACGATAGGGAAAAAAGATTACGAAGACTCTGAAGGCGAGATGGAAAGGGTTTTAAGCGAAGCGTCTTACAGAAGAAAAAGATTGCTCGATTTGGCTGATCTGGATGCTGAGGCTTTTGACGAAGTTATTGAAGCAATGAAACTGCCAAAAGAAACCGAAGATCAAAAGAAAATTCGTACCGAAAGACTTCAAGCAGCATTGAAACATGCAAGCGAAACACCTTACGAACTCGCCAGAGAAATATCAAAAGTATGTCCTCTTGCACAATTTGTAAACAAATACGGAAATAAAAATGCTTTGAGCGATGCCAAAAGTGCGTCATGGCTTTTGAAAGCATCTTTTGAGATAGCGGTTTCAAATGTTGAGATAAATCTTAAACTCATAAAAGACGAAACATTCGTCTCTAAGATAAGAGAGTCTTTGAGTGCCATGAAAGGTATGATCGATCAGTGTTTTAAAGATTCGAATATCGATTCATAAAATAAAATTATGCCATTATACTTGATCGACTTTAAATATGAAATATCGTTGGCTCCGGCATTCGCCTTTCGGTGTCTGTCCTCGCTGCGCAGCGTCGGCCACCTTGAGGCATCATGTCCCTTGCCACAGTCAAATTTGTGTTTCATTTTTAAAAGAGATTTAGCATAGATTATTTGGAATGTTGTTGGCTTGGACATTAACTTTTATTTTTCTCACTTCTTAATACTCACTGTTTTGCCATAAACCGATGTTAAGTATAGATTTAAAATTCTTTGACAAGTAAGTTTTTATTGAAAAGTGTAAACAGTCAAGCAATACTTAAATGTCATTCCCTGTCCCCGATAAGATCAAGGGTGACGTTAAGGATATGGTTTATCAATTGCGGGAATCGCCTTTAGGGACTCAAATGCGATTCCGGCTTGCAAGCCGGAATGACAGAATGCCTGGGAGCAGAGGGTATGACACCGAAAGGCAAATGTTGATCAAGTATATTTATCGTAATCTTGACGCACATCATGAGTTTATTAGAATATTTTTTAAAGTCTTCGGTATAAATTAAACAAAGAAGGGATTAGGATGTTATCTATTGAAATAGACGGTAAAAATTATCAAATTCCACAGGGAAAAAATCTTCTTGAATTTCTTCTTGAGAACGGTTTTGATATTCCCCATCTTTGTTATCACCCTGCACTTAAAAGCATAGGCGCATGCCGTATGTGCGTAGTAGAAGTGGAAGGATCTAAAAATCTTGTTACCTCATGCACTGCGGAACTGAAAGATGGCATGAAAATAAAAACAAATTCTCCTCTTATAGAAGAAGCCAGAAAGGTGAACCTTTCTCTTATACTCAAAGAGCATCCGGATGACTGTATGACATGTGATCAAAATGGTAATTGCTCTCTTCAAGATCTGGCCTACGAATATTTTCCATCTGGGAAACCTTTGTTCGGTTATCTTCAAAAGAAAAGGTATGAAGTGGATGATTCAAGCGAATTTTTGGTAAGAGATCTGAACAAATGCATAAGATGCCAATTATGTGTCAGAGTTTGTGATGAAGTAGAAGGCATGTCAATATACTCGATGGTAGAACGTGGACATGAATCTTATCCATCAACTTTTATGGATCTTCCGCTTGCAAAAACCGATTGTGTAAGTTGCGGTCAGTGTGCGACTGTTTGTCCTACTGGAGCAATCGTTGAAAAACCTTCGATTGGAAAAGCAAGATGGAATGCGGTTGAAAAGGTTAAAACAACCTGCCTTTATTGTGGCGTTGGATGTCAAATAGATGTCTATGTTGATCCAAAGCGCAACGATATAGTCAGAGTTGATGGCTCTGTTGAAAACAAAGAAGTCAACGATGCAGTGGCAACATGTGTGAAAGGCAAATTCGGGTATGGCTTTGTCAACCATCCCGACAGAATAAAAGACCCGCTTATGAAAGTAAATGGGAATTTTCAAGCTGTAAGTTGGGATGAAGCCCTTGATTACACCGCAAAAAAACTCATCGAGGTAAAAGAAAAGTACGGCCCCGATTCAATAGCGTTTCTTTCTTCTGCAAGATGCACTAATGAAGAAAATTATCTGCTTCAAAAAATTGCGCGTGCTGTTATAGGAACAAACAACATCGATCATTGCGCAAGATTATGTCATGCTTCAACTGTGGCAGGGTTAAATATGACCTTTGGTGCCGGTGCCATGACAAATCCGATGGAAGACATAGAAAATGCGGAAGTAATTGTTGTTGCAGGTACAAACACAACGGAAAATCATCCCGTTTACGGATCTCGTGTTAAAAGAGCCGTTAGAAACGGTGCAAAGTTGATCGTGATCGATCCAAGAAAAATAGAATTGGTAAATTACGCAACGATATGGCTTAGAAATTTTCCCGGAACCGATCTTGCAATTTTCAATGGATTTTTAAACTTCATGATAGAAGAAAAACTTTTAGATGAGAAGTTCATATCGGAAAGAACAGAAGGATTCGAAGATGTTAAAAAGGCTGTGATGAAGTATACACCCGAATACGTTTCAAAGATAACGGGCGTTGAATCTTCAAAAATAAGAATTGCCGCTGAAATGTATGCAAAGGCTGGATCAGCTTCCATACTTTATGCCATGGGCATCACACAACATGTCAGTGGTACCAAAAATGTCATCTCCATAGCAAATCTTGCAATGGCTTCAGGAAAGATCGGAAAACCAGGTTCAGGTGTGAATCCCCTTAGAGGGCAATCAAATGTGCAGGGTGCCGGAGATGTGGGGTGCCTTCCAAATGTTTTCCCCGGAAATCAATCGGTTCTGAGTGAAGATGTAAGGAAGAAATTTCAAAAAGCATGGGGAGTCAGTAGTTTACCAGATAAGCCAGGACTTACAAGTGTCGAAATGTTCAACGCCATGATCGATGGAAAAATAAAAGCCCTCTTTGTAATGGGAGAAAATCCCGTCATGAGTCATCCGGATTCTTGTCATGCGCGGCATGCGCTTGAAAGCCTTGAATTCTTTGCCGATATGGATATATTTCCAAATGATACCACAAAGTATGCGGACATCATTTTAGCAGCATCAAGTGGATTTGAAAAGGACGGTACATTCACGAATACCGAAAGAAGGGTTCAAAGGGTAAGAAGGGTTTTGAAACCAATTGGAAATTCACAACCTGACTGGATCATATTGAAATCGCTCATGAACAAATTGGGTTATAAGGCCGATTACAAAGATCCGTCTGAAATAATGGAAGAAATAGCATCAGTTTCTCCGATATACGCAGGCATTTCTTACGATAGAATTGAAAAGCGAGGAATTCAATGGCCATGTACGTCGGAAACGCATCAGGGTACAGACATTCTCCATAAAGAAAAATTTTCCACTTCAAATGGCCTTGGTAAATTTATTCCGGTTGAATTCACTGAACCTCCAGAATTGCCGGATGAAACATATCCGTTCTATCTTTCTACTGGAAGAATCCTTTATCAATATCATACCGGAACTATGACAAGACGCGTAAAAGAACTTGAAGACATAAGGCCAAAGGTTGAAATAGAAGTAAATCCTGAAGATGCAGAACAACTTGGGATCGTAAGCGGAGATGTTGTACGTGTAACCTCTCGCAGAGGATCAATAGAAGGTCAGGTAAAAGTAACAGACAGATCCCAGAAAGGATTAATTTTTATTCCATTTCACTATGCCGAAGCACCGGCAAATATTTTAACTCTGGCTGCACTCGATCCGATTGCGAAAATTCCAACGTTTAAAGTTTCGGCAGTCAAGGTAGAAAAAATCAGAAGTGTTGGTTGAGATCATCTGGAAAATTAAAATTAGAAAAACTATTTTTATAGTCTTTGAATATTTTTAACTCCTTTTCTTCGATTAAAAGCGAATTGGGACATGTTGAAACAAGATGTTTTAAAGATGGATTTTTCGTAAGCATTTCTTTTTTTACCTCTTCAAGAATGCTTGAGGAATAAAATGCATGTGTTACCTGATAGATCCCATCAACGACAGGACAAACGATCGAATAATTGGAGATCTTTCTCAATATAAAATCGACTATTTCCCTTTTTATAAAAGGCATGTCACAAGAAACGAGAAAAACACCATTTTGGGAATTAAGAATAGCGGTTTCGAGTCCTGAAATGGGCCCAAAACCGGGTTTAAGATCTAAAATTGAATCACCGATCCTGTCATTTTTTCCAATAAAAAGTACCTTCTCAAAGAAAAAGCCTATTGATTCATTTATCCAATCAATCGATCTTTTACCGTTTATTTCATGAGTACATTTGTCAGAACCAAATCTTTTTGATTTTCCACCAACAAGAATTGCCAAATTTACATTCACAAGTTAATTTTATACCAAATCGACTTTGAATATGAAATATCGTTAGCTCCGGCATTCGCCTTTCGTGACAGCAAATAAGTATTTGCCATTTACCGCTTACTTCTCACTATTCAATGCGTTTTCTACGCGCCACCTGCCATGAGCCACGTGCTAAGTGCTGTTCATTCATTTCACTTTTAAAAGAGATTTATACTTTATCAACTTTAAATATGAAATATCGTTGGCTCCGGCATTCGCCTTTCGTGACAGCAAATAAGTATTTGTCATTTACCGCTTACTTCTCACTATTCACTGCGTTTTCTACGCGCCACCTGCCATGAGCCACGTGCTACGTGCTATTCATTCATTTCACTTTTTAGTATATTACGAGATGTCTATGCGTTCTGTCATTCCGGCTTGCGAGCCGGAATCGCCTTAGAACTTCTCCTTAACGTCACCCTCGACCTGATCGGGGTGGGGATGACAGGAATGCCTTTTTCCCCATATGCCATTGGCTATACACCACAAGTCATGCTAATTCCCTAATGCTTTTTCCCGTCAGGGTGCTTTCACTTTTAATAGAAATTTGTTATACTCGAAAAAGGGGGATGATATGAAAAGATTTATTTTTTTGGTTCTGATTGTCGAACTTTTTTCTTTTTCTTTTGCACTTACACCGATTCAAAATGGATGGCCTTTTGATCTTGAAGCACATAGGGGCGGGAGAGGCTTAATGCCTGAAAATACAATGGCAGCTTTTAGGTACGCGATAGAACATGTCGGTGTTACAACGTTGGAACTTGATATTGCCATGACAAAAGACGGGATACTCGTCATTTCACACGATCCTTTTCTTAATCCTCAAAAAGTTTCAAAAGATGGGCAATTCATAGGTGATAAACCATTGATAAAAGATATGACATACGAACAACTTTTGCAATACGACTTCGGCGTTATGAGATCTGATTACAGAATGCCACATCAAGTTCAGGTTGAAAAAGAGAAAATACCCTCGCTTGAAGAAGTTTTTGCTTTTGTGAAGGAGATGCAGGAAAAAACTGGCAACAGGTACATGATAAACGCTGAAACAAAAGTTTTTCCCGAAATATTTGGATACACCTACGACGCCAAAACTTTTGTAAACGCGCTTGTACCTCTTATAAAAAAATACGGTCTTGAAAATACAGTTATGGTTCAATCTTTTAACTGGGAAAGTTTAAAACTTGTTAAGGAGATGGAACCAAAAATCACAACGGTTGCCTTACTTCAAAACATTTATTATGAAAATACCCTGTGGACGGCCGGATTAAAACTTTCTGATTTTGGAGGAGATCCTGTTAAGATGGCAAAAAGTTTAGGAGTTGATGTGATTTCTCCGTATTACAAATTGTGTACTTCAAATATGATCAAAACATCTCACGAATATGGAATGCTTGTGGTACCCTGGACGATAGACGATAAGTTGGAAATGGAAAGATTCATTTCAATGGGCGTTGATGGAATAATAACGGATTATCCTGACATTTTGAGAGAAATGCTTATTTCGAAGGGGTTAAAACTTCCTCAGCCATATGAAAAACAAGATTAAAATAAAGCCTCCGTTTAAATGGGCAGGCGGAAAAGGTCAATTGATCGAACAATTCGAACTTTTACTGCCCAAAAAATTTGACCTTTACATCGAGCCGTTCGTGGGAGGAGGAGCGTTATTTTTTAACATTTTACCGTCTGATGCCATTTTAATCGATCTTAACTTTGATGTTGTTAATTTTTACACGGTTGTCAAAAATGACGTTGAGAAATTGATAGACGATTTGAAAAATCACAAGAATGAAAGCGAGTATTACTACATGATGCGATCTGTGAATTTGGATTCTTTGAATTCAATTCAAAGGGCATCGAGGTTTCTTTATCTCAACAAAACGGCTTACAATGGCTTATGGCGCGTTAATAAAAAAGGAAATTTCAACGTTCCCTTTGGAAGATACAAAAATCCTAAAATTTTGGATGAAGATAATCTTAGGAATGTGAGTTTAGCGTTGAGAAATGCTTCGATAATTTGGGGTGATTTTTCAATCGCACTTGATTACGCAAAATCAAATACTTTTGTTTATTTTGATCCGCCCTATCATCCTCTATCCAAAACGTCTAATTTCACAAACTATGCCGGTACATTTGACGCTAAGGATCAGATAAGATTAGCAGAGTGCTTTAAATTACTTGATAAAAGAGGATGCCTTTTGATGCTGAGCAATTCAAATACTCCCCTGGTAAGGCAACTTTACGTCAACTACGATGTACGCATAGTCCAGGCAAGAAGAATGATAAATTCAAAGGCTGAAGGTAGAGGAGAAATAGAAGAAGTAGTCGTTCGAAACTTTTATTAGAATGAGTTCATAGGAAATCGCCTTTTTTGTAAAGGAGATTCCCAATCAAGTTGAGAATAACATTACGGACAAGGTATCATTCCACATTCTAGCTCGCAAGCCGGAATGACAGAACGCAAATGTTCATTTCACTTTTAAAAGAAATTTAGTATATCGTAATCTTGACGCACATCATGAGCAAAGACTTTTTGTCATAATTTTTCTTCTTCGGATGCCTTTTTGAATTTCAGAAATTTCCAGAAGCGTTTTGGAAGCGTTTTTAGTATCCACGAGAAAAGAAAGTAAATTCCGATGCCTGCAAAAATTGCGACGAAATCTCTTGCCTTTCCTCTTAAAACGGCCATGATGAGGTATATTCCGCCAACCATTAAAGTTGAGGCCATAAGCACCCTTACGAAATACCATATATCGAAAAACCATATTTTGAATTTTATTCTCAAAGAGATAAGCATTACTGTCGTAAAATATATAGATGAAATTGACGTTGAAAGCGCAAGTCCTGTCTGTTTCAGGTGTGATATGAAAAGAAAATTTAGCCCTATGTTTATCAAAAGGCCTACTATTCCAAAAATCATAGGCGTTCTCGTGTTTTTAAATGAATAATAAATCTGAACAAGTACCGATCCCAAAGCGCCTGTAAACAGCGATAACGAAAAGGCTATCATCGGTGGATAGGTAAGCATCGTTGATTCTGCGGTAAAACTTCCACGTTGAAAAAGCAATGTTATTATTTGCTTTGAAAGTGGGAAGAGTGCAAATGTCACTGGTATCAGAAAAAAAGCGAGTAATTTCATTGCTCTTTTTGTCGTTACCGCAAGTCCTCTCATGTCATTTTCCGCCGCGCGCGATGCAACGGATGGATATGTAACCTGTGTGACCGGTGTTCCAAGCACACCTGTGGCTGAACTTGTTATTCTGTTGGCATATGAAAGAGAACTTATAGCTCCGGTTTCAAGTGTGGATGCAAAAGTTCTGTCTACTATGGTGTTAAGCATTCCAAGCGCACTTGAAAAAAACAAAGGCCAGATCATCTTGTAAAGATCTTTCGTCTCAGAGATACCTCTTTTTACGTTAAAAGGGTTAAGGAATTTTCTTTCCGCAAATCCTAATATTATGAAAATAAAGGTTGGCGGCAGTGTCCATGCAAGCGCAAGAGATACCGCTCCCAAATGTTTTGTCACAAATAGGGTTCCTATGACTATGAAATCGAAACTGAGGCCAACCAAAGGATAGGCAAGAAATTTCTTTTCACTTTGCAGAAGACCGTTGACAAAACTTAGCATTGCACCTATGATTGTCGCAAAACTCATCCATCTTATGAAATTGACCGTCATATCATGATCCGCTTTTCCAAAACCCGGAAAGAAAAGACTTGTTACCTGAGGCGCAAAAATTGCAACAAGTACAACAACTCCTGCCAGGATCAAAGTGGTAGAATAAAAAATGGTGGCGGAGAAGTGTTTGGCTTCCTGCACGTTTTTGTTTTTCATGACTCTTATGAAAAGCGGTATAAAGGCCGATATTATCGTGCCAGTTATTATTCCATTTACAAGTCCGAGCGGGCTTTGGGATGCAAGATAGGAATCCATGACTCTTCCGGTTCCAAAGAAATATGCTATGATTATGTCTCTGACAAAACCCATGACTTTAGAGGTAAGAGTTAAGATCGTTATGATCATTATGGCCTGAGACATGTTTTGCCTTGAGTGAATTAAAGATCCCAATCTGTGTTTGAAACTCATCTTCATCTCCAATTTAGATTTCAATGTTAAAATATATATTGATGACCGATCTAAATTTTACCATGAAAATTAAAAAAATAACCTGATAAGGTAATCAATGGAGGCAAAAAATGGAATTATCGGAAAAAAAGATCGATTCTTCTGAAAAGTTTAACGGGAAAATGCTTCATCTTTACGTTGATGAAGTGGAATTGCCAAACGGACATAAATCTTTTAGAGAAGTTGTAAGGCATCCAGGCGCTTCTGCCGTGATCGTCAGATCAAATGAAGATAAGATAATTTTAGAAAGGCAGTACAGGTATCCCATAAATGAGGTACTTTGGGAAATTCCAGCTGGAAAATTGGATTTGGGAGAGGATCCCATCGACTGTGCTAAACGAGAACTTATGGAAGAAACGGGAATAACGGCACGAAAATGGGAAAAACTCGGTCATATCTATACGACACCTGGTTTTTCAGATGAAAAAATCTACCTTTATTTTGCTTCTGAAATTTCAAATGGAAAAACACATCTGGATGAGGACGAGTTTGTTGAGGTAGAATATTTCACAATTGATGAAGTTGAACTTATGATCGTTAACAACGAAATAGTTGATTCAAAAACCGTAGTGGCTTTTTTCAGAGCACAAAAGCGAGGACTTATATGAATGCAGAAATAGTTTCTACCGGTACAGAACTTTTACTCGGTAAAAGTTGTAATGAAGACGCAAAGATCCTTTGCGATTTGCTTGCAAGATGTGGGATTGATATATACAGGTACACAACAGTTGGAGATAACGTTGGAAGGATAGTGCAGGCTTACAAAGAAGCACTTGAAAGATCTGATATAGTTTTGTCGACCGGAGGGTTAGGTGGAACTGGAAGCGATCTTTCCAAGCAAGCGGCGTCGATTGCAACATCCATTCCACTTGAAACCGATCCGGATATCTACAAATATCTTATGGACAGGCACGTTCCTGAACGTATATCGAGATCCTTTGCGGCAATTCCCGCGGGATCCACAGTATTTCAAAATACATCTGGTGTTGCTCCGGGTATAGTCATCCACACGAATGGAAAATATTTGATCCTGCTTCCAGGGCCTCCTGAGGAGATAAAATCCATAATAAGAAACGGTCTTGAAGCGTTTTTGAAAACATTTGGAAATGGATACACCAAAAATGATGTTTTGAAGATCGTTGGTCTTAGAGAATCTGAGGTTGAAGATAGGATTCACGACCTTGCACTTTCTTCCAATCCAACTATATCGACTTTTTTAAAAAAAGGATGGATAGAGATCTCTCTTACCGCAAAGGGGAAAGATGAAAATGAGGCTATTGCTATCTTGGAAGAAGTAAAAAAAAGAGTGCTGGAAAGATTTCCCGAAAAATTTTTAGGCAAAGTTGGAGAGACTCTTGAAGAAGAGTTATACAGACTGCTTAAAGAAAAAAATTTAACACTTTCCGTGGCCGAATCTGTAACAGGTGGCATGATTTCAGATAGAATTGTGAGTGTCCCCGGTATTTCGTCCTTTTTTAAAGGAGGTGTCGTCGTTTACTCAAATGAATCTAAGATAAAGATTTTGGGAGTGAGTAAAAAAACGATAACTGAACATGGTGCCGTTTCGAAAGCATGTGTCCTTGAAATGGCAAAAGGTGCTTTGGAAGTCTTCAAAACGGATATAGCCATTGCCACGACAGGATTAGCAGGTCCAACGGGAGAAACGAAAGACAATCCGCTTGGAACGGTATGGTTTGGACTTTCGTCGAAGTTTGAAAGTCAAGTTTGGCAAAAAATTTACGGTGGAACAAGAAACGAAGTCAGGAAAGCGGCATCGGATGATGCACTTGAATCTCTGGTTAACATGATTGCAAATTTTGAGGTGATCGAAAATGGTTGATGTTAAAAATATATTGAATGAAACAGGTTCAATTTATCATGGCCATTTTCTTTTGGAATCCGGAATGCATTCAGACACATACGTTGAATGTGCTAAAATGCTTCAGTACACATGGCGAACGAAAGAGATAGGAAACGAAATGGCTTTGAAATTGCAAAGATTTGCGCCGGATTGCATCTTATCGTTAACACCAAATGGCATGATAATAGGTTATGAAGTCGCAAGAACTATGGATGTACCATTTATATATCTTGAAGAAGATAAAAATGGCAACCTTTTATTCACTCATTGCCTCGAACCAGCAATGTTCAAGAACATATTGATAGTGCAGGATTTCATATATGATGAAAAACTGGTTCACAAAGCGATCCTTACACTTAAAGAATGGGCAAGCGAGCCAATTGGCCTTTCATCAATGATAAAAATGGGTCAAATCGAAAAAATAGATGGGCTTGTTATAAACTCTGTTGTGAATATTCCTGCGAAAATTTACGAACCTGATGTGTGTCCAATGTGCAAAGAGGGAACTGAAATCGTCGATGTCAAAAATCTGTGCCATGATAAATAGGTGACATCAAATAAATACACTAAGGGCATTTCCATTCCCTAACATTTGGAGAATTCTTACTCAAAAAAAGTTAAAATTTTTCATTCTTTTCCTTTGATTTCAAGAATATCAAATCTTTTGGCAAGAGAAAGTATAAAACCGCAAACCATAAGAATCAGAGAGACATAGAGTATGTCAGTTTCAAAAGAAGATATCTTAAGTTCTGCGATGCTTTGAATAAATATAAGGGCTACAGATTGTGCTATGAAAAAATTTAGAGTTGCCATTATCCATGAATTCAAAGAATTTTTGAAAAGATATCGGATGGCATATTCCTGACGCGTGTATCCAAGTGAAAGTATAGTTGCCCTATGAACGCTGTCGTATCTGTCAACAGAGGATGTTATACTTGATACTATGTAAATAAAGGTTGAAAGTACCATTACGAGAGACCCAATGGCGTGATTGAAAGTTAAAATCACGTATATTCCAAAAAACATCACGCCAATTGGGAAAAGTCCTTGAAAATATCTCAGAAAACTCGTTCCAAGTTGTTTCTTTTCTACAACACGGCTTCTGACGTACCAAAATGCAAGGATAAAGCCCGCTACAGTTATCAAAACAACTTCAAAAATGTTCAACCAGATCGTTGAGAAAAGGTTCAACTTTTTTTAGGTTCCTCCTTTGAAGGTTCTTTTTTGAAAATTTCAGCTATTGCACCAAGACTTGAAAGTACCCCAGATGTTTCAAATGGGAGAAATATTTTCGTTGCCTGCCCATTAGCCACCTGTTGAAGTGCTTCAAGGTATCTTATCGTTATAAGATCAGGTGTTGGATTTCCGGAATGAATTGAATCAAAGACAAGTTTTATGGCCGCTGCTTGACCTTCCGCTTCAGTCTGAAATTTGTACTTTTGTGCGTCCGCTATCCTCTGTATTGCGGTTGCATCTCCTTCTGCTTTTAGAATCTGAGATTGCTTTTGTCCTTCGGCCTGTAAAATTTGAGATTGTTTTATCCCTTCTGCTTCAAGTATGGCCGCTCTTTTAGTTCTTTCTGCTTTCATCTGTTGGCTCATGGCTTCAGTTATATCTTTAGGAGGATCTATCTTCTTTATTTCAACTCTTGTTATTCTTACTCCCCATTTATCTGTTGCCTCGTCAAGCGTATCTCGAAGTTTGGTGTTGATCATCTCTCTTGAAGTGAGAGTTTGATCAAGTTCAAGTTCGCCTATCACGTTTCTTAAGTTGGTCTGGGCAAGCATCGTTGCAGCAGGTTCAAAGGCTTTGACGTTGTAATTGACTTTGAAAGCATCTGAAACCTGATAGTATATTATCGCATCCACTGAGACAACGACGTTATCACGGGTTATGACTTCCTGAGGTGGCACATTTATGAAATGCTCCCTCATATCCACTCTTATCATTCTCTCAAAGAAAGGTACTATAAATTGAAGACCAGATTGTGCCTCTCTCGAGAATTTACCCAGCCGCTCCACAAGACCTCTTTGAAAGGGCCTTACTATTTTTATTCCGGTTATCGCGATGATGATCAAAAAAAGGGCTATTATGGCGCCGATAACAATTCCAAGTATCATTTCTTTTCCTCCTTCCTAACGATCAACTTCGTACCATCAACCTTTAAAATTATCACATATTCGTTGATGTTTACCGTTGAGTTGTCTTCAGTAACAGCCCTCCAGATGTCCCCATTTATCTTTACCTTACCCCTGTTTTTTTCAAAATCTATCGTTTCAATTACGAGTGCTCTTTCACCGACAATTTCGTCTATGCTTATCTTTCTTGGAGAGTCCTTCCTTTGAAGCACTTTAAGCGCTAAGGGGCGGGTAAATATCACAAGTATGGCCGAGACAATTATGAAAACGACTATTTGAATTATCAGATCGGCGAAAAGGGATGTTATGGCGGCTGCAAAAGATCCAAGGCCGAACCAGAAAAGAAAAAAAGTTGGCATAAAAATCTCCGTTACGCACATCAAAGCGCCGAGAAATATCCAAAATATAAGATCCATATTCATCACCCTTTCATTTTAGGGTAAAGATCTTCGAAGGATGAACGTAAAGAACAGGAAAATCAACGCCAATTTCGTCAATAGCCCTATTTATGTATCTTTTTATGTTTCTTTCATATCTTGTTGAGATATGATAAAGTATCAAAGATTTCACCTTCGCCTCTTTTGACAATCTGAGTACTTCTTTAACTGAAGAATGGTTATTTCCTTTCCTGTCTTCTTCATCTAAAAAAGTCGATTCGTGAATGAGAAGATCCGTTTCGTAAGCATCCTTTATTGGAATTGGAGTTGAATCTCCGCTTATCGTCAATATTTTATGTTCGTAATCGACCGTTATCTCTTCTCTACCGTATTTCTTTATCATGTCAAGGATTTCATTTTGACTGAGATCTCTGTACTTTTCTTTAAGATGTTTACGTCTTTCGTATATGTTGTATCCAAAACTAACCTCGTTTATCGTATGATGTGTTCTGAAAGGCCTTATAACTCTTTTTACTCCGCCCGTTCTATGAAGAACTATTTCTTCCCCAACTTCAACAGGCTTTATGAAGAGCATGTATTTGAGATCGTTATTCACTTTCAATATGAAGTCAAGAAATTCTTCAACAGACTTACTGCCTTTCGGATAATAGATCTCAAGCGATTTTTCTTTATCTCCCATGGCGTTGTTTCTTGTGTTGACAAGGCCCCACAAACCTGCTATGTGATCTGCATGACCATGGGTAAGAAAAACTCTTTGAACGGCAAAAGATTTATTTCCCAGATAAGTACTTGCCCCTTCACCACAATCTATAAGCATTCTGTCAGGCGAGTAGTACATCCATGAGGAATAAAGCGCTTTTGAGTACATTATTATGTTCAATTCTTTTCAACCCTGACTTTTACCTTGCCAGATAAACCATTTCCGAATTTTATTTTTACTTCGTAAGTACCGAGTTCTTTTATGGGATCCATCTCTATATTCTTTCTATCAAAATTCTCGCCAAGATATTCCGAAATCTTTTCAGCGACATCTGAAGAAGTTACAGAACCATACAATTTGTTCTCTTCACCTGAGTTGGCTTTAACGACCAAAACCGTTTTCATGAGTTCCGAAATTTTTTCGTTGGCCTCTTCTATTTCCTTTTTCTTTTTTAATTCTTCATATTTTCTTTCTCTTTCAACCTTTTCAACGATCTTTTGATCTGCTTCGACGGCCAACTTTTTAGGTATAAGGTAGTTTCTTGCGTATCCATCGGAAACATTTACTATCTCGCCCCTTCTTCCTAAGGCTTTAACATCTTGCAAAAGCAAAATTTTCATTTTACCACCACCATTCGTGTAACACAAAGAGGCCTAATGAAGGCCTCTTAATCTTTTGTATATGATGTGAGTGCGGCTTCTCTTGAACGCTTGATCGCTTCCGCAATCATCCTTTGGTGTTTCGCGCACGTTCCAGTTATCCTTCTTGGAAGAATCTTTCCTTTATCGCTTACAAATTTTTTCAAAGTTCTCATGTCTTTGTAATCAACGTAATTTATTTCATTCGTGCAGAAAAAACATTTCCTCGTTTTCCTTCTGAAATTACTTTTTTCTTTTTCTTTTTTATTTGAATCTCTATCGTAACTCATTCAAATCAACCTCCGTCATTTTCTTTAAAATGGTATATCGTTATCTTCATCTTGAGAAGAATCTATATTCCCCTCGTCAATGGATGGCAATTGATCTTCTGCAGGGATATCCTGTGTTCCTTCGACTGCACCGTTCTTTTTGTCAAGTGGCTGAACTTTGCTTGCGACAATCTCGGTCGTGACCCTTTGTTTACCTTCTTTGTCAGTCCAGGAATTGTTTCTTAAACTTCCATCTACAAGCAAAAGCCTTCCTTTTTTTATGTAAGAAGCGACAAACTCAGCGTTTTTGCCAAAACAGACTATTCTGAAGAAATCAGTTTGCTTATCTTCTTTTGAGTAATTTCTGTTCACGGCAATGCTGAAAGTCACAACTTCGTTACCACTGTTGCCGGTTCTCATTTGTGGATCCTGTGTTATCCTTCCAACAAGTATGACTTTGTTGTAATTCACGAATTTTCTACCTCTTTTGGCATCTCGGTGTCATTTGACTCTGCATTCATAGCAGGTTGCACCACCGCAACTTCTTCGACTTCTTCGGCTTGTTTTGGTGAAATAGGATGTTTTTCAAGATCTTCTCTTCTTAAAATAAGATGCCTGAAAATTTCCGGTACAATCTTGTACATCTCTTCGAGAGATTTAATCTGGGATGGATCAGCATCAAACAGCATCACAGTGTAATCGCCTTCGTTGAATTTCTGAACTTTGAAGGCTAACTGTCTTACTCCCCATCTGTCTATCTGCCTTATCTTTCCGCCCATCTTTTCTTCGATCTGATTTTTAACCCGATCGACAAGTTTGTTTCTTGCCTCTTCTTCAAGAGTCGGATCGATGATGAATAGCGTTTCGTAAATCCTCATAAACTTACCTCCCATGGACAATTTGGTCCTACACATGTAGGACGGGTAAAATGATTATATCATATATTTTAATAATTAAAAAGCAAAATACACTTGATCAAGTATACACTTGATCAACTTTAAATATGAAATATCTTTGGCTCCGGCATTCGCCTTTCGGTGTCTGTCCTCGCTACGCTGCGAAGGCCACCTCTCGGCATCACGCCCTGCGCCGAACGCAAATGTTCATTTCACTTTTAAAAGAGATTTAGTATACTTGATTAGCTTTAAGAAATATCGTTGGCTCCGGCATTTGCCCTCTGCCAAACTCAAAATTTACATTTCATCTTTAAATTTGATCTTTTACACTTTACATGTTACATCATTGTTCGTCATTGTGTCCCGAACATCCACCGTGTCCCGAACATCCAACATTATGATCGTGCGCACGATCGCCTGTGTAATTGGACTTAAGATTCCCAGAAAGATAAGATGCTACGGCCTCTTTGAGAGTACCCTCTGCATAGGGATAAACATCGATGCCGTTTTCTACAAAGATTTCGTATGCTCTTTGTCCCATACTTCCGGCTATAAGCACATTTGCCCCACTTTGAATCACGAAATTTGGCACGCTTCCTTGCGAATGATTACCCTCAAAAGGATTATCGTTGAATTCGACTGATGTTATTTTCCCATTTTCCACCTCAACGAAAGCAAAAAACGGTGCATGTCCGAAATGTTCCGATACGTTGACATTCATTCCTTCATTTCCCATAACAGGTACAACTATTAACATTTTTCTTCCTCCTTGTTCTTAAAAAATGCTAAACTTTTATTCAAAATAAAATGCTTAAAAAAGAGATGAGCACTCAAATGGCCCGATGGAATCACGTAACGTTTAGGCTTTCCCATTCTTTCCCAAAGATCATCGGATGATTTGCGCGGTATGAAAAAATCAAACATCGCGGTGAAAAAAAGAGTTTTTCTCGGCAAGATGAACTTTGCAAAAAGAGATGGATCGTAGGTAAAGCATGGTGGCATATCCTTAAGCATTGTCAGTGATGTAAAATTAATGATCGCTTTCCCAAACAATTTATGCTTTTTTTCACATTCTTTTGGGTTACAAGATTTGTTTTCTTCATAAGAGATCCTTAAGACTCTCGTTGCGATGCTTTTCCACGTTATATATTCATAATTTCCACCAGTTACGACAAAAACACCTTTTTCAATTCTTTTGTCCAATGCCATCGTTATCGTCGAAACCATACCACCAAAACTAAAACCCATAATATAGATGTTTTTAAACCCTATATTTTCAAGATAGTCTACACACGTTATCACATCCGTAACCGCTTGATCAAAGCGTGTGGCAAGTTGGACATCCGTTCCCTTTATGAAAGCAATGCCACTTTTTTGACCTAAAGGCGTTCTTTCAAAATGGTATGGGAGTACAGGCATGATAGTCGTATACCCATCTTGCGAAAATCTCTTCGGATAGTACATCAAAGGTTCAAAATTTTTTTGACCGGTTCCATGAATGAAAACTATCGCGCCCTTTGGATGATCCGAATTGTACAAAATGGCCTTAACATGATCGACTTTTGGATCACCTGAAGGTTTAAGACTTTCGAATTCCAAAAGATCAAAGTCATATCCATGAGAAACTTTGTACTCGGCAATACCATCTTTTTGATACATTTTAAATCTTTTCGAAAGAGATGAAATAATGATCCTTAAACTCTACATATTTCACTTCCTTGAAACCATAAGGTTCGACTTTGTCCTTGAGCATTTCTTTTGAAAATCTAATGCTTTTTGGAGGACCAAAAAGTGCTTTCAGGTTAAACTCAACCAAATCAAAATGCGATCCCTTTTTTAGACTTTTTGAAAGCACACTCAATATTTCATCCTGACATTCCATATCATGAAAAGAATTTGAGAAAAAAACATGCGTTGCTTCCGAAAAATCATTTTTCTTTATCCATTCGCAGACACTTTGAGAGATCTTTTTTATTTTTTCATTTGCATAGTTTTGACTTTCAAAATTTTTTTCGTATTCATCTATTGAAAAAACTGCTTTGCAAACTTTCGCAAATTCACTCGAATAAAATCCATCTCCTGATCCAACATCAAAGACCACATCATTCATTTCAAGTTGCATGGCTTTTAAAACATCCCTAACCATCGATGTCCTCAACGCATTGTTGAAATGCTGATGTTGCATGAAATGTTCATGATCCATATTCAGAACTCCTTTCTTTTTATAAGAGTATATCATATATAAGAATTTTAGTCAAATTCCAGTTGATCAAGTATACTCATGATGTGCGTCAAGATTACTATAAATATTACAAAACTGTCATTCCCAACTTGATTGGGAATCTCCCTTACAAAAAAGGCGATTCCCGCAATTTGATAAACCATATCCTTAACGTCACCCTTGATCTGATCGGGGGCGGGAATGACATTTAAGTATTGCTTGACTTTTTACACTTTTCAATAAAAACCTACTTGTCAAAGCACTTTAAATCTATACTTGATCAACTTTAAATATGAAATATCTTTGGCTTCGGCATTCGCCTTTCGGTGTCTGTCCTCGCTACGCTGCGAAGGCCACCTCTCGGCATCATGCCCTGCGCCGAACGCAAATGTTCATTTCACTTTTAAAAGAGATTTAGTATACTTTATTAGCTTTAAGAAATATCGTTGGCTCCGGCATTCGCCTTTCGTGACAGCAAATAAGTATTTGCCATTTACCGTTTACTTCTCACTATTCACTGCGTTTTTTACGCCCCACCTGCCATGAACCACGTGCTACGTGCTGTTCATTCATTTCACTTTTAAAAGAGATTTAGTATACATTTAACATTTGTTTTTACATTCACGCGCATCATGAGAAGTATACTTCATAATTAAATCTGACTTGGTATAAAATATCATAGGTGATGAACGATGAAAGTTAATCTTATAGCGGTTTTAAGTGTAAATGGAAAAATTTCGCGCTCAAACAATGTTTCAATTGACTGGAACTCAAAAGAGGATCTTGAATGGTTCAAGGATATTACAAAAAATATCGGTGTTGTGATTTTAGGAAGGAGGACTTTTGAAACGTTCAAATCTCCTCTTAAAGGTAGACTTAACATCGTTATGACAAGGAGTCCTCTTAAATCTTGGCGAGATGATTTGATATTCACTTCAAGTTCTCCAGGCCAGATATTGGAAATGATAGGTAAATTAGGTTATACACAAACAGCTGTCATTGGTGGTCAAGAGATATTCACACTTTTTATGAGAGAAAAACTCGTAGACGATCTTTACATAACTTATGAACCAATCCTGATTGATGGTATCGATCTGTTAAGCCAGATCCAAACTGATGTCAAGTTAAAGCTCATCGATATGAAAATGCTTAATTCTCAAACTTTTATGGTACATTATGCTATACTATACTAAGTGAAATTTAGGTTCCGAATCTTTGTTTTACTCCGGCAGGCGGCCCTTTCAATTTTTGGCCATTGCTGCGTAGCGTTGGCCATTTTGAGGGCATTCTGCCTTGCGCCGAACGCAAATGTTCATTTCACTTTTAAAAGAGATTTAGTATAATAAGCATTCGGCTTTTGAAGTTGATGTACACTTCATCAATTTTAAATGATCTTTTGTGAATTTGAAGATGGGAAAATTTTTTAATTTCGAAGGGAGGATTACAAAAATGGTAAAAAAATTACTGACGGTAGGCATGATCTTGGTGATCGCATCTGTTGTGCTTGCCGGTGTGATGAATTACGTTCCTCAGAATGCAAATCTTGTCGTGCTTTTTCAGAATAACGGCGCAAATTACGATGCTTTGAAGGGCAATGTGCCAATTTTTTCTTTTCTTTTAAACGATCTCGGCCTTGAAAGTCTTGTTCAATCCTCTGTGAGCAACACGGCAAACTCTTTAAATCTTAAATCATCTCAGATATGGTCTGCCACTTTGAATGATTTTGTGATCTTTGGAAATGAAAATCAAAAAGATATTGCAGTTGTCATGAAAGCCGATCCTTCTGCACTTGTGAAGTTTTTTCAGTCTTTGATAGGTGGACAAATTGGAAGTGTGAACGTAAATGGTAAGAAATTTCAAAGTTTCACCATAAATGGAATGACACTGTATTTTTATGGAGATTCCGGATACACGATAGCATCAAATTCTACCTCGATGATAATTGATGCACTTAATGCCAGTTCCTCTAAAGGATTCTCTTTTAGCGTAAATTATCCAAAAAATGCTTGGTTTGAAGCGTACTGGAATGGAAATCTTCCAATGACAGCAGCAACAGATGTTGTAACTCAAAAAAATGGATACGCTTATGGAATAGTTTCAAATGGCATGCTTTCAATATACGGGAAGGAAAATCTTGATTACAAAGATTCAAATCTTAAAGCTCAAATAACATCTTCAAAGCCTAATTCCACATCTCTTGTAACAAATCAAGCCACAGGTGACCTTTGGGTTGCAATAGACGTTCCGAATCCATCTGCTTTCTACGATGTACTTAAACCATACATTAAAGATATAAAAGTTGGATCGATCGAAGATACTGTTACAAAAGATTTTGTAGATCATTTTAGCGGTAAAGTTTTTGCCGATATGAGTTTGTTGTCTGGAAACAACGATTTTGTCGCTACCGCTTATCTTACAAAAGATCTTTCGAGTTATATTCCTGAACTTTCAAAGTCGGCTTCTGCAACTTTCACATGGCAAGGGCATACTGTGCTTAGAGATGATACTGTTGAGGGAACAAGAACTACTTTTATGTACACGATTTTCTACCCAGATAAAGTTGTTTTATCGAACATGGATCCCGATTCATGTGTCAAATACATTGCATCTGGTAAACCGGCGCAAAGTCTTGGAAATTACTCAAGTTTCTCTTCTCAGATGTGGAACAACTCTGTTTTGACGATTTACGGTAATGTTGGAAGTTTCATAGAGAATGCGCTTCAGTACAACGTTGACTCCGGAATTGTTGTTCAAGCAAGATCTGATAACTCCGGAAATCTTGAATTTCAAATGCTTGTGAAGTGATAAGAATGGCCCTCTCGTCAACTGTCGAGTCAATGAAAACATCAACGACTTTAAAGATAGATACCCTTGCGAAAGAGATGAAAAATGCAGGTAAAGATGTGGTGCTTTTTACGGCGGGAGAGCCAGATTTCCCAACTCCCGAGCCAATAAAGATGGCTGCCAAAGCGGCAATAGATTGTAATTTCACAAAATACACTAACTCAAATGGAATTCAAGAATTGAGAATGGGTATTGTCAAAAAACTTCAAAAGGATAATAGACTGAATTACACACCAGATCAAATTGTCGTCTCTAATGGTGGCAAACAGGCACTTTTTAACGCATTTGGGGCAATATTAGAAGTTGGAGATGAAGTGATAGTCATAACTCCTGCATGGGTAAGTTACGTTCCTCAAATAAAGATGTGGAAAGGGAATGTTGTGCTTTTGAACACTTTTCCGGAAACGGGATATCTTCCCGATGAAAAATCTCTCGAAAAGGTTGTTTCGCCAAAGACAAAAGCCATACTGATTAATTCTCCGAATAATCCTACAGGTGCAATATATCCACCAAGGACTCTTGAGATGATAGCGAATTTTGCTAAAAAACACGATCTTTACGTTGTTGCGGATGAAATATATGAAAAACTTTCTTACGATCTTCCACACGTTTCGATAGCATCTTTTGATGGAATGGCCGAGAGAGCGATAATCATAAATGGTTTTTCAAAAAGTTATGCCATGACCGGATGGAGAATAGGGTATTCCGCATCTTCACAAATTATAGCAAAGGAGATATCAAAAATTCAGTCTCATACCACCTCAAACGTAAATTCGATTGCCCAAATGGCAGCACTTAAAGCGCTTGATATCGACACTTCCTATATGGCCAAAGAATTCAGGGAAAGAAGGGATTTAACAGTTGATCTGCTTTCAAAAGCAGGTTTTAAATTCTTTAAGCCACAAGGAGCATTTTATGTGATGATAGATATGAGAGAATTCATGTCAGAAAAAAGTACGGAAGAATTTTGCCTCGATCTCATAAAGATGGCAGGCGTGGCCATGATACCCGCAGATGATTTCTACGCTCCAGGTTTTGTGAGAATGTCATTTTCAACTTCAAAACAAGAAATTGAGAATGGAATTAAGAGAATGAAATCTTACCTTATCGCAAGTTGAAAGGCTGATCGATTTGGACAGAATAACGATTGGCCTTATTGCTTTTATAGTCACAATGGTGGTAACGCCTTTTGCGATAAGATTTGCAAAAAAATATGGTTTTGTTGATGTCCCTGATAAAAGAAAAATTCATAAAGTTCCAACTCCAAGGATTGGTGGAATAGGTATTTTTGCCGGTGTTTTAATTGGAATTCTTGCCACCGCTTTTTTTACGAAAGACACATGGCAATTATGGGCAATTATCCCAATTTCGTTGATTGCAGTGATGGGCTTTGTAGATGATGTAAAAAGTCTTTCTTTTAAAATAAAATTTCTTGTCCAAATCGTGGCATCTATTCTTGCGGTCGTATTGGTAGGGGCAAATTTGAGCCACTTTAACAATCCATTTGGCGGTGGTATCTCTCTTGGAATTTTTGGACCAATTCTTGCGGTTTTATGGATGGTGGGTGTCACCAATGCCATAAACCTTACCGATGGTCTTGATGGTCTTGCGGCTGGTATAAGTGCCATAGCAGCTTTCACAATAGCCGTAACTTCTTCAAGAATTAACATTGCCGCCACACTGGTCGCCATTTCCGTTTTTGCATCATCGGTGGCATTTTTAAGGTACAATTTTCATCCTGCAAAAACTTTTATGGGAGATACTGGGAGTCAATTGTTAGGATTTACTCTGGCTTTGTTAGCCATAAAAGGAGCATCGATTTCAGCTTCGACGCTTTCGTTGGCAGTTCCTCTGCTTGCTTTGGGTGTTCCAATTTTAGACACCGTTTATGCTTTCGGAAGAAGGATTTTTGGCGGACACAATCCTTTTCTTCCCGATAAAATGCATATTCATCATCAACTCCTTGAGATAGGGTTTTCGCAGATTACCGCTGTGCTTTTCATGTACGCGGTGAGCATTTTATTTTCAATCATATCCATAACTTACAGTGGCATACATGAACTCACTGCCGTTGCATTTTATATAATTATAGGAATTTTACTTATATCTTTTTTATGGGTTATGAGAAAAAGGAGGGTAAAGAATGGACGACGTGCTGAAAATCAAGTTGACAAGGACAAATCAGATCGTTGAATATCCAAAAAAGATTTTGATCGAAGCGATAGCAAAAGAACATCAAAAATTTTATCCATCAAGGATTGTTGCGTCTATATTTAACAACGATATAAGAGAACTTTCCAAAACTTTGGAAAGAGATGGAGAACTTGATTTTATCGATTTGACAAGTGAAGATGGTGTCAGAATATATCAAAGAGGACTTATGTTTATAGCTTATGTCGCGTCAAAAGAAATCTTCCCAAACAAAAAAATGCGTGTGAGGTACTCGCTGGGTAAGGGTGTTTATTGCGAGTTCGAAGGGTGGGAACCGTCCGAATCAGATCTTGCAAGTTTGAAAGAAAAGATGTTGGAACTCGTTAAAATGGATATCCCATTCTTGAAAGAAGAACTCTACAAATTCGATGCGCTTGAGCTCTTTGCAAAACACAACATGAAAGATAAAATAGAACTTCTTAAATATAGAACTAAATCCACGATAAACGTTTATTGGTTTGGAAGCAACTTTAATTATTATTACGGTCATATGGTTCCTTCAACATCTTATATAGATCTTTTTGACGTTGTGAAAATCGATCATGGATTTGTGCTTGTACATCCTGACATAACTTCTCCGAATGAACTTCCGGTGTACATTCCTCAGGTTAAGATGGCCAAAGCATATGGAGACAGGGCAAGATGGGGAAAGATAGTTGGCATGGAGACCGCCGGAGACCTTAACAAGATTGTATCGGAAGGCAGATCACGTGAACTCATAATGATGTGTGAATTGCTTCATGAAAAAGAAATATCAAAGATAGCAGACGATATAACATCTAAAGGAACTGTAAAACTTGTGCTTTGCGCAGGTCCGTCTTCTTCGGGTAAAACGACATTTTCGAAGAGACTTTCTTTGCAATTGAAAGTTAACGGCTTTGAACCATACCCGATCTCATTGGATGATTATTTTGTTGAAAGAGATAAAACCCCTCTCGGGCCTGACGGAAAACCGGACTTTGAATCTATAGAAGCACTTGATCTTGAACTTTTTTCAAGAAACATGAACGATATTTTCAGCGGTAAAAGCGTTGAACTTCCAAAGTTCAATTTTAAAACTGGAAAGCGTGAATACAAAGGGGATATCGTAAAACCAAGTGATAAAACGATTCTTGTCGTTGAAGGTATACATGGTCTTAATCCATTGATGACAAAGAATTTCGATCCTGATCTGGTTTACAAGATATACGTGAGTGCATTAACCCAGACGAGTCTCGATGAAGATAACAGAATACCCACAACTGATGTCAGAATAATAAGAAGAATGATAAGAGATTATAATTTCAGAGGACACAGTGCACTTATGACTTTGCAGATGTGGCCGAGCGTAAGAATGGGAGAAGAAAAAAACATCTTTCCTTATCAAGAAGAAGCAGATGTGATGTTCAATTCGGCGTTACCATATGAACTCGCCGTTTTGAAAAATTTTGCAATGCCCTTGTTACTTCAAGTTGATAATTCGACGCCTGAATACAGTCAGGCAAGAAGATTGATAAGATTCCTCGATTATTTTCTGTCTATAATTGATTTTGATGTGATTCCTTCAACTTCGATAATAAGGGAATTCATAGGATCAAGTTACTTTCACTATTGAACCGAGATGCTTTCAGCTGCCTGTCATTCTGATCTGCGAGCATGAAATGATACTTTGTCCATAATGTCGTTTCCAACCTGATTGGGAATCTCTCTTACAAAAAAGGCGATTCCGGTAGTTTGATAAATCGTATCTTTAACATCACCCTCGATCTGATCGGGGGTGGGGAATGACACTAAGGCAAGCATCTTTCATTTTGTCATTCCGGCCTGCGAGCCGAATCGCCTTGAAACTTATTCGTAAATATACTATTTGAGTTCGGCGCAGGGCATGATGCCGAGAGGTGGCCGACGCTGCGCAGCGAGGACAGACACCGAAAGGCGAATGCCGGAGCCAACAACATTTCACATTTAAAGTTGATCAAGTATATATGCTATAATATAACAAATGGAACGTGAATTTTCGAAGATTTTGGATGATCTAAGCGGTGTTAATCCTTTTTTTCTTGAACTACAAAAAAGGGTATTTTTGAATTCTTTGTGGAAATCGATGGTTGGAGATCGAATTTCTGCTCATACTTATATTTGTGAAGGTAAAGACAAAGTACTTGAAATATGGGTAAGCGATCCAATGCTTGGGAGTGATTTGAGATTTATGTCTTCGGACATTCTCAGCATGATGAAAAAAAATGGACTTGAGTTCAAAAAAATAGACGTTAAGAGATTAAGAGGTGGAACAAATGATAAACAGTGAGGAAAATTATGACGCGAGTAGCATAAAAGTACTTCATGGCCTTGAGGCTGTTAGAAAAAGACCGGGGATGTACGTTGGATCAACCGGTTCCGCCGGTCTTCATCATCTTGTGAACGAAATAATCGATAACAGTATCGATGAGGTAATGGGTGGGTTTTGTGATTGGATAAAGGTTGAAATTGCATCGGGATCTATAGTTACCGTAGAAGATAACGGTCGTGGAATACCCGTAGATGAGCACCCTGAAGAACACAAAAGTGCGCTTGAAATCGTCATGACGGATCTTCATGCAGGCGCAAAATTTTCAAATACCATTTACAAAACAAGCGGAGGCCTTCATGGCGTTGGTGCGAGTGTTGTTAATGCTTTGAGTGAATGGTTAGATGTGTTTGTGAAAAGGAACGGTCATATATACCATCAAAGGTACGAAAAAGGAATTCCTCAAACTCCGGTTGAAATCGTTGGGGATGCCAGTGAAACTGGAACAAAGACGATCTTTAAACCGGATTCAACCATTTTTCATACTCTTGATTTTGATTCCAAGATAATCGAGAACAGACTTATGGAACTGGCATTTTTGAATAAAAATGTGACCATTGAGTTTGTGGATTCAAGAGAAGAACCGAATTACAGAAAAATTTTGCATTTTGATGGTGGTATCAACGAATATCTCGATTATTTGTCACATGGTTCTAAAATAATCATGGATAAACCCATTTACTTATCTGATAAATCTGGCGATACGACATTTGAACTTTCTTTCAATTACACCGACGATTACGACGAAACTTTGGAAGCCTTCGTCAACAACATAAACACGGTCGAAGGTGGTACGCATGTGAGCGCCATGCACAGTGCGTTTACAAAAGTTTTCAACGACTTTGCCAGAAAAATTGGTGTTTTGAAGAAAAACGATGAAAATTTCAAAAGCAGTGACATAAGAGAAGGTCTTGTCGCTGTCTTAAGCATTAAAATTCCGGAACCGCAGTTTGAAGGTCAAACGAAGGCCAAACTTGGCAACGAAGAAATAGGCACATCTTTAAATTACATGATCCAGGATAGACTTTCAGAAATTCTTGAAATAGATCAGAAAAATCTAAAAAAAGTGCTTGATAGAATTTCTCAAGCCGCGGAAGCGAGAATTGCTTCCAAAAAAGCAAGGGAAATGGTGAGGAGAAAGAATGCACTTGAGAATACGTCTCTTCCAGGGAAACTTGCCGATTGTACTCTTATGGGTACCGAAAATTCCGAACTTTTCATCGTTGAAGGAGATTCGGCAGGAGGATCGGCAAAGCAAGGCAGGGACAGAAACATTCAGGCCATTTTGCCTATAAGAGGGAAGATCTTAAACGTTGAAAAGGCCGGCATGGAAAAGTTGCTTAAAAATGAGCAGGTTAACGATATAATAATTGCCTTGGGCACGAATATAGGTGATGACTTTGATATTACCAAACTCAGATATGACAAAATTATCATAATGACAGATGCTGATGTGGACGGAGCACATATAAGGACGTTACTTTTGACGCTTTTTTACAGGTATATGAGAGAATTAATAGAGAATGGCAAAGTATACGCCGCAATGCCGCCTCTTTACAGAGTGAGTTACTCCGGAAAGCACCTTTACGCTTATTCCGATGAAGAACTTAAAATTATGCTGGATAAAATAAAGAGCGAATCGAAAAATTATGATATTCAAAGGTACAAAGGATTAGGCGAGATGAATCCGGAACAACTTTGGGAAACGACTATGAATCCTCAAAACAGAAAGATGATGAAAATAGAAATTGAGGATGCTGAATATGCCAACTCTATTTTCCAGATTTTGATGGGTAACAACGTGGAAAGTAGAAGAGATTTCATATCAAGACATGCATCGACGGTTACAAATCTTGATGTATGAACGAACAATTCAAAGTAAGGGCAAATTTCGTACTTTTAGTTGTGGGTTTTGTTTTTTTGATTTACATAATAAAGATCATTCCTTCTCTTTATTTTGATCCTGTGATATATAAGATAGATGTATCAGGCAATGAATTTTTAAGTACTCAGTATTTAAAAAATCTTGTAATGCCAGTGAAAGGAGTTAAATTATCTAAACTCACAGTTCCTTCCGATCCTTTTTTGAAATCCTTTTATTTTAAGTACATTGGAAATGGAACGGCAGAATTAACCGTTGTAGAAAGAAAACCATCTTTTATATCTTCAACTTCTCAGGGCTACTTTTTGACCGCTTCAGATGGCGTTTTTTTAGTGGCTATTCCCAAAGATGAACTGTACAAATTCACGGGAATGACAATTTTTTTTGGCATAGAATCATTCAATTTCAACAAAAGTGGCATCATAAATCCGGTACTCGTAAATGAAATAGATCAAATACTGTCGTATCCTGATTGGTTTAAAAAGGAAATTCTTGAAGTTGATCTTAAGACTAACACAATTTACTTCGCAAAAGGTGTTTCCATTGAATTCAAAAATTTTAATTTAGATCAAGAAGAGGAAAAAGCTATTCTTTCAATTGTGTCATCTTCATCCATAGGCACAAGGTATATAACACTTGATAACAACTTCATAGCATTACCTCCTGCTTTTTGATCCATTGTATTGGGGATGACAGACTGACAATGGATGGCATGATATACTTGATCAAGTATAATTCCAATATGGTCAGCTTAATATACCTCAAGGTTGCCACGCCGCAATCTTAATTTTGTTTAGCATTTTTACATTTAAAGTTCAACAAGTGTACTTCTTTGTTTGATAACAATTTTGATGTTTTTAGTAGATCTGTTTTCATTTGAAGGAATGTTAATTCCTTAATTCTCAAACTCTTTACATCATCGTGAGGAAAGTCTAAACTCTTAAATGTATAATACTTTCAATGAGAGAAAAGAGAAGAATTTTAGGAATAGATCCGGGATTTGGGATGATCGGTTACGGTTTCATCGATCTTGATGGAAATGAAGAAAAAATTTTGGAATATGGCATAATAAAAACCGATCCTCAGGCATCGCTCTCCAAAAGGCTTGTGGAAATATACGATGAAATCTCAAAACTTGTAAAAATTTATCAGCCGACTGAAAGTGCTGTGGAAGAACTTTACTTTTTTAGAAACGTCACGACTGCCATTTTTGTCGGAGAAGCAAGAGGTGTGATAATACTGGCACTTGAACAGGCAAAGACGATCATATACGAATATACTCCGATGGAAGTTAAGATGGCAGTTACCGGATACGGAAAGGCAACTAAAAGACAAGTTCAAGAAATGGTAAGGGTAATCCTTAAAATGGATAAAATCCCGAAGCCTGACGATGCAGCTGACGCACTTGCCATTGCAATATGTCATGCACATCAGATTTTGTAATCGAGGGTGATAAGATGAACTACAAAATGTCAGAATTCAATCAAAATCTTTTCTTTGAAGAATTTGAAATTTCTCCTGAGATGTTCAAAATAGAAGGAATAAATATAACAGATTCAAAAATAGAGTTTTTAGTCGATAAATTTCCCCAATCAATTGAGAAAGATGCTATTTTTTATAAGTATTTTGGATTATCGGTGACTTTTAAATCTTTTAATCCTCAAGAAAAGGCAAAAGCACTTTCAGTTGAACTTAAAAAAAATATAGGAATTCTTGATGGCGTACTTGATGATGTTAAATTCGACGGAGAAAAGGTCAGAATAGAAGTTTCGAATGATTATGTGCGTGATAGAATAAGCGTTAACGGATCAAAACACATGATCGACAAAATAGTTTCAGACTTTTTCCCCGGGAAGTCTATTGAAATTGCCGTCTCTCCTTCAAAACAAGAAATGTCTCTTGAAGATGTCATGAAAGTTTCCGTATCCCAGCCGAAAGGTAAAGGCAACGTGAAAAAGCAGTCCATAAAAAAAGTTACAAATGTGGAAAAAATAAACAACATCGAAGTGGGAGGAAGTTATTGGATAGCGGGAAAAACTTTCTCATTTGATTACAGAAACGGAAAAAATTCAATACTTTCTTTCGGCGTTTTTGACGGAACTGCGGCTATCACATGTAAAGCCTTCGGAACACTTGCTTCGTCATTTTCAGATGGCATACCCGATTATTGCATCGTTTCGGGTAAAGTACAGGAAGATAAGTTCACACATGAAACGGTTTTGATTGCCAAATCGATAGATAAATGGGAACCAGAGATGCGTCAAGATAACGCTTCGGTTAAAAGAGTTGAATTGCATTTGCATACAACCATGTCTGCGATGGATGGTCTTGTCGATCCCAAATCGCTTTTTGAATTGTTGGGGAAATGGGGTCATGATGCTGTGGCTGTGACGGATCATGGTGTTGTTCAATCTTTTCCTCAATTCGAACAAATGGGTTTGAAATATGGGATAAAACCAATTTACGGTATGGAAGCATACCTTGTTGATGATTCAAGCAAGATTTTCAGAAACGGGAAATCAAAGGAAAATGTTAAGACGTCCAAAATAGTCGTCATGGATTTCGAAACAACCGGCCTTAACGCGGTTGAAGACGAAATAATAGAAATAGGCGCTGTTAAAATAGAAAACATGAAGATCACGGGTGAATTTTCGACTCTCGTTAGACCGAAAAAATCCATAACCCAAAAATCACATGATATAACCGGAATCTCGGATGAAATGGTTGAAAATGCTCCTTCTATAAAAGAAGTTCTTCCCGATTTTTTGAAATTCATAGAAGGAACTGTTCTTGTTGCCCATAACGCCGATTTCGATTACAGATTTTTGAGAGAAACGGCAAGATCCTTGAGTATCGATATAAATTTGCCTTACATAGATACTTTGCAAATGTCAAAAGCGCTTATCTCGATTCCATCTTATGGACTTGAAAAAGTCGTCAAAGCACTTTCTCTTGGAGATTTCAACCATCACAGGGCGCTTGATGACGCATCTATAACGGCACAGGTTTTCATGAAATTGCTGGAAATGGCTGAACATAAGGGAGTTCAAACTTTTGATAAGCTTAACACGCTTTCGAAAAATGTTAACATTGGAAGTTTGCGTTCGAATCATGCCACAATACTTGTAAAAGATAGAATTGGTCTTGTTAATCTTTACAGAATTGTAAGTAAGTCTCATATTGAATTTTTTAAATCAAAACCAAGAGTTCCGAAATCTTTGCTTGAAAAACACAGAGAAGGTTTACTCCTCGGATCGGCATGTACTTCCGGTGAACTTGCTCAAAATTATTTTGGCGGTGCAAGTGAAGACGAACTGATTCAGATTGCTTCATTTTATGATTTTTTGGAAGTTATGCCACTTGACGTCATAAGTGATGAAGCAAATGACAGGGAAATAAGCAAAGAATTGCTTAGAAATTTTTACAGAAAAGTTTACGCGCTCGGAGATTCACTTTCAATTCCCGTTGTGATGACGGGAGACGTGCATTTCTTGAACCCAGAAGATGCAAAGGTAAGATCTATACTTATGGGCGCTCAGGACTACAAAGATTTTGAAAAACAGCCTGCCCTTTACCTTAGAACAACGGATGAAATGATCAAAGCAGCCCATGAAATTTATGGAGATATGGAAAATGCGGATGAAATTTGCAAAAGAATCGTTGTGGATAACACAAGGATGATAGCAAGCAAAATAGAGAAAGTTCAAATAGTGGACAAGGTACTTCACACTCCAAAGATAGAAAATGCTGAAAACATTATAAAAGAAGAGACATATGCAAATGCAAAAAAGAAATACGGTGATCCTCTTCCGGAACCGGTTTATCAAAGAATAGAACGTGAGTTGAAATCTATAATAGACAACGGCTATGCCGTACTATACCTTATAGCAAAAAAGTTGGTAGAAAAATCAAAGTCTGATGGTTACGTGGTGGGATCGAGAGGTTCTGTCGGTTCTTCGTTTGTCGCAACTATGCTTGGAATAACGGAAGTTAACCCACTTCCGCCCCATTATTACTGTCCAAAGTGTCATCATTTTGAATTTGATGATTCGCAAGAATCAGGTTACGATCTGCCATTAAAACGTTGTCCCGAATGCGGATCGACTATGATATCCGATGGTCAAAACATACCATTTGAGACCTTTATGGGTTTTAAGGGAGACAAGGTGCCTGATATAGATCTTAATTTCTCGGGTGATTATCAATCTATTGGCCATAAATTCATAGAAGAACTTTTTGGTCACGATCATGTTTTCAGGGCTGGCACGATATCGACAATAGCAGAGAGGACGGCTTATGGATTTGTAAAAGGATACGTCGAAAAAACGGGTGAAAAGATGAATAAAGCCGAAATGGATTATTATGCCTTCATGCTTACAGGAGTCAAAAGAACAACTGGCCAGCATCCGGGTGGTCTTATGATAGTGCCCAAAGATCTTGACATTCATCAATTCACAGCCGTTCAAAGGCCAGCAAATGACATGAGCAGCGACGTTGTGACAACTCATTTCGATTATCAATCGATTCATGATACGCTTGTGAAACTTGATATACTTGGTCATGATGATCCGACGACCATGAAAATGCTTAAAGAGATAACGGAAATAGATCCGATGACGATCCCAATGAACGATCGGGAAACTTTGGAAATTTTTTCTTCTATAAAACCTCTTAAAATTTCAAAAAGTGATTTTGATCATGATGTAGGTACCGTTGGCATACCAGAATTTGGAACTCAATTTGTCAAGCAGATGCTTGTTGAAACGCGACCTAAATCTTTTGGAGACCTTGTAAGGATATCGGGCTTATCCCATGGTACTGATGTTTGGTCAAATAACGCTCAAAGTGTCATAAAATCACAGAAGGCAACACTTGAAACCGTTATAGCGTGCCGGGATGATATAATGCTTTATTTGATAAAAAAGGGAATAGATAACTCATCGGCTTTCGGCATAATGGAAAAGGTTAGAAAAGGCAAAGGGTTAAAAGATGAGGATATAAAGATCATGAAAGATCATGGTGTTCCGGATTGGTACATCGAATCGTGTCAAAAAATAAGGTATCTTTTTCCGAAGGCTCACGCTGCGGCGTATGTCAGCATGGCATTCAGAATAGCCTATTTCAAAATACATCATCCTCTCGCATTTTATGCTGCTTATTTCACCATAAAAGGTGAAGAATTTGACATAAAAATAGCATACGAAGGCCTTGATTTTGTTAACAGAGAAATAAGAAGAATTCAAAACGAAGGTGCGGACAACGTAAAAGACAGGGCAAAAGAAAGCGTTCTTGATGTTGCAAAAGAAATGTTTTTGAGAGGTTTTAAATTCACAGGAATAGATATATTCAAATCTTCTTCAAACAAGTTTGAAATAGAAGGAGACGCGCTAAGAATACCGTTGAACAAAGTACCCGGTCTGGGCGAAAAAGTTGCCTCATCGATAGAAGAAGAAAGAAAAATTAGACCATTCAGTTCTGTCGAAGATCTGAAGACCAGGACAATTTTAAATAAAAATCACCTTCAAATTCTCAAAGATTTGGGTGCTCTACATGATCTGCCAGAAAAAGATCAGATAACTTTGATCTGAGTGTGGAGAATACCTTGCTGGCGGCTATTTCCATCTCCAACGTGTACCGTCGGGCAGATCCATGATCTCGATTCCAAGTTCTTCAAGTTTTTTCCTTATCTCATCAGATTGAGCGTAATCTTTTCTGATTCTTGCGTCATTTCTTAATTTTAACTCAAGTTCTATGAAATCATCGACATTTTTACGATCTGGCTCAAAATCGAATCCCAAAAAGTAATTCCATTCATCTACAAGCACTTTAACACTTTTCATTCTTTCAACATCTCCGGTGGAAATGACATCTTTGACGAGATCGAAGATAATCGATAAAGCCTGCGGTGTGTTGAAATCATCGTCTAAAACCTCTGTCATTTTCACTTTTTGATCCTTGACGAATTCCTCTTCTGTGACCCGAAAGTCTTTTCCAACCTTTTTTTCGATCTCCTCCATCACCCTTGCTATCCTCGAATAAGCGGTTTTTGCCTCTTCCATTCTTTCGGAAGAAAATTCTATTGGGCTTCTGTAATGTTTTGAGAGCAGATACATCCTTATGGCATTCTTACCGTAAGTTTTTAAAGCCTCTCTGACGGTAAAAATATTGCCTATCGATTTTGACATCTTTTCATCTTTTACAGAAATCATACCATTATGCATCCAATAGTTTACCCATTTTTTGCCGGTGAGTGCCTCTGTCTGTGCTCTTTCGTCTTCATGGTGCGGAAAGATGAGATCGTTTCCACCGGCATGAATGTCAAAAGTGTCACCAAGCAAAGTTTTTGACATGGATGAGCATTCTATGTGCCATCCGGGTCTTCCATCCCCCCACGGACTTTCCCATTTAGGCTCCCCTGCTTTCGATCCTTTCCAAAGTACAAAATCCAACGGATCATCTTTGTTTTCGTTTATTTCAACGCGCGCGCCTGAACGCATATCCGAAGGATTTCTATGTGAAAGTGCTCCATAAGAAGAAAAAGCACTCACATCGAAGTAAACATCAGAACCTCTTTGATAGGCGAAATGCTTTTTTTCAAGTTCCAGGATGAATTCCTTAATTTGTTCTATAAAGTTTGTGGTTCTTGGATGATAGGTGGCCGGTTGTATACCGAGTTCACAGGCATCTTTGAAGTATTCGGCAACGTATCTGTCCCCTATCACCTTTGGATCGACTCCTTCAAGATTTGCGACTTTTATTATCTTGTCATCAACATCCGTGAAATTTTGAACGTATATTACGGAATAACCTTTGTATTCGAGGTATCTTCTGAAAGCATCAAAGATTACGGCAGGTCTTGCATTTCCAACGTGAATAAGGTTGTAAACCGTAGGACCGCAGACGTACATTTTGACTACATTTGGATTAAGAGGGACGAATTCTTCTTTTTGACCACTTAAAGTGTTGTAGATTTTCATTTTATCCCTCCAAAAATTTCCTTAGCCTTGCTATTGTATTTTCTCTTCCGATCAAAAAGATGAATTCAACAAGATCTGGCCCTGATTCTTTTCCGGTGAGAATTTTTCTTAAGGGATGATAAAAATCGGATGCTTTGATTTTGGAATCTTTGACTGCTTTCTTCGTTGCTTCCGTTATCTTTTCCACGTTCCAGTCCTCTATCGATTCGTAAAGGTCTATAAGCACCTTGTATGCCTGGACAACGCCTGCTTTTTCAACGTTTACGAACAGATCGTGATCAACTTCCGGCTTCACGAAGAAAATTTCCATCTTTTCAGGTAACTGTGACAGTTCTTCAAGTTCTGTTTTTAAAGATTTTATAGATTGAATTATCCATTTTTTGTTCGAGACATATTCTTCTTCAGAAAACATTTTAGGTACTATAAAGGGTTTCGAAAGTTCGTAAAGTCTTTCGTCCGATACTTCTCTTATGTATCTTCCGTTCATCCATGTCAATTTCTTTTCATCGTAGACAGCTGGATTTTTGGAGACTCTATCAAAATCGAAAAGTTTTTCCATCTCTTCGATGGACATCATCTCCTTTTGTTCTGGATGAGACCATCCGAGAAGGGCCAGATAATTTACAAGCGCTTCTGGAAGAAATCCACGTTTTCTGTATTCTCCGACGGATGTCGAACCGTGCCTTTTGCTCAACCTTGTTCTGTCAGGGCCAAGAATCGTAGAAAGATGCGCAAATGCGGGCAACGGAAAGCCGAAAGATTCGTAAAGGGCCATTTGCTTTACGGTATTTGAAAGATGATCGTCTCCGCGTATGACATGTGTGATTTTCATAAGAGCATCATCCACAACAACGGCAAAGTTGTAAGTTGGAAGTCCGCTCGATCTCATTATCGCAAAATCGCCAGTTGAATCTTCAGTAAAATTAACGTTACCTTTCACAAGATCGTTGAGTATCCAGTCTTTTCTTGGCATAGAAAAGTATATCGCCGGTTTTTTACCTGACATTTTGTATTCGTCAATTTTTTCTGTTGAAAGTTTTTCCAACATCTCTCTTGTGTAATGGGGAGCTTGAGACTTTGCAAGTATTTCTTCTCTTAATTTTCCTATGTCATCCGGTTCAGCGTAAACTTCGTAAGCCTTTCCTTCTTCAACAAGTTTATTTGCAAACTGGCGATAAACTTCAAGTCTATCGCTTTGTCTGTAAGGGCCATACGAACCATCCGTATCAGGTCCTTCATCCCAATTGAGTCCAAGCCATTTAAGATCGTCGAGAAGTTGATCTTCAAAAATTTTTTCAGATCTTTCGAGATCTGTATCTTCAATTCTTAAAATGAACTTACCTCCATGCCTGCGGGCGTAAAGAAAAGAAAACAGAGCTGTCCTTGCTCCTCCCACATGCAGATAACCTGTCGGACTTGGCGCGAAACGGGTTCTAATTTCCATTACAATTCCTCCATTCATTTTCCAACACAAAAATTCGAAAATATCTTGTCGAGCAGATCATCAACGTAAACGCGACCGGTTAAAAGATCAAATTGCGTTATGGCATTTCTTATGTTGACGGCAATTATATCTATGGGATAACCGAAAGATTTCGCTTTGACTGCTTCTTTTAACTCTTGGATTGAGTTTTTTACGATAGAATATTGTCTCTGCGCTATCAAAACGGATTGAGATGAATCGAGTTTTTCGATTGTGCTTTTTGTCATTTGCTCGATCTCGGATTTGAGATTTTCGATTCCGTAGCCTGTCTTTGCCGAAACTTTAATGGCTCCACGCACATTTCTATCTACTAAATCCACTTTGTTCAAAACCTTTATATCAGATTTAATCTCTAAATCATCATAACTTTCCTGAGTTGCGTCTAAGACGTAAACTTTTATATCGGCATTTTTTATCGCGGCGATTGCACGTTCTATTCCGATTTTCTCAATTTCATCTTCGGTGTTTCTTATACCCGCCGTATCGATGATCTTGACTTTTAGATTGTTGATGAAGGTCTCAGCCTCAACGATGTCTCTCGTTGTCCCTGGGATGGGAGTTACTATTGCGCGATCAAAACCCACGAGGGCATTCAATATGGAAGATTTTCCAACGTTTACATCACCAAAAAGCGCAACTTTTACGCCTTCTATCGCAACTCTTGCTGGATTGTAAGTTGAAAGCATTCGATCGAGTTCTTCAATGATTGGGTTAAGATCGAAATCATATCTTTCTTCATTCTCAAATTCTTCAGGATAATCTATCCTTACCTCTATCTCAGAAGAAATTTTCAAAAGTTCCTCTCTTATCCTTAATATCTCTTTGTTTAGATTGCCATCGATGACTTTTCTTGCGCTTTCGACTCCCGAAAGACTTGTGGAATCAACAATTTCTTCAACCGCTTCCGCTTGCGTCAAATCCATCTTTCCGTTAAGAAAAGCCCTTTTTGTGAATTCACCGTTTTCTGCCATCCTCGCACCAGAATCAACAAGTGCTTTAAGGGCAGAGGAAAGTATGATCCAGTTTCCATGAAAGAAAATCTCAACCATGTCTTCACCGGTATAAGTTTTTGGCCCCTTATATGGAACGACTATCGTATCGTCGAGTATTTTACCGTCAACTTCAAAATCAGCGTGAATGGCATATCTTGCTTTTAGAATTTTTTTGATATGTTTTTGAACAATATCAAAAGCATCCGTTCCACTTACACGAATGATTCCAATTGCGGATTTTCCGGGTGGAGTCGCAATTGCCACTATTGTACCGTTTTCCATGATCTTATCACCAATTTATTTTACCACAACAAAGGCATCTAATTTTTCTACGGCATCAAATCTGCATACTTCGTAACAACTTCCGCACTTTATGCATTTCTCCTGATCTATCGTGTGTACTTTCTTTATCTCTCCCGTTATCGCTCCAGTCGGACATGCA